>ERZ1740067.523-NODE-523-length-30177-cov-11.662838_pt1 | contig 30177 bp, 29 predicted proteins | sample MGYA00581736_ERZ1740067 | MGnify/ENA primary metagenome ERZ1740067 (study PRJEB43018, sample SAMN04849236) | marine metagenome | isolation source: floating plastic debris | place: Pacific Ocean | collected 2008-08-27 | study: EMG produced TPA metagenomics... | reverse complement strand
CTCTAGGAAGAAAAATCAGTTTTGTAGCGAACCCGTTAGCTTTTCTTAAAGGTGTGAGATGCATTTCTTGTCGCTAGCTCTTTGGTGGCATATGCCTTAAGTTGCCTCGGTCCACTCTAAGGAAATTTTGCGTTGAGTCTGAGCACAATTTTTGAGATAGAGGTTGATCACGTTCTGAAGCGGGATACCACTTTCTGCTGCAAGGCCGTTGAAATACTCAGCGACCTGCCCTTCCAGCTTGATCGTGATAGCTTCTTCTTCCAGTTTCCCGATATAGGGATTGGGTATAGACTGTGAAAAATCGTATTCTTCTCTCATAGGTCGAAGTTCTGGTACTGTTTACGCTCTGTTTTAGTAGCTTTTCGAGCAGAAATTAATCGAATGGTTTTGCCATGCTCGCGGTACAGATGACACACAATGATCATTCGTAAGGATTTACTTAAACCTAGTAACAAGTACCTATCTTCTGTTTTCGAATGATCGGGATCATACAGAATACGAGCACTTGGATCGTAAAAAGCTGTTTTAGCTTCCTCAAATGAAATGCCGTGCTTGAGCAGGTTGCTTTCGGCCTTAATCTCATCCCAGATAAAGTTGATACGCTTTCCCATTCTACAAATTTAGGCCGTTTCTTGTATTCTGGGCAGTCGAGAGGTTGATACCCACGATAAAAAAGAGCCCTGAACTCAAATTCAGGGCTCTTTTTTATCGTGGTAGAGGCTGGTTTATCCTATGTAAGTCCAGAGACGAAAACGAGTCCAAGGACTGCACCAAACACAATCAGTGCATAGAACTGTGCGCGACCATTCTCAAAGTATTTTAAGCCTTCACCCGTTACTAGAGTGACAAAGCCAGTGAGGTTGACGATGCCATCGACGATTTTGACGTCTACGTTCAAGACGCCTTTGGCTAGGTTGCGAGTGCCCTGAATGAAGACCTTGCGGTAGATGTCGTCGATGTACCACTTGTTGAGCGAGAGGTTGTAGAGAGGTTTGATTTTGTCGGCGATCGCACCCGCATCAATTTTCCTTGTGCGATACATCAGCGCCGCCAAAATGATGCCTGCCACCGAAATCGCGACAGACAGTCCAGCCATCCGCACAAACTCACTCATATCGAACTCTTCGGCCAACTCGGCCACTGTGAGCGCTTCACCCGGCGGATGGATAAACGCCTCAAAGTAGTTAGCAAACGGCGTGCCAACCAATCCAATCAGCGCAGACGGAATCGCCAGCGCCATTAGCGGGAAGATCATGCTCAGCGCCGATTCATGAGGTTCCTCCGCGTGATGCTCATCGTGATGATCGTCAGTTGCGCTAAGTTCTAGCTCCTTTGTGCTCATCGCACCAGGGCCCATAGAAGCACCGGCCATTTGCAGCGCCTGTCGCTTCACCAAAATCTTTATCTCTTCGTCGTTTCCGCGAAACTCACCTTCAAAGGTAGAGAAGTACATCCGGAACATATAGAACGCGGTGGCACCAGCAGTAATCCAGCCGATGGCCCACATCAAAGGATTAACTTCAAATACGGAACCAAGGATCTCATCCTTTGACCAGAAGCCTGCGAAAGGTGGGAGTCCTGAAATCGCCAGCGTACCAATCAAGAAGGTGATGGACGTAACCGGCATATATTTGCGCAAGCCGCCCATGAGACGCATGTCTTGTGCAAGCGTGGGATCGTGACCCACCACTTCTTCCATGCCATGAATCACAGAGCCAGAGCCGAGGAATAGCATCGCCTTGAAGTAAGCGTGCGTCATGAGGTGGAACAGTCCAGCCGTGTAAGCGCCAACGCCCATAGCCATGACCATGTAGCCCAGCTGAGACATGGTAGAGAAGGCAAGACCTTTCTTGATGTCGTTTTGAGTGATAGCGATAGATGCGCCTAGAAAAGCGGTGATAGTACCCGTCCAAGCGATTACGCTCATGACAGTAGGAATATGCTCGAACACAGGGTACATGCGGGCAATCAAGAAGACGCCTGCGGCTACCATCGTTGCAGCGTGAATGAGTGCCGAGATGGGTGTGGGGCCTTCCATTGCATCGGGCAACCACACGTGGAGCGGGAACTGCGCTGACTTTGCCATCGGCCCCATGAAGACCAAGATGGCGAAGAGGGCGGCTAGCCCACCCGCGATGGTGCCAGTGCTCACCATTTCTGTGAGGCGATCGCCCATCACGTCAAATTCAAAGGTGCCAGTTGCCCAGAACAGGCCTAACATGCCGAGCAGCAAACCAAAGTCACCGACTCGGTTCGTTACGAAGGCCTTTTGGCAGGCATCGGCAGCGCCATCACGGTCATACCAGTAGCCAATGAGCAGGTAGGAGCACATGCCCACCAGCTCCCAGAATACATAGACCTGCAAGAGGTTTGGGCTAATGACGAGACCCAGCATGGATGAGCTAAACAAGCTCAAGTAGGCATAGAACCGCACGTAGCTGGGGTCGTGATCCATATAGCCATCGGTGTATATCATCACCAGGAAGGCTACGGTGGTGACAATCACCAACATCACCGACGTAATGTGGTCGATGGTGAATCCCATATTGATATGGAAATCGCCTGCGGACGCCCACTCAATCAAATAGGTGTAAGGTGCGTGGCCCTGCAGCTGGCTCACGAGCACCATAATAGACAAACTCATCGCCGCGCCGATTAGGCTGACGATGAAGGTAGAGACCGGCTTTCGTAGCTTATTGGTCGCTTCGTTGTAACTGATGAGACCTGTACCGACAATTGCCGCGCCCAGTAAGGGCAAAACAGGTATCAGCCAGACGTATTGATAAATGGCCTCGACGGATTCCATTGTTAACTCCATTTCCTGCCAATCTAAGGTCAACTTTGAGTGCTCTAGCCTTAGCAAAGACATGAAGCAAAGAAACACTCATCAAGAGGGCCTAGTGGGCAAACCGACTATATATTGACATACCCTGCCCTTCTCTTTGTGCTGCTTTAGGTGGAGAAGGCTACAAAATATAAACTTTAATCAAATAAAAATATTTTAGGTCATCACTTTTGCGAAAAAAACGTGATTTTCTGGGCCTCTTTTGCTGATAAAAAGCCAACTCTCATATGGTTTCGTGTGATTTATGGAGCGTTTGAATTTCAGCCGTTTTCTTCTGTAGAGATAGCGATTTGGGTTGAGGGGGCAACGGGCAGCGTTTGGATTTGTTCGTTGGTAAGTGTAATGAGCTGCTGCGCCTGCCGGTAGGCAACGGTGTTGGCAGGAATAGTGCCAAGTCGGCTGACGATTGCTTGCATTTGGTTGCGCTTAGTTGCGTTGGTGTTTAGTTGCGAGCCTTCAAGCTCTACTAGGACTGCTTGCAGTGACTCCAATCGCTGGTTGGCATCTTGTTCTGTTCGGTAGCGTTGACGGATGGCCGCTAGATTTTGCTCGTATTGGGTTTTCGTTTGCTGTGCTTCAGTGTAGCTAGGATGCTGAGCTTCTATTTTGTCGAGGTTTTGTAGGGCTAATTGCCATAGTCGAGAGATGTCTGCCCATTTCTTTACTGGGTGAGGTGCGTTTTGGCTCGCTAGAGCGGCTTGCCAGCCGTAGCCTTTTGCAGTGGTAAGAAAATCTTCTTGAGGCGACTGCACCTGGCGGGTGGGTAGCGTTTGGGAAAATTTTGTGCCTGGCCGCAGACTGGATTTTTCGGCCGGTGCTTTTGCGAGGGGCGCTCGTGAGAACTGCGGTGTTTGAGCGTTAGCTATGGTCAGGTTTTGGGCTGTAAGCTGACGGGTTTGAACTTGCTGGAGGTAGTCTTGGTATTCAGTCTTTTTGGCTTGAGCGATCGCATAGCTCTCATCGTAGCGAGGGACTTGGCCCAAGAGTGCGATCGCCTGCTGCCATAGTGCAGCCGTTTGTCCCCAGTGCTCGACGCTATGTGGCGGGTTTTGACCTTTGAGCGCCGCCTGCCACCCAAAGGCTCTAGCCGTTTCAAAGGTGCTTTTGTAATGGCTACTGGTCTGACGCTTTGTTGCAGTTCCGGTGATGTTGGTTTGCATCGCGAGTGAGGCGGAGGTCCCGAAACTGGCAACTTGTCGGGCAGATTCGCCGCCCAGTGGGTTCGTTAGGATCACTGCTGCTGCCCCAATACTGGCAGCTCCAATGCTGGCAGCTCCAATGCTGGCGGCTCCTAGGGCTAATGAAGTACTAACGAGAGGGGGCTCAATCTGGTAGCGACCAGCTTTTTTCAGAACCTTTTTATCAATTTCAGGCAGGATGTCGCAGACTTCTTCCCATAACTGTGTGGAAGTAAGTGATTCACCGCTGTGCTTGTTCAGAGTTTTGAGGCGAGCCAGTAATATGGCGTGCTCAATGTTTTGAGTTTGTGAAACAGGTGAGCTGGATTCGTTGGCGTAGTGACGGTCTACTTCATCTTTTACGAGTTGAAAAGCGCGATTGCTCAAGCGTTTCATAGCAGGAACACAGGTAGATTTTCCGAATCTCGATTCTTGCCTATGCGTAGAATCTCGTAGATATCCGAATATCTTACCAACAAAAAATAATTGCAATGTACAAGCTACACAAAATGATGCTTATCGTTTTGTGCTTTATACCAGCCGAGTCAGCTGCACTCTGTAGCGCTGTTTTTTAGTGATGCTCATTTCGCCGATTTCTAAGCGACCTTTGCCGCGAATGGCAATGAGATCGCCAGGTTGTACGGTATGGCTAGATTGAGTGATGGGCTTCCAGTTGACACGAACGTCGCCGCCTGTGATCATGTCGGCCATTTTGCTGCGTGACATACCAAAGCCCGCAGAAGCGAGGGCATCTAGCCGCATAGAGGCTTCTACGGTGGTGATTTCTTTGCGGCGGGGCTCGCGGACGCGTAGTTCGCTGATTTCAATGAGCTGTGTTTTAACAGGAACAGAGCGGACCTGTGTCAGGCTAGTCGTGAGGAATTCTACGAGTTCGGGGGCGACGATAGCTTGGGCTCCGCGTTCGCCAAGGACGATAATATCGCCGACTTTGGCACGTACGAGTCCAGTGCCTAACAGGGAGCCAAGAAAGTCGCGGTGGGTTGCGGTGTCGAAGAGGAAGTTGCCAGCAATGCTGATAGCGGCGAGAGGGACTTCGGTCCCATCGAGGGGAATTTCGGCGCGGGCGATGGTGAGGCGTTGGCGTTCGGCCTGGGGGTAGCCGCCGCTGGCGAGAGTGTGGATGTCGGTGAGGCGGCTAAAAGCGTTTTGCGCTTCAAATAATTCCGGTGGAGAGAGGAAGTCGGTGGTGGTAGGTTCCCAGGTGCGGATGGCCTGTTCGGCCCGGTCGATGATTTTGGAGAGGGTTTCTTTGTTGTCGGCGTGTTTTAAGAGGTCTTCTTTGGGGAGCATAAATGATCGTTATGAAAGACAGAAGATAGGGCATTGAGAATTACGAAAGATGTCCTAACGCCCCCTTCCAATTAGACTGTTGCCACTTCCGGTTTTGCTGCGACGCCATTGACGACTTCAGCTGGAATGTCAAAGTTCTTCGCAATCTCGCGGGCAGTCATTTTGGCGCACATCATGACAGAGGGGGTGCCGCCGCCGGGTTGGGTGTTTGCGCCTACGAGGTAGAGGTTTTGAATGTCTTCGCTTTGGTTGTGAGGGCGGAAGAAGGCGCTTTGGATGAGGACTGGTTCTACGCCAAAGGCATTGCCGAGGTAGCTGTTGAGGGTGCCTTCAAAGTAGTCGGGGGTAATGTGGCTCTGGTATACCAATCGTTTTTTGAGCTCTGGTATGTAGCCACGTTCTTCCAAGAAGGTGAGTACTCTGTCTGTGAGCTTGGGGCCTTCAATATCCCAATCAATATCACCGCCGTTGTTGGGGACGGGCACTAGCGTGTAGGCCGCGTGATGGCCGGGAGGAGCCATGCTTGGATCGGTGAGGGAGGGGATGTGGAGGTATTGGGAGAAGTCGGGGCTGAGGACTTTTTTGTCGAATATTTCTTTGAGGAGTTCTTCGTAGCGAGGGCCGAGGATGATGTTGTGGTGCTGTAGGTCTAGTTCTTCTGACTCATCGGCTTTGAAGCCGAAGTAGATGACTAGTACGGACATAGACTGTCGCGTTAGCTTGATTTTTAGGTCTTGGTTAATCAAGCGGTACTTTGAGTCGATCAGCTTCATGTAAGTGTTGGCATAGTCACCGTTTGAAGCGACTAGGTCAGCTGCATGGTAGCTGCCGTCTTTGAGTTCAATGCCTTTGGCTGTCTTTTTGCCGAAGAGGGAGCCTTCAACGTCGATTTTGGCTACTTCGGCGTTGTACTGGATGGTGCCGCCGAGTTCTTCAAATTTGCGGACGAAGCCTTTGACTAGCTCGCCTGTGCCGCCCATGGCAAAGTGAATGCCCCAGGTTTTTTCCACGAAGTGAATCATGGCGTAAATGGCTGGCACGCTAAGCGGGCTGCCGCCAACGAGTAAGGGTTCGAAGCTAAATACCTGCTGGAGCTTAGGACTCTTGAAGTAGTCTTTTACAAAGGAGAGAAGTGGGCGGAGCGCATCTAATTTGATAAGGTCGGGTGCGACTTTGAGCATGTCACCGATGTTGCCAAAATAGGTGTAGCCCAGCTCAATAAATCCACGATCGAAGATGGCTTTGGCGGCTTCGTGGAATCTTTCGTAACCTTCTAAGTCGTCTGGGTCGATTGCTTCGATTTGGCGGCGAGTGTTTTCCGGGTCTCCGTCGTAGTCGAAGTAGGTGCCGTCGTCGAAATAGATGCGGTAGAACGGCAGAATGGGAATAATTTTGGCGTATTTAGAAGTGGCAGGACCGCTGGTAATGCCGGATTTTACCCGATCTTTCGGGTCCATGATTTCTGCTGGGAAATCAGGTTCGCCGAGGGCAGCTTTGCCCTGCTCCAAGGCGAAGAGTTCTTCGATGAAGTGGGGGACGGTCAGTACAGTTGGCCCCATATCGAAGACGAAGCCTTCGGCCCGGCGCACATAGGCTCGGCCACCGGGTGCGTCTAATTTTTCGAAGATGGTGGTGTCAAACCCTAAGCTTTGCAGGCGGATGCCCAATGATAATCCACCGATCCCGGAACCAATAATGACGGCTTTCTTGCGACTCATGCGGCCTTCTTTGCTGACTATACATTTCTTAGTATAGACCCGTATAAACACCCAAACACAATTTGCTGCCAAGGGATAACGAAATAGTTGGCTCTTGAATTTTATAGATAGGCAAGGGTATCAGCGGCCTAACAATTGGCCAATCGCAGCGCCTGGGTCAGGCTGCTTGACTAGAGATTCCCCGACAAGGATAGCTTTGGCACCTGCTTGAGTGACGGTGGCAACGTCGGCTGGGGTGTGAATGCCGGATTCGCTGACGATGAGGATGTTCTTTTGCGCGATCGCATCTCCAAACTGCTCCACCACCGCCTGTGTCGTTTCTAAATCTACCGTAAAGTCTTCCAAGTTCCGGTTGTTCACACCTACAAGCTGAACCCCTTGAACGGTCATTACTCGCTCAAATTCTTCAATTGTATGCGTCTCAACTAAAACGTCTAGACCGAGCACTCTAGCTATTTTTGTGAAGTAGTTGAGGTCTTTGTCACTCAAGATTGCGGCGATTAGCAGAATGGCATCTGCACCAGCCAAACGAGCTTGGTAGATTTGGTAGGGGTAGATGATGAATTCTTTGCAGAGCAAAGGGAGATCTACTGCCTGGCGAATTTGGCTGAGGTAGGTGAAGCTGCCCTGAAAGAATTCAGTGTCGGTGAGGACAGAGAGACAGGTTGCGCCGCCGGATACGTAGGACTTTGCGATCGCAACCGCATCAAAATCCTCTCGGATGATCCCCTTACTCGGCGACGCTTTTTTCACTTCTGCGATGAGAGCAGGCGCTTGCTTTTCAGCCTGAGCCCGCAACGCAGCTACAAACCCTTTAGTCTCCGGTAGTGCCTGTACCTGACGCTGCAATAGCTGAAGTGGCATTTTCTCCCGCAGCCGAGCCACTTCTGTCTCCTTGTGCCACACAATCTTTTCCAAGATATTGCGTGGCTCCCCATCAGGCACCTTGATTTGATATTCAAGGGTAGACACGGTGACAGGCGTGCTGGGGGGACGACGGCGAATTTTCATAGGGATAGTTTCTTGGGGAATCAAAGTTTGCTAACTACACCAGATTGTTTCGGCACGGTGCCCCTTTTTAAGGGGCACCAACGGAGGGGTCTCGGTTTGTAGCGGACTCATCGATAACCCCTCCCTTGCGGTTCCCCTTGAAAAGGGGCACCAGCAGCGTGATAAATGGTCGGGATTATGCGGTTACCTTTGCCCGCTTGTAGGCTTCATCAAGCACTTCCGAGAGCGTGGGATGTGTGTGAACGAATTTAGCGAGTTCTGTGACGGATTGCTTTTGTGCGATCGCATTTGCCGCTTCCTGAATCAAATCCGCCGCATGGATCCCAATAATATGAGCCCCCATCACCTCACCTGTATCTTTCCGATATACCAGCTTGGCAATCCCATCTGTTTCGCCTTCTGCCAGCGCTTTAGAATTTGCCTTGAAATAACTCCGCACAGAAGCCACCTCGTACCCTTCTTCTTTTCCTTTTTCCTTAGCCGCAGGCTCCGTCATGCCCACAAAGCTCACCTCAGGGTGGGTAAATGCCGCTGCCGGAATCGCGTTGTAGTCAACCGTACGCGAGTCACCGCAGATATTGTCTACGGCTACAATCCCCTGCGCCGATGCCGAGTGAGCCAGCATCATTTTGCCGTTCGCATCGCCAATGGCATACAAGTGCGGCACAGGCTCCTCGCCTCTCAACACGGCTAAATGCTCATCCACTGGAATAAAGCCACGTCGATCAGTTTCGACCGACACCATATTGAGATCCAAGTTTTTCGTTGCTGGAATTCTGCCGGTCGCAACCAGGCACGCATCCACTTCCAAGACTTCAACGGTCTCCATTGTCTTCGGATCCGCTAGCTCAATTTCTACAGGGAAGCCGGGCGTAATTTTCTTCGCCAACAGTCCAACCTTCGTTTCAATGTCACGAGGCTTAATCAGCATCCGCTCTGCTTGCTTGGCAATGTCCGGATCAAAAGTCGGCATCAGCTGAGGCATCGCCTCAATCATCGTCACCTCAGAGCCCAGCGCGGTATACACATCAGAAAACTCTAGGCCAATGTAGCCACTGCCAATAATAGCCACCCACTCAGGCAACCAGTCCAGCCGAATCGCTTCATCGCTGGTGTAGACCGTTTTGCCATCGGTCTCAATGCCTCTGGGTACGAAGGGAATAGAGCCTGGAGAAAGAATAATGTCTTTGGCGGTGATGATGCGTGTGCCGCTGCCTTCTTGAACAGATACTTTCTGAGTGCCCGCAATTTTGCCCCAGCCGCGAATGGTGTCTACGCCGAGTCGAATCAGACTGTTCGTGAGGTCACCTTGAATTTTGCCAACCAAGTTCTTTGCGTGGTCTGCAATCCCTTCACGATCAAACCCAACGCTTCCTAGGCTAATGCCCATTGCCTTTAGATGCTGCTCATCGCGCATTTCGCGCACTTTTCCCGAAGCGGCTAGCAATGCTTTGGACGGAATGCAGCCTCGATTCACGCAGGTGCCGCCCATATCACCGGCTTCAATGATGGCTGTTTTAAGCCCGCGCTGTACCGCATGAATTGCAGCTCCGTGGCCACCCACACCCGCACCAATAATCACCAAGTCGTAATCAAATTCTGAAGCCACAGCGCTCTCCTAATAATCACTTACTATTCTCAACCGAGAGGGCCCCTTTGGACAACTTCGGTTTCCCCAACCGAACTTTCTTGGCAGTGTCTGGTCAGCGATCGCGCTGTCTTTTTGCTTCGTATAGCAATAGCGCTGTAGAGATTGCCACATTCAACGATTCAACCGCTGGCATCACCGGAATCTTGACGGATACCGATGCGCATTTCATCAGCTCATCCGAAAGACCTGCCCCTTCATTGCCCATGATAAAAACGGTCGGCTTCGTAAGATCTAGCTGCCAGTAGTCTGTATCAGCTGTCGCCGTTGTGGCGACTACTTGAACGCCTTTTTCCTTCAGCTCTTTTGCTTTCTCGGCAATATCTATCGTTGCCATCGGCTGGCGAAACCACTGTCCTGCCGATGCTCTGAGTACTTTAGGATGGCCTAGGTCTACACTGTCTGAGCTAAGCCAAAGTCCATCACTACCTACAGCGGCAGCGGTGCGAATAATAGTGCCTAAGTTCCCAGGATCTTGCAGTGTCTCAAGCATGATCCCTAGGCTGACATCATCACTAGGTGCGCTTGATATCGCTTCCCATACGTTTCTGCGCGGGGCTGTAGCGATGACGCCATCGGGCGTGACGGTACTGGCAATCGACTTGAGCACGTCTGCAGAAACCAACTCTATTTGTTCGGCCCCGGCGATCGCATCCTTATAAATTTCTGGATACCGCTGCTGCCAATCTTCTGTATAGCACAGCACCTGTAACGGATAGCCCACCTCACAGGCCGCTTCTATCAAATGAGTCCCTTCAAGCAAAAGCACCGCCTGTTTTTTTCGCTCCTTTGGCTGCTGTAGTTTGCGCAGCTGTTTTACTGTTGGATTTTGCAGACTCGTGAGCATAGAGAAAAAAGAGAATGTCAGCAGCGAAAAACGAGCTTTTAGCGTTCGTTTCTGGCAAAAACGAACAAATTTATGATTGATATCAAATCAGTTAAGTATTTATACGCACCGATAGGAAGTTTCGATTAATACAAACAAATGTTTTGATACAGATTGTACGTACCCTATGACATCTAAAGCAGTAAAGAGCCCCTCAGCTCATTAAAAACTGAAGGGCTCTTTTGCATGGGTCATAACCAGATGCGGAACCCGGGACTTGAACCCGGAAGTCCTTGCGAACACTAGAATCTGAATCTAGCGCGTCTACCAATTTCGCCAGTCCCGCAAGGTGAGAACATCCCCGAAAAGCAAGCTTTTGCCCCGCTGATTCAGGTGTCTGCGATTACCAATAGTCTATCAGTGTGTTGCATTCGTCAATGAGTTAATACCTGCATCCCCTCACCAAAACATTCTTTCTTGAGACTTTTCTTTGCCAAAAGAGTGAAAATATTGCTGAGTATCACTAAAAAGGTTAGGAGGAACTGATAGAAACTCGGAAGTTTCGGGTAAAATCCATACCAAATTATCCTAAGCGTTTTTGTTGAACCGTTTAACCTATGGAGGCCACTCCCATTATCACTCCTAACTCATCCACCAATATTCAATCTCAGCCGGCCTCAGCCAGCCAAGCTACTCCCGAATCTGTGATTGAAATTTGGGGTGGCAATCCACTCAAAGGTCACATCCCTGTCAGCGGTGCCAAGAACTCTGCGCTTGTTGTGTTGGGTGGTGCGCTACTGTGCTCCCAGACCTGCCGTATTCGTAATATTCCCGACCTTATGGATATTGGCCGAATGGCCAGTGTGCTAGAAGCGCTGGGCCTCAAAGTCGCTCGCGATGGCGACACTTTAGACATTGACGGTAGCCATGTTAGCCACTCCAAAGCGCCTTACGACATTGTCAGCAAGCTAAGAGCGAGCTTCTTTGTGATTGGTCCACTTCTCGCTCGCCTGGGTGTTGCTCGTGTGCCGCTACCCGGCGGCTGCGCAATTGGCGCGCGTCCGGTAGAGCTCCACATTCGTGGGTTGCAGGCTTTAGGTGCTCATGTGCATATGGATCATGGCGTGGTTCATGCCTATGTCCCTGGTGCCCGTGGCAAGCTTAAAGGTGCCAAAATTTACCTCGACTATCCCAGCGTGGGTGCCACCGAAACATTGATGATGGCCGCTACGCTAGCCGAAGGCGAAACTGTTATTGAAAACGCAGCGAAAGAGCCTGAGGTGGTTGACCTGGCAAATTTCTGCCGGGCGATGGGCGCTAAGATTCGTGGTGCCGGCACCAGCGCGATTACGATTACAGGCGTTCCGAGTCTGTACGCTACTGACTACAGTATTATCCCAGACCGTATTGAGGCCGGTACCTACTTGGTAGCGGGTGCGCTTACCCGGTCTGAAATTACAGTTGGCCCAGTAGATCCTGACCATCTTGGTCCGCTGCTCTCCAAGCTCCGTGAAGCTGGTTCGGCTGTTGATATCGAAGAAGGTAACAACATTCGTATCTCCCCTGGGGAGCGCATAGTCGCTACAGATATTCAGACGCTCCCCTACCCTGGCTTTCCAACGGATATGCAGGCGCAGTTTATGGCACTGCTGACTTTGGCTGAAGGCAACAGCATGGTGACCGAAACGGTATTTGAAAACCGTTTGCAGCATGTGGCCGAGTTCAACCGAATGGGCGCAGATATCAAGGTGAAAGGTGACAGCGCGATTGTACGCGGCGTGAGTCATCTGTCTGGTGCGCCTGTTACGGGTAGCGACCTGCGCGCTTCTGCGGCATTGGCGATCGCAGGCTTAGCTGCCAAAGGCAAAACCACTCTTTATGGTCTCCACCACCTCGACCGTGGCTATGAGCGCTTTGAGGAAAAGCTCCGCAACGTAGGCGCTAAGCTGCAGCGCATTCCACTTAGCGAAGCCGATAGTGCAGCTCAGCCAACCACCAGCACCACTCAAGCGGCAGCTGTTCCAGCAACTGTTAATAACTAGGTTAGTGTCCGACTCAGACCCTAGAACTGTTGCTTTTGAATGCGCTTACAAATCACGGGCAACTTGTGATCTCGCTATACTGACGGGAGAACCCGAATGTATTTACTTGGACCCGTGATTTTGCGATATCGCCCTGACTTTTATGGCTAATGAGCTTTCCTCTGTCGCATCTGCTACGGCATCTGCCAAAACTTCGCTGATTGGCCTCAACGCCGACCATTTTCGTCATCCTTTGGACAGGCGGGCGACACAAGCGCTAAAGCAGCTTCCAGGGCTCGACGTAGCTATTCGGAGCTTGCTAGGTCCGATGGGAGAGCAGTTCTTTTATTTAGAAAATATTGCGACTAGCGTACTGGTCGGGCCTAATCAGCTGCCAGATATTCATGCGCTCCTTGTCGAGGCCTGTAAGGTATTGGATCTAGAGGTGCCTCAGCTATATATCAAGCAGCACCCGGTTCCGAATGCCTATACCTTTGCGATGCGTGGTAAGCAACCCTTTATCGTGGTGCACACGGCCTTGATTGAACTACTCAATCCAGCAGAGCTGCAAGCCGTAATCGGTCACGAGCTCGGTCACCTAAAGTGTGATCACGGCGTGTATTTGACCCTTGCTAACCTACTGACGCTGGCGACCAGTCAGCTGCCCTTTGGCGCAGTGCTTATGCAGAGCTGGCAGTCGCAGATTATGGAATGGGTGCGCTGCGCCGAATTTACGTGCGATCGCGCTGCTCTCCTTGCTACTCAAGACGCCCGCACCGTCGCCTCCGTTCTTATGAAGTTAGCTGGCGGCTCACCCACCCTGTCTCCCCAGCTCAACCTAGACGCCTTCATCGAGCAAGCCAGTGCCTACGATGCCATCAGTGAAAGCGAAATTGGCGAAATGCTCAAGCAAATGAAAACAGACGAACTGAGCCATCCTGTTCCTGTACTTAGAGCCAGAGAAATCAATCGCTGGGCCCAGGCACCCGACTATCAATCACTTCTTGACAGCCGTCCATTATTGGATCAGCTGAGCGATCGCACCCAGCCTACCGATGAAGCAAGGACTGGTAGTTGGCTTAACTGGTAGCTAGCTGATAAATTCTAGGCTGAAAAAATAACCTGAAAACGCTGTAATAAATTCACCTCATTCGGTATACTAGGAGACCTGCCGGGCAAGTGGCGGAATTGGTAGACGCACCACACTCAAAATGTGGCGACTTCGGTTGTGAGAGTTCGAGTCTCTCCTTGCCCATAATCATTTTTGGTTCAATCTAGCGGGATCCTGAGTGAGAAAAACGGTGCTCACACCGCCGTTTTACATTCAGCATGGTTACAATGTGGGAGGACACTCATTTACTGAGGACTTCCTTATGGCACAGCAGCTTAAGCGCTGGGAGTCGCCCCGCCGAAAAGGCCGTAACCACAAAGGCCGAGGTGGCTCTGCAAAACAGCGCCAGTACAAGAAAAGACAGAAGCTTCTGATGAAGCGATTACGGTTGGGCAGCAGCGGTTCTGCCACATTAGCTAAAGACGCTGAAGTCAATAAAAAGGAGCGGCTCATTGAGCCGCTCCTTTTTATTGAAAGCTATCCGGATGAGGGGTCGCACCCTTTGTTTATCTGAACAGTACATGCGGGGTAAAGCCCCTCACGTACGGCGTTTTGGCTGTTACAGTTGTTCGTGAATCTTCGCTAAGGTTTTCGCGACTTTCGCCGGTCAGCTGGGCAGTATAACGTCAAGACACGTTGCAAAGGTTCAGGGCGTCCGTTGATAAAAATCTCTAAGCGTAACGGTTCATCTCTCCAGACGACGCTCTACTATGTGCGCCTTAAGACCCATGATAGTGCTCAGCTGTTCGAACCCAAAGAGAACGTTGCCTTACCTGCTGCCGACAGGCACACCTCACTTGCCAAAATCGTAGCAGACGAACTTCTACAAACCTCCACTCATCATCGTGGCATTACGCTGGACCAGTGGGTCCTTGAGCCCAATTCGCTCCATGCTTTGATTTCAGTAGAAGAGGATCGCCCTAATCCAGATGCCAAAAGCAAACCACGATCGCTGACATCATTTGTAGCTGCTCTAAAAGCGGCCACCGCCAAAAGAATCAACCTCATGCGCAATCAGCCAGGTTGCTCTGTGTGGCAGCGTAGCTACAACGAGCAAAGGGTTGAAGACGAAATGATGCTAGCTAGACTACGCAAGAAGCTCAACGAGTCTGAGCATGTAGTAATTGCCGGTTAGCGATTCTCCTTAGGTTTGGGAAATTCAGGCTCGTTGTCCCTATTATTCAGGAAGTCTGGCTACCCTTTAGAGGTCGATTAAGTTAGAGGTCGATCAAGCCTATTGGTGGTGTTATCTCAATTCGACCTGAACTGATATCAACTACAGGTACGATATCTTCTACAAATGGGATCAAAAGTGTTTTCGGCTTTTTCTTTTTACGCGATCGCTTAGCCTTTCTCCGTAGTTTCTCTGCCGCTTTTGCACGAATAGAAGACTCTTTTTCTATATATTCTTCTTCAATATTCTTCGAGGAATCTGTTTTCTCTAATTCTGTTTCTGTTGTTTGCTTATGCAACGTAACTTCCAACAGATCATGGCCTGTCGTAAAGACGTTAGTAATAACGCCCAATTCTGTCTCGTCAGCTTGAACAACAACTGTTAACCCAATGAGATCGTTAACATGAAATTCTCCTGGATCCAGCGGGAGAAGATTATTTGCTGGCACCAACAGCTGAGAACTGCGTAAGTCTTCAGCCTGATTTCGGTTGTTGATATCAGCGAGCTTTACCAAATAATTCTTGGTGCCTTCTAGATAGCGACCGCTAGTAATTTTTACAGGTGTAGGCTCTTTTCCTGGCTTTTGGATCCAGCGTTCACCTGGTTCAACAAATCGTTCAGGAAAATCACTCTCAGGATATACTTTCACATGGCCGTTGAGACCGTGGGCTCCCACAATTCGTCCTATCAATAGCCAATCTTCGCTTGTGTTGTCTTTGATCATAGCTTTTGCTGATTCCCCAACGCTATACCGCCGCTAGGGCAGGCTGCGCTGAATATACCTTGTCGGTAAGGGTCGCTAGGTGCTTAATCGCTGTGACAATCTGTTCTTCTGTTGCCGTGAGGCTAATGCGGAAGCACTGACGCATGTGTGGCCAATCTTCTCCCTTTAAGCTGTCTTTTAGCCCTGGGAAGAATGGACTGCCCGGCACAATGATGACGCCGTAGTTCTTTAGCTCGTTATAGAAGTCCCAATCTGTCATGGGCAAATTGTCGAACCAGAGCCAGGCAAAGATTGCGCCTTCGCCTTTGTGCAATCGCCAGGGCACCTCCTGTGGCATGGCCTTGGTCAGGGTGTCTTCGAGGACAGCAAACTTGCTTTGGTAGTGGGGGCGGATGATGTTTTTGGCAATGTCAGCGAGGGCTCCGCTGCGGATGGCGCGGGCTGCGATCGCCTGTCCATATCGACTAGAGTGAATGCACAAATTCGTCTGAAAAGCTTCCAATATTTGAATAATCTTTTCGTCACCAATCGCAATACCCACACGCTCGCCCGGCAAACCTGCCTTCGATAGACTAATACAGTGAACGATGTTGGGCCCAAAGATAGGCGTCATCTCTGTAAAGTTCAGCGCGGGGAACGGTGGCGCATAAGCCGAATCGACAAAGACGGGAACATCGTGAGGGGCAGCCAAATCAGCAATTCGCTGAACTTCGTCACCTGTAAGAACGTTACCTGTAGGGTTGCAAGGCCGAGAGAAGAGCACGAAACCAGTGTTTTTATTGACCTCTAGCTGGTCGAAGTCAGGGCGGTATTTGAAGGAGTGAGCGTCGTTACCCAGTTCTATGAAGGGCCGATAAGACTTCACTGCCTCAGGAAACAGCGTAACGCCGCCGTATCCTGTGTAGTCAGGGCTCAGAGGCAGCACGATGTCTTTTAGTTGGCCGTCGGAGTTGTAACCGCCAAGTGCGTTAGCTGCTAAGAAGTAAAGGTTTTGACTGCCTGGGGTGATGAGGATGTTGCGGGAGGAAAGGGTCAGCCCAAAACGCTGATTGAAGTCGTCTCGAATTGCTTCAATCAGAGGTTCGTAGCCCTGGCTGGCACCGTAGCGGCAAACCACCTCACCGTATTCGTCACTGGCTAATAGGTCGGCTGTGCAATCGCGCCATAGCTGCTCTACCTCTGGCAAAATTACGGGATTGCCCGCACTGAGGTTAATGAACTCTTGCCCGCTACCCTTGCTGGAGTTGAGGGTTTCGATGATGTCCTTCATGATGGCACGCACCCCGGTCAGGTGAGACATGCGATCGCCAAACTGGGTAAGAGCAAGAGTCATGATAATGGTGAGTTAGGTGGTGGCGTGGTGCTAGAAAATCTTTTTCACAGCTTATTCGATTCAATATAACCTTATTTAATGGGCACGGTTTACTGCGATTCTGCGAGAGCTGACCTTTCGCAGGCTACAAAGCAGTACCTATCTCTACTCATTCCCCAGCGCTTTTTGCCAATTTCTTTGACCCCAACCCCTTGATTCACCCTGCACCCTGGCAACTCGATTTCTATCGTCGCCCGCTGCAAGATGCCAGCGGTGGCCCACTCTGGGAGCTACTAATTTGCAGTGCAGATATGGCTTTCACCTATGGAGAGTTTTGCCCCCAGTCAGAAGCGAGTGCGCCTTGGATTCGTCAGCAGCTACAAAAGGCTTACACGCTTGCCGGTAATTGGCCGACTCATATAGAAGTCTTTCGTCCACAGGCCGTCAGCCTAGCAGAAGTCGCCTGCCGCGAGCTGCCAGTAGATATAAAACCGCGCCGAGACACGCTGGCGCTGAAGCAATGGTTGAAGCAGCGCGCTGCCTGGTATCCAACACTCAGTAACTATACGCCGCAACCTTACGAACCTACTGCCCTAGACCGTCCTGCGCCAGTACCCATTTCTGATCATCTGATGGGAGACGGTTGGCAGTTCGCGGCGGTTAGCCCAGCTGACTTGCAACGATTGCAGCAAGCGCCGATTCCGATTCAGTTTGTGCCTGGCGAGCTGTCGCCTGTGGGCCTAGGTTTGCCGAGTACTCTCCCCATTCCAGGCATTATTATCGACGGCGGCAGGCAGTCGATGCGACTCGCTCAGTGGTTGCAGGCCGCGCAGCCTGTGATGCTGCAATACATTGCTGGTATGCCAGATGGTGTGCTGCTAGAAGCCGGTTTAGCCGACCGCTGGATTTTGGCAACCTTTACAGATGGCGAGGTGGCGGCTGCGGCACGAACTTTTACGGAGCGCAAGCTGGCAGCTAAAGGTCTCCACTTTTTACTCATACGACCCGATGATTCTGGAATGACTTACACCGGTCTGTGGCTACTCCAATCCACCGCAGCAAAGGCGGTGGAAATGAAGCAGACATTATAGGGGTGTTATTCGTGACTTGTTACTAAATCAAGCTCAGAACTCGCTGTGCTTCGCTATTTCTTGCTGATTGCTGTAGAAGCACTGCTAGCTCACGATAGGTTGCCTCTAGGCGGGGCGGCAGTATCTCCATGGCTTGCTGGCGGCGGATGGCTTCTGAAAGACCAACGACTTGCTGAAAGGCTGCGATCGCCTCATCCGTGCGGCCCGCTTCCACATGTACCTGGCCGATGTTTACCCACAGGTGTGCTTCTTGCACAGGGCGGTTTAGTTCTTGGAAAATAGCCATTGCCTGCTCGTAGGAGATCAGGGCTACTTCGTGAGCGCCGTTCAGCGCAGCAGCGCGGCCTAGGTTATTGAGTACAGCAACTTCCTTAGTACGGTCACCTAACCTTTGGAACAAGGTCAAAGACATCTCGAAGTGAACGATTGCATTGCCATATTCGCCTAGTACAAAGTGAGCATAGCCTAGCTCAGAAAGCGCTTCGGCCTGTGACTGTTGATCGTTTGTGCGCTGCGCAATGGCGAGCACCTGCTGCTGATAAGCGATGCTCTGCGTGTAGCTTTCTAGGTCGGCGTGAACATCCGCAAGGAGTGAGAGGATGATGCGCTCGCCTGTGGTGTCGGCGGCTTGGCGGTAGAGGTAGAGGCTGTGGGTGTAGGTTGCGATCGCTTCCTCAGACTGCCCTGCTAAGCGATAAGCGCTGCCAAGATTGAGAAACGCGCTTGGCTGCTCGCTAGTCGTTCCCAACCCGTCATAAATACTAATGGCTTGCTGACTCATATTAATCGCTTCAGCAGGGCGATCTGTGAGACGATACACCACGCTTAAATTTTCTAGCATCCGTGCTTCTTTTGCGGGCTCGCCTGCAACTCGATACAGCAACATAGCTTGCTGCCAAGTATCGAAAGCTACTGCATGATTTCCCTGCGTGAATGCTTGCACACCCTGGTTAGCAAGCTGGTCAGCTCTGTAAACTTCTTCGCTAGAAACCGGAATAGTATCTGCGGTAGATTGCAATACGGCTACAGGAAAGTCATGAGACATTGCCGCGTTCACCGGCATTGCACGAAGGCCTAACGCGAATACCCCGATGCCAAATGCACCCATCCCAAAGGTGAGTTTCTCAAACATCCCCATGCGAAGGGAATTACCGAGTATCGATGTAGAGAGGCGACGAGTGATTTTGCGGTTAAGAGAAGCCATAAGGTGACGAAAGCGTTTAGTATCTGCGTACTTCCCGTTATGCCACTCGCCTCGGCTCGGTGGAATCCGCAGTCCGGAAAGCTTGAAGTAAAAAACATTTTCGGCCGATTCCGTTTAAGCGCAGATGTGAGCGGTAGAATTCCTCTTGACGCTCCCAAAAGAAAAATTGATGGTTACCTCAGCAGACAACGTGGTGGAATATCCCATCAGGATTGGCATTATCGGCGGCAGTGGTCTCTACAACATGGATGCGTTGACAGACGTCAAAGAAATTCAGATAGAAACGCCCTTTGGTAGTCCTTCAGATGCTCTGATTGTTGGAAAAATTGACGGTGTGCCCGTTGCTTTTTTGGCAAGGCATGGTCGTAGCCATTCGCTTATGCCTTCGGAGTTACCGTTTAGGGCTAATATCTACGCTATGAAGAGCCTGGGTGTGGAGTATTTGATTTCGGCTTCAGCGGTCGGTTCCCTAAAAGCAGAAGCAAAGCCTGTAGATATGGTGGTGCCCGACCAATTCATTGACCGCACAAAGAATAGAGTGTCTACCTTTTTTGGTGAAGGCATTGTGGGTCATATTTCGTTTGGTGACCCGGTGTGCAACAACCTCGCGAAGGTATTGGCTGATTCGGTAGAAAGTCAGCAGCTAGAAGGCGTGACGCTACACAGAGGCGGTACTTACGTGTGTATGGAAGGGCCTGCTTTTTCGACGAAGGCGGAGTCGAATATGTATCGTAGCTGGGATGCGACCGTGATTGGGATGACGAATTTGCCCGAGGCGAAGCTAGCTCGCGAGGCTGAAATGGCCTATGCGACGCTGGCGATGGTGACAGACTATGATTGCTGGCACCCCGACCACGACAGCGTGACGGTGGAAATGGTGATTGGCAACTTGCAAAAGAATGCGGTGAATGCACAGCGAGTGATTAAAGAAGTCGTGCGCCGGCTAGATGACAATCCACCTGAGTCAGAAGCTCATTCGGCGCTGAAGTTTGCAATTATTACGCCTTTGGACACGGCTCCGGCGGCGACTAAGGAGAAGTTGGGATTGTTGCTAGATAAGTATCTGTAGCCTCAGCGACCGACAAATACAACAAAACGGGACAGTAAAGACCTACTCGCTGGTCGTTTTACTGTCCCGTCTGAATACTTATTTGTAGATAGGCTTAGATGAGCTTTGCTTTGCTTAGGCCAAAGTAGAGACCCATTGCCGCTCCGAACAATGCACCCAACCACACAACATAAATTACCGCGCCGCCCATAATTTTCTCCTAAACTTACTTAAAATCGTACTATAAACACCTTCTTATTGAAGCACAAAGCACCCCCACCATGAATACAACGGCTGTAAAGACCACAATTCGCGTCAATATTCCGCAAGACTCCTACGATATCCGCATTGCATCTGGCGGGCTCGACTATTTGGGGCCATGGCTAGCGGTTGCAGATCAGCCTCTGGTGAAGCCTGGGCAGAAGATATTGGTGGTGTCTAACCCGGTGGTGTTTGAGCTGTATGGGGAGAGGGCGATCGCATCCCTTACCCAAGCTGGCTACGACGTATGTCAATGCATTTTGCCAGCGGGTGAACAGTATAAAAACATGGCCTCCATCGAAAAGATTCACGATGTTGCCTACGAAAATCGCCTAGAGCGCAGTTCTGCCATGGTGGCACTCGGTGGTGGCGTGATTGGTGATATGACAGGCTTTGCGGCTTCTACATGGTTGCGTGGCATTGCCGTTGTGCAGGTGCCAACGTCTTTGTTGGCAATGGTAGATGCTTCCATGGGTGGCAAGACCGGTGTGAATCATCCAAAAGGTAAGAACCTCATCGGTGCCTTTCATCAGCCGCGCATAGTGCTGATAGATCCGGAGGTTCTAGAGACATTGCCTGTTCGTGAATTTCGCGCTGGTGTGGCGGAAGTGATTAAGTACGGCGTGATTTGGGATGAGCCGTTGTTTGATGCTTTGGAAGCTGCTGAGCGGCTAGATGACTACACCAAAGTGAGCGATGAACTACTACAAGTCATGCTGACACACTCCTGTCAATCCAAGGCAGATGTGGTGAGTCAGGATGTAAAAGAAGCAGGTATTCGCGCCATTTTGAATTATGGTCATACCGTTGGTCATGCTGTGGAAAGCCTGACTGGCTATAGCGTGATTAATCATGGTGAGGCCGTCGCGATTGGCATGGTGGCCGCCGCCAAGATTGCAGAAGCGATGGATGAAAGTGATTGGGATGCTGCCTCGACGCAAAGACAACAAGTTTTGCTAGAGAAAACTCAATTGCCGACTGAGTTACCCGCAGATATCAGCATTGGAGATATCTTAGTTGCACTGAGAAGTGACAAGAAAGTGAAAGAAGGAAAAGTTCGCTTCGTATTACCGAAAAAATTAGGAGAAGCGTTTGTCACTGACCAAGTGCGCGATGAAGATGCTAGACGGGTACTAAAAGCTATAGTCAATAACTCAGGGCCTACTGCCTAAAAACTATGTCTCTTAAAGCTGAAGTTTACAGGGAAATCATCAAGACAATTGCGAAAGTGTTTTCCGGTGTTTCGCTCGCTTTAGCGTCCTTCATCAGCATTGTTTTCGTACTCACGCTAGATATTCCCGGTAATATCGTAAAAGTTGGCGGCTACGAGGTTGCGTTTACACCTACACTTGCCCTCTTTACAACTGCGCTTTCGTTTTCATTTTTAGCTATTGCTTGTTTGATATTCACAATTCTACTATTGCCGGAGATGGCCAATGATTCTATCAATGACGATTAGGCAAACCGCTCTACTCGGTATATTTACGATGCTGGGATGCTCTTTACTGACTGTGTTTCTCACTTACCTTGCTGTTAAATATGATGTTTTAGGAAAAGTGTTTCCGAACGCAAAATAAGATATGTATGCAAAAAAACAAAATGTCGGACGCTATAGTTTTCTAGCATATTTGTCTGAGTTGCTTTGTCGGTTTTTCTAACTAGCCTCCACCGGAAAAGATACTTTTCCGGTGGAGGCTAGTTGTTTTTGTCGCTTACTCGGCGAGATCAAACAACAGAACCTCTGTGTTGTCTGCGCTGCCAACAACAGAGAGAGAATCGAGGTCGCTGAAGGCGATGCCGTCTCCGGCGTTGAGGGTTTGGCCGTCTAGCTGGAGGGAGCCTTTGACGATTTGCAGCCAGGCCTTGCGGTTGGCGGATAGGTCGTAAGTAAGGCGCTTGCCCTGCGCGAGGGTGGCGGCGTAGAGGCTGATGTCTTGATGGATGGTGACGGAGCCGTCTCGGCCATTGTGGGAGCCGACTAAGCGCCATTGGTCTTGGCGGGTGTCGGGGGCGAAGTGCTTTTGTTCGTAGCTGGGTTCAAGGCCTTTTTTCTCGGGCAGGATCCAGATTTGTAGGAAGTGAACGGGATTGTCTTGTGAGGCGTTCATTTCGCTATGCATGATGCCTGTGCCTGCGCTCATGCGCTGAACATCGCCAGGGCGAATGACGGAGCCTGTGCCCATGCTGTCTTTGTGACCGAGTTCGCCTTCGATGACGTAGGAGATGATTTCCATGTCGCGGTGGCCGTGGGTGCCGAAGCCTGCACCGGGCACGACGCGGTCTTCATTGATGACACGCAGGTCACTGAAGCCCATGTTGCCTGGATCCATGTAGCCGCCGAAGGAAAAGGTGTGCTGGCTGTCGAGCCAGTCGAATTTGGAAGTGCCACGATCTTCTGCTTTACGAATAGCTAGCATGTTGGGTCTTTGCCTCCGTGAAAGGTGCTTGGGAAAGGTTCGTTTGCTTGTTTCTATTATGTATTGAGTCTATCTAAATAACAATAGTCAATTTTATGCTCACATTGTCTCTGATTTGAATACAATTGATAAAGGCGAAGTGAGAGGACGATTTGGACAAGTTAGAGAGTATGCGTGCTTTTGTAGAAGTCGTGAATCACAGCGGGTTTGCGGCGGCGGGGCGGCAGATGGATCAGTCTCGGTCGGTGGTGAATAAGCTGGTGGCTCAGCTGGAGAAGGATCTGGGGGTGCAGCTGTTGCAGCGGACGACGCGGCGGGTGAGCCCAACGGATATGGGCCGGGCGTATTATGAGCGCTGTGTGGATATTTCGGCGGAGGTGACGGCGGCGGAGCTGGCGGTGAGCCAGATGCAGGCGGAGCCGAAGGGGACGCTGCGGATTAACGCGCCGATGTCGTTTGGGACGATGCATTTGGCGGCAGCGATCGCACATTTCATGCACCGCTACCCCGACATTCAAGTGCAAATGACGCTGAGCGATCGCTTCATCGACCTCATTGAAGAAGGCTTTGACGTGACGTTACGGATCGCTGAGGAGACGACAGAAGAATCGCTGATTAGTCATGCGATCGCACCCATCCACCGTGTACTTTGCGCCGCACCTCGCTACCTAGAAGCCCACGGCACACCGGTTCATCCAGATGACTTGCGTCAGCATCAGTGCCTAAGATATGGCCACTTAGCAACGGGGAGTAAATGGCATTTGATCGGGCCAGATAAGAAGTATGCGGTGCCGATTAAATGTCGATGCTATTCCAATAACGGTGAGGTGTTGAGAGAGGGTGCGATCGCAGGTGTTGGCATCGCTCTGCTACCCACATTCATCGTCGGCGAAGCCTTAAAATCGGGTGCTTTGACAACCGTTCTATGCGATTACTATCCTACGCCACTCACAGCTAAGCTTTGCTATGCGGCCAACCGTCACCTTTCCACAAAGATTCAGCTACTCACTGCATTTTTGCAGGACTGGTTCCGTGAGCCAGCTTGGGACTAAGTCTCAGCTCACTTACGCCAGCATTTCTTCAGGCGTTACCAACAGCGAGGGAAAAGTGACCGATCGAATTGTCTTGTTTCCTGCGTAAACTAATTCCACATACGTATCATCTTTTAGGGTTAAGACCGTCACCTTTGCGCGATGGCGATCTACAATCCAATACTCTGGAATGCCCCACCACTGATACTGTTGCCGTTTCCAAACGTAGTCTCTTTTATAGTTGTCGCTACTTTCGTTCCCTGGGCTGACGAGCTCAGCGACAAATGCGGGTGCGGGCATCCCGAACTTTATAGCGCTGTACTTATTTTCTTTGAATAAGATCCGATGCTCGGGTCTTAGTACCATGACATCAGGCTTTCGGTTTAGCCATCGGTCTCCCACTGGATGAACTTGCAATTCTGTATCATTTCCACGAACGAGCTTCCTGAGCCCTGGGAGTTGGCTGAGTAGTATTTTTAGTTCAAATGCCCAAACTAAGTTGTCATCGTCTTCTGGGGGCAACTGAATCACTTCTCCATTGCTGAGTAATCGATAATCGCCATCCTCTAGCGGGCAGCGGTCTAAATACTCCTGATAGCTGTTGTATCGAGCCAGTGTGTAAGTCATTGTTGATTACGCTTTTTGCAGTAGACTCATGCTTAGCTTTCTGTTGACGTTGAAACGGAAACTTATGTCGAAACGGAAACGGAAGAGGTATCTGTTTGCTTGCCTTTCGTTTTTGCTAGTTGCTCAGAAACGGCGGCAACTTCTTCCAATCGAGCTGCTTCGACTTCTTCTTCAGACTGCTCGTCACTCGGTGTTTTTGGGTCTGCTTCATCCGCTGATGGTTTTTCTGCTCCCGAAGAAGATTTTGCTGAGGTGACAGAAACAGCTTTTGTCTCACTTACGCTTTCAGTATCTATTACAGCCTCGTTTTCAGATTGCGTAAGTGCTAAGGCTTCGGCTTCAAGGTCTTCTTGAATGCGTTTGGAGACGAATGAGATGAAGCCGATGCTAACAAATCCTGCGCTGAAGAGGATCCAGCCGTCTAGCACGTAGGTCATGAAGTGGTTGAGTTCACTAATAGACATGGATTAATCCTCGCTAAACAGGCAGCTCGTGGGCCCATTATGCGTTTTCTCTTGCCAAGATTCAATGCAGTGTGAAGAAGGGTATGCAATGAAAGTCGTAGAATTAAAGGGTTACCCTATGGGCTGACTGGTCTAAAGTTGGCCATTTATCTTACGAGCTATGGTTTCTAGTACGCATTCTTTTTCGACGAGTTCCGCTTCTTCATCAACGACTTCCTCGGCGACGACCTCGGCTGAGGGCACCGCGACTACGCTAACAGGGCGAGTGGCTTCGGTGAGCCGGACGACGAAGGAAACAGATGTACAGGTGACGCTGAATGTAGATGGGACTGGGAAATGTACTGCGGATACGGGCATTCCGTTTTTGGACCATATGCTGCACCAGATTTCGTCACACGGTTTGTTTGATCTGGAAGTGCGGGCGACAGGGGATATTGAAATTGATGACCACCACACGAATGAGGATGTGGGGATTACGCTAGGGATGGCGCTGAAGGAGGCCTTGGGCGATCGCAAAGGCATCACTCGATTTGGTCACTTTGTCGCCCCACTCGACGAAGCGTTGGTGCAAATTTCTCTTGACTTCTCTGGTAGACCGCACTTGAGCTACGGTCTAGAGATTCCAACGCAGCGAGTAGGCACGTATGATACGCAGCTAGTACGTGAGTTTTTTGTGGCGATTGTGAATCACGCTCAGATGACGCTGCATGTACGCCAGCTAGACGGGCTTAATTCTCACCACATTATCGAGGCGACGTTTAAGGCGTTTGCAAGGGCCATGCGCATGGCGGCTGAAGTTGACCCTCGGCGGGCGGGAACGATTCCTAGCTCGAAGGGCGTTCTTTAGAAGGATGTTCTTTAGAAGGATGTTCTTTAGAACACAGTAGAAAAAGCAAAGGGCCCGCATTTTGCGGGCCCTTTAGGGTTGGGTATTCTCACTCAGTGGTTTGTGCTTTGTGGCTGTATTGCCGAGTGCTGAGCAATGTGCCTAGATGCGGTGAGGCTTACTGCAGTTACGCCACTGCTGGGCTGGCTGGGCCATGATGCGGACAGGTGCTTTGCCACTTTCCACAGAAGATTTTTCGTTCTTGTCTGCTGTAGCTTTGTCTGCTGTGTTGCTGTCGATAACGATGCTGCTGGTAGAAACAGCTGACCGCTGATTTTGTGTGGCCTTTGTTTGGTGATTGGTTGCGATCACTTCACGGGCAATAGATTTGGCAGATGGCGCTTCCAGTACTGTGAGTGATTGCGCGGAGGGTCTTGTTTGGGTTGAAGTAGTAGCTGGCATATTGAGTAAGTGTGGGGTCTAACGATTTTGCAAAGAATAGATCTAGATAGCAGCCCTACATAGCAGCTTTGCGATGGAACTGTTTTATGAGGCGATGATGCCTATATGAGACAGCGCTTAATAAACCGTAGAGTAATCAAGGGGCTATTTTGACTACCTTTCGGATGCTTTTGGGCGATGCCGCTAGGCATACCGTCAAGCCAGGTGTGAAAATTGCGAAATGAGAAGCTCAAGAAATAGTAAGGGGCAAGTATTTCTGTGAATCTCGCAAGGATTGCTATATGAGTATTTTGACCTAATCCTCTAGGGAACTATCAGTTTTCAATAAAAGATTAATCAACTGAAATAAGTGAATTTTGGCCTGTAATCTTCTGAAAGCTCGCTTTTTCAGGCTTTTGAAGCATTTCGTTGAACTTAACATTAGTTTGTAAAGAGATTTATTTGTCTACTCATACCTGCTAGCTTCGTGGGCTCTTCATGTGCTGTAGGTTGCGCTCCGCGAAATGAGGTAAGGTCCATTCACCGTAGCGCTCGCTCAACTTCTATGACTTTTCCTGAAACTGCCACGACATCTCAGCTAGCGATCCCTGCCAGGGTGATGGGGCCAGATTTTTTGCGGGCGTTGAGCTTTGCTGCTCGCAAGCATCGTGACCAGCGGCGGAAAGATAGTGGGCAAACGCCCTATATCAATCACCCAATTGCAGTGGCAGATATTCTGCTGAATGAGGCTGGGGTGACGGATGAAGTGGTGCTGATGGCGGCGCTGCTGCATGACACGGTAGAAGATACCGATACGACGTTTGATGAGCTAGAGCGGCACTTTGGCAGGGTGGTGCGTGATGTGGTAGCTGAGGTGACAGATGATAAGTCGTTGCCGAAGGCGGAGCGAAAGCGGTTGCAGATTGAGCATGCGGCTGGGTTGAGCGATCGCGCCAAGCTAGTAAAACTCGCCGACAAAATTTCTAACGTGAGAGATACCGTTGTTTCGCCGCCAGAGGGCTGGCCGATGACCCGCATTGATGAGTATCTAGACTGGGGAAAAGCGGTTATTTCTCCTATTCGAGGGACGCATCCTCAGCTCGAAGCTTTGTTTGACCATGCTTACGAGCAAGGGAAAACGACGATAACCATCGGTGACTAAGTAAGGTCGCTGTGCATGAACTGTTCTGGCTTAATATACAGGTGTATTGAAGCTTCGTGCGTGAAGGAGATATCCATTGAGTTCCTTTCAGCTATACGAATTCCAAGCATTGGACTTTACACTATCTGAAGCAGACAAAACATATTTAAATGGTTTGTCGAGCCGTGCAGAGGTCACTGTCGGAAGCAGGACGGGTGTCGGATGTTGTTGGCATGCGCGCGGAGTTGTTGAAAGGAGACCTGTGAGTTTTGTATCTGGCATGGCTACGCTGTGCTTCAAAATGACTTAGGCAGTTTCAAAAGACGCGTTCAGTCACTCGCGCAACAGTTTAGCCGCAAGAGTTCGTTCATATCCCGGCTCAAGCAGGCAAATTTAACTTAATCGGTGCTGTTGATACCACAGAAGAGTGTTCAGAAAATTAGGGGTCGGGCGAAAGTTTGCGACTTGCTCTGTAGTCGGTTGGCTGGTTGTTAAGAAATCTAAGACGTATTCCTGATGAAAGGTACAGGCTGAGAGAGTTAGACACAAAAATAAGGCGGAAAGAAGAAGGTGCGATTTTTTGAGTTGCATAGGATTACTTATTAGTAACTGGTCGCGCCTGCAACGATTGCTATTAACCCGATTAATAAGACCCAGCATAGAAGCGTGATACCTGTGCACAACAGAAGCCGTACGGTCCGATTTCTGGAAGGATTTTGGGCGATGGCGTAGCATCCTGTGGAGCCGCCCATGCCAATCATTAGAGGAATAGCACCTCCTAGCGATAGAACTGGGATAAGTCCGCAAGCGGCCACAAAAGCCCATGCCCATCGTGGTGCAGGCGCAGTAGTGACTGTGACTGTCCGCCCCGTTTCAACAGAACGGCCTTCTATTGAAAGGTCGTAGTTGAAGGTGAGGCCGTTTGTTTTGATATGGATAATGGCAGACACTTGGCCAATATGAATAGTGTGGTGACTCCCAAAATCAAAGAAAGAGCTGGCTTCCTTCTGGGGTAAGTTCATTCGTTCACCATCTATGGAAATCGTTCGTTTTCCTGACCAGTATCCGTGTTCTAGCTCGACGGTATGGACGCTATCTTCAAGCTCAACACGCCACGATTTCTTTGCCATTTATTGCACACTCATGATTACAGAACGAGGATGGGGCAATGGTTAGAGATGCCTGTAGTCCCATTTTTTATGTAAGTTCATTTTTCCCAAGATGGAGAAAGCCGTATCGAAGCTGAGACCTAATGCGAATGTAAATAGCTGCATCGCAAAGCCCACGCCCGTAAGGCCATGGTCTACTATAGATACCTGATTTACGACACCGCACATCGCTATGAGCAAAGGCACACTCTTCGACAAAGTTTGGGATGCACATACCGTTGGCACATTGCCCTCCGGCCAAACACAGCTATTTATTGGACTGCACCTGATTCATGAGGTAACTAGCCCCCAAGCCTTTGCCATGCTGAATGAGCGAGGTCTGAAAGTGATGTATCCGAGTCGCACGGTGGCGACGGTGGATCACATTGTGCCAACGGAAGATCAGTCGCGGCCCTTTGCGGACCCGATGGCGGAGAAGATGATGTCTGCCTTAGAAGCAAATACTAAGGAACATGGCATTCGCTTTTTTAATGTGGGGTCTGGCTCGCAGGGGATTGTGCATGTGATCGCGCCGGAACAAGGGCTGACGCAGCCGGGGATGACGATTGCCTGTGGGGATAGCCATACGTCTACACATGGGGCGTTTGGCGCGATCGCATTCGGCATAGGCACCAGCCAAGTTCGCGACGTCCTCGCTTCGCAAACCCTTGCCCTTGCAAAGCTTAAGGTCCGTCGCATCGAAGTCAATGGCGAGCTGCCTGAAGGTGTATATGCTAAAGACATCGTGCTGCATATTATCCGCAAGCTGGGTGTGAAAGGTGGTGTGGGCTTTGCCTATGAATTTGCAGGGAGTGCGATTGAGAGCCTGTCGATGGAAGGGCGGATGACGCTGTGCAATATGTCGATTGAGGGCGGTGCTCGCTGCGGCTATGTGAACCCCGACCAAACGACTTACGACTATATTAAGGGTCGTGATTTTGCGCCCGAAGCTGAGCAGTGGGATGAGGCTGTGGCCTGGTGGGAGAGCTTGCGCAGCGATGCGACAGCTGAGTATGACGATGTGGTGGTGTTTGATGCGGCTGAAATCGCGCCTACTGTGACCTGGGGAATTACGCCTGGTCAGGGTATTGGTGTGAATGAGTCGATTCCGACCCCGGATACGATGCCAGAAGACGAGCGCCCGATTGCAGAAGAAGCCTATCGCTATATGCAGCTATCTCCGGGGCAGTCCCTAGCAGGCACCAAGATTGATGTTTGCTTCATCGGGAGTTGCACTAATGGTCGGCTGAGCGATTTGCAGGAAGCGGCGAGAATTGCTAAAGGACGACATGTGGCATCAGGCGTAAAAGCCTTTGTGGTGCCTGGTTCTGAGCGGGTGAAGGTAGAGGCTGAAGCTGAAGGTCTCGATAAAATATTTGAATCGGCTGGGTTTGAATGGCGTGAGCCGGGCTGCTCTATGTGCTTGGCGATGAATCCAGACAAGCTAAAGGGCACGCAGATTAGCGCGTCATCTTCTAATCGTAACTTTAAGGGGCGGCAGGGGTCTGCTTCTGGGCGGACGCTGCTGATGAGTCCGGCAATGGTGGTATCGGCTGCGGTGACAGGGCAGGTGACTGATGTGCGCCAGTTAGCGCCAGT
>ERZ1740067.522-NODE-522-length-30205-cov-12.438905_pt1 | contig 30205 bp, 32 predicted proteins | sample MGYA00581736_ERZ1740067 | MGnify/ENA primary metagenome ERZ1740067 (study PRJEB43018, sample SAMN04849236) | marine metagenome | isolation source: floating plastic debris | place: Pacific Ocean | collected 2008-08-27 | study: EMG produced TPA metagenomics... | reverse complement strand
TCATCTGTTGGCATTTTCCTACAGCCACTGCATAGTCAATCCCGTAGAGCCAATTCGCGTCAGTATTAAGGACACTGGGCCTGGAATTCCTGAACAGATTCAAACGAAAGTTTTCGACCCGTTCTTCACCACGAAACCCGTTGGCGAAGGGACGGGGCTAGGGCTATCGCTCGCTTATCAAACCATCAACAAGCACCAAGGGAAAATCTCACTAAGCTCTGATGGCCGAAGCGGCACCGAATTTATTATTGATTTGCCTATCGAACGCTGCGCTACAGCGGCATCAATCGATTGATTTCTGGGGGTTCAAAAAAGCCAGCTGCTGATAGAGAACCACCATTGCAGGGACAGAGACCCCTAGGGCTTGAGCCACGCCTATTGGGCTTTTGAAAATTGCCTCTATTTCTAGAGGTCGCTTTTCGTCATAGTCAATTTTCATGCTGGTGCGATAGGGTGGCATACTTTCTGTCTGCGTAAACATTGTGGTGATGACGTCAGGAGGGAGACTTCGACGAGTATTTGGTGATGCGTTTTGTCCCCAGGCATTGGCGATCGCAACCACTTCTTCCATCAGGGTCAAAATAAGCGATCGCACATTTTCATCCGCCATCATCTCTTCTGTCGTCGCCTCTAGCACCACAGAAAGTCCGTTATACGGCACATTCCACACCAGTTTTTCCCAGCGCGCCATCGGCAGATCATCGGTTAGGTCAACCGGAACACCCGCTGCCAGAAAATCCGCTGCAATTGACTTCATCAAGGGCGTTGGTGCGCCAGGTTGATGGTCTGTGGTGTGTGCCCCCAGCAGAATCTTGCCGTAGTCCATATGGTGAAAGTGTCCTGGCCCTACTTTATTAGAACAGATAAAACATAAGCCCCCCAGCACAGTCGGCCCAAGTTTCTTGGTCTCTTTTAGCTGTTGAGCAGTTAGCTGCTGAGCCATTAGCTGCTGAGCCATGCGCGCTTCTACGCCAAATCCATTCTGTAAAGAGAGAATCGCACCGCCTGGCTTAATCTGTGGCAACAGCGCCCACAGTCGATGATTGTGGGTTGTTTTCAGCGCCACAATCACCACATCAACGGGCGGCATATCAGCTGGATTGTTGTAAGCCTTTACCTGCGGAAGAACAAAATCACCCTCAATTGAGTCAATTCGCAAACCGGATTGGCGCACATACTGATAATCACTGCGCAACAGAAAGTGAACGTCACAACCCGCACGCTGCAATCGCCCGCCAAAGTATCCGCCAATCGCGCCGGTCCCGATGATGGCATAGCTCAGTGCAGACATTATTCTGTGCTCCAGCTTGCTAGGTAGGACATGGCTAAATCAGCCCTTGCCCTCACAGCGAGTGTCTCATCTTGATGGATGCGCGATCGCAAGCACTCAGCAATCGGCACTAGCAACGCCTCGTAGCCTTCATTGACAGCGGCCATCGCCACGCCCTGCAACCCAGCAACAGCCGCGTAGCGCACTACCCACTCAGGATCCGCACACACAATGCCCAGCAGTGTATCTCTCGCTTTCTCCTGCGCACCTAACCGTTCAGCCGACGATAGCTGCTCCCACTGAATAGAGCCCAATCCTCGCGCCGCCGCCCGTCGCACGCTTAGCGAAAAATCTTCTGCCGCTGTCTCCAAAATTAAATCCAACCCACGCGGATCACCAATGCCAGCGAGCACCCGCAGTGCCCAGGCCCTAGCACCATAGTTATAGCCGTCAATTTGGTTCAGCAGCGCCGAAGCCGCAGGGGTGCCAATCTGAATCAGACCATCAACGGCGGCGACAGCTGCCCCCGGATTGTTGTAGCCCAGCACCCGAATTAGCATGCCAATCGCGCCTTCGTCTTTCAGCTCGGCTAGCGCTTCTACCGCATCTAGCATGGACTGCGCAGAATCTGCGTTCTCCACGGCCTGAAGCCTGGCGTTAAGGCGTGTGCCGGCGTCTGTCTCCAAATTTTGCTTGGAATCAGTCATAGTTCGTAGCGTTGCATTCTCCAACGCTCTTAATCACATCGTTGTCGCATCGTTACAGCAGTGAATCCATCAGTGTCATCACCTTTCGGGTCTCTGGAGAAAGGCGTGAATCTGAGGTATTGATTTGTTTTTCGAGGAGGCCTTTTAGCGAGATGAGTTTGATGCTGTTTTCGGCGAGGGTGTTAGCGATCGCCTCTGCCGCTGGCAAGTAACCGACCTCGCCCAAGTCCAGCAGCGCCGACCGTCGCAATTGCAAATCGTCACACCGCAGCGTCTCGGCTAAAATTTCTGCATACCGCCCTTCGCCCGTCAGCTGATACATCGCCCGAGCAGCACCATTCTTCACCTGCGGCACATCATGTTGCAAAAACGGTTCTACGGTGGGTGCTACGCTCGCATCACCCAGTCCGCCAAGCGCTTCCAAAATAGCGTTGTAAGGCTGCACTAGGTGTGGCTTTCCGGGCACCGCAATGGCCGCTTCTACACCGCCCGCTAGCAATGCAAGCAAGGGTGAGACGGCGTCTTTAGCATCTAGAGACTCTAGCGACTGCGCAGCAGCTTCGCGAACATAGTAGTCATCGCAGCTAAGGCAATCTATGAGCGCTGGGATGACGGTAGCGTTTCCTACCTTGCCGAGCGCACGGGCCGCATTTCTTCTGAGTGGGAACCCTCCATCTGTATCGCGATCGCGATCGTCTTTTAGCGCGACCAGCAAGGCCTCTACCGCCTCAGAGGTCTCAACCCCGAACCGGCCAATCCACCAGGCGGCGTAATACCGATCGCCCCCATCTTCGGTTTGCTTTAGGTTTGCGATCGCCTGCTCTGGCGTCAGCTGTGGCGCGCCTGCACTGTCCCCAGAACCAGCCGATAAATTATCACTCAACTTGCTTACTCAACTTGCTTACTCAACGCTGTCTACTTAGTTGGTCGCGCGCTCACACAAAAAAAGATGAACGCGTAGGTTCCAATAGCAAACCCAGAGAAACAAACAATCACTAGACGCTTCCAGTAATCGCATATCTCTCTGGGTGAAAAATTGAGGTTTAACCCACTGATTATTTGACTAGCATACTAGACACAGTTATCTAGAGTAGGCTGTCCGAACCAGAGGCTAACACGCCAATTTAGCTGAGGACGTTAATCGCGTAGTTGAGGTAAGTATTCGCTTCAGTACCGGCTTCACCAGTCAAACCATGGTTAGATTTGATGTACTTAAGCGCTTCAATGTACCAGCTAGGCGCTAGGTCAAATGTCTTGTTGATTTCAGCAAGACCAGAAACCAAGTAGTCATCCATAGGGCCAGTGCCACCAACGATGAGGCAGTAAGTGACCATGCGGAGGTAGTAACCGACGTCACGAACGCACTTGTCCTTACCACGCTGATCAGCAGCGTACTGAGGGCCCTGCATTTGAGTCGTGTAAGGGAACTTGCTGTAAACAGCTTGAGCAGCACCAGCCGCTAGGCTATCAGCCTTGGCAGTCAAGCCACGAGCAGCTTCGAGGCTTGCTTTTGCTTGCTTAAAGCGACCGAAAGCAGTTTGCATTTCGGTGGAGCTTAGGAAACGGCCTTGAGAATCAGCAGCGGATACTGCCTCGGTCAAAGGAGTTTTCATGTCTTAAAGATCTCCCAATTAAGGATGTCAACATTTTCTACAACAGCTTTCCGCCTTTACAGCTGCTCAGGCCAATGCCTGAACTAACCTTGCAAAAACGAACCGCTAAACCAGTAAAAATTTACCGGCCTTGTGCGCTCAAAAACGACTCGCCCCAGTTCAAATAACCCAAGCCCAGAGCGTTCAAACCAATGAAAGCGCAAGACATGAATCACTTAAGTCACACGGGCAAAACCGCTGAGTGCTTCAAACAAACCTAAGCAACAGCTGCTGCTGCACGGTCAAAGTAGCCACCGATTTCAGCAATCAAGTTGCTGCAGTCGCCGTTAGTTACGTTGCTGTTGTCGCTAACAATCGCGATCGCAGCCGCTTTCATTTTCTCAACGCCGGAAGCCACAGAAGCACCCGGTGTACCCAATGCAATGTAAGTCTCGCGTAGACCGTTTAGGCAGCGGTCGTCCAGTACACTTGCATCGCCAGAAAACGTTGCATAAGTGACATAGCGCAAGATGATCTCCATATCGCGAAGGCAAGCAGCCATACGACGAGAAGTGTAAGCGTTACCACCGGGCTGAATGAGCTGAGGCTGGTCAGCAAACAAAGAGCGCGCAGCGTTAGCAACAATCGCAGAAGCGTTGTTAGTAATGCCATTAACTGCGTCCATTCTCTTGTTGCCATCAGCAACCATGGCATCTAGCGCGTCTAGCTGAGAAGTGCCGAGGTACTCACCCCGAGCGTCAGCCTGGGAAACAACCTTTGCAAATGCATCAAACATAGATCCAAATTCTCCTAATATTTGACTGTCGAAACTATCTGTAAGGACAGTGTGTTTCAACGTTAACCCTCAGAAAAACAAATATTCTGAGACGGGTTCTTTTGAGCCATTACCCGGCCATCATTTTAAGCGTTTTAGAAATCCCAGAGAAGCTCCCTTAAGATTCGGCTTTCGCACAATGACTTTCTAGTAATAAACGTTTAAAACGCATGTGCTCTTGTATTTAAAGAGTAAAACGGATGCGACGACTATCTAAGAAAGTTCAAGAAAGTTCATAAAAGTCTCATTGAGCTCAATCGCAGATACGTCAAGCGTTTTCGTCCGTTGTAAGGGAATCCTTTGTAGATGAATAGTGTTACAAAGGCGACGGAAAAAACCGAAGCGTTACAAAAGGATGACCCAAAAGCAAGACAAAAGGGCTGCCACCCCATAAATTAGCTATGGGCATTAACGCTGGCGATCGCGAAGGGCCGTGACTATGGCGCGTGATTTCTCAAACCAAAAACTTCATGGTCGCTCCTTCAAAGGGCAAGACCTCACAGGCGCTAACTTCAGCGGCGCTGAACTGCGAGGTACCAACTTTAAAGAGGCTATTCTCACAGACGCTAACTTTGAGCGGGCGATCGCCAGTTCTAGGCGCTTTATTATTATCGGGCTCATTCTGCTGCTGGTGCTCACAGGGCTCAACATTGGAACCACCAGCATTATCAGCGCGGTCATTTTAAGGCCAGAGAACATAGCGCATACGGGCTGGGAAGAATGCATCATCATCTACACGGTGATGTGTCTTTTCACCGTAATGCTCTTCTTCAAAGGGCCCAACATAGCGCTGATAGCCTCTACGTTATTTATATTTCTGGGCTGGGTGGGGTTCTTGGCAATAGAGTCCTTGCTATTAGGCGGTGCCGAGCAAGTCCTTTACGGCGATCATCACACCTTTGCAGAAGCTGTGGGCACAGTGGGTGTCTCCGCTTGGGCGAGCATGCTTACGAATGTGTTTGCGGGCGCTGTGCTGGTTGTGAGCTTGAGCAGTAATTTGAGCAGTAAGCGAAGTCGTGCCGCAGAGATCACCGACCGTGTATATCGCCCACAGCTCAATCGATGGGAGAGCTTACTACTCCTGACCACCCTCCTCAGTAGCCTGCCAGGCGTTCTACTTTTGCCTGGGATGCTCGCTAAAGCGACCACTGTCGTCTTTAGCGGCGTCAAGTATCTGGCGACTATCTACACCAGTCGGCAAATTTTGGCAGAGCATCTATCATTCGCACAGCTAAGACGGGCCGCCCTCGCGCTGGGGACATTCGGTGGTACCAGCTTTCGCGGCGCTAAGTTGCACAGGGCAAGCTTTGCAAAAGCGGTGCTACACGGGACTAATTTTGATCGAGCTGAGCTAATACACACGAATTTTTACCGGGCTAAGGGGCTAGATTCTGTGAGGCCAGGGCAGACGTTGCTACGCGATCGCAATATCCGTCACTTACTGGTTAGCCATCGCGGCAAAGGCAAATCTTACAGACGGGCCGACTTGCAGCAAGCCTATTTAGCCTATGCAGAGTTGACCGATGCAGACCTTACTGGAGCCGACTTGACAGGTGCTGACCTCACCGGGGCTTGGCTAGAGCGGACTAACCTTTCTGGCGTTCGGGCGCTAGGCACTAATTTTCAAGGAAGTCATCTTACCGGGGCCTGCGTAGAAGCCTGGAATATTGACGTTTCTACACGGCTAAATGAGGTGCTTTGTACACATGTTTACCTTTGCAACGGGGCGCAGGAAAGACGACCTAATAGCGGTGACTTTGAAGCAGGAGAATTTGCCAAGCTCTTTCAGGAGGTGTTGCACACCGTCGATCTCATCTTTCGCAACGGACTCGACTTTTCTGCTTTTCTATCCACCTTTAAGCAGGTACAGGCCGAGCATGAGGGCACACCGCTCTCTATTCGCAGCATTGAGAACAAAGGCGATGGCATGGTGCTGGTGAAAATAGACACCCCTGAAACGGTAGACAAAGCTCAGATTCACGCGGAGCTAAGTGAGGGATATGCTGCCGCATTGAGTGCGTTAGAAGCGCGCTATCAGGCAGAGCTGGCAGCCAAAGATGAGCAGATCACGATTTATCGCCAGCATCAAACCGAGCTAAAAGAACTCACGAAGCTACTCAGTCCCATCCAGCAAAGTCAATCTGAATCTAAGCAGCCTGCTGGTAAAAGGGTAGTGCTAAAGGTCAATGCAGCCCCGCAGCGTCAGTTCGCGCCCTTAGAGAAGACAGCGCCTTCCTATGAAGGCGTATCGGTCACACTGCAAATTGGGTTGGAGGGGGCAGTGCCGCATGTGGAGGTGAGTGGGCGGTTGCCAGAATATGGTGCGATCGCAACTCACTATCACCAGTGGCAGCAAGCCTACGGAAAAATCATCCACTGCCTAGATGCCACTCAGGCCAGCCGCATCCAAGCGCCAAAAGCTCAAATCACTAACGTCAGCTTTCAAGAAATTCTCACACCATGCCAGAAAGCCGCCCAGCAGCTCGAACAGGCAATTAACTGCTGGCTCGACTCAGCCGAGTTTCGCCCCGTAAAAGAACAATTACTAGAAGAGCTGCAACCTAGCGAATCGATTCGATTCTTTTGGCAAACTGACGATCCATTACTCAGACAGCTACCCCTTCAGGTATGGAACTGGTTCGAGCGCTACCCAAAGGCAGAGCTAATTGTGAGCGAGCCCGCCTACCGTCAGCGACCAGCCACTGGGCAGAGCCCTAGAGAAGTGCGAATTCTATCAATTCTAGGCGACAGTACCGGCATCAATATCGATGCCGACCAAGCTCTACTCTCCGCTCTACCAGACGTAAAGCTCACCTTTCTCACAGAGCCCACCTGCCAACAAGTAACCGATCAGCTGTGGGATACTTCGTGGGATATTCTCTTTTTTGCTGGACACAGCGAGCCCGCCCAAGCAGCCACAGATCCAGGGCACATTCGGCTGAATGCGCGGGACCGACTCACCCTCAACGACCTCAAATACGGCCTACGAAAAGCCACAGAACGCGGACTCAAGCTCGCCATCTTCAACACCTGCGATGGCATCGCCTTGCTGCAAAACCTATCCGACGCACCGACGCCACCGCTTGTGGTGATGCGTCACCCCATCCCCGACCAGGTCGCCCAAATTTTTCTCAAGAACTTTCTCCAGGCCTTCTCCGAAGGGTTGCCATTACATCAAGCCGTCCGAGAAGCCCGCGAGAAACTGCAAGGGATAGAACCGCAGTTTCCCTTTGCGACTTGGCTTCCAGTGGTTTGTCAGAATCCTGCATCTGAGCCGTTGACCTGGCAGGACTTGTATTTGAATTGAGAGAGAAGCTAAACCACAACCCGAGGGTCTTTCTCCAAATCAAACAAAAAGCCGTGAATATATTCCTCAGTCCACTCCGGACCGTAAAACCGAGTTAGCATTCCTCTCGCCGGGTCTTTCTCTGCCCGGTAGCGAGCATAGCTGAGCTGAGACTGCTTAATCGCTTCAAGCCGTGCCGGGTCCGTCACTGGCTCCGCCGCCTGTACGAACTTGATGTACGCCTTAAGATATTCTTCAAACGCGCTGAACACATGCGTTTCTACATCGGCGGTATCGGCTGGGCGCGTCCATAAAAACGCAGGGGAGAAGAAGGTCTGAGCTTCTTCTGGGAAATCGCCCCCCCAGGGCAAATGCTTTTGGTAGCCCTGAAACATCTCCATAATCGGCTGAGAATATTTCGCCTGATACGCTTCATCTTGAAACAAAGGCTGCATATCAATGGCAATGAGGTGCCCACCCGGTAACGTCACCAAATCCGCGCCGAAAAAGGGCAAATCGTAGTTCAGCTCTGGAAAAATCACAAAGTTCAGCACCTGAAGCGCCACGCCACCCTGCACGTGAGCCGCACGAATTTGTCTGAGCTTGGGCGCACGCACGCCGTAGCTCGTGGTCGTTACAGTGGCTTCTCGCTTGCCCTTGCCAGTCACCGCACTTTTGGATTCAAATCCGACAGGAATAGGGTAAGGACTGATGTCCAAATGCTCATTCAGCAGCGCTTGTGCTCTCGCCAAAAATGGCTCATAGATAGTAGGCATTACTTGCTGGCACTCACAGCCAAAGGAACCGCATCTTCAAACAAAAAGCCGTACAGAAAACGCTCTGACCAGTCGTGACCAAAGTAGCTACCAAAAAGGCCAGAAGCCGGATCACGCTCAGCGCTGTATTGGTCGTAGTCACGTTGTGCTTTGGCGACTCGATCCATCGCTGCGCGGTCTGTATTTGGCGTGGCGGCGGCCATCATCTCCCAGTAGAGATGAAGGTAGTCTTTGAAAGCTTCTAGCACGCGAGTCTTCACCGTTTCAGGATCGGTTTTAGCAAAGAGTAAATACTTAGAGAAGTACTGATTGGCATCGTAGAACTTCATTTCGAGATTCTGCGAGAGGTCTGGATATTTGTCATGCAGCGCTTGGAGCGGCGCAATGTACTTTTGCTGGTAGGCTGCGTCCTGAAATAGCGGCTGAAAGTCCATGACAATCAGATTTTTGACCGCGCCGAATGAGAGGAAATCAATTCCAAGTAGGGGCAAGTCGTATTGATGGCCAGGATAAATCACGCTGTTGAAAATCTGCGCGCTCTTGCCGGCATCAATGTAGGTGTAGCGGGCTTTGCGTAGCTCGTCGCATTGGTAGCACCAGCTTTGAATGCTGGCTGGGTTGCGGCCACGCTCACTGATGTTGCACTCTAGCCCTTCTGGAATAGAGCGCTTAGTGAGGTCGAACCTTTGAGAAAGAGAGGTTTCTAAATGCTCTAGAAAAGGGCGATACATTATCCAGCCGTAGAATTTTATAAGGGTGTTGCTTTCTTTCACAATACGAGATGGCCTGCGGCACTCGCTAATTTATGAAAAACAAATACACATTCCGTAACAAGACATACCGAATGGAGTCCTAGACGGAATGCTAGACGGAATGCTTCGCTGCCATTGCCGCGATATCTTCTGGCGTCTTAAACCGCCTTTCGGAGCAGTAGGTCATTAGGTTCACGCCGTCCATCATGCGGGCTGTGCTGACGCGGACCCTAAAGTCGTCGGTTAAGAACCAGCAGCGCTCCTGGCCTTGGTTCGTTTCGTAGTCTGTATCGATGGTGAGTACGCCGTCTTGGCCAAACCAGTAGCGACTGACAACGGGAATCATTTCTACGTAGCCGCGATCGCGCACCAATTTCCCCGAGAGCCCCGTCTCATCGTCCGGCACATCTACCAGCACCGCCGCCGAAGAACTCGGCGCATTTTCCGACAGATTCGCCTGCCAGGCAAAGCTCGCCCCACCTGCCGCCCGCTGTGGGTTAATATTTTGCGACTTACAGATATCAATCACCCGCTGCTCGCCCGCTGGCACTACGCCCACGATCAAGTTAGATTCTCCCGACTCATCCCCCACAACATCAAAATGATGCACCGTACGCTGGGTAAACCAAACGCCTTCGCTCTTGCGAAAGAACGCCATCATGGTCATTGGAGGATTCAAAAGCATGGTTGTCAGTCGGTTTAATAAGAGAGTGGAATCGCGAGCTGCGCAGAACCTGTTGCATGTCTATGTAGGTGCAGTTGGGTTGTACTCAGCTGGCAGAGTCTGCGATTCTAGTACTCAGAAAGTTATTTTCATCTTATATAAATGACGGACTCCAACCAAGCGGTCGTTTCTCGTGCCCAGCTCGCTCAGGCTGATTTCTCCAACCAAGACCTATCGAATAAAGACTTTTACAAATCGGACCTGACAGACGCAAACTTATCAGGCACAAACCTTTCAGGTGCCAGCTTCGTCGGCGCTAATCTTTCACAGGCCAATCTCTCAAGCGCGAACCTTTCAGGCGCTGACTTAAGAGGCGCCCGACTCCGAGGAGCAGATCTTAGCGCTGCCGACTTAACGGGCGCGTATCTATATAGAAGCGATCTGCAAGGAGCAAACCTGACGGGCGCAAATCTCACCGATGCGCAAATGAAACTCGCTCTTTACGATAGCAGCACTCAGTGGCCCGAAGGGTTTCGCTACAAAAGTAGTGGCGCAGTGGGCCCTGGAGCAGCTCTAAATGGCGCATACCTGAACACCGCTAATCTAAAAGACGCGGACCTTTCAGGCGCAATGCTGCTGGGGGCTTATCTCAGCGGTGCAAACCTCACAGGTGCGAATCTGTCTGGTGCAGGCTTAGCAGGTGCCAATTTGCAAAAGGCCTTTCTTACTGGGGCTATTCTCACCGGAGCGAGCCTGGCAGGTGCAGAGCTTCAACGCACCGATTTTAGGGCAACCAATCTTACAGATGTCGATCTCTCCGGCGTGGGTAGTATCGCCGGAGCAGACTTCAGCAATGCAGTTGGCCTAGATGAAACAGGACGCTCAAAATTACTCAGCCACAGTTCTACAGAGCTAGATGAGTGGAATGCCTATACCCGTAAGACGACGCGGCAGAGTCTGGAGGGCTGAGGTGGATATTAGACGCGCTTCTCAAGGTACTGACCAATCATTATTTCCTCACCTGCGCGGGAAATAATCGTCTGACGTGTCCGGTAGTTGGTGCCAATTAGCTTTAGCTCTTCCTCAAACGAAGAGCCGTTGTACTCGGTGCGTAGCGTCATCGTTTGGTCGTCGCGGAATCGGTAGAGGGCGGTGACTGGCTTTGGGGTGGCAAAACCGCGATCGCGATACATCACATTCCCTCGAATGCCAAATACGGTTTCACCGACAGAGGGCTTCCGGCTAGGGCTGAGATACTTACTTTCCCAGATTACTTTCGCGCCAAACACCATTGGCACGGTGAGTTCGTGGCGCTCTCCTAGCGTCAGCAGTTCTGCATGGTCACCGGCTAAAAACTGAACGGTGATGTCGCTGACGACTTCTTGAGTGTCGTCGTTTGCCAGAGTGTAGTAGCGGCGGCGAGACTGCCAGTTGCCCTCGGAGCGCTGGAAGAATGCGATCGCCTGCGCTTCTAACGCTGTGTGTTGAGCGGCCTGAGTATTGCCCCGAGTAGTCGTGTTTGCAGAGATTACCATTGCAGTCTTTCCTCACCTTTTAGCAGCCTAGAAAATGCCGGAGCAAATGCTAGTTGTTGGCTTTTGAGCAAGCCTTGTCTTCGAATGTAAATGAACGGTTACATTTATTTACATTAATCAACATAGTGCATTTTCCCTGGCCGCGACAATTTACCCGAGAAATAAATTCGCAGGTGTCCAGGTAGAACATTGTCCACGCCGAACATTATGGCGATAGCAGGTTCTCTAGCGCGGCGGCCACTACTTTGTGATGCTTATCCTGCCTCAGTTTTATAAGCGCATCCTTTGCCGATTGCGCCTTAAAAGATTTCAGCGCATAGGCTAAGTACATGCGCGATCGCCAATTCTCCCAATCCAAAACAGGCAGCAGCGCAGCCAGCGCAGCTTCACCCTGCGCTGTATCTGCCAGCATTCCCAGCGTCGAAATGCCCGCTTGAGCAATCGTCTCATCGGTGTCTTTCAGCGCCACCAGCGCAATCTCCATCAGCTGTTGAGGGCAAGACATCTCTGGCATAATCGCCAAAATGCTGCGTCGCACCAGCCAATTTTCATTCTGATGAAATAGCGTTACCAAGCAATCGACAGAGCGCTCGCCGTACAAGCCCAAAGAGTTCGCAATCTCTGCTTTTACATTTTGGTCCGACTCCACGGGCAGCATCTCCAGCAGTGCCGTGTAGGCTGCTTCGTTACGCTTACGGCCCAGCCCCATCGCCACAAACGAACGCACCAAAAACGCGTCATCCTGACGCTGAGCAATCAGCAAAGGCACCGCTGCTTCCGCGTCGTATTCTTTGAGCGCGACCAGTCCGCGTAGCCGCAACTGCGGGTCTTCACTCTTCAAAAGAGCTTCAATATCGGGAATATCCATATACCAATGTCTAACCTCTTCGTCATCTCTTCTTCGTCATCTCTGCAGAGAAAAGAGGCGCAAGAGACCCGTAAAATGACATCATAATCTATTGCACATGCGAGGTATGCACCGTGGCCCCAAGCACTTCCAGCGACACCTTAGGCCAAACCGAAAGCCAGTCAGAGAGTCGGTCAGAGAGCCCGGAAATCAACACTTCTGCCTCCTCTTCAGCCGAAGAAGTTGCCGCCGTGATTGATGAGCTAGAGCAATATCGCGCCAGGCTCGTCGAAGACTTCACCACCACTGCCAAAAAGGCCAAGCTGCCAAAATCAATGACGATGGCCCAGCTCAAAAGTCATCCTGAAATCTTGAAAATTGACACGGCCCTCGCTCAGCTGCGCGGAGAAGAACCGACAAAAGCTGAAAGCTAACATACGCTCTCTCGACAACCTTCTACCGACACCTCTAGGAATAGCCCCATGGATCAGCCTCCCGATCCGAACAGCCTCAATTCAAATAGCCCTAATTCAAACGATGACGGAGCAGCAAATGACAGCTCACCGGCCTCCACAGCGGCTCAGGAAAAAGTCGATCAGCTCATTCGCCATGTCAAAGAGCAAATAGAGCTTCTATCCTTCGACTCGCCCGACCCTGCACTGCTCAGGCAAATGATCCAAAGCCTGGTAGACCCCAGACGGGCGGCTCGCATTAGCCTGGTCGAATCGCTGAGCCAAATTGGCGAACCAGCGACACCCTTTTTGCTCGAAGGCCTCTCTAGCCATCCAGAGCCGGTCGTGCGTAGAGCCTGCTGCAATGCGCTGACGAATATTGGCGATGAAACGTCTGTGGCAGGGTTGGTGAAAGCCTTGACTAGCGACGAAGATATCAGTGTCAAGAGCGCAGCAGCCGGGGCCTTGGCAAAGGTAGGCGCGCCCGCCTTCGATGCAATTCGGGGGGTACTGGCCTCTACAGAAGCCAGCGAAAGCTGTAAGGGGCACGCCGCTTGGGCTATGGCGACAATGAGCAGCGAAGTGAGCGAACGGCTGTACCGGGTCATGAACGATCCTTCGCCCTCTGTGCGTACGGCGGTTGTTGGCGCGATCGCACAGCTGGCCCAAAAGCAGCTCGCCGTTGAGGCAGCCCAGGCCACCTCAACGGCTCAAACCGCCGCGCAGTCGAACGCATCCGAATCATTAAGCCAAACCAAACCCGCTAAAACCAAACCCGCTAAAACCAAGCCAAAAGACCAAGCTAAGAACACGCTCTCGCTACTCACAGAAGCCCTCAGCGACCCTGCCGCCGATGTGACAATAGAAGCAGCGGCTCACCTGGCAAGACTCAACTGCCAGAAGGCCTATCAACCCCTTGTAGCCTGTCTAAAAGATACTGACTGGGAAGTTCGTAAGGCGGCAGTACTGGCGCTGGGGAAATTAGGAAATAAAGAGGCTGTAGAGGCGATCGCACCTCTTAAAAACGACACAGAAGCAGCCGTTCAGCGCGTAGCCAACCTTGTAATCGAGCAATTCGAGGCAACAGCTGAGACCTAAAACAGAGCATAATGTAAAGAAAAAGCGCCTTAAACGCTGACTGAAAAAGTCCGGCTTAAATCTTTTGTCTTAAAACCTCTGCCTTAAAACTCCACTGACCAAACTTTACCGACTATCAGGTACACGCCAAGAACTATGAACGGACTCAGCGATCGGGCCAAACAGCTCATTCCCAAAGCGCGAATTGTCAGCTTTGAAGGATGGAATGAGATCCCCCCCGAGATTGTCGCCCGCTTTCAAGCCGCCGACGATAGCAAGTGTTACCTCACCAATGCTGACTTGGTCGCCATTGAAGCGAGCATAGGCAACCCAGACGATGCTTTGAGCGCAGTTGGGCTGACTACAGATAAGGTAGCTGCCACCCTAAGAGAGCAAGCTGCTGACATTGTCGACGAAGCAAGGGCCGTCGTACTCACGACCTTCCCAGATATTTTGGAACCCGGCGGCGGGCTCTATCCACCGATGCGTGCAGAAGCCTGCTGGCGAGATTTTTGGCAGTTTCTACGCTGCATTACCTATGGCATTGCTGGCGGGCAGCACCACTACACCAGCACGCTAGGGCTAGAGGCCATGGAGCAGCTATACGACGAGCTGAAAGTGCCGTTGCCAGCCATGGTCACCGGACTAATCGGGGTCAAACGAGCCAGCCTTCAGCGCTTCCCCATCGAAAGCTATCCAGCCCTGTCGCCCTATTTCGACCATTTGATTGCCAGACTCTCCACCTTCATCCAGTCAGAGAAAGAAGCCGTGAGCTCAACAACCGCGTAATTCTAAGGAATGAATACAGAAGAGACTCTGATTAGAGCGTGCATTAAAGGCAATCGCGCACTCGTCGCCAACCTGATAGCGACAGGCGCTAATCCCAACAGTCGATGGCAAAGCAGCACTGGCCTCATGTGGGCCGCCATGGAAAACCACACCACCATCGTCGAGCTGCTGCTCGCCACGCAGGCGAACATCGACCTACGCAACGATGCGGGCTATACCGCTCTCATGTACGCAGCCGAATCTGACCGGCGAAACATGGTACTCGGTTTGCTCGCTCGTGATGCAGATATCACCGGTCGCAATGCCTACCAGGAAACGGTCCTCATGATGACGGCTCGCCACGGACAGACGGACATCGTAGAACAGCTAGTTGATAAAGGCGCAGACGTTCACGCCACCAATAAAATCGGCGACACGGCGTTATACCTAGCCGTTGACAATGGTCATACCTATACAGCTGCCGCACTCATCAAAGCGGGCGGAGATGTCAATACAGCGAATATTGGTGGATGGACGCCTCTAATGATGGCCTGCGCACGTGGAGAACTCGACACCATTAGTTTGCTACTAGCCAACGGCGCAATCGTTACCCCTGTTAATTACTGGGGCAGGACGGCACTAGCAGAAGCCAAGCAATCTTTTCGAGCAGCAGATGCGATCGCTCTCCTAAAACAAGCAGGCGCAACCGAGTAGCCAAAACTAACTTGCAAACAGCGCTATCTTCCAACGAGCCGATTTCAGCTAGAAAAGGCCGGCTGTGTAACAAAAGGTAAACATAAAATGTCCGTTTTCAATTCCTTTGTTAACTAAAAGAAAACGTACTTTTCACCTGAAACAATGCCCTGAAATAGTCTATTACAGAGCATTTCAGCCAATCTGGAGATCAGTTAAACGGCTCAAGAGTGTTCACAAAACTTGACAAAGATAGACCCCCTTTACAGACAAAATGAGAACACGCAATCAACCGTTATAAGGAGATAGCATTCATGTCTTTCGGAGGTTTCGGACCAGCATCGCGACTGGGCGTCAGTCTTTTTGAAGAAACGCCGCCTGTAGAGTGGGTCCCCGGACTCGCCGCAGACGACCTTGAAGAAATTATCAACGCTGTGTACCGTCAGGTACTCGGCAACGCGTATGTGATGGAAAGCGAGCGTCTCACAGTCGCTGAGTCACAGTTCAAATTGGGCGAGTACAGCGTCAGACAGTTCGTTCGCGCAGTTGCGAAGTCCGACCTATATCGCACTCGCTTCTTTGAAAGCTGCCCTCGCTACCGCTACACAGAGCTAAACTTTCGTCACTTGCTAGGCCGCGCACCTAACGACTACGACGAAATGAAGATGCACAGCAACATCCTCGACGCAGAAGGGTTTGAAGCTGACATCGATGCTTACCTCGACAGCGACGAGTACCAAAACACCTTTGGTGAGGACTTCGTGCCTTACATCAGAGGCTATCAGAGCGAAGCTGCCGACACCATGGTTGGCTTTACTCACATGTTTGAGCTTGTGCGTGGCGCATCCAGCAGCTCCCTCAAGGGCAGCATCTCTGGCAAAGAGCCTCGCCTCAACAAGTTCGTGATCAACGCAATTCCTACCGCTGTGAAAGCACCTTCCGGTGGTTCCGATGGTTGGGCATTCACCGAGCCACCGACTGCTGCACCTGTCCGGGTTGGCAGCAGCATTGGCGAGCGCGGCAAGGTCTACCGCATCGAAGTCACATCCATCCGTGCCAACACCGTGCGCAGGGCATCTCGCTTCCGTCGGGCCAACCAAGTTTACTTGGTGCCTTACGAGAAGCTCTCCCAGGAGTACCAGCGCATTCACAAGTCTGGTGGCAAAATCGCCAGCATTACCGAAGTTAGCTAAGTAAGGCTATGGGGCGAGCGATTGAGTGGTTGATAATTCACCGACTTAATTGCTCGCCTTTATTTGTAGATTTCGGGGTTCCAATTGCCGATACTGTGTTTGTGCTCATCGGTACAGAAATGCAGGTGCAAAGACACAGGCACACTGGTATTCACAAAAGCTGTTGTTGAAAGTTGTTCGTTTAAAATATTAGGAGAATTCCCATGGCTGACGCCTACACTTATGAACTGTGGCCCACTAGCTCCCCAGAAGATATTCAGGCAGTTATCCGCGCCGTGTACAAGCAAGTCTTGGGCAATCCTCACGTAATGGAAAGTGAGCGCCTGGTCACAGCTGAGTCACAGCTGTGTGATGGGTCTATGTCTGTGCGTGAGTTTGTCCGCGCCGTTGCCAAGTCCGACTTTTACAAAGCCCGCTACTTCGAGACCTGCGGCCCCTACCGCTCTACCGAGCTGAACTTTCAGCACATTCTAGGCCGCGCCCCTGAGTCTCAAGCAGAAGCTTCTGAGCACATTCGCCGCGCTGCTGAAGCAGGCTACGACGCAGATATCGACTCCTATGTAGATAGCGATGAGTACCAGGAGTTCTTTGGCGAGAACGTGGTTCCCTACGCTCGCGAAAAGAGTGAAACCGGGCGTAAGCAGGTCGTGTACAACCGCAACTTTGCCGTTAACCGTGGACCAGCTCAAGTGAGCAGCGCCGTCAAAGGCTCTCAGCTGGTGTACGCAGTTGCCACCAACAGCGCCAACAAAATCACCGATGCTAAAGCGACTGCAGGCTCTATCACGGAGAAGCGCTTCAAGATCAAAACAACCGGTGCGAAGTTCGATCGCCGTCGTCGTGTCAGCTTCGATGAGTACATTGTTGATGCGACTAAAATGACACCTCAGATTCAGCGCATTCAGCGCACAGGTGCCAAAATTGTCAGCATCACTGAAATTAAATAGAAAATAAATCATCTGTCAGTAAAGAACAAAGTTCTTTACTGACAGATGCAGCATTCATTTCCCCCTTTATCACAAGAGCTAGAAAGTCTTCTTACGAACTTTCTAGCTCTTTTTGTTTGGTCTCTACGCAAAGGATTGAGGTCTCTTTGTTAAGTTACTTATAGTAAGTAAACATTTTCTCATTTCCAGTTTCGCGATCCGGTTAGGTAGTTATAGGCCTGGGTATTTATCACTAGCTTTCTTTGTGTGAGCGTTAGTCATTTAGCCCCAGCAGCTAGGCTACTGGCGACATCAGTCAGCAGCTTCAAGTTTTTAACCTATTTAATAACGGAGTACACTTTATGTCGATTTGGGTAGCCAGTCCTGAACCCGTTGAGCTGCGTTCTAACGCCTCTGAAGAAGACTTACAGCTTGTGATCAGCGCGGTATATAAGCATGTGCTGGGCAACCATCATGTGATGGAAAGTCAGCGGCTCGATAGCGCTGAATCTTTGCTGCGCAACGGTGATATCAGCGTACGCGGTTTTGTCCGCGCGGTCGCAAAATCTGACCTTTACCGCAGCCTGTTCTTTGAGTCGTCGTCGGCTTACAGCTTCATTGAAAATAATTTCCAGAATCTTCTTGGCCGTGCCCCTGAAGATCAAAGTGAAATTGCGGCGCACACTAGCATTTGCCTAGAGCGCGGCTACGATGGTGAGATCGATTCGTACATCGATAGCGATGAGTATTGGAGAAGCTTTGGGGAAAACACCGCGCCCTTCTTGCGTGGACAAAACACTGAGACTGGGTTCAAGAATGTGAGCTTCAACCGGACGTTGGCGATCGCTGGCGGAAATTCCTCTAACAACCCTGGCAAAAAAGCTGTGCTAACCAGCGACATCGCTGGCAACCGGGGAACCAAAATCAAGTTGCCTAAGGGTAGCGTGTCCTCCACGGCTGGAACGACAGGTCGGTATCGAATCTCGGTACTATGTGCCAACACGGGCGGCAGCCGTACCCCTCGTAGCAACACCAGCTACGAAGTGGGCTACAAGCAACTCCAAAACAAGATTCGCACAATTCAAAAGTTTGGCGGCAAAATCGTCAGCGTCGAATCTATCTAGATTGTGAGTGCTAAAGCTTGAGTGCTAAGACTCAAAAACATAAAACGCTTAGTAAGGAGAGGCCAATGCGATGGCAGGTATGAATACACTTGGCTCCGCTGGGATTAGCGACCACCAGAGTCGCACCGTTACCATTGAGGTCGCTGGCGTATGCCAGCAGTCTGTGCTGAAAACAGGGAACTACACTGTGCGAGTTCCTTTCAGCCAAATGTCTCAAGCCATGCAGTCTATCAACCGCCAAGGCGGAAAGGTAGCTTCTGTGCAACTGATGGGAAATGCGCCTGTCGTTGCCGGTAGTGCTGAGAGCGATGATGACGGTGATGGCCAGACAGACTCCAACGCCAACAACGCCAAAGAGAAAAAATCCTCTCGGCGTAAGAAGCGAGGTTAGCGCGTAGCAGCGATCCCATAACAGGCACATCAGCCTTTAAGGTATTAGTAGGACTAAAGCTCGGATCCCATTCGGGATTAGCCTTGGTTCTACTTTTCCTTATAATTTTCCTTTGAGGAAAATGGCAAGTACAGATACCGATACGACTATGGGCATGGATATTGATACTTTTGTTGCCCGCTCATTGGGGAAATGGCGATCGCAGCGCAGTGCTCATCATTTAGCCTTTGCCCATTTTGAAGAAATCCGCTCAATGATTGAGATCGAAGGATTGGAGAAAGACGACCCAGCGGTGCTGGCGCTTTGTGAGAGTCAGGGTGTGGAGTGCGATCGCATTGCCACTCCCTTTAAAATGAGCTGGGAAGGCGAAACCGACTGGAACGAAGACGACGTCCTCAAAGGGCAAACCATCCTAGTCCCCGTACCCAGCCTCGACCTTGAAAACAGCGGCAAACTTTTGCGCGATCAGGGCTACGCTGAAACTATTCCCGCCGCAGGCGACTACACCATTACCCCCGACGGCACGTTTGTGCTCACCACAGGCTACGACCGCGCCGCCGCCGAAGAAAAAATTTGGTTTGCCAGCGACAACTTACGGTTTCGCGTCTCACTGATCAAAACTAGCGATGGCAAGGGAGTAACCACCTCATCGCTCTCTTCAGAAGTTCGCATTTTACCGAAAGGCGCGTAAGTAAATGCTGACTTTAGCCGTAGTTTCTTGCTAGAAATGAAGACAGAGGACTCACTCTTTTTCTACAATCTAGTTACAGATATCTCCAACAGATATCTCCAACAGATATCTCCACTAGATATCGCCTGATAAAACACGCTTCCACTAATCCATCATGACCGCGTCCACTGCTGCCCCACCCTCCACCAATCCAGATGCCAATCAAGACGCCAATCAAGATCTGGTCACGCTAGCAACCTGGATGGCCGGAGACTTTAGCAACTTCAAGCAAGCCGACGCCGCGCTCAAAGACTTCGCCCACATCCGCATTTTTTTTCGCCCGCTGCCCTACGAGTTTTTTGAAGCACTTGGGTTTCCTGGTGGCATTGGCTTCTATTCCGAGCAGGTCTACGACTACGACCTGTGGAGCCCCTACCGGCAAGGACTTCATCGAGTCATCGCCACTGGCGATCACGTCTACATCGAAAACTACGGCTTTCAAGATGGCGTGCCCTATGCAGGCGCTGGCCATAACCCGGACGTACTCAAAACCATTCCCGCAGATTGCGCGATTCGGCGAGAGGGCTGCTCTATGGTCTTTCGCAGAGAAGGCGATAAATTTATTGGCGGTGTAGAACCAGGGAATAACTGTCGCATTCCACGTAAAGGCAAGCTTACATATCTAGTAAGCCATGTAGAAGTCACCGAAAAAACCTGGATGAGTCTTGATCAAGGAATGGATTTGGAGACCCACGAGCACGTGTGGGGCTCTACCGAAGGCGCTTTGAAATTTGAGAAACGCGAGAGCTTTGCCCACGAACTACCACTAGACAGACTGTAAGATGCTTCCTCCACCTGCTAAAAAAAAGATGCAGGCTTGGATTCGGAGCCGTCATCTTATTTGCTCCGGTAATTTTTTTGTATTTGAAACCGTTGAATATTCGACTGTTGATAAGTTTGAAACCTGCGTAGAAGCCTTGGGCGGCACGCTGATTTCTGTGGAGCCGCTGAAAAAAATTTGGATTGGGGACCATCGCCGAGTCGTGCTGTATCACGCTAAGGCAAGCCTACATACGCCGCATCACGAGCTAAATCAGTATTGGATCAAGTACGGCAGCTTTCGTACGCGCTTCGACGATCGTGAGTAATAGACGTCGGGGACCGCTTCACAATTCCTCAAATTCAGCGGGGATCAATCTTAATAAGATATTGAAAGGCGATGTGACGTTGCCTCTTAAGCACCTTTTCAATAAATAATTTTAGCGAGCGTCTTTTAAATGGTGAGCACTTTTATCAATCCTGTCGTCAATCCTGATCAGCCCCTAGGATTGAACGCATTTACAGAAACTGCACCCATTCATCAGTGGCCCACGAGCTCTGTGGATGAGCTGCAAAGCATAGTCAATGCTATCTATAAACAGGTTTTGAGTAACGCCTATGTGATGGAAAGTGAGCGGCAGCAAGTGCCCGAATCTCAGTTTAAGCGTGGTGAGCTGAGTATTCTTGAGTTTGTTCGTCAAATTGCTAAGTCTGACCTGTATAGAACGCGCTTCTTTGAAAATGGCTCGCGGAATCGATTTATAGAGCTGAACTTTAAGCACTTTTTAGGTCGCGCCCCAGAAAACTTGGCTGAGGTAGCAGCGCACAGCGCCATTTTAGATAGCGAAGGTTACGAGGCTGAAATCGATTCTTATCTTGACAGTGATGAGTATTTGCAAAACTTTGGGACCGATACTGTGCCTTACTACCGAGGCTACAAAACAGAAGCCGCAACACCGGCAGGGTTTACGCATATGTTCACCTTGTTAAGAGGTGCTTCTAGCAGTGACAAACATGTCGTCACGAATAATCCGGCCCGACTAACTTCTAGACTTCTTTCCAATAGCGCTAGTACTGTCTCCTCACCCACAGGCGCAACCAATCGAAAAGGCCTGGGTAAAAATGCAACCGCCGAGGACTTAATCAAAGCAGTCTTCAGCCGGCCTGCAATGTACCCGTCGGCAGCAGCGAGCAAAGCGACACAAAACAAAGGTCAGGTACCACAAAAACAATCCCGTACGGCAAGCGCTTGGGCCTCAGCATCAACAGACGCACAAGCCGAAAAAATTGAACAGCTTCAAAAACAGCTTGATGAACTGCGATCGCTCTCTAATATGGGGGCCGCTATCCTACGCAAAGGGCAAAGACCGACAGCAACTACTCTAGGCAATAGCTCATCACCGATCACCGATCCCGTGATGCAAATTGAAAAACTACAAGGTGAGCTAATGAGCGCGAGGTCACTTGCCAACATTGCTGATTTTAAGCTCAACAAATGGCGTAGCCGTTCCTACTAACCTTTCAATTCAACTAACTACACCCATGACTCAACTAACGGATGCGCTCACCCTAACCCAATGGATGGCCGCCGATTTTAGCAACCAAGAGCAGGCCATTGAGAATCCTCCCTTCTTTGCGCATATTCGGGTGTGTATGCGGCCGCTCCCGGCTGGCTTTCAATCAGGCATTAGCCTGTACTTAGAGCAGGCCTACCACTTTCAAATCGATAAACCCTACAGAGTACGCGTCCTCCACTTTATTCAAAGAGAGAATGACGTACTGCTAGAAAACTATCGCGTCGCAGATGAAGAGAAGTTTTACGGCGCGGCGCGTGACCTTAATAAGCTAGCAACGCTCAAAGCTGATGATCTAGAACCGATGGGCGGCTGCGATATGTTCGTCCGCTGGGAAAACAACAGCTTTATTGGTGAAGTGGAGCCAGGGAAGAAATGTACCGTCGTCCGCAAAGGAGCAACCACTTATCTAGACAATAAGTTTATCGTGACCGAAAGCCACATGACGAGCTACGACCGAGGCCGCGACCCAAATACGGATGAACTCGTTTGGGGCTCTGTCGCCGGGCCATTTGAATTCGACAAAAGAGAGCGCTTTGGCAACGAAATCGGCGGGTAATGGTTGCCGTAGTTCTACCGAGCGAAAGCTTGGCAGCGCGCTCAACAGTAGTTCGCATAGGTACACTTCCTGTTACATCAAGGCGATTTTTGCCGGGTATATTGCGCGTTCTCCCTTTACAAAACTGCAACAAGTAAACATTTATCAGCCGAATGTAAATAAAGCCTGTACGGGATCAAACCGGCCCATTGAGGGTGCTTATACTAAACTCTCAACCTTTTAATCCTTCTAGAAAATTAATTAGGCCTTCTAGAAAAGCCTTCTGGAAAATGGGTTAGGTTCGAGCACACTCGGAGAGCATATTTATGGCGCTAGAGCCCTGCACATCAAGTTCTACCCCTACGTTAGAAAAATCAGCCATCAACTCTGTTGATAAAGCTTCTGCTAACAAAACTACGGTAGGCGCGGATCTTCCCGTGCTAAAAGAACGGGGACAGCGAGAAGTCTTCTGCGGACTCACTGGCATTGTTTGGCTGCATAGAAAAATGCAGGATGCCTTCTTCTTGGTCGTGGGTTCTAGGACTTGCGCTCACTTGGTTCAGTCTGCTGCGGGCGTCATGATTTTTGCTGAGCCCAGGTTCGGCACCGCAATTTTAGGCGAGCGTGACCTGGCTGGATTAGCTGACGCTAACGACGAGCTAGAGCGCGTTGTGGCCGAGCTGCTAGAGCGCCGCCCCGATATCAGCACGCTATTCTTAGTGGGCTCTTGCCCTTCGGAAGTGATCAAGCTTGACTTAGCCAAGGCCGCTGAAAAGCTAAACCATAGCTACTTTCCTAAAACGAGAGTGCTCAACTACTCTGGCAGCGGCATTGAGACGACCTTTACCCAAGGCGAAGATACTTGCCTGGCATCGATGGTGCCGGTGATGCCAGCCAAGGAAACAAGCCAAGAAACTGAAGAAGCAGAATTGCTGATTGTTGGTAGCTTGGCAGATGTTGTTGAAGATCAATTTCAAAGGCTCTTTAGCAAAATTGGCATTGGCCCAGTCGCCTTTTTCCCACCGAGAAAGTCTACTGAATTACCGCGCGTAGGCAAAGGCACTAAAATGCTGGTCGCGCAGCCCTTCTTGAGCGATACCGTTCGACTGTTGATGAGTAGAGGCGCAGAGCTGTTGCCATCGCCTTACCCATTTGGCATTGAAGGAACAACTGCCTGGCTACGGACTGCTGCTGAAGCATGGAATATCGATGAGGCTACGTTTGAAGATGCGATCGCACCTTCAGTCACCCGTGCCAACCTAGGCCTAGACCGCTACCGCGAACTCCTCAACGGTCGCAAAGCCTTCCTCTTCCCCGACTCACAGCTCGAAATTCCCCTCGCTCGCTTCCTCTCCAGAGAATGCGGCATGGATTTAATCGAAGTCGGCACGCCCTATATAGATCGCATGCTGATGGATGAAGAAATTGCGCTCTTACCCGAAGGCACTGCACTTTCTGAAGGCCAAGACGTAGAGAAGCAGCTAGACCGCTGCCGCGAGACGCGCCCAGACATCACCGTTTGTGGTTTGGGCCTAGCCAATCCGTTAGAAGCTGAAGGGCTATCAACAAAATGGTCTATTGAGCTGGTCTTCTCACCACTGCACGGCTACGACCAAGCTGGCGACCTAGCCGAGCTATTCGTTCGCTCAGGCGAACGCCGTAGACGCCTGACCGTCTGATCCAGCCGGGCTTCGACTACGCTCAGCCCTCGGTAATCTATCTCGCCTAGCAACAGATTACTGGTACACCCAACACATCACGGTGGCTGAGCGTAGTCGAAGCCAGAACCGACCGACCAACCCACCCTTTCTTCCCCAACATGGAACTAACCCTCTGGACTTACGAAGGCCCTCCCCACGTGGGCACAATGCGCATCGCCACTGCAATGGAAGGCGTTCACTACGTATTGCACGCCCCCCAAGGCGACACCTACGCCGATCTTCTTTTCACCATGATCGAGCGCCGCGATAAGCGACCTCCCGTCAGCTACACCACTTTTCAAGCCAGAGACTTGGGTGGCGACACGGCTGAAATGGTGAAAACATCTGTACGCGAAGCCTACGAGAGATTTAAGCCACAGGTAATGCTAGTAGGCGAAAGTTGCACGGCAGAGCTGATTCAAGATCAGCCAGCCTCCCTCGCCAAGAGTATGGGCTTGCCCGTACCCGTTGTGGGGTTAGAGCTACCTGCTTACTCTAAGAAAGAGAATTGGGGCGCGAGTGAAACTCTTTACCATTTGGTGCGATCGCTCCTCCTCTCTCAAGTCCTGCCCCCCGGCTCCACCCGGCCCGAACGCGACCCCGCCATCCGCCCTAAAGCCAACATCATCGGCCCCACAGCCCTCGGCTTCCGCTGCCGCGACGACATTCAAGAAGTCATCAAGCTGCTTGGCGAAATCGGTGTAGATGTCAACGTTGTTGCTCCACTCGGCGCAACGCCCGAAGACCTCATGCGCATTCCCAACGCAGACTTCAACATCTGTCTGTATCCAGAGATCGCCCTTACGACCTGTAAGTGGCTAGAGCGCAGCTTCAAGCAGCCAACAGTTAAGACGGTGCCTATCGGCGTCGGCGCAACCCGCGACTTTCTCACAGAGATTGGCGAAGTTGCTGGCATTGATGTCAGCAGATCAATAGAACGCTCTAGAGTGGATACACTTGGCGGCTGGGGCGCTTCTCGGCTTTCATCATCGGCAACGCCAGGGGCTTCTCGCCTGCCCTGGTATTCGCGATCTGTAGACTCGACTTATCTCACCGGTAAGCGGGTGTTTATCTTTGGGGATGCGACTCATGCGATCGCTGCCGCCCGCATCGCCACCGAAGAACTCGGCTTCACTCTCGTCGGCATTGGCACCTACAGCCGTGAATTCGCCCGGCAGGTCCGCGCTGTTGCCAAAGAACATGGCCTCGAAGCGGTGATCAGTGACGACTACTTAGCCGTGGAAAAAGCGGTTGCCGAAGCGGCCCCCGAGCTAGTCCTTGGCACCCAAATGGAACGCCACATTGCCAAGCGACTCGGCATTCCTTGCGCAGTTATTTCCACCCCTATTCACGTTCAAGATGTTCCCGCTCGCTACTCTCCGCAAATGGGCTGGGAAGGCGCAAACGTCATCTTCGATGACTGGGTCCACCCACTGATGATGGGCTTGGAAGAACACCTCATTGGCATGTTCCGCGAAGACTTCGAGTTCGCAGAAGGCCACATGAGCCACTTGCACACCGCACCGCATCAGTCAGAAGCCGATGCGCCAGTGCCTGTAACCGTCGGCGCACCCGTTGCTGATGCTCATACTGAAATAAGCACAGAGACGAATGCTGACAACAAATCTATGGGCTCAGCACCTGAAGATGCGACCGGTGTGAGCTGGACGGCAGACGGTGTCGCCGAGCTGAAGAAGATTCCTTTCTTTGTGCGCGGGAAAGTGAAACGGAATACCGAAAAGTTTGCGAGCGATCGCGGCATTTCCTCCATTACTGTCGACACGCTTTACGAGGCAAAGGCAGCTATCGGCAAATAGCCAAAACAAAGCTAATTCGGAGAAATAATACGCATCGTAAACAGTGCGCAACAAATACGAGATAAAAGACAGACATCGTTCACAATTTTAGATAGCAATAGGAGACATTATTTTGGTAGCTACAAACGTACGTCCCCCACAGGTCAAGAAAGGCGAAGATGGCGAAGGCAGCGTTCAGGTCCGCATGAACGACTCCATGAATATGGAAACGGGCGCGCTAGTCATCGCGGTGTACGGCAAAGGCGGCATCGGCAAGTCCACAACCTCCTCAAACCTGTCGGCAGCCTTCTCCCACCTTGGCAAGCGCGTGCTGCAAATCGGCTGCGACCCCAAGCACGACAGCACCTTTACCCTCACCAAGAAAATGGTGCCTACGGTCATCGACATCCTCGAAACCGTAGACTTCCACTCCGAAGAATTGCAGACCGAAGACTTCATGTTTGAAGGCTATAACGGCGTTCAGTGCATCGAGTCTGGCGGCCCACCAGCCGGTACAGGCTGCGGTGGCTATGTCACTGGCCAAACAGTAAAGCTACTCAAAGAGCATCATCTACTCGAAGACACCGACGTTGTCATCTTCGACGTATTGGGCGACGTCGTTTGTGGCGGGTTTGCAGCGCCTTTGCAGCACGCCCACTATTGCTTAGTCGTCACCGCGAATGACTTCGACTCCATCTTCGCCATGAACCGCATCGTTGCCGCGATTCGCTCCAAAGCAAAGAACTACAAAGTTCGCCTCGGTGGTGTGATTGCTAATCGCAGCGAAGAGACTGACCAAATTGATAAGTACAACGACCGAGTTGGGCTCAAGACACTGGCGCATCTCAAAACAGTAGATGCCATTCGTCGCAGCCGACTCAAAAAGTGCACCGTCTTTGAAATGGATGATCCCGATCCTGAAATCCAGGTGGTCCGCGATGAGTATCTTAAGTTGGCAAAGGGCATGCTTGAAGATGCTACCCCACTTGAAATCGAACCACTTAAGGACCGCGAAATCTTCGACCTACTTGGATTCGAATAGATTCGCGTTGTGACACTGTTGTGACACTACGTATTGATATACGCATGGCTAAAAGAGAGATACGTCTTTGTTAGTCACGCTAAAAATCAGGGGTCTGCGGGCAATTGCTCGCAGGCCCTTTCTCATATCTACGCCTAGCAATAGCACTTTAGTTGCTTGCTGTTATTGAACAGAGCATATGAAAAACAAACTCTTTTTAGCAGCCAGTCTGCTAGCCCTCACCACAGGATGTGGCATAGGTAATAATCATGTTCAGGTAAATGTCGTCAACGACTCAGGGAAACCCATCGAAACGGTTAAATTCTGGAATCTTGAAGGAGACAGTTCTACGCTGATAGAAAGCACTGATGCGATCGCACCTGACGAGGAACACAATGTGCTTCTAAAAAACATGCCAGGAGAAAGCAGCCATTCAACCGAAGTTGTCTTTAAAGATGGCACACAGATCAAAAGTGAGGGAGCCTATGCAGAAGGCGGCTACTCACTCACAGAAACCATTACAGCTACAGAAATTGTTATTGAATATCAACCCTACTAGCAACGGGTAGAACACTGGCTACGTGAGGTAAGGGCTTTAGACGTTTTCGTCAGAATCATCAGAAATAGTCAGTTTCAGATGGGTATTACAGATTAGTTACCTGCTGAAATGTCTGATGAAGAAGTTAGTGTTTATTCCTGTTCTGCTTGCGATCGCCTGCCTCTTCTCCGGAACCTACGGCGCAGTTCACAACCAAATCTCTTACACCATCAGCCCCGAATACTTCACCCAGTTCAAATTCCATCAGTTTCAGCTTACAGACTCGCCGCTACCGAACCGTCTAAACGCTGGCATCGTCGGCTGGAACGCCGCGTGGTGGATGGGTATCATCATTGGCCTAATCTTGATTCCGGCGGGCCTGGTCATTCGCGGCGCGAAGACCTACTTCATGGCCATGATCAAAGTATTTGGCATCGTCACAATAACCACGCTAGGCACAGGATTAATCGCTCTATTCATCGCCCACTTCACGGTGACCTCAGACACGGCGGGAGAATTAACGCGATACGGCAACGACATTAGCAACGACGTTGCCTTCGCCCGAGCAGGCACCATGCACAACTTCAGCTACTTAGGCGGCTTGCTAAGCATCTTCACAGGCAGCTTCACTATCTATTGGCAACGTCGCCAGCAAAAGCAGAACCGCCGCCCTCTCAAGCAAAAAGCCTAAGCTCGCGTCGGAGCTTAGGCTTTTTACACAGCGGATTCAAACAAAAAAACCGGACGCTGAGCGATCGCTACCAGCCAAACGAAGAGTACTGCGAGCCCACTTCAAAAGCTTCTCTGGCAGCAGCGTCATCTTTCTCCTGCTCAGGAACCGTTTCTACTCGTGACTCCGCACAAAAAGACGCCGTGCTCAGCCCCCCAAAGCGCTTTACAACGCTCGTGCGCATGCGCAAGTCAGGATTGGGGAACCAAAAGCGCTCAATAGAACTCATCGTTTCGTACTCAGTGGTGAGCACTAGGCCATTTTCGCTGTCCATCTCAAAGCGACCAATCACGGGCACAATTTCGGCGTAGCCGCGCTCACGCAACAGGTTGCCGGTCTGAGGATTGTCCGCATCAGGGACTAACGCAAAAACCGTTGATCCCTTATGGCTTTCGTCATCTTTATCCCACGCCATGGCACCATTCCACTCAACGTAGGCACCACCGACTGCCGTAGCAGGGTCCACATCGTGCAGCTTGCAAATTTCGATCACTTTCTCGTTATCCGCCGGTAGCGCATCTACTGCAATATTCGAGCCGCCTAGCTCCGCGCGGCGAAACGGGAGGTGATGCGTCGTGCGCTGAGACTGCCACTGCCCAGCGCTTTGCTGGAAAAACTCCATTACGTTCATATGTGTCAATTCTTCCTGGTTACACCCCGGCCTAATTCGGAGTATTAGCCGGGTTCATCAATAGTTACATCCTCCAATAATATAGCGCGCTGTCTGTAACGTACTGGGATTGGGTACCTTACCCACATCATCCTTTCTATAGGCACTTCTTCTACCGCAAACCCTCCTGACGAAGGAGTTCGCACCAAAAAGATGCTCGTTACCATCTACTTAGAGACTGGCAGAGAGATTGGCAAGGAGAATGGCAAGTGCTGATTTACGCGTTATCCCAAGCAGGGATTTGCACTCGCACAGGTCTGCACTAGCCAACTCTAGATGATCTGCCTATAGGCATAAAGAACACCTAGATCCTTAAGACAATTAACTTAAGTAACACTTGCTACCGAATCTATTTACAATTTGACGATAGTGTGCGTTACAGTTAGGATGCGGTTAATCAACTTTGATTAGCACCTTATATTCGTTGCCCTATGGCAGCATTTTGGCAGGCTAAGCAGAGCCAGTTATCGGCCCTCTAACTATCGAAGTTCTTTGTGAACTTTGGGATTTAGGCAAGTTGCCTATTCAAGATCGCTCTAGTTTCGAGATCTATCTAACCTTTTGAGGAGAAGTGACCACTATGACTACATCAGGTAAAGACAACATGCCAGGCAACCTCAGCATGGAGCAGCAGTTTAAGCTGAAAGTTGTGCAGGACCAAGTTCGCGGTTTGAGCTTGGAACAAGCACAGGAATATGTCGTTGAAGTGATGCGGCAAATGATGGTGAAGGACAATTTGGTAAAGCACTTACTCAAAAATGCCTGACCCCACGATGCCTGACGATCTCTCGTCGTATCAGACACTATATATAGCGATTACAGACCATTCCCTTCGGTGGTCGGCTATACAATCTGGTGACTTACAGCTTGGTAATTTACGGCCAGGTGACCAAGATTGAAAGCCCGCCCACAAGTAAACTGCTCACATTCAACAAGGCTGAATTAATCGAAAACGATTAATTCAGCCTTTTAGCTTTAAAGGCACTATCGCAAAAGGCCTTGGCGCAGCAGTCGAAGTGCATTCTCCTCATGCCCAGACCCTAGCCAAGATGCTACGAAATACTAAGGAATGATGCGATTAGATAACAATCGCATGGATTTAATGATAGGCCGCACTGCCTTGTAATAAAGGGATTGGGACACGACTTGCCGGTCAATGTAACGGATTGTTGCTTTGTTTTTAATAAAGCAGACTGAGCGGGGGGGCATCTTTTAAAGTTGTGTCACTGGTTACAAAACACCAGTTGCTGTATTAAGAAGA
>ERZ1740067.521-NODE-521-length-30241-cov-21.947956_pt1 | contig 30241 bp, 23 predicted proteins | sample MGYA00581736_ERZ1740067 | MGnify/ENA primary metagenome ERZ1740067 (study PRJEB43018, sample SAMN04849236) | marine metagenome | isolation source: floating plastic debris | place: Pacific Ocean | collected 2008-08-27 | study: EMG produced TPA metagenomics... | reverse complement strand
AGGGCTAAGAGGAAGATACAGGAAGCCTTTTAGCCTTCTTGTCACCCCGTCAGCGCTAATTGTCATAGCCCACCGACTAACGACGATCGCCACCGCCGATCAAATTTTGGTCCTGGATCAAGGACGCATCGTTGAGCAAGGTCGCCATGACTCTCTACTGGAGCAGCAGGGGCTGTATCAACGCCTATGGGACGCCAGAATGCGATCACACGGCTGGAAAATTGCCGTTTAGTAGTCTGCCCTCGCTCCAAAGCTCGTACCTGAGCATATTCATGACTGATCAAAGAAGAGGAATGAAAGCTTTCTCTATCTAAAGCTTCCACCCCTCTTGACTAATTCCCAAGGATTCGCCGAAGGCTGGGGAAATTAGGCTTCTTGGTTAATAAACGGTAGCAATGCCAACAGGCGAGCCCGCTTCACCGCCATGGTTAGGCGGCGCTGTTGCTTGGCGGTCAAACCGGTGACGCGACGGGGCAAGATTTTGCCACGCTCAGTGATAAAACGACGGAGCAAATCCACATCCTTATAGTCAATGGGCTCATCAGGCTTAAGGGGTGATACGCGGCGACGATAGTAGGCCATGGGTTCGAAAACTTAACTAAAAAACTAAAAACAACTAAACAAGAAAAAGGCAGCAGCACAGGGGCAAAAATCTGGATTATCCCGGCGCTATGGCACTACTTGGTTTCTTTGTGATTGGTGTGGCGGTTGCAGTTGGGGCAGAACTTTTTCAGCTCCATGCGACCGGTGGTGTTGCGGCGGTTCTTTTGGGTGGTGTAGCGGGACACGCCGGGGGAACGCTTGTCGATATTAGTCCGACACTCGGTGCATTCCAGGGTAATTACAATGCGAACGTCTTTACTCTTAGCCACGGGGGCACTCCTTTTTGCTGTTATGGACAACTGCGAATCACAGGGACCACCGAAAGCGGCACCAAAATCGGCAACCAAAAACTTTGGTGATACAGCGATTGGAATTTAACTAGGGATTCCGTTCTAAGGGGGTACCGAAAAGCGAAAAACTAGCCAAAAAAAATAGTGCAACTCTGTTGTCGTAAGGACTTTTTCCAACAGCAGAATTTTGCGCAGGCGCTCATTTTCGCATAAAACGTTCCGATTGATCCAGAAGCTGGGCGAACCATCGCCGCCCTTTGATGTGTAGGGAAAAGCCTCGGCGCGTCTGCACCACAATGCTGTCGATTACGCGATCGTGGATTGCTTGGCGACGCTCCTCATCCAAATAAGCCACCACGTAATCAGCCACAAGCGGGGAAGCGGTCAACAAAGCCGCCGGATTGATGCGGGCAATTAGGTCCAGGGAGATAAATCCCAACAGCAGTTCTCCACACAGAATAGCTTCTCGCTTAGTTAGCTCCAGCAGGGTGGGAACACGAGGAGCCCGTCTCCCGTAGCGCCCCTGGTCTCCGTCGGCATAGTTGAAATCCTGACCTTCAATAACTTTGATATTCATCGCCAGCCGCCCCAAGCTTTGCCCGCGATTGTTGGCCACCATCGCCACCCGCAGCAGCCACCACAGCACCACAAACAAGACTACGTGGGACGCGGGACCGAGCATGGATCCCAAACTCCAGCAGCCGATCCCGTCGATCGCCGTAGCCACCCCTCGCCGCCACACGGGGGCACGCGGAATATAGCTCAGCTCGTTGTTGTCACGCTCATAGCCGTCACGAATTCTGGACCGTTGGGGGCGATCGCGAGCCCCATCCCCATAGTCGTCCCCATAGCTATCGCCATAATCATCCCGGTAATCATCTTGATAACCATCGCGGTAGTCGTCCCGATAACCATCTTGGTAATCCTGTCGGTAGCGGGGGGGTCGGCGATCGCCCATGGCTGATTTCTCCTAACGTCCCATCAATTTACCCTTCAGGCTTAAGCTGTAACACCGCCATAAACGCTGACTGGGGCACATCCACGGTACCAATAGACTTCATGCGCTTTTTACCCTTCGCCTGCTTTTTCAGCAGCTTCTTTTTCCGGGAAATATCGCCGCCGTAGCATTTTGCCAATACATCCTTCCGCAGCGCCGGAATTTGGGCGCTGGCTACAATGCGTGACCCAATGCCCGCCTGAATAGGAATCTTAAACTGGTGGCGGGGAATTAACTCCTTCAGCTTCGTCACCAGCGCCCGCCCCACGTGATACGCCTTATCCTGATGCACGATCGCCGCCAGCGAATCCACCCGGTCCGCGTTGATCATCACATCCAGCCGCACCAATTTATCAGCGCGATAGTCCAGGAACTGGTACTCCATGCTGGCATAGCCCCGCGATCGCGACTTCAGCTGGTCAAAGAAATCCGTCACCACCTCCGCCAGGGGAATCTCATACACCAGAGTCGTGCGTCCCTTGGTCAAATAGCGCATATCCTTAAAAATACCGCGCCGACTTTGCCCCAGCTCCATCAGGGTCCCCACAAACTCCTCAGGAGTAATCATATCCACCTGCACATAGGGCTCTTCGATTTTTTCCCGATATTGGGGGTCAGGCAACGCGCTGGGGTTATCGATATAGCTCACCTCCCCCTCCACGGTGGTTACCCGATAAACCACCGACGGTGCCGTGGCAATCAGGTCCAAGTTATATTCCCGCTCCAAACGCTCCTGCACAATTTCCATATGGAGCAGCCCCAGGAAACCACAGCGGAACCCAAAGCCCATAGCGCTGGAGGTTTCAGGCTCAAAGCTCAGCGCCGCATCATTAAGCTTCAACCGTTCCAGCGCTTCCCGTAGCTCAGTGAACTGGTCGGCATCGGTGGGAAATAGCCCGCAAAATACCATGGGCTTAGCTTCCGTGTAGCCAGGCAAAGGCTCCGTTGCTGGCTTCCGTGCCATGGTCACCGTGTCGCCCACCCGGGCATCTTCCACACTTTTAATGGAAGCCGAAAAATAGCCCACTTCTCCCGCGTGAAGCTGACCCACTTGCTTTTCCGTGGGAGCCAGCACCCCCAGCTCATCAATTTCGTACTCTTGCCCCGACGCCATAAGCTTGACGCGATCGCCCTTCTTCAGGGTCCCATCCATCACCCGAAAATACACAATCACACCTCGATAGCTATCGTAATAGCTATCAAAAATCAGCGCCCGCAACGGATCTTCCACCGTATCCACCGGCGGCGGCACCTGCTGCACAATGGACTCCAAAATCTCAGGAATCCCAATGCCCGTCTTCGCCGACGCCATAATCGCATTGGAACAATCCAGCCCAATCACTTCCTCAATTTCCTGAATCACCTGCTCCGGCTCCGCCCCCGGCAGGTCAATTTTGTTTAGCACCGGAATAATTTCCAGATCGTTTTCCAGCGCCAAATACACATTAGCCAATGTCTGTGCCTCCACCCCCTGGGACGCATCCACCACCAGCAGCGCCCCCTCACAGGCGGCCAAACTGCGGGACACCTCGTAGGAAAAATCCACGTGCCCCGGCGTATCAATCAGATTCAGCACATAGTTATCACCATTTTCCGCCTTGTAATTCATGCGGGCCGCTTGCAGCTTAATGGTGATCCCCCGCTCCCGCTCCAGATCCATATTGTCCAGGAACTGCTCCTTCATCTTCCGGTCTTCTACGGTGCCGGTATCCTGAAGCAGACGGTCCGCAAGGGTAGACTTTCCATGGTCAATGTGGGCGACGATGGAAAAATTGCGAATTTTTGAAACAGGTGCGTCGGTCATGAATGGGGCAATGTGGCGCTGGGTGACTGATAGGCATTTGGCGAAGTTAATAAGTTAATTGAATTAACTTCGCCGTACTTTGCAGTGTAATGCTAATAGAGGTTTTGAGGTTAGCCCACACCAGAATAAGCAACAATCACAATCACAATCACAATCACGGTGATTCGAATCAAGCCTGTGACGACAACTTTCGCAGTTCGCAGGTGCCCCTGTGGCGTGTCACCAATACAAATCCAAGAAGCCTTACCCAGTGGGGAGGCCACGCCCTTTTCAAAAAAGCGTCTAGGGCTAAAACCCCTGTAGTTAATGGCTTTGAGTTTTAGACAATGGCAGCCCTAGACGCTTCTAATCTTTCCTGGACTTCAAGATGGGCAGGTCTGGCGCCCCCTGCGGAAGTCGCCGTCACGGACTCCAAACTCAAAATTTTCAAATTCAAAATTTATTTTGATGGATGCCAAATATAATTTGAGAGATTTTGCAATCTGGCTTAATCAAACCTGGAGCAACCCAATAGATAATCTTTACTGGCAACAAAGCTGGCTAAAGATGACTCACCTCGGATCTTTTTGCTGAAGTTGCAGCGCTGAATCAAGTTAAAGCATGTAGTTTCATCAGCTCGTCTAAAAATTTGTCAGCGAACACCAACAAGGCGAATATCAAAGGGTGAGCTAACTGTTTAGATACTGTTCCCACTTTAAATACTGTTCCCACCGTTTTATCAGGGTTACACTTCGCCCGACGATTTTATGGATAACAACATCTCTCCACGGTCCGGTCGCAAGAAAGTTGATCTATCAATTCAAATTGATCCGGATTTGCTAGATCGCATTGAGCACTTAACTGACAACCCCAGTCGGGTTATTGAAGCGGCGGTGCGCCAGTGGCTTCAAGGTGATCGTGATCGTGAAGATGACTTAACTCGTCTTTTGCCTCGAAATCCAATGGTTCCTCCCCGGGGCGAGTGGAACGATTAAGTTAGGAATAGCACATAAGAATCGCCCGGTTGTTGGGAATATACTTGGAAGATATACCTCGACAGAGCTTTGCCCGATGATTGGGTTTTCTCTTCGCTGAGATGCATTTACTTCTGATTTGTCAGACTGATACTCAACCAGTCAGATTGGGAGATTCAGTCTGAATAACCAATCAGACTCACATTTGGCGTTATTAGCTTCTAGTTTCTCCCGATAATTCCAGCTAGTTTTTTAATTTTCCTCTAGCTCTTATGGCTCCCCCCCCACCGTTTTCTCCGTCCTCTGGTCCTAAGAACCCCACAGAGGCGATGGACAAGCCCCAAGAGATTTCCACAGGTCAATCCGATTTTTCCCACGGTGACGCTGGTGATTCCAGCAACGATCCTTTGAGGGGTCGTTTTGAGGCGGGAGAGAGTGTGAGGGAGCACCATCGCCCTTCAGAAACCGCTGTCTCTCCGATGCACAAAGGCAAAGCTGGGTCTGATCAGGGGCTTTACATGGGAACGACTGCATTGGCGAGCTTCGGCGCGGAGCTGGCGTTTGTGCAGGATGCGTCGGGGCAATACTGGGATTTTTATTGGCGCGAGGCGGAGCACCACGGACTAAGTGCGCTGGATCTGTGTGGCTGTGCACTAGGGGACTGTACCTTTACTCCGGTGGCGATCGCCGAGTACCTAGACCAGCTTCAGCAGGTATTAAAGCACGGCGTTCCCAAGCGTTTTGACTGTGTAATTCAGTTCCAGAGTCGATCCCAGGAGAAGCCTTCCGATAATTTAAGTCAGAACCTTAACCCTCTCGATGGGGTTCAGGTGAAGTCTGACGGTAGCTTTATTCGCGCCCAGGCTTTTGAGCTGGTGATGAGTCCCGTATTAACGGCGGAAAGCCATGCTCGCCAGGTAATGGTAATGGGGCGCTCTGTGCAAATGGACACGGAGGCGGCGGGACAAGTGGCCATGCTGCAGCGCACGGATCGACCAGTGTTGTCCCAGCCGGGATTAGAGGCTCACCAGCGTTTACTCAGCCGTATTGCCCGCAGTATTCGCCGCACTTTGCCCTTAAGTTCAGCGCTATATCAAATTCTGCTGACGAAGATTTCGCGGCAAATTCGTCGCACCCTGGACCTGAAAAATATCTGGCAGCAAACGGTGGAGGGGCTGGGACAGGCTCTGAGCGTTAGCCGCTGTGTGGTTTGGTCTCCCCAGGTGGAGGGGGACCGGGGTATTGAAGGGGGAGACGTTGTCATTGAGGTGACGGCGGAATATGTGGGCGATGATTTTGTGTCCATGCGCGGCGAAACGGCGATGGTGGCGGACCGGCAGGGATTTATTCAGGCGATGGAAAGTGGTGATCCGGTGGCGATCGCCCAGGCGCCCAATGACAAGTATGGCAACCAGTCCCTGGTGGTGGTGGCTACGCGCTATCGGGAAGTGGTGAACGGATTTATCACCCTGTACCAATGCGATCGCGTGCGTCAGTGGACCGGGGCAGAATTGGAGCTGCTACGGGAATTGTCTGACCAGGTGGGTACGGCGATCGCCCACGCCAAACTGTTTACGGAAAGCCAAACCCTAACCAATGAGCTACGGGAGAAAAACCTTAGCTTGCTGAAAAAACAGCAGGAGCTGGAAGACGCGCGACAACAGGCAGAAGAAGTGTCCCGGCTAAAGAGCGAGTTTCTCGCCAACACGTCCCACGAGATTCGCACGCCCCTAAATGGCATTCTGTGTTCTCTCCAGTTGGTACTGGACGGCATGGTGGACGATCCTAAGGAAGCAGAGGAGTTTCTGACCACGGCCAACGAGTCGGCCATGCACTTGCTTAATATCCTGAACGATATTTTGGATGTGGCGAAAATTGAGGCGGATCGGCTAGAAGTGGGGCGAGAACCCGTCAAGCTGCTGGCGCTGCTGACCACCACCAAAAACCTTATTCAGGCACAAATTCAAGAGAAGGGGCTGTACTTCGAAGTGGAAGTGCCGGAGACCCACGATGAGATTTTGCTCTACGGGGACTACCAGCGACTTTTACAGGTAATTTTGAACCTGACGGGCAACGCCATTAAATTCACCGACGAGGGGGGCGTGACCGTCAGCGTGGATTTAATCACGTCGTCAGGGACGGACGAGGACGAAGACGAGGAAGATCCTTTGGGAGAGCCTGATGCCGGGATGGCACTGTTCCGCATCATTGACACGGGTATTGGGGTGGCGTTAGACGACCAGGACAAGCTATTCCAAGCGTTTAGTCAGGCAGATGGTCGCCGTACCCGTAAGTTCGGTGGCACGGGGCTGGGACTGGTGCTGTCTCAGCAATTGGTGCAGGCTATGGGCGGCGAGATGAATTTTTACAGTTTGGGAGAAGGGCTGGGTTCGACGGTAACTTTCAGCATGCCCCTGTATCAAGAGCCTCTGGTGGCAGCAACAGAGGATTTGACGCCATTGGACTCAGAGTAGGTTTACAGCAGGGCGCTGCATGATGGGCTCCTATCCGAAAAAACTGCACAAAAAAACTGCGCAAAAAACAACATTATGAAAACTGCTGAATAATGGCGTAAAACAGGGGTCCCAGAATCAAAGCCGGAAGCAGGGATGCCACGCGAATTGTGCCAATCTCCAGCAGGTTAATGCCGATGCCAATAATGGTGAGTCCGCCAACGCCGGTCATCATCAGCACGTGGGGATCGGTGCCTGGGTCAGGAAGCCCCTGGGCCAAAACGCTGGCGGCGAGGGAAATAATCCCTTGGTAAATCAAGACGGTAAGGGCGGAAAAGCCGACGCCGACGCCAAAGCTGCCGGTCAGCGCGATCGCTGCCATCCCGTCCATGGTGGATTTTAAAATCAGCAGGCGATCGTCTCCAGAGATTCCGTTGTTGATACTGCCTAGAATCGACATCGGTCCCACGCAAAACAATAGGCTGGCCGCCACAAAGCCTTCAGTAAATCGTCCACCGCCACGCACTTTCCGTTTTAGCCAGTCTCCCAAACGGTGCAAACGCCCTTCTAAATTCCACCATTCCCCCAACAATCCGCCGACCACCAGCGCCATTAGACCAATTACGATGCCATCCACCAGGGCACTGGGCACCTGGGTTAACTGACGCGCCATTTCCAGTCCCACCAACACCGTAATCAGCCCGACCCCTTGGGGAATGATGGACAGCATCCGCTTGGGCAGGCGCGATCGCATCAGCAGCCCAACCCCAGTGCCCGCGCACACGGTAGCCACATTAATCAGGGTTCCACTCAGTTGAGAGCCCAGGTTTAGGCTAGCGACGAGGCTGGGGACGGAGAACATTGAGAGGGGAAACCTCGATAGAAGAATTGGTTGCAGAAGCTGGTCAGGGAAACTGGCGAGAAGAGGCAATTAAAGGCACCACCAAAAATCAAAGTAACGTCGAAAGCTCGGTGGAGCAGGGTGCCGGGGAGAAGGAAACGCCCGCCCATTGCACCTCCCAAAGAAACCCGTCGCTTTAACATCGCCCTGACAAACGGGCATCTCAACGCCATTGAGGCGCACGAGCTGTTTTAAAATCCTAAAGGGCTTAAAAAACTGGCTAATGATTGAATCCTAGCTAGAGATTGTCCCATCCCGTTTACCCCGTTTCACTAGCGTTTCTTTTATGTCTTCTCCTATCTCGCCCATTAATGGCGTTTTGAATTTCCTGCGTGAAGCTGCAGCAAAGTGGCAGCAACTGGCTGTGGTTACCGGGTTGATTATTGGGCTCACTGGCTTTGGTGTGCTGGGATCCGCCGTTGAGCCCGCATCCGCCACCGGGGTGTACAACATGCCGCCGGTGGATGCAAATGTCCACGTCTACGATGAAGCCAAGCTGTTTAGCCGCCTAACGAAGGGGCAACTGGAGAAGAAGCTAACGGCGATCGCCACCAATCCCGCCACCAACGGCACCAACGTGAACTACGTCACCTTCCGCCGGTTGGACTACGGGGAAACCATTGAAACCTTCACCGAAAAGTTATTTTCCACCTGGTTTCCCACTGAAGAAATTCAGCAAAATCAAATTCTGATTGCCCTGGACGCTGTAACTAGCTCCTCCGCAATTCGAGTGGGCTCGGCAGTCCCAGAGGTCCTAACCCCAGACATTGCCACCAGCGTTGCCCAGGAAAGCCTACTGACCCCCATTCGGGACGGCAATTACAACGAAGCGTTCTTAAGCACTAGCGATCGCCTGGGCACCGTCTTGGGCGGAAATCCAGACCCCGGAGCCCCCGTTGTTGCCTCAGAGGTTGCCGTTGAAAGCACTTTCACTAGCGCCGAAGACACGGACCAGGGCAGCGCCACAACCATCGTTGTAGTGCTCTTAGTGCTAGCCACAGCAATCCCAATGATCACCTACTTCGTCTATGCCCGGTAGGCACGCCAGCGAAGTCAATAGCTGAACTCTAGAAACGAGACATCGAAAACCACTACAGGCTAGGGGCGTCATCTGCGCCGTGTCTGCGTCGCCCGTAGGCTGGTCGGAACTTGTACCCGCACTATTACTTTGCCAAAGCTGCGCGAACAACGCCCCTCAGTATTCATTGATGGGCACAGTCTCAATTCGAGTCACGATTAATTGAATTGGTAAGCTTTTGGCTACATCTCTTGTATGAAATAAGGCAGCAAGGACTTAGTCCTGGGAAGAGTCATCTGCGAAGCCCTGAACTAAGTCCTAGACTTTGACTCCATTTAGTCTTCACACTAAGTCTCTTGGTAAGGCTGCATTATTTCGGGAGAAGTTGAGTCGGTTGTGGGACTTGCGAAAAGCAAAAGGGAGGAGCCCACTTAAGCAGTGACGTTCTTCAGAGAACGACCCCGGTATCCAGTGCTGATGTAAGTTCATTGGGCTATTTACTTGTCATTGGCTTTTACCGTTTAATTGACAAGTACTGGCAAATTTTGGCCGCATCTACAAAGACAACCGAACGAAGAAATCCCCAGCGAAAAGCCAGGGATTCAGGGTGCATCTACCTATCGTTTCTTTCCTAAATTGGCTATGGCCATCCGGACATTATCTGGATCGCTTACATTAGAGGCTGTCATCATCTAAATTTCAAAGCCAATCACTGTATGGACTTCAGCCTTTGAAATTTTTTGTTCAAAAAAGGCGTACATCATCCACTACACCAAGCTTCTGGCATTTTTAGTCAGCATTGACATTGATGACAAGCCCTAGTCTCCCTCAACCGGCTAAAACCTGGTTCGATGGGAAAGCTAAGCTTATATCCTAAAGAAACGCAAACAGCGTAAATGCCTGTCCACGACATTGGAGTGTCTGACCATGGCTAACCGGGAGCATCTATCCCTACTGCTGGACGGGGCAGATGTTTGGAACCGTTGGCGGCAACACAACCCAAAAATTCAGCCAAATCTGCGGGAAGCAGATCTGCGAAAAGCAAGGCTTAGCACGATGGATCTGAGCCATGTGGATTTGTGCATGGCGTCTCTAGAAGAGGCGGATTTATCCAAGGCGGACATTCGCCACGCTAATTTATACACCGCAGATCTGACCGGGGTTAATTTACGGGAAGCCACCCTAAGCCAGGTAGATTTACGAGAAGCGTCTTTGAAGGGTGCCGATCTTTGTATGGTGACGGTGCGCGAATCAGATTTAAGTCGGGCGGACTGTCGTGAGGCGAATTTTTACACGGCGGCTTTGAAGGGAGCGAAGTTTCGGGAAACGGATTTTTCTCGAGCGGATTTGCGGGAAGCCAACCTGTGTATGACCGATTTACGGGAGGCGAATTTGCGATCCGCCAACCTAAGCCTGTCGATCCTCTGTATGGCGTCGATGGTGGGGGCAAATTTATACCAAGCGAATCTGAATTTGGCCAACTTAAGCCTGGCGAACCTGTGCGTAGCCAGCTTAATGGGCGCAAATTTAGACGCGGCGACGTTAATTGGCGCAAATTTAATTGGTGCTAACCTTTACACGGCTAGCCTGGTGGATGCCATTTTAAAAGAGGCGGATCTACGGGAGGTGACCCTTAGCAATGCAGATTTGTCGCGATCCAACTTAAGCATGGCTAACTTGAGCATGGCTAACTTGCGGGAAGCAAAATTCGTCGATACCAATTTGGAAGGGGCGAATCTGCATAAAGCCAACCTGTGGGAGGTGACCCTAAATAACGCGCTGCTGCGGGAAACCATTATGCCCAACGGTCAGCGTCATGGTTAGGCTCTGGCGTTGATTCATCTGACCGTTAATTTAAAGGGGTTATGGTCATCGTTTGCGAAGCGTTTCCGAAGCACGTAGTGCGGATTCAGCTGCATTACGCGACTCAAAATCATCATTTAAATCTCAAAGCTATTGGCCGCACAGGTTTCAACCCTAGTGAATTTTGTTTTGCTAGGGCATGGACTTTCCATTGCGTAAAGCTTCTAGCAGTCCTTTGGTGACACGCCCTAGCGCTTTTTGCCTCTGCTTCCGCCCACCAGGTCGTTTATTCCTCTTCGTCGTTGCTAGTGTCGCCTTCATCTCCGTCAGCTGCCTCTGCTTGCTCAGGCAGCGCCGCTAAATCAATTTGCTGACGATAGTAGTCAACACCGCGCACTTCCACTTTGACCGGGTTGCCCAAAGCATAGCGGCGGCGGTTTTTCCGACCCACCAGGGTTTGTTGGCGCGATCGATATTCGTACCAGTCGTCTTTTAGGGATGAAACGTGAACCAGCCCTTCCACCTGTAGCTCTTCAATTTCCACAAAGAATCCGTAGGACTGGACGCCCACAATCAACCCCGTAAAGCTTTCTTCAATGCGAGATTGCATGGTGGCGGTGCGCTGGAGTCCAATAATATCGGACTCGGCGTCTTGCACTGCCCGTTCGCGATCGCCCAAATTCGTCAACGTGGTTGCCAGGCGAGAGTCCAAATCCTGGTGCACATCCGGCGGCAATACGTTCCAATCAATTTCCCCGTGACAGGTGTGGTCCCGTAGGTTGACGGATTTCTTAGAGCGGGTGGTGCGGCGATCGCGCCCTTTTTCAAACACCGCGTTCAACACATGCTGCACCAGAAAATCGGCGTAGTGGCGGGTGGGCGCATTGGCGGTAGCGTACATAGGTAGCGCCAAACCAAAATGGGGGCGGGGCGTCACGCTGTAGTAGCTGGACTTCAGGGTGGGCAAAAATAGGGTATTGAGAATCTTGCTCCCGCTGGGGGACTCGGCCAGTTCTTCTAGGCAAGCTTGGTAAGCTTTGGGACTCACTTCAGCGTCATCGTCCAGGGTGTAGGTTAGCCCTACGTTGCTAGCCAGCTTGATGGCATCTTGCACTTCGCTGAGGGGGGGCACCGTTTGGCAGCGATACAACGCAGGCACGCCTAAAGCCTGGAGATGCTCAGCAATACCCTGGTTAGCGGCAATCATCACCTCATTAACCAGTCCTTCCGATGGCTGCTTGTTAGGGGGCAACACTGGCACCCCCGGAACGCCCTCCCGCTGAAGGGTAGATTCCGCTTCCGGTCCCCGCCGGAGCTCAAATCCACCGCGATCGCGCCGCTGCTGTTTTAGCCCGTTGGCAACGCTTTGAAGCTGGGGCAGCAGTTCCTTAATGCCTTTAACTTTTGACACGTCAGGCTCGTCACCGGTTTCACTCATTAAGTTGCTGATTTGCTGACTGGTCAACGCCACATCAGCACGCACCACACTGGGCTGAATTTCAAATCCCACGCGCTGCCCTGCATCGTCCAGGGTCAACAGCACCGAAACGCCAAGGCGATCCTGTCCTGTAACAAAGGAGCCATGGCTGGCGCTCACCTCCGGCGGAAATAGGGGCAACACCGCGTCGCTTAGATAGGCAGCCAGTCCCCGCCGCTGAGCTTCCCGATCCAAAGGAGATCCTAAAGGCACATAGTGGGCAATATCCGCCATATGTACCCCCAGGCGCATTTGACCGTTGCCGTTGGTTTCCACCGTAATGGCGTGGTCGTAAATGGGCACCGAGCCGTCACCTTCTCCGTTGGCGATCGCCACAGTGGGCAGCGATCGCACATCCAGGCGTCCTTTGATATCTGCGGCTTTTAAAGTTTTCTTCAGGGCAGGTAATTTTTCCGCTGCGGCGATCGCCCCCGGAGCAAACCGTTCCAGCAGCCCATACTTACAGGTAACGATATCCACGTCCCGCGCCGCCTGGGCATCCACCCCCAGCACCTTGTTGATTTTCCCCTTCGGCAACATGCGCCCCAGGGGATACCGATCAATATCAACACTGACGAGATACTCCACAATCTCGTCCAGGTTCACCCCTTCGGTCTCCCCCAACGCCACCTCAAACAGCAGGCGATCATCCAACGGCGTGGCGCGAAATTCACCGCCATCGGTCTTCTTTACCCGCGCCAGCACCGACTGGTTTGATCGCTCCAGCACCAGGCACACTTCCCCTTCCGGACTACGGCGACGATTGCGCCCAGCCCCTTCCTTAATCACCTTTACCAGGACGCGATCGCCATTCCACGCATTGGATAAATGATTCTCGTGGATATACACATCCTCTGTATCATCATCATCCTGAATCGCAAAGCAAAAACCCTTGCTCGAACAGCGCAACTTCGCCTCAAACAACTCCTCTTGGGGCTTCGGCGCGAGGCGATACCGACCCCGCTCTTTTTCCACAATGCCGATAGTTTCCAGCGCTTTTAAAGCAATACCCAAATGTTCTTTATCGGTACCTTCTTCCAAATTCAGTTTTTGCTCCAGAATTTTGGACGTTAAGGACTTATCGCCAGTAAAGCTAGACAAAAGGGCAGCAATTGAAAAATCCAAAGCGCGTAAACCTCCAACGGTAAAACCAAACGATAAAAACCAAATAAGCGCCCAAGCAATAACGTTATTTAGCCGCCATTTAAACGTAGCGATTCAAAAGACCAAAACTTCTAGTTTCAACCTTAAAGCCTTGAAGCAGCTAAAAACAAAATTCTCAACGTCGACAACAATTAGTGACACCAAAGCGAAGAAAGGTCACGAAAGTTGTGGAGAATCAGACTAACGCAGTGAAACGCAAGTTGGGACAAATTAAACGCCTAACGGCGACGTTTTTTGTTGGGCTAACGTTATTTGTCAAGTCAATTTTGCCATAAAGCGACTCGTTAGTAACTGAGTTGAAAGTCGTTGAGTTAAATCGCAGACAATTTTCATTTGATTTTCATTTATTCAGCGTCAGGGGCTGTCACCATTTAAATTTAAGGACCATTAGGGCGTTTCATCATCCCTTACGGGAAGCTCCACAAAACGAAAGATTAGCCGGTACGCTACATTAGCGTTACGTTATCTGTCCCAAGTTTGAGCGGGGCTCGCTGTCAACAAGTACCTCTAGTAATTTCACTATTTATGTTTGCAGAATTTCGATCGCGGTATCCCACAGGCTGCTTAGTATCGAAAATGCTGGAATTCACCCAGGGGCAGTACGTGGTGACGGTGGCGGTGGAACAGGAGGGGCAAGTTTTAGCCACGGGTATGGCGGCGGCGGATACGCTGGAAGAAGCTGAGGATCGGGCTCGCGTTCGGGCTTTGGAAGCCTTTGGATTGGTGGAAATTGACTATGACGGCTCGGTGACGCTGCTGGGGGACTCCCCCCCCAATGCTCTCCCCTCCAATAACCGCCCCATTGCCCAACTGTCAGGCACCGCCTCAACTCAACCGCTCCTTGCCGAAACAGTTCCCAGCATTGAAGCCGCGGAAAGTACACCGGAGACCACTCCTGAGAAGCCAGAGACAAAGGAGTATTCCTCCACCAAGCCCAAAGTCAAATCTCCGGCGGGAAAATCTTCTCAACCTTCGCCTATTAAGAAACCAATATCAGACGTTCAGGCAACGGAAATCCCAGAGCTGGATTTTGAGCCGATTGCGTCTCCGGTTTCATCATCGCCGTCTGCTTCTGCCACACCTGCTTCTGCCACACCTGCCCCTTCGGCGCCAGAATTACCGGCGGATTTATCCGATGCGATCGCCCAAATTGACCTCCTGATGGGGCAAGTGGGCTGGGACAAAAAACAAGGGGTGGCTTACCTGCAAGAAGCTTATGGTAAGCGCACCCGTGCCGAATTAACGGATCAAGAACTTATGGGATTTTTAGGACATCTACAAACCCTGGTGCAAAAGGACCTAGATTTTTAGACGCTGACCTTTAGGCGCCTTCTAGCGACCTACACCCACATAGCGGTAGCCCAGCGATCGCATCTCTGTAGGATCCAAGAAATTACGCCCGTCAATCATCACCGGCATATTCATCAGCTTTGCCATGGCACCGTAATCCAAGGTCTTAAACTGGGACCAATCGGTCACCAACACCAGCGCATCGCAGCTATCAGCTAAACGCTCCGGATCCGTCTCCACATAGACGTTGGACAAACCGTGGCGCATTCCCGTTTGGGACACAATGGGATCGTAAGCTTTCACCTTTGCCCCTAGGCGATTAAGTTGCTCAATCAATGTCAAAGCCGGAGCATCCCGCATATCATCGGTATCGGGCTTAAAGGTCAACCCCAGCAGACCGACGGTTTTACCTTTCAGGATTTTTAGCTCGCTTTGAAGCTTTTCAATGGCGATTGTGCGTTGGTGCTGGTTAACCGACACCGCTGATTTCATTAGCTGCGCTTCGTAGCCATAATCGTTGGCGGTATGAATTAGCGCCGACACGTCCTTCGGGAAACAGGAGCCACCCCAGCCAATCCCCGCCTGCAGGAACTTGCCGCCGATACGGGAATCTAAACCGATCCCCTGGGCTACCTGCACCACATCGGCCCCCACGCGATCGCAAATATTCGCCACCTCGTTCACAAAGCTAATCTTCGTCGCGAGAAACGCATTAGCCGCATACTTCACCATCTCCGCCGAGCTTAGGTCCGTCTTAACCACCGGCACCTGAGGCAGCTCCTTATCCTCAGCAAATTCACGGGTAATAATCGGCTGATACAACTTCTCCATCATCGACAAAGCCTGAGCTTCATTACTGCCCAGCACAATGCGATCTGGATTAAAGGTGTCATGAACAGCCGAGCCTTCCCGCAGAAACTCAGGGTTACTCACCACCGCAAAGGACGGCTCGCTAGCGCCTTCGTTAGCTTCATTAAACCCATCCATCACAATCATCCGAACCCAGTCACCGGATCCGATAGGCACCGTAGACTTATTGACGATGACCTTAAATTCACTACCGCCTTTCAAATTCGAGCCAATGCCACGAGCCACCGCCTCCACATACCGCGTGTCACTTTCCCCATTGGGCAATGGCGGCGTTCCCACAGCAATAAACATGATTTCGCCATGGTCAACGCCAGCGGCCAGATCCGTGGTGAATTCAATGGAGCCCTTTTGCATAGAGCTTTGCATCAGCTCTGACAACCCCGGTTCGTAGATAGGGGACTGTCCTGAGCGCATCAGCTTAACTTTTTCCTCGTTGTTATCAACGCATATGACCTGGTGCCCTGAGTGTGCCAAGCAAACCCCTGTTACTAAGCCAACATATCCGGTACCGATAACACATACGCGCATAGCTAAAGTCCTTTGTACAACTAATTTTCTCTAACGGATTTTCCCTGTGCCGACGGAACGCCCCATGGCTGACTCGCAGGACATCGAACCAGGCGATGGCTCACCCTATCGCTTCTGTCATAGCAAATCTGTCACGCAACTGGCTCCTATGGCGTAATGGCAACATAAAAGACATTGCGGAGGAAATTTGGCGCGGTGAAATCATCGCACAGACTCTTCCTTCACCTTGCTGACTATTCACCAGAACGGAGTCCTAAACAGGGAAGATCGGTTGGCTCTCTAAGCTAGTTTTCCCGGAGACAAGACCCATACGATCATGCCCCCTCCCAGCTTATCCACCGCGTTTCCAAGCATTCTCCAAACTCGCAGACGGCTCTGTGAAAACTGAAGAATAGCCGAGATGTTGCTGCTTAGTTCTCAATACTGGGAGATCGCGCCCGTGGGCTTACGCTCAAGCAAGTCCACTTTTCGCCAACTCTGCCTCTACCAGGGGCTGTCATCATCTAAAATCAAGAGCCTTTGAGCGTCAGGGTTTCAGCCCCTAGACTTTTTTGTTTTAAAGGGGCGTGTACTCCCCACTGTGTAAGGCTTCCAGCACTTAACTGATGAAACACCCTAACCCTGCTTTTCACTCAAGTGTTCACGAAAATAACTAATTGTCTTGTCCAACCCATCGTTCAGAGGAATTGTCGGAGCCCAATCTAGCCACTTTTTCGCACGGGTAATATCTGGCTGACGACGGCGAGGATCGTCCTGGGGCAAAGGCTTGAAATTAATGTCAAGACTGGGGTCCGTTAAGCTCCGCACAGTTTCAGCAAGCTGGAGAATGGTGTACTCGTCAGGATTGCCCAAATTAACCGGACCGATGTGCTCCTCGTTGTTCATCATGCGAATAAACCCTTCCACCAGGTCAGATACATAGCAGAAGCTGCGAGTTTGGGATCCATCGCCATATACGGTCAAAGGCTTGCCCTGTAGGGCTTGGACGATGAAGTTGCTGACCACCCGCCCGTCGTTTTCCAGCATCCGGGTACCGTAAGTATTGAAAATTCGCACGACCCTAACGTCAACGCCGTTTTGGCGGTGATAGTCAAAGGTCAAGGTTTCAGCAATACGCTTACCCTCGTCGTAGCAACTGCGAGGACCAATGGGGTTCACATTGCCGCGGTAATCTTCCGTTTGGGGGTGAACTTCTGGATCCCCATAAACCTCAGAGGTGGACGCCAGCAAAATACGGGCTTTGGTGCGCTTTGCCAGCCCTAACATATTCAGAGTGCCGGTAACGTTGGTTTTGACCGTTTTCACCGGATTGTACTGGTAGTGCACCGGCGAGGCGGGACAAGCCAGATGGTAAATCTGATCGATTTCTAGGCGAATGGGCTCGGTAATGTCGTGGCGAATTAGCTCGAAGTTTGGGTTGCCTAGCCAATGTTGAATATTACGCTTGTGCCCCGTATAGAAGTTATCGAGACAAATAACGTCATGGTCGGCGTTCATTAGGCGATCAATGAGGTGCGAGCCAATAAAACCCGCGCCGCCGGTGATCAGTATTCTCATAACTACACAGGATTAAGAAGGGCGCATCGGTTCAGCATTTGGTTTTTGGATTCTTAAACGCTAGCGCAGCCCGTCCAACTAATTTTTCGGTTCGTTGGTTGGGGACAAAGCCAATGTTTACGCTGAACCTCCAATACTTTATCACGGGCATTTTGGAGCCTTATCCGAATTTTTAGGGGCATTTTCAAAGCGGAATATTGGCAACAAATATTTCTACACACTAATCCCAACAGCTGGGCTGCCCAACCTTGTGAGGATTGCCTCCCACCCTAAAAACTTATGACCCAGACGGTTCACAAACCTATGTTTTAAAGACCTATATTTTTGCGAAAAACTTAGCTATCGTCAGACCAGCTGCTGCGCCATTCCATGTCGGCTTGAGCAATATTGAGCTTTTTCTGAATATCCTGATGCTGCTGGTTTAAGGTCTCTAACTGGCTAAACAGTTTGCGAATCTTGAGCGATCGCCGCCGCAACTCAGGGTTAACCAGCTCCAGGTCGCTTAAGTTGAGGTGTACCGCCACCACACGCATCGGAGTCGGGCGATCGCCAAAGGGAGGGGCTTTCGTGGGCTCAATGGTTAGGGCGAGTAAGTTTGGAGTTTTTGAAGACGACTCGCGGCTGAGGGAGAGGTCGCCTTCAATAAATGGATTGGCGAGGGGCTCGGGAATGGCCTTGCTGGTCCTTAGAAGCCGGTTGGTACGGTAAGAGGTTTTTTGCAGGCTGGACAACACTAAACGCTCCCACGATCGCTGCCACTGGATAACGTCAAAAGGTACTTCACTTTTGGTAATGTCCACCGGCGGAGTGTCCGGCAACGATGAACTTAAGCTTGCCAGCCCCAAGGTGCTTAATCCAGTACTTTCTGATTTCGGCTGAATAACCAAGGGTTGATTCTTGCTGGCAATCGAGGCGACTTCATTCCCATCGGCACCGTTTTTCTCGTCCCCAGCATTTCCTTCGGGACCCTTTTCTGCAAAATATTCCCCTAGAAAGCTGCTACTAACGTCGCTGCTGGAGGAGGTATTGTCCGGGTCCTGATTGGCATCGCGATCGCCCTCAGTCTCCTCACTTCCTTCACGATCCTTCTCCAAATCCCCCAACTCTTGCTCCGATTCCAGAGTCTCTAAATCTTGCTGATCACCCTCTGAATTAACTTCGTCGTCGCGATCGTAGATTTCGTCCGTAAAATCCTCTGATGAAACGTTTTTTTCTTCCGCTATAAATTCATCTAGGGCGCCAACTTTTACCGGACCTTCCTCGAAGTTTTCGTCAATATTTTCTGCTTCGATATCTTCATTATTTTCGTTTCTTTTCTCCTCACCTTCTTCGTCATTTAAGCCTTTAGGATCATTATCTTTTTTACTTTCATCGCTGCCATCTTCATCTGAATCTTCGCCCATAACCGACTCAAGGGCATTGGCTAGCGCTTCCGCTAGACGCTCCGGAGACAGTCCCGTTTCCGACAGTTCTTCTGAGGCAATTTCGTCGCTTAAAACGACTAAGGTTCTATTATTTTCGCCTAAGTCGCTATCGCCATCGAAGTCGCCACCATCAAAATCACTGCCTTTCTTAGCCTTACCTTTTCTGTTCCTACGGCGCTTCCGGGAAATTTTGGCGTTGGAAAATAAGCTGCTGATTATAAATTCTTGAAAGGAGTCGGGATTTTTTGGCTGTTTGTCCAAGGCCGAGTCCAAAACCCCCAATAGATTTTGCTGCAACTCAAGTCCTAACGCTTTTACTTTGTTTTGTAGGGTTTGCTTTTGTTCTGGAGTTAGATCCAAGAACTCTTCAGGGTATTGCGTTGTACAGACCTGATAGCAAGCTAGGATCAATTGCTGCCGGGCGGTTTTTCCCAATAGGGCTAAGTAGTGACGGTCAGCGCTGTGTAATTTCTGGGCGATCGCCTGGGTTTCAACTGATAATCCCCGCAACTTATTTTTTAAATTAAGAATGGAGTCAGCCATAGAAGAATTATTGTTGAATTGCCCCAGATGTTCTTCTCAGTTTTTTGCTCTTATTGGCGTCCATATTGGAATGGCTAGCAACCTACTTCTTGATTAAGCAGAATAAGTGATTAGCTGATTTTCCAACTCTTCGCCCAAAATAAACCGGCTAAAGCGACGCACCTGAATTTCCTCACCAAAGCGGGCGATCGCCTTTTGAACCAGCTCCTCTACGTTAATACTTTGATCGCGAATGTAGGGCTGGGTAAGTAAACACATATCTTCCAGTCGCTTTTGCACCCGCTCCCCCGCAATTTTCGCCTTGGTCTCTTCTGGTTTCCCCGCTAAATCATCTCGCCCTAGCTCCAGCGCCTGTTCCTTTAAAATCAGCGCCCCAGGAACATCGGCAATGGAAATATATTGAACTTGAGAACAGGCGGCAATTTGCATGGCGACATTATGAGCCAGGTCCTGAAAATCAGGATGCTTTGCCACCGTATCAGTTTGGCAATTTAGCTCCACCAAGACACCAATACGGTTGCCCGTGTGAATGTAGCTGGCGATCGCCCCTTCCGCCGTTGTTTGACCGACCGTCGGAGTCTCCGCTGCAATTCCACGCTGGCGCAACCACTCTAGCGCCCTAACCAAATCACCATTGGTCGACACTAAAGCACGCTTACAGTCCATAATTCCCGCGCCAGTTTGAGCCCGAAGGATCTTGACCTGGTTCGCCGTAACCATTTCCGCCATGGTGGATGAATAAAGGTCCAACCCTAATCCTATGGGGAATCGCGGGAAATATCACCCCAACGGTGCCAATCTTGCCACTTTCAACTAAAGTCCCCCCAACAAAAACGTTGAGGGGATTATGACAATCAGCCCAGTTACATAAACTTGCAATCTGCAAAACCAGAGCCGCAAGATTTTTTGTCCACAGAGCGCGACTGACTTCAGCGTTTAACCAGCAGCGGTTTCTGCGGTTTCCGCCTCTGTAGCAGCAGATTCCTCGGGAGCAGCTTCCTCGCCCTCGTAAACCTCATCTTCAAAGGACTCAGCATCGTATTGGTCATAATCATCGGTGGTCAGCTCACCGTGACGCCCTTCATAGATGGCATCCGCAAGGCGGCCAATGATTAGCTTGATGGAACGAATTGCGTCGTCATTGGAAGGAATAGGCACATCCACCACGTCGGGGTCGCAGTTGGTATCCAGCAAAGACACGATGGGAACACCAAGCTTGATGCACTCTTGAACTGCGTTGTACTCACGACGTTGGTCAATGATGACAACGATGTCCGGCTGGCGACGCATGTTTTTAATACCGTCCAGGTACTTCTTCAACTTTGCCAGCTCACGACGTAGTACGGACGCTTCCTTCTTAGGCAACAGATCTAAAGCTCCGGTGGCTTCCCGACGCTCTAGCTCCTTCAAACGCTCAACCCGACCTTTGATGGTGGACCAGTTGGTGAGCATTCCACCCAACCAACGCTGGTTAACGTAGTAGCCACCGCAGCGGGCTGCTTCCTGGGCAATGATGCCCGCAGCTTGACGCTTGGTCCCTACGAAAAGAACGTTTTTGCCTTGCTCAGAGGCGGTGCGTAGGTACTGGTACGCCGTCTCCATACACTGGGCGGTTTGCACCAGGTCGATAATGTGAACGCCGTTGCGGGCGGTAAAAATGAAGGGATCCATTTTTGGATTCCAACGGCTGGCCTGGTGACCAAAGTGAACCCCTGCTTCCAGGAGTTCCGCCAAAGAAACTACTGCCATTATTTTTCTCCTTTTCGGGTTTTAGCCTCCACCCAAGTTGTTTTTAGCGTTGTAGCGTGGGTAAAAAAGTCCCGAATGCCACTGCCTAAACCCGAAATCTTGGGTGTGCGATTTGTGAATTAGCCGAACTAGGGTAACACGATCGCCCAACATCAATCCCATTAAGTTGCGAAAAAAAGCCGGGGTCATTGAGTTGGATAGATTAGAAATGCAGGGATTGTAATGTTGTGACAATTTTTGGGGAGTGATTGATGAAATTGATTGCTGGCTTGGTGGCGTTGGTGGCAGTGGGCGGGGGGTTGGCACTAACGAATCCATCGCCGGAAGCCTACGCGGAGGAGGCGAGCCACAAGTTAGTGGAGAAGTTGCAGACGGAAACGTGCTCTGAGTTATCCAATACCTTCGGAATTAACCTTCAGGAGCAGTGTCGCAATGTGGTGGCGGAGTTGAGACCCCAGCTTAAGGGGCTGATTGAGTCGGGTACTGAGCGGACCAATTTAGGCGTGGTAAGCCATTACAAAACCACGCTAACGGCGAGCTCGCTATTGCCAGATTTTTTGTCGGGGCAGCTGCCGAGCTATGAGGTGGAAAGCCTCGGTGTCGCAACTCAGTTTGTGTTCTACCGCGCGGAAGAAGTGCCAGCGCCAGAGGAGAACAACTGAGGAAATGTCCTCGTTAGAATAATCGGCGTGCAGCATTTTTGACTTGGGTTCTGTGTGCCCGGTCGGTGCGCGGCGCTATCCATTGCTCCTGCGTATTCCAAGTGTTTGCATTTCTCGATTAGCCAAGCGGTAAGGCACTGGTGAAGGATCCAGCATTCACGGGTTCGATTCCCGTATCGAGATCCCAAAAGCTAGCCAAGCGGTAAGGCAACAGATTTTGGTTCTGTCATTCGCAGGTTCGATTCCTGCGCTTTTAACCAACCCAAACCCTGAAAAGGTTTGACTCGTCTTTTAAACGAGACCCTGGCAAAACGCAGAAATGCGTTGCGGTTCGACTCCGCATTTTTTGGGACTGGAGCGATCGCCCCGAGCCCACCGTCACCAAATCCAAAGGGATAGCAGCGCCAATCCTTCGGGGGTGGCAATGCTAGACCGGCGAGTATGGCGGCGGCAGGCAACGGAAAAGTGACCCGCGCGATCGCCCCGTCATTGTTTACGAGTCGGTCTCTTTCAGCTTTGATTTGTCCGTAGCTTGGCTGTGGCTTACCGGGCGAAACAGCCGTACTCCTGAGCTTTGACCGCGATCGCCCGTTGCGGCTCCGTTTGGGGCGATCGCTCCATCCCTCTCAAAATTTTTACGCCACCATTTAAATCCTTAGAATAGTGACCGTGCAGCATTTTATGACTTGGGTTCTGTATGCTCGGTCGGTGCGCGGCGCTATCCATTGCCCCTGCGTATTCCAAGTGTTCACATCTCTCGATTGGCGCAGCGGGTGACGCGCTGGCTTAAGTTGCCAGTTGACGCAGGTTCGACTCCTGCATCGAGAACCAACAAAAGTAGCCAAATTGGTAGAGGCGATAGATTCAGGTTCTATTGGGCGTAAAGCCCGTGCAGGTTCAAGTCCTGTCTTTTAACCAACGTCACTTCGGTGGCACTTGCCTGTCACGCAAGCTATTGGCAAAACGCAGAAATGCGTTGCGGTTCGACTCCGCATTTTTTGGGACTGGAGCGATCGCCCCGAGCCCACCGTTACCAAATCCAAAGGAATAGCAGCGCCAATCCTACGGGAGCGGTAATGCTGGACCGGCGGGGACGGGACGGGGGCAACGGAAAAGTGACCCGTGCGATCGCCCCGTCATTGTTTACGAGTCGGTCTCTTTCAGCTTTGGTTTGTCCGTAGCTTGGCTGTGGCTTACCGGGCGAAACAGCCGCACTCCTGAGCTTTGACCGCGATCGCCCGTTATGGCTCCGTTTGGGGCGATCGCTCCATCCCTACTCCCTACTGACCATCGGGAAATAACAGAATTTTTAAACCAGCGCCTCTCACAAAAACCGAGCTTAGAATATTGACAGCCATGGCTGATCTAAACGGTTTGAAGGGAGAGTCATACAACCCTTTGCGAGTTGGTTCCGTATGCCTACTCGGTGCGCGGCACTGTGTGCGCCTGCGTATGCCAAGGGTTTGCGCTGTCTCTTTTGTGGAATGGTTCCACCTGGGCTTTGCCCGAGAAACACGGGTTCGACTCCCGTATTGGCCGCCACAACCCAAAAGTTAGCTCATTTGGTAGAGCGATAGATTCTTAATCTATTGGTAGTAGGTTCGAGTCCTACACTTTTAAACCCCAAACCCTGAAAAGGTTTAACCCGACTTTCTACTGGAAAGTCACTCGTCTTCGGAACGAGCTATGGCAAAACGCAGAAATGCGTTGCGGTTCGACTCCGCGTTTTTTGGGACTGGAGCGATCGCCTCGAGCCACCCGCCACCAAATCCAATGGAATAGCAATGCCAAACCTACGGGAGCGGCAATGTTAAACGGCGGAAATGGAAGCGGTAGGCATCGGAAAAGTGACCCGCGCGATTAGCCCGTCATTGTTTACAAGTCGGTCTCTTTCAGCTTTGGTTTGTCCGTAGCTTGCTATGGCTTACCGGGCGAAACAGCCGTTCTCCTGAGCTTTGACCGTGATCGCCCGTTGCGGCTCCGTTTGGGGCGATCGCTTCATCCCTTTCAAAATTTTTTTGTTGACTCCTGCTCCCATGTTCTTCTTCAAAACCTTTTACATCAAGCCCACTGAGCGCGGTTTGCTCTTCCGCCGCAGTGACTTCAAGCAGATTTTGAACCCCGGAATCCACCGCTTCATTGGTCGCCGCTGGAACGTGCAGGTTTTTGATGTGCAGGAATCGCGGCTAACCCTGCGCAACCTGGAGTTTTTGCTCCAAGAGCATGGAGACGCCTTTTCCGAACACTGCGAAATTGTGCGCACGGGCTACAACGAAGCGGCATTGGTGAAGACGCCGTTGCAGTGGTACGTAGTGGAGCGGGACGAAACGGCGGCATTCTGGCGCGGGTGGAATCGAGCCAACCCGGTTACGGTGCATCGGTTTAACCTGGACGACACCCTAGAAATCTCGACCAACCTGGTATCTCAAATTCAGCATCGTCAAGGGCTAAGTCCCGCTATCCAGTTTGTCAACGTACAGGAAGATGAAGTGGAATTGCTTTACCGTGACGGCAATTTTTTACAATTGCTTACCCCAGGCAGATATGCATTCTGGAACGTTAACCAAGAGTTGCATATGCAGCGTAGTCGCCGTCTAGGGGGGATTTTGACCGTCAAAGATACGGAAAATTTGATCGACAATCATCCCGAATTTGTCGAAGAATATTGCGAAATCGCCACCCTGTCCGAAACGGAAATTGCGATCGTGCGCGACCAGGGCAACGTGATTGATATTCTGCCGCCGGGAAGCCGTCGACTGTTTTGGAAAGGGGTGACCATTGAGGCGATTAACACCCAAGACCAGCCCCAGCTAACGGATCGCCAAATCAAGGAATTAATTCTGGGACGCGACCCCGTAAAACGCATGGCAATGTCTTTGGTGACGGCGATCGAAGTGGCGCCACAACACGTAGGTTTGTTTTACGAATCGGGCACCTTAGCGGAGACTCTCGAGCCCGGCTGGCATAGCTGGTGGTCCGTGGGACGCTCTATGAAGACCGAGGTTGTTGACCTACGTCTGCAAGTTTTGGAGGTGTCGGGGCAAGAAATCCTGACTAAGGATAAGGTGGCTCTGCGCCTAAACCTCACCACTGGCTATCGCATTACCGATCCCAATTTGGCGCTGTCGTCCTTGAAAAACGTGCAGGAGTATCTCTACAAAGAGCTACAGTTTGCGTTACGCGGGGCGATCGGCACCAAGACCCTCGATGAATTGCTGGAGGACAAAGGGGCGATCGATGGGGAAGTGTTGCAGTACATTCAGCCCAAAGCCGAGGAATATGGCGTGGCGATCGCCTCAGTGGGGGTCAAGGACATCATTCTGCCCGGCGAAATGAAAACCATTTTGGCCCAGGTGGTGGAAGCGGAAAAATCCGCCCAAGCCAACGTAATCCGCCGTCGAGAAGAAACCGCCGCCACCCGCAGTATGTTGAACACAGCGCGAGTCATGGAAAACAACCCCATGGCCATGCGCCTTAAAGAAATGGAAGTGCTAGAGCGCATCGCTGAGAAGGTGAACGGCATTGAAGTGCGCGGCAGCTTGAATAACCTGCTGTCAGATTTGGTTAGCCTACAGGACTCACAGTAGCGCCCACTGTCTTGCAGCATTTTTCCGTAGAGAACGGTGGGGAAAAAGAACAGGACGGAGTATTATGGTTGTCTGTCAATTTGTTTATACCGCCTTCAACACCTAAGTAATGGTTAAGATTCGCCTTAAGCGCTTCGGAAAAAAACGCGAGGTTAGCTACCGTATCGTCGCTGCCCAAAGCACCTCCCGCCGTGACGGTCGCCCCCTGGAGGAGCTGGGATATTACAACCCTCGCACTGATGAGACGCGCCTAGAAGTGCCCGCGATCGTGCGTCGTTTGCAGCAGGGTGCCCAGCCCACTGATACAGTTCGCAGCATTTTGGAAAAGGCTAATATTTTTGAACAGGTGAAAACTGCGAGTAAGGCTGAAGCTTAGGCTTACGGGCTGTTTTGGGGAGTTTTTGACACCTCAGCAGTGTGTCTTAGCGGGCTTATTGCTATCTCAGCGTGATTTCCCTGCTGTGTTGGCAGTTTAGTTAATGGTGAGATCTGTGTCTTCTTCTCCCGAAAATCCAGCCGTACCTGATTATTCAGCGTTGGTGCGTTTTTTTCTTAAGCCGCTATTAGATACACCAGATTCGTTGACCGTTGATTGTGAATCGGTTCCCAGTCGCAATCGCGTATGGGTTCGAGTAGCGTTAGCGGCGGAAGATCGCGGTCGAGCGTTCGGAAGAGACGGTCGCACCCTACAGGCGTTGAAAGCTGTGGTGGGTCAAGCGGCAGTAGTGGCTGGACAGCGGGCAACGGTGGAAGTGTATGGGGAACGCTCCCAAAGTCGAGGGGATGGTGACCGGCCTGGGCGATCATCGCCTCGTCGAGGACCGTCATCACGCTCCACACCACGGCCGCGCCGCCGTGATCAGCAATAGTGTCTTGATTAATGGTCATTCACGGGTCATTGCTGATCCAATGAGCAAAAATTCATGGCTAGAAAATTTCAGATGATCTAGTCTGAAAGTAGTTTGGTTTTGTTCAAAGTCGGCAAAAATTTCATTGGCAAATTTTAATTTGGAATTGCCAACCCCCGAAAGCGCTGTGGCGTTGGCAGGCTATCGCGAGGAAAATTTAAAACAGTTGGCTCGCTTGACGGGCACCACGGTGGTGCTACGGGGGCAGCAGGTTTGCATTTCCGGTCAGGATAAACAGGTGGTCCAATGCGAGACTTTGGTGCGATCGCTAGAGCCTTACTGGTCCAAAGGTCAGCGCGTTGATGGTGCTGATATTCTGACCGCCCGCCATGCCCTAGATACCCAGCGGCAGGCGGAGCTGCAATCGATTCAAACGGACGCGATCGCCACCACTCGCCGAGGAGAGGTCATTCGCGCCAAGACTTTTCGCCAGCGTCAGTATATTCAAGCGCTGCGTAAACAAGACCTGATCTTTTGCGTTGGACCGGCAGGAACGGGAAAAACGTTCTTAGCCGCGATCCTAGCCCTAAAAGCACTGCTGGCTGGTGAATTTGAGCGGCTTATCTTGACTCGCCCGGCAGTGGAAGCGGGAGAGCGGCTAGGCTTTTTGCCAGGGGATTTGCAGCAAAAAGTCGATCCTTATTTGCGCCCACTGTACGACGCTCTCCACGAAATGGTGGATCCAGAAAAAGTAAATAGTCTGATGGAGCGGGGAATTATCGAGATCGCGCCCCTCGCCTATATGCGTGGACGCACGTTAAACCGGTCTTTTGTGATTTTGGATGAGGCGCAAAATACCACGCCGGCTCAAATGAAAATGGTGTTGACTCGCTTGGGGTGGCAGTCGCGCATGGTGGTAACAGGGGATATCACCCAGACGGATTTACCCAGTTATCAACAGTCAGGAATGGCGATCGCCCAGAAAATCCTGGACGGCACCGACGGCATCGCCTTTTGCAATCTCACTAAATCGGATGTGGTGCGCCATCCCCTGGTGCAGAGAATTGTGGCGGCTTATGAAAAACACGACGAAAAACGTCCACCGGAAAAGTCCAGCAAAAACCAGAGAAATAACGGGCGCCCTCCCTATGGCAACCGATAAATCGCGCCCGAAGTTTTCTTTCAAAAACGCCGACGAAGCGCACTACAGTTCGTGGAAGTCGTAAATAACAACGCCGCTGTTCGGATCATTTCCAATGCTTACATAGCCAGACTTCAGCATCTGGGACAGCACCTCTTCCACCTTGTCGAACTCAAGCCCCGTTGCCATGACCCCTTGGGTCACCGATAATTTGCCGCCATACTTATTCGCCGCCTGCACCAACTGCATCATCATTTCTCCATTGGTGGGCTCCGCTTTTGGCACCGCCGCCACGGGCTGAGTGTTACCCACGCCGGGATAGTAGCCACTGAGCAGAGAGCGGCGCTTAAGGTTATGTTCATCAACCATTTCCGGAATCAGAAACAGATCAATAAACTGCCCAAAGCCAAACCAACCCCAGGTGATTAGCCACAGGATGCCCGTCCCCACTTTGCCGTTGTAAAACCGGTGGACGCCGGAAACGCCAAAGAGACAGACCAACCACAGCAGATAGCTGGTACCCACACTGGTTTGTCCCGACACGGGTTTAGGATTTTTCGTGGCGATCGCCCGCCGACTCCTGTTCATATTTCCCACCATTTCAGCCCACCATTTTCACTCGCCATACCTGCAGCTTTAACAAATTTGCTTGTTTTAACTGTAGCGCGGCCGCCCCTGAACGCTGGGCACTGCCAACCACCTTCTCAACAGTCCCCGACCCAACCGCCCTCGGTAATTTCGCCAACCACACAGGACTCCTTTTTCGCCTTGTTTGCAGGGGCAACAAAAATAGTGACATGCCCAAAAATTGCGAGGACTCTTACTGGAAAGAAGAAGTTTTAGTAACACTTAACGTCAAATCCACACTGCAATAAAAGAGCCTTGGTAAACTATGGCGTATTAGAAACAATGGTTCGGCTGATGCCCTCGCGGCTCCACCGGCAGTGTAGGGTTAGGAATACCCGAAAATAAAACCAAGACTAGAGTCTCAATAGAGTTGTAAATATTCATGGTTAACTCCCTCGAAAAGCAGGCAGCGTCGCCAAAAGTAGACTCGAAGACGCCGGCAAAAGAAACGATTTTAGCGCCGCGCTTCTACACCACCGACTTCGAAGAAATGGCGGAGATGGACATCTCCGTCAACGAAGATGAGCTGAAAGCCATCATCGAGGAATTTCGGGTGGACTACAATCGCCACCATTTTGTGCGCGACGCCGAATTTGAAAAGTCCTGGGATTCAATTCAGGGAGAAACCCGTGAATTATTTATTGAGTTCCTAGAGCGTTCCTGCACCGCCGAATTTTCTGGGTTCCTGCTGTACAAAGAGCTGTCCCGAAAGCTCAAGGAACGGAACCCAATTTTGGCGGAAGGTTTCAAGCTTATGTCCCGTGATGAAGCTCGTCATGCTGGCTTTATCAACAAAGCCATGTCCGACTTCAATTTGGCACTGGACCTGGGCTTCTTAACTAAGTCGAAGAAATACACCTTCTTTGCACCTAAGTTTATTTTCTACGCCACCTACCTATCGGAGCGTATTGGATACTGGCGCTACATCAAGATTTATCGTCACTTGGAGCAGCATCCCGAGGATCAGATTTACCCGATCTTCCGCTTCTTCGAAAACTGGTGCCAAGATGAGAACCGCCACGGCGATTTCTTTGATGCGCTGCTTCAGGCAAATCCCCAGTTTTTAAACGGAATCAAGGCTCGTCTATGGTGCCGTTTCTTCCTATTGTCAGTGTTCGCCACCATGTACTTGAATGACCTGATGCGTAGCGGCTTCTACAAGTCCATCGGAATAGATGCGCGCACCTACGACAAAGAGGTGATTGAGAAAACCAACGAAACGGCGGGTCGTGTGTTCCCCATTGTTTTGGACGTGGATCATCCTAACTTCTACGGCTTGCTGGAGAAGTGTGCAGCTAACAACGTCAAGCTTGGGGAGATTGCTGAGTCTAACGGTCCCAAGGCTCTCAAGTTTGTGCGCAAACTGCCGCTGTATATCAACACCGGCGTCAACCTAATTCGGATGTACTTTATTAAGCCCATTCGCACTGATTTGGCGAACCAAGCAAATCCGGTTCGGTAAGGTACACCACCGCCCCCACTGATTATCGGACCAGGTGAAGCCCTCAACTGCGGATGCGGATGGGGGCTTTTGACTGTCACGTTTAGGGGGTTGGGATACGGGTGGTCGCTAAGAGGACGTCTGAAAAGTAAGAAAGCTAACGGAGGTTAATCTGTAATTACGAAAAAACACAGTTCCCATTAGCTATGAACCAAGCCTATCCCAGCGACCTTACTGACGACCAATGGAGTTTACTAGAAGCTCTTCTGCCCCCAGCTAAACTAGGCGGACGCCCTCGAAGTGTGGATTTGAGACAGGTGATTAACGCCATTCTCTACGTGTTGGTGGGTGGTTGCCCCTGGAGCTATCTGCCCCACGATTACCCCAAGTACAAAACCGTCTATCACTACTTTGCTCAGTGGCGTGACGATGGCACTTGGGAGAAGGTCCACGAACACCTTAGAGGACGTCTGAAAAGTCTAATTTATGACGCCAGCCGCTTGAGTAAGAG
>ERZ1740067.520-NODE-520-length-30448-cov-8.239726_pt1 | contig 30448 bp, 30 predicted proteins | sample MGYA00581736_ERZ1740067 | MGnify/ENA primary metagenome ERZ1740067 (study PRJEB43018, sample SAMN04849236) | marine metagenome | isolation source: floating plastic debris | place: Pacific Ocean | collected 2008-08-27 | study: EMG produced TPA metagenomics assembly... | reverse complement strand
CGCTCAAAAGAGGCCGTTGGTCACGTTTTATGGGAAATGGTGCGCTGGTTAGATACCTATGTAAAACGACACTAAAAATGACTCACGAGAGTTCATAACGGCGAAATCAAAGTTCTGCTTCACTACGACTTAAACCCACACAGGATGCAAGAAACGGCTCAAGAAGAACGAGACAGAGCAAACAGACTGGCTCAAAAGTTGAAAGAACTGGGTATTACTCCTGAAGATGTGTAGCCGTTTGGCATGTGCGATTCAGTCTTTGCGGTGATCTAGTCCTATCGCAGCTGAGAGGTTGGTCAAGCTATGCGTCTCTAGCTTTTGGGCTAATCCGTTCAGAACTTCTCTTACCACGGTCGGGCCCTCATAGACCCATCCTGTATAGGTTTGAAGCAGTGAGGCTCCGGCTGTGATTTTGGCCCAGGCATCGTCTGCGTTGAAGATGCCGCCGACGCCGATGATAGGTAAGGTGCCTTGGGTTTGTTCATAGATGAGGCGAATCACTTCTGTGGAGCGCTGAGTGACGGGGGCCCCGCTGATGCCGCCGGCTTCGTCTGTGACGGCTTTTCCGGTTTCTGCGATTGTTTGAGTGTGCAATCCTTCTCTATTAATGGTGGTGTTGGTGGCGATGATGCCTGCCAGGTTGCAGTCTTGGGCGAGCTGGACGATGTCGTGAATGTCTTCAGTGGCAAGATCTGGTGAGATTTTGACGAGAAGGGGTTTATTGGCTGTATTGGCAGTCTGGAGGGTTTCGAGAATGGGAGTGAGTTGTTCTTTTGCTTGGAGCGATCGCAACCCTGGCGTATTTGGCGAAGACACATTGACGACAAAATAACTCCCCTGCTCTTTGAGTTGCTCAAAGCTTTTGCTGTAGTCTTCAGCAGCTTCTTCTAATGGCGTGATTTTTGATTTGCCAAGGTTAATTCCGATAGGAATCGGATAATTTCTGTCGGGCCAGTGCTGATCTAATTTCTCTGAAAGAGCGGCTGCTCCCTGATTGTTGAATCCCATGCGGTTGAGGGCAGCTTTGTCTGAGATGAGGCGAAACATTCTTGGTTTTGGGTTGCCTGGCTGAGCGTGATAGGTCACTGTCCCTAGCTCAGCGAAGCCAAATCCCATAAGAGGCCACGCTCTTGCAGCTGTCCCGTCTTTGTCGAACCCGGCAGCAAGCCCAAGCGGATTTTCAAATGAGAGACCTAAAAGGGAGGAAGATAGAGAGGGTGAGGCTTTATGTAACTTGGCTTTGAAGGTGTTTGCCATGGCAGCTTGCGCGGCTAGCCGGGTGGGCTGATGAAACAATGCTCCACTGGTTGGTTCTGTTGCAAGCCAGGCCAGTAGGTCAATAGTTTGGCGATGAGTGGTTTCTGGGTCGGCTTGGAAGGTCTGAAATAACAGTGGACGTAGCCCGAAACGATAAAGCTGTTGCAAAGGAAGGCCCCTTAAGAAGATACAGACGGAAGAGCGCAGAAGACATGACGCTTGATTGGTATCCGTAAGTTTACGGCAACAGTCATGTGCAGTCCAAACTATGGTGTGGATATTTCTTCGAGCAACTGGGCCCATGACGGTTAAGTCGATCGGTTATGAAGGGAACAATACGGGTATCAAGCATTTATAAATGCTGCGTGCATCTTCTGTGTTTTCACGAGTCATTGTCCTTTTGCAGTTTTGCTTCTTAGTTTTGCTTCTATATGGCTAAGCCCACTATTCACTCTCCCAACCACTGCAGCGATCGCCGTGCGGCCAGTGATCTGACTCAGCAGGATTTGAGCCAGGTGCTACCCGCGATTTGGGAAGCTGAGTCTTTAGATCAGTCGATTCAAGAGGCGCTAGCCGCTATTCGCGCCGAATTTGGTTACTCGCTGCTATGGGTGGGGCTCTACGACCGCTTTAATCATCAGCTCACTACTAAAGGCGTCATTACGAACGGCCCGCGGCGGTTTTCTCATACGTCATTGGCGTTGCACCCTGGGGACCTGCTAGAACAGGTGATTGTGCAACTGCAGCCAATGGTGGTGGCTGATATTCGTGAAGAGTCGAGAGCGGGGGCTTGGGCCCGTATTGCCAAGAGCTTTGAGCTGCAAGGCACCGTGATTTTGCCTATCCAGCGGCAAAATATTTGCTTTGGGCTCATGATGCTGAGCTCTAGGCGTTGGGGTATGACGCCTGGCATTTTGGAGAATTCTACTCTGCTGGCGATTAACAATGCGCTAGCAGAGTCTATTCATCAGCGGGCGCTAGAAGATCAACGACAGAAGACGAAGCAGCCTGGTAAGCCGCTATTGTCACTTTTGAGTCGCTTGGGCAGTTTGTCGGGTATCGATGCGCGCCTACAGGCTGTTGCTGAGGAAACTCAAAAGTTTGCGGGTGTTGCTACGAGTGTGTATTGGTTGGAGCCTCGGGAGCGCTACTTTTGGTGTCGCGTTGGCAAGCTAACGGGTAAAAACAATAACAAACTGCCGGTGAGTGAGGTTCAGAGTCTGTACCAGACGATTTGCAGTGGTGAAATGCTCGTGCTTGGAGACTTAGAAGGTTCTTTGCAGGCCAGTGTTGCCAACCGACTGATGTTGCACTTGAAGGCTCAGGCCTTAATGGTGGCACCTATTTTTTATCAGAATGAGCTTCAAGGGTTTATGACTGCTGAAGCTCAGGGGTCGCGTATTTGGAGCGAGGCCGAGAAGGATTATGTGCAAGGCGTGGCACAGCTACTAGGGCTGGCGATGCCTACGGCTGAAATGGACACGGCCTTGAGCCAAATGCGCTCTGATCATTTGATGAGTGCGGGGATTACGCGTAGTATTCACAATGATCGCGATTGGCTCCATGTGCTGGGATTGTGTGTAGAGCAGCTGGCGGCCCGCATTGGTACCGATCAGTTGATTGTGCTGAGTGCCAATGCGGAGCGGGGTGGATTTGATGTGTGCTATCGCACAGGACAAGGGGTAAGCGCACACAATGGCAGACAGGGACGCCATTGGAATCCGTTAGATAGTGTGGATGAGAAGATGTTGCAACGTGCTCATTCTCCGGTGAGTGTGGAAGCGTTTGAAAGCGATTTGAAGCTGGCGGCATGGAAAGCGCCGCTGAATGCGATGGGCGCTAAGGCGCTGATGGTGAGTAATACTTCACCGGGACACACGCCAGAAGGGGTAATCATCGTTGTTGATAAGGTGGAGCGCCGCTGGAGCCAGGCTGAGCGAGAGCTGGTGCAAACTCTGAGCAGTCAGGTAGGGTTGATTTTGCATCAGTGGTCTTTGCAGCGGCGGACCGATCAGCAGGCACAGCTGCATGAAACTTTTCAGTGGGGAATGCGCAGTCTACAGAGGCTTTCTCAAATTGAGGCCCTTGATCAAGCCGCAACTCGTCATATTGCCAGGCTGTTGCATGTCCCGATTGTCGGTATTGTTGCCTGGGAAAACGGTGCGACGTTTGCGCAGGTCAGTATGGTTGCTGCCGAGAGCAACAAGTTTGGGATGGTAGTGGATCAACCCATTTCTGTAGAAGCTGATGCGTTGATTAATTGGGCGATCGCAACAGAAGGATTGCTCACTGTAAAATTAGAAGACTTACCCGCAGATAAAAAGCCATGGATTACGGGTCCTGAAGGGTCGCAGCTGTTGGTCATGACATTGCGTACTGCGCCAGAGCATGAGCCCAATGCCATTGTGGTGCTGGTGGATAGTTCCCATCGTCAGTGGTCTGATGAGCAAACAACGTTGCTAGCCATTATCGTCAATCAGCTAGCGTGGTGTCGTCGTCATCTGAAACTGACTGGGCAAATGAAATTGCAGCAGCAGGCATTGACTCAGCTGAACTGGTATAAGCAGCACCAGATTGAGGATTTGAACCGAGAGCTGAAGTCTTGCTTGAAGCAGATAGTTTCCTTGAAGAATACGTCGAATGCTCGTCAACAGATGCTGCTACAGGATATCAATACTCTCAGTGAACGGTTGGACCATGTGACTGAAAAGGAGCGATGGTCGATTGATATCCAGCGGCAAAATACGACACCTGTGATTAGTTTGTTAAAGCGGGCAACGGGCCGAGCGAATCCGCTCATTCAAGAGAAGCAGCTGTGGTCTAAAGTGCACTGCGAGAGTAACCTAACGGTGACGGGCGATATCGTGAAGATTGAGTTTGTGCTGTTTGAGCTGGTGGCTGAGTCCTGTGAGCGCTCTCCGGTGGGCGATCGCATTGATATTTGGTGTCGGCCAATCGATGCGAACTGGTTGGAGATTTCGATTACGGATGAAGGCAGTGTGTCTCCTCAAGTTTTGCAAGAGTTGACGGAGGGGCGATCGCCCGATTTGCTTTCACCTTCTGCGTTGCAACAGCCGGAAAACAGTCATCTTTGGGTTTGTCAGCTGCTGATGCAGGAACTGGGCGGTGAGTTTACGCTGAGTGTCATGGATGATGGGCGGACGTTAAGCCGAGTGATGTTGCCGTTGGAAGGGCCACAGGGATAGCGCCTATTTGATTAATCGCGCGCGCTCGTTGCTATCTTTAATTAGAGAAACACAATTTGTTGCCAGTGGACGGTGCAGAGAAATAGAGGCGATGCCTGAGGGTAGTCGTTTGCTTTGTGTTTCGGTACGAGATAGAGAATAGGGAATAGGGCGATGGCTAATCCGTACGCGTGGGTGTCGAAGTCTTTGGAGACGCTGCATCGAGCGAATTGGTATCGGCAGGTGCGGGCGCTTGAGGGTATGTGTGGGCCGGTTGTGAGGGTGAACGGTCGGCCTCTGGTGAATTTGGCGAGTAATGATTATTTAGGTTTGGCTGGAGATGCACGGTTGATTGAGGCGACAATCGCAGCGACGAAGAGCTATGGAACGGGCACGACGGGGTCTCGGTTACTGAGCGGTCATCGGGAGTTGCACAGTGAATTAGAACAGGCGATCGCAACACTAAAAAAGACAGAGGATGCGATTGTTTTTAGCAGTGGCTATTTAGCAAATATCGGTACGATTTCAGCCTTGGTTAATTCTCGAGATGTGATTCTGACCGATGAGTATAATCATTCGAGCCTGAAGAATGGCGCAGGTTTGAGTGGTGCCAAGATGATGGAGTATGACCACTGCAATCTCTTAGATCTGGCCGACAAGCTGAAAGAATATAGGTTGAGCTATCGCCGATGTTTAATTCTCAGTGATGGTGTTTTTGGGATGGATGGTGATGTGTGTCCGCTGCCTGAGATATTGAACCTGGCTGAGCAATTTGAGGCGATGGTGATGATCGATGATGCCCATAGTGCTGGTGTGCTCGGAGAGACAGGTGCAGGCTGCGTTGAGTATTTTGGCTGTGGCAATCGGCCTGTGGTGCAGATGGGGACGCTGAGTAAGGCGTTTGCGAGTTTGGGTGGGTATGTGGCAGGCAGCGCTGAGCTGATTGATTTGTTGCGGAATCGGGCGGCGAGTTGGATTTATACGACGGGACTTTCTCCGGCAGATACAGCGGCGGCTTTGGGTGCGATCGCTCTGCTGAATCAAGAGCCTTGGCGACTGATAAATCTACATAAAAATGCTTGCTACCTAAAAGCGCAGATTGACCAATTGGTGATATCTCTGCCCGATGACCAGAGGCAGCATTTTAGATGCTTGCCTTCCGATTCTGCGATTGTGTGTTTACAGGTCAAAGATGCTGCTACTGTTCTACATTTGGGTGAGCAGCTGAAAGATAACGGTATTTTTGTCTCTGCGGTACGGCCACCTACGGTGCCAGTGAGTCGTTTGCGGATGAGTGTGATGGCGACACATACGAAGGCTCATCTTGATCAATGTGTCCTGGCACTGCGTCAGGCTTTGCCTATATCTACAGGCGTAGCGCCTTGATCAGAAAATCCTTTAAAATTGCTAGTGAAAAAATCACCAAGTTATATCTGTTGGGAATGTATGACCATGACTAATGTTGATAACATCGATAACTCCAAAAATGCTCAAACACAAGGCAAACAGAGCCCAAACAAGACCTATCAGCAGGAGGCTGCTGAGTTTATCGAGAAAACGTCGCTGGAGGACATGATAGAGATAGCGGATGGAGCGGTTCGTCGGAAGCGTTTGGAGCGTGCTCAGGAAGGCCCAAAATGGGTGTTCCCAGAAGATGGGATTCAGCCCTAGGGGTTTTGCCTTTCTCAAATTTTCGACGCTAGATCTGACTTGTGACCCACATGCTTGATAATCCATCATCTGTGAACGACAAATCACATAGCTCTATTGCTTATCTGTTTCTGTCAGTGCTGATTCGTCACAAGACTCCAAGCTGTGTTGTTTTTGGATTTGCCTGAATGTGTGTTGGCTGTTGAACTTTCTTTTAGCTTTCAGATTTTCTCATGGCGCTCTGTTTGCTTGTGATCGCTCCCCTCATGGCTCTCTGACCACTGACTATTCATAGATTCAAAGGGATTCTGCCCATTCTCTCTCCACGAAATTTCTAGTCTTTCTTGCGGTACGCCTGTGCTGATACCCGCCTGATCAAATTCATATTTCAACCGCTGCCTTAGCTCCCTGGCAACCAGCCATTGTTTGAGTGGCTGGGTTTTCAGAAATAATCTGAGCGTGATGCCAGTGGAGTCGATGTTATCTACCCCCAGTAGCTCGGGTGGCTCTAAAATGAACTTTCGCCAGTCGGGATCTTCAGCCAGGTCGGCCGCTGTGGATTTAAACAGAGTCAGTGCCTGTTCAATGTCGTTGTTTGGCCCGACTTTGATAGATAAGTCAACCTGAGACCAGTCTTTTGACAGGTTCTGGACGATGTTGATTTGGCTGTTGGGAATAGTGATGAGACAGCCCTCTGTGTTGCGCAATTGAGTGATTCTTAGGTTGAGGGTTTCTACGCTGCCAGAAACATTATCAATCGTGACGACATCCCCAATGCCAAACTGGTCTTCAAATAGAATGAAGAATCCATTGATGATGTCTTTGATTAGGCTTTGGGCAGCCAAAGATATGCCCACGCCGATGATGCCAGCACCGGCTAGCAGCGGCCCGACCTGTATGCCCGTTACAGCTAGCATTGCGATTACCATCACCCCAAAAATCAATGCGCCTGCGATCCCTTTTGTCACCTGCGATAGGGTTAAAAATCGCATCCTTAGACGCTGGGAGGTGTCGGGAGCCCACCTTGCGCCTTCTTGAAGGGCGAGGCTAGTTTTGTCGATAACCAAGCTTATGATTCTAAGGACAAGGTAAGCGAGCCCTGCAATGAGTAAAATTCTGGCAGGTATGCGTGACCACTGTGTGAGCAGCGCTTTTATCCAGCGGGTGTAGGGAAATAGCGATAGGATCCAGATGCTGCCACCGATGCACAGTCCAACTTGAAACAGCAGGAATAGGCCAATGGCCATTTCATTGAGTTTGCGCTTCTGGTGGTTATCTAGCTGGGCTCTGACAAGATCGAGAACGGAGTCAACGGTGTCTGCTAGGGCGACTGTCATCATGGGTGGCCGGGCGCCGAGTGTGGTTTGACCAAGCTGGGTGTTGGTCTTTACGAGTCCCTGTTGGCGTTTTTGGAGTCGTCGCCGAATGTATTGGCTGGCGAGTAGCAGGAGTAGAACGCTTCCGATAATGGCAGCTGCTTTTTTTGCCTGGCGTTGCAAAAACTCAGGCTGGCGCTCTTCCAGGTATTGCGCAAAGGCAGTTTCTATTTTTTCTTCGAGCGCAAAGGCGTAGGCATTGGGGGCTGCATAGCCGTGTAGCTGAGCATCGAGGGTGGTGACGGTTAACAGCTGCTGGTTGTTGACAAAAATGACGGGCAACCTGCTCGGATTGTCACTATCAACGGTGGCAGTGTATGTGATGTTTGTTTGGCTAGTGGCGAGCTGGTTTAGCCGTTGCTGAATTTCCTGTGCTCTTAGCTCTGCGGATAGCTCACCTTCTACTGTCGGTGCACTGACATGAAATAGGATTCTGCCGTCTAAGTAAATAGGGGCGACAGTTTTTGGCTGTGGCGTTTCTATCGGAAGGGTTGATAGTGGACCAGAAAGTGGCCATTCACCTGATAGCAGTCTATCTACTGAAGTTTGTGATCTGGCGGCGGGCTCAGCTGTGTCTGCTGGGGTGTCTGCTTCGGACTGAGTCCAAGCTGGTGCTGGTGTGTTGTGCAAGTGCAGTGAGAGGGTAACGAGAAGGGTGGTAATCGCTATCCAAAGCCAGCGTTTTTTCTGCGGTATGTGCAACTTGAACGGCGCGTAAGATTTGCTACTTCTATCCACTGACTCTGCTAATGGGGAGGGGGTTAATACGACGTGTTGAATACGCCGTGTTTAATATAATTGCTCGGTGGCTATTTGGTTGTCGTCCGTTTAGATGAGATGGGTTAGTGGGGACGGAGCGTATTAGCCTGGAGAGAGCCCTGTTTATCTTCTTTGCCGTATGACTGAGATCCCAAATGCTGATGCTGACTACATGATTCGTTGCTGTGAGCTGGCGGCTCAAGCCAGGGGGTACACTGCTCCGAACCCGCTGGTAGGTTCGGTAGTTGTGAGAAGTGGGACGGTGGTGGGTGAGGGCTTTCATCCCAAAGCGGGCGAGCCCCATGCTGAGGTGTTTGCGCTGCGCGCAGCAGGCGATCTCGCTCAAGGTGCGACGCTGTATGTAAATTTGGAGCCTTGCAACCACACGGGACGAACGCCGCCTTGTAGTCAGGCGGTGATCAAGGCCGGGATTCGCCGGGTGGTCATTGGAATGCGTGATCCCAATCCTCAGGCGATGGGAGGAGTAGAGGTGCTACAGAATGCTGGCATTGAGGTTACGGTCGGGATAGAAGAGGCGCGATGTCAGCAGCTGAATGAGGCGTTTGTTCACCGGGTGCGCTACCGCAGACCGTTTGGCATTTTGAAGTATGCGATGACGCTAGATGGCAAGATTGCAGCTACGACTGGGCATAGCGCTTGGATCAGCGGCCCATCATCCCGGCAGCGGGTGCACCAGCTACGCAGTCAATGTGATGCGGTGATTGTAGGGGGCAATACAGTGCGGCTAGATAATCCTCGATTAACTAGTCATGGCGAAGGGTCGCGCAATCCGCTGCGGGTGGTGATGAGTCGAAAATTGAACTTGCCGACGACGGCAAACCTTTGGGATGTTTCGGTGGCCCCGACGTTGGTGATGTGTCAGACAGATGCTGACGATGCGGTGGCATCTGCCTTGACCCAGCAAGGAGTAGAGGTGGTACGAATGGCTTCGCTGACACCTGACACTGCGATGCTAGCTCTATACGAACGTGGACTAATGCAGGTGCTGTGGGAATGTGGTGGAACGCTTTCAGCTGAGGCGATCTCAACCAAGGCCGTGCAAAAAGTTTGGGCGTTCATCGCACCCAAGATAATCGGTGGAAGGCTTGCACCTTCCCCGATTGGTGAGCTGGGTTTGGAAAAAATGACGGATGCGAAGCTGCTCGTGGGTACAACCCTAACGCAGGTCGATGATGATTTCTTGCTGCGAGGTTATCTTTCGAGTGATTGAGGCTTTCTGAACCTGTACTTTCAGGCGCTATGCCGATTTAGAAAACGTGCTTTCTAAACGGTGCCTGCCGGCGATGTCATTGAGACGCGATCGCAGCGTTTCACGGCTGCGGAAGCCTTCTATGCGATGGATGACTTGGCCTTGCTCCATGTAAAGGAGTGTGGGTAGGGTTTGTAGCTGGTATTGATTGGCAAGTTTTAAGTTTTCGTCAGCATTGACGTCTAAGACACGAATGGAGCCGGGCCACTCTAACTGGAAGCTATTGAGGACAGGGGTAATGAGTCTACAAATGCCGCACCAAGGGGCTTGAAAGTGGACAATAACCGGGGCTGAAGAGGCCAGAACTTCTTGCATGAAGTTCTCATCAGTAACCGTAGTCATCATAGGAGGGGCTCTTTAAATTTGGATTTTTATGGGTGGTTCTTCCCAGGTCTGGACAATGCTTTTTAGGGCAAAAAGCAGCGCTATGAGCGCGATACTATCCATACTAACTGGGGATCGTTTGTATATTTTATCTGTTTTCCTGACGATTTATGTATTTTCTGTAGAAGAAGGATATGCATGCGTCGATATACCCTGCTTTGGATAGATGTCATTGGGCTGTACTTATGTAGATCAATGGCTCAAATGTGTTGATTTGAAAACATAAACTGTGACTTGTCGTGTTCACTACGCTACGTGGGAATCACACATTTCTAACTCAGTAGCCACCTCAGTAGCCACGCTAACGCGATTATCTAGCCCAATAGCCACGCTAACGCGATCGCAACTAGTGCGCCCACAGTAGTATTGATGATATTGACTAGGTCGTGGGTGAGCCAGCTGAACTTGTCTTCGAGGGTGGCTCCGATGAGACTTTCGATGGTTGTGGCAATGAAGGCTGCGATCATGCAGATGATAATGCCGTAGGCGCTGATGAGCCCGCAAAGCCATGCGACGGTGGCCAAGGCGGCAGAGCCGACAATGCCAGCGAGTGTACCTTCTAGGCTGACTGCGCCTTCTGTACCCCTTGGGACCGGCTGGAGCGTCGTAATCAAGAAGGTGCGCTGACCGTAGGCTTTCCCAATTTCAGTGGCTGTGGTGTCTGAAAGCTTGGTACTCAGCGACGCTGCGAAGCCCAGTGCAAGGAGTGGTTGCCAGAGGGGGAGTGCGGTGGGTGCTAACTGACGCACGACAATAACGCCCAGTGCGCAGAGTGCACCTGTAAGTGCAGATCCCCAGACGTTTCCAGGTCCTCGGATGCCGCCTCTGTCTTCAGCGATGCCGAGGGCTTCTTTGGTGGTCATGCCGACTTTGGTCACTGATGATCCTGCGAAAAAGTAGAACAGGGTCGTGGTGTAAGCCTGCCAGCCGAGTGCTGTCCAGACAATGACGCCGAGCAGCCAAGCGTTGATGTAGCCTGCTGAGGTTAAGAGCTTTTGGGGGAGGAGAAAGGCGATCGCAATCAGGACAGTATTGAGTGCGATGGCGATGAATATTGGCTGATTAAAATCCATAACAGTTGAGCTTGCAGCTATTCAGGTGAGTGTTATGCCCGAAATGCTGTTGATGGGGTGAGACAAAGATGTCAGCGTGAACACGCTGTAAGGTGACAAGTGCGTTTCCCTAGCTATTTTACTCAACTGTATCAACCGTTATTCCCATATCAATTGTTGCCTTAATCCTTTGTTGTCTTAATCCTTGTCGCTTATGAGAACATTGCTTTAGATCATTTTGACAGCACATTTCTATGGCGCAATTGAATGAATAAGTACAGTTGGAGGAAGTTCTATTGATTTAAGGCTAAATAAAAAATAAGAACAGGTCAATGTCAATAAAAAAGAGGACCCGGGGTGGGTCCTCCTTTCTGATTTGAATAGTTAGCACTAAGTCACGGGGCTATTTAATCTTGGTAACACTCTCTGACTGTGAGTATCGGCCATTGCGTCCTCGATACCATGTACCGTCACGAGCCCCCGCAGATAAAATATTGGAGATCCGATTTCGGGCCTTGAGATAGGACGTTTTGGGCATATCTTCTTTAAAGATGGTTGTCATAATATCAGCGATGGTGAAGATCTCTGATGGCTGTGACCGAAGAACGCTACTGACAGATTCAGGAAGAGCTAAATCTCTGTACTGAGATTTGACGTGCTTTTGCCAGGTGGCTGCGCGACCATCTTTCTTTTTGCGACCGGGTGTTTGTTTTTTTAACTTGCGCCCTGGTTTAGCCTTTGTCTGTTTCTTTGTGCTGGTGGCTTTGCTAGCCGTTTTTTTAGTAGCCGAGGATCGAGAAGCGGCTTTGGTTCTTGTTTTAGTTGGCGTTGATGCCTTTGTAGATTTGCTGGTTTTAGCAGCAGGGGCTGCGTCGTCTTCTCCAAACAGCTCTATGACGGTGCGCAGGCCGCTGCGCTGCGTCTGAAGCTGGGTGAGTTGAGATTCTAACTGTTCGACCTGTTCGGTCAAGTCAGCCTCAACAGAGACGAGTTGAGAAAGTACAGGATCGGTCATGTTTAAGCAGTCCTCATGAGATTACACAATTCCTCATTAGTGAATGGTTGGAGTCTCTGAACCTGTGGTCACACAGTCTGTGATCGCACTTAATCTATGGTCGCACTTAGCCTGTGGCCCTACCTATGTCTGTGGTCATGCTTAGTGTTGCAGTCGCACCTATTATGTATGCAAGACTCTCACCACAACGTGAGTGTAGCGCCTCGTGTGTCCGCCCGTCACATGTAAAAGAATCTTGTAATGAACTGATGAAGATCAAGATCCCTGTGTCGACTAAGTTTGTGGTTAAAACGGAAGGTTTGGAGACAGAAAGCTGAGATTAGCGAAAGACAATGGTTTTATTGTCGTGCAGCATGACGCGATTTTCGATGTGATAGCGTAGGCCCCTGGCGAGGACTGTCTTTTCGATATCTTTACCGTAGCGGACTAGATCGGTGGGAGAGTCGGAGTGATCTACACGCAGCACGTCTTGATCGATGATAGGACCGCAATCGAGATCTTCAGTGACGTAATGACAAGTGGCTCCGATGAGCTTTACGCCGCGATCGTAGGCTTGATGATAGGGCTTTGCTCCGATGAAGGAGGGGAGAAAGGAATGGTGAATGTTGATGATTCGGCCAGGGTAGCGATCGCACATCTCTGGTGGCAAAATTTGCATGTAGCGGGCAAGCACCATGACATCTCCTTTTAACGCCTCAAAGTGAGACATCATCTCTTGGGTGGCAGCTGCCTTTGTCTTTGGGGTCACTGGCACGTGAAAGTAAGGAATTCCATGCCACTCAACGAGTCCTTTGAAGATTTCATGGTTTGAAATGACGCAGGCAATTTCAATATCTAGCTCATTGCTGCGCCATCGTGAAAGTAGATCGTAGAGGCAGTGCCCACCTTTGGAGACTAGAATGACGACTCGTTTCTTTTGAGCAGAGTCATGAATGGACCAATGCATATCAAATTCTTTGGCAATTGGTTCAAAGCGCTGGCGTAGCTCCGTAATGGAGAATGGAAGAGAGTCAGCTAAAATCTCCTGGCGCATAAAAAAGCGTTGCTGGGAGCTGTCAGAGTGGTGATGTGCCTCACTAATCCAACCGTTGTTGGCTGCAACTAAGGCACTAACGGCGGCTACAATACCGACTCGATCTGGACAGGAAAGGGTAAGCGTATAGCGTTGTGAAGAAGTCATAAAACCGGTTTCCCCGTTTTTCCAAAGGGCGAGCACAGATTACTATCGAGCACAGAGTACTATATCGTTGGTCATGGTATCGTTGGCCATGCAATTGAGGATGTTTCCTTAAGTCCCTTTGTAAATCACTATGTCCAACCTTCAGCAGTTTAGTTTGCGGCGGTTTATCTCCCTGTTATTTGTACCTGCGGGATTGGGTCTTTTCTGTCGTGTGGTTTTTGCGCAATCGCTGCCTGACAGGCTCCTTGCGCTAGCATTGCTGATTTTTTGCCCAGAGCTTGCTCGAATGGCAAAAATGGATTTGGATAATGTTGCGCTGGTGTCGAACCAGCTGCTGAATCAGACGTTGGAAATAGCTTCGAGTGAAGTCCCGAGTGAAGCATCGAGCGCAGGATCGAACGAGATTTCAGATCAATCGCCTAATTCACCATCAGGGCAGGCACTCTCTCAGCTGCCGGAAGAGTCTTGCTTACGAACTTTTAAAGGGATTGTTGTTAGTACTATTGTTCTAGAGCTGTTGGGCTTTTATGGCTCGCTGGCTTCTCTTCAATGGGGTGGGATCGCTATTATCTTTAGTCAACTGTGGTTTAATCTGTTGGCTAAGGTTGAATTGAGTCCACAGGAAACACCTGCTGTCACTAGCTTTGGGCTCTTGGGGCGACTGCCAGTTTTGGTGGCGAATGCTGTTGGCTTAGGGCTGTTGGCTTTTTGGCCTGTCAACAAAATCCGTCTACTGCTATCAATAGCTTTGCTGATATTGATTAGCCTTTTTCTTTTCATTAAATATGTTCTTCCCATTTTTGCATCTAGTGCTGAACAGAACGCTTCTTAACCCTTGAAAAATAAGGGGCTCTCCTGTTATCGCTGCTCGAGAAGAGAGCAAGAATTGTTAGAGAGTATGCCCGTGATCTCCCCCAAATTTCAAAAAAACTTGGAAAAAGTCTTGACCAAAAAGGAGAAAGTGTTTAAATAGTGTTATTCTCAGGAGAGATATTTCGTATAAAGTGTTTTCAGATAACGTCTTTTTGACAGACTTCTTTGTAGGCATTGTTAGTTGTCCCACTCAGAGTGTTTCCTCCCTCTATATCATCTTCTTAAGTGATGAGGAGTGCTCTCTGTGCGTCTGATCTTCATCTTGATATGTCGAATGGCAAATGTGCAGATGAGATGTATTCGGTAACAGGCTCTGAAATCTTTCTAGTTTGTTGCGGATGTTTTGTGTTAGCAATGTATCTATAGGAAAAGCTGATTCTATTGCCGTTCCTCTGTCGACACCTTCTTTTACGCTATTTCTTACACACGCTATTTTCGCACAGAATTTCTGATACGGAGCGTTTTTACTTAACCTTACTCATCTTGAAAAGAGAGGATATTCTATGTCTACAACTGTTTTACCGCAGCTTCTAGCGGTTGATTCTGAATTGTCTGAACAGGCGGTTGCGCTGGAGGCCCAGCTCACCGAGCTGCAAGAAAAGCGCAAAGGCATCCAAACTGTTATTGCGATGTTTGAGTCGGGGGGAACTCCTGACGTGGCTGATGTGGCTAAGGCTGCTGGTGCGGTGAGCAAGCCAGCCAGGAAGTCTAAGGCAACCGCGAAAAAGAAATCTACCAGTGCGGCCAAGTCGACTGCGAAGAAAACAACGGCTAAGCGCAAGACGACAAAGGCCAAGGCTACGAAGACGACAACGGCTAAGCGTGGTCGTCCAGCTAAGGCCAAGGCTACTGCAGGAACAGCTGCTAAAGAAAAGAAGACAAGCACGAAGCGCAGCGGTAGAACAGCCAACTGGCAGCGTTACGTTCAGGAGAGCTACCGCAAGTCTCCTCTGCCTGATGTGATTGTGGGTGTTTTGCAGGCGCAGCCCACAAACGTCTTTAAGATCGCAGATGTAATGAACGCTGTCTTTAAAGAAGATATGCCTAAGACCCACTTTCTGAAGGCGCGCAACCGAATCTCTAATATTTTGTCGGCGGGTGCGCGTGATGGTGTCTGGTATCGCGGTCGTGGTGGCACTTATAGCATGTCTGAGAAGGCTATTAAGGCTAGCTAACTCATAGCCCACTTCACTTATGGCAACAGCAAGTGCCCACTGTAGAAATGCTACAGTGGGCACTTGCTTTGGGTACTTGTTTGTAGATGTTTTATTAGGTGTTTTGATTGACAGGTGCTTTTACTTTAGACAATTGCTGTCTACTGTTTGTGGTTTGGTAATGTAGGCTTCCTTGGCGAAGGGCGAGCGATGTGTGGATATGGTGGGCTGCTGCGATAGGTTAGCGGGATGGCTCCAGGTGTGAGGAGGGTTTTGCTGAGGCTGAGGGTGATACTATTGTCTGCATGGTGTGTGTATATCCATGTCTCTCCTGGACAGGCGATGGAGGCAATGGGAGCATGGCTGATGGGCCAGGCCCCTTGGGCTTGAGCTTGGGATTTGAGCTGCAAAACGTGCTGGGAGAGTTCTATGGAGAGTGAACGCATGCCGGCGATTTGCCATCGCTTGGCCATGACAAAGGCAGATGCCTCGCTAGCGCCGCTACGTTCTCTGTTCCAGCTAGCTGGCTTTACATCGGCGAGGCGCTTTTCTGCGGTGATTTGTGGGGTTGTGCATACATTGAGCCCCGAGAGCTGTTCTAGGGTACGATGTGCTGTTTGTGTGTTGTTTAGAGAGATGAGCTTGTAGTATGACTGCAGCGAAAATCTGTTGGCAACCATCGCGCTCAGTTTTTCTCCTAGGTTAGCGTCGGCTACAACTGTGGGTCTGGGAAGCCAGGCGTTTTGGCTGATGCGGTAGCGAAGCCAGGTTTCAAAAACGATGCCCTTCATGATGGGTTGAATTTGTGACTGGCTACGTAGGCGGCTTTGCCATTGAGTCGGCGTGTGGTTGAGGTGTCGCAGAATGCTAGCGCGCTGGGCGGAGATAACAGCGACGAGAACCTGTGAGGATAAATCTGATCTGTCGGTGATGGTTTTATTGAGTTGCCAGGATGCCTCCAGGATGCTGAAGACTTTTTGCGTTTGCCCTTGCTGATGCGCTTGCATGGCTGAGAGCAGTAGAAGTTTTTGGAGGCTGCGGATGTTGAAAAAGCCAGGTGGAGGATAGTCGGGTTGGGTCATGCGAGCACTATCCATTTCCCATCGTGGAGTCTCCCTGATGAGCAGGGCATTTTCTATCTCCTCGATGGTGGGCTGATAGGTGCGAATGTAGCTTTCAAGCTCTGTTGGCAGTGGATCGAGCGGGCCTGAGACTTTGCTGGTTTGACTGTGGAGAAATTCGTTGATGGCTGTTTCAATAGCTGCAAAGTCCCTGGCAGCCCTGCCGTTGATAATGACGGGATTTGCATAGTCTGCGTTCGGGCTAAGACCGAGCTGAGCGCCTAGGCGGTCGATGTGTTCAGCTGAGGCGTTGCTGGTGTGAACAGGAATTTGGTCAAAAAATGTGTCTGCCTGGAGGTTTGTTTTAACTTGTTGCTGGCGTAAATAGGTGTCTATGCCAAGGAGGGCTAGCCAGGGTGAACAAAAAAGCCCAACGATTATGCAAAATAATACGGGACGAGGACGGTGAAGGCGCTCTCGCTGTTTTTGGGTAAGTTTCAAAGGGCTGCGGGGTGGACCGTAAGCACCCAAAGAAACGGCAAAAGAGTGCCCCTAGACTTCCCAGATTGGAATCGCTAGGGGCTACTGAGCACTTTGTTTTCAGTACATCTGCCTACACGAATTGACCCATACGAATTGACCCATACGAATTAATTGATGCGATTGCGTGAGTCTTCAGATAAGCGCGTTTAGGTGCGGGGTCTGGCTTTGTTGACTTTAAGGGTACGTCCCATCCACTCGGCACCATCAAGAGCACTGATCGCGGCTTCTTCTTCAGCTTCTGACGACATTTCTACAAATGCAAATCCTCTGACGCGACCGGTTTCACGATCGGTCGGAACCTTAACAGATTTGACCGTGCCGTACTCTGTAAAGACCTGATTGATGTCTTCTTGAGTAGCATCAAAAGACAAGTTTCCAACGTAAATTGACATAAGGCGTTTCTAGAGGTGCCTCTAGAGTATGGAGTACATGACGTAAGGAAAGATATATACAGGAACACACTCTCCTTAAAACTGGCTGTAGCTTTCGATAAAAAATCTCGAAATTGTTTTGCTATCAGTGACAGTAACATAGTGCCATGCCCAATCTGTGCAAGCACTCTGCGTGTGTTTCACATGTACCTGTTTGTTTGGTTTTTTGGCTGTAGTCCCTAATACAAATCTATTCGATCAAATCTACTGAGTTACATAACTTATGAGTGCTATCTTTCATTTATCTTTTCCTGTAGAGAATATTCCCGCAACAAAGCGTTTTTATATAGAGGGGTTAGGCTGTGAGCCGGGGCGAGAAGGTAGAGGGTCTTTGATTTTGAACTTGGGCGGGCATCAGCTCGTTGCTCATGTTGTTGATGAGGCGTTGGATCCTCAGTTGGGAATTTATCCTCGACACTTTGGTCTGACGTTTGAAACAGCTGATGAGTGGGAGGCGATATTAGAGAGAGCTAGAAAGCATGGGCTAATGTTTTATCAGCAGCCTAAGCATCGGTTTAAGGGGGAACGGATAGAGCATCGCACTTTTTTTTTGGAAGATCCTTTCCACAATTACTTGGAGTTTAAGTACTACGTGTATCCGAGTGCGATTTTTGGAGAGCGACAGTATTCGCAGGTGGGAGATTTGGTGAAGAAGGATAAGCACACCTTGCAGCCAGTGGACAGGAAGGGATTGACGCGTAAGTTAGACGTGTAAGTGAATTGAGTATCGAGAGGATGGATGTCGAGAGAATTTTTTAGGATGGGTCGAGGGATGATGCGATCGCATAAAGACCTTTGGGATCGCGAATCATTTTGTTGTGGCTGAGGATGTTGAGTCGCTGGGTATGACCAAGGGGAAGCTTAGCGTGCCAGGGAGGGAGAATAAAGATGTCGAAAAAAGTCCAGAAAGAGACAGTTTGGATTGTACCTAGGCAGTGAATGTCTTCGTTGAGGTCTTTGAGGAAGGGGCTGTTGGGACGCATTTGTTGGACACCTGGGCGATTGCTGCCAAAGGCGAGGATAGTGCCTTGGTGGGGAGCTGAGATCGCAATGAATGTTTTGACTCGGGTCAGGCCATTTAGGCGCTGGAGATAGTAGCGGCTGATGAGCCCCCCCATGCTAAAGCCGATGAGATGGATGGGCTGCTCTGGGTCGAAGGTGGTTTTTATGAAGGTAGCGACCTGCGCGGCGAGGGCCTCTATGGGGGCGTCTCCGTTGTTGGGGATCAAGCTGGTGGCGTAGACGCACCAGCCATTTTGGGTGAGATAGCTGTTGAGTGAATTGAAGATGGCAGCTGTGTTCCAGATGCCGTGGACGAGAACAACTGGTATTTGGGAGTTTGCTGTGTTGTTGGCGAACTGGTGTAGTGGACTGGGTTTGGTCGGCATGGTGGCTGTATGGCAGACCTTTGGTATTCGCTTTCGGTATTAGCTTTTTTCTTTGTCTCGGTCTTCCCAGCGGAAGAGAAAGACCATCAGGGCGACAATGCCAACTTGCAGTGCTAGGTTGGGCAGGGAAGCGGCGATATCTTGCCCGGCGATGATTTTGGTGAAGAATACGAATCCGCCGACCGCACCCGATGCGCCGATTGATCCGTAGATGAATTTTCTCAGACCTTTGTAAGGGGCTTGGGCCTCTGCGAGTAGCCGATCGTAGCGTTCTTGGCTCATGCCTTGTGGTGGCCGATTAGGTGTTTTATTTTGACCCTTACGGTTTTTGGGTTGCCCTTGTTTTTTGTTTTTATTGGCTGCTTTTTGCTTTGCCATCTTGCTTTGTAACCTGTTGCTGTGTGAAGGGTGGGTTTATTTCCTTATTGTGACAGCTTGCGGGGATGAGGTTTTATCTTTGTTAGCTGATTTGAGATGATTTTGTGGATTTAGTGCGGGTGGTGATGGATTGATATTCTCTGCTACAATCTTCACCTGAAGTCGCCGATGTAGCTCAGTTGGTAGAGCAACTCATTCGTAATGAGTAGGCCACCGGTTCGAGTCCGGTCATCGGCTTCATACTTCAAGGGTTAAGTTGAATGCGATACATGTTCAACATTGCCATTGTGCATTAGGCTTGTTGTGAAATTAGGGCAGTAGGGCTAGTTTCACAGTAAAGAGACGTGAGTGCCAACAGATGAACGAAGCGTTGATAGATGCCCTGTATGTTCAGTTATGCCTCATTCTGGACGCAAAGGCTTGAGCACTGTCAGGCAGCGATTGAAAGTCGAATCTCTATTCAGTATTTCTTTGGCAAATCGTGCAGCTCTAGCTTCGGTATCAACAGGCTTATCCTAAACAGCCAACTGATTGATTAAAGTTTGATGTACTGAATTACCCGAGTTAGGACAGGTATGTCCCAATCACTTTCTGAAGCTGCCGCTCCCAGAAATCCTAGCGGTATGCATATCGTCAGAAATATTGCCAGTGAAAGGCCCATTGTTAATGGTGTTTTGAACATCGAGAGCTACTCCGCATATATGGTGGATGTCATGGAGATCATTGAAATTCCCTTAAGTTTTTGAAGCCTATGACTGGTAGCCCTTTATTTAGATCTGATGAAGTATCAACTATTATTGTTCCTGCCTTTAATCATTGGAAAATTCTATGAAAACTATTGAGAAGTGGCATTCAACGAGTAATAGCGTCAGTTGTTATAGGCTCATCGCCTGCCCATTTCCAAATTCCATCGATGTATCTGAACACATCACACGGCTCGTCAAAAAGAGGTTCGAAAGCAAGAACGGTTTCACCATTTGAGGCAGCTCCTCAGTGACAGAAATCCGATACCCTTTTGCATTTGAAGCATTTTCAACTTCATGCCCTAATTGGCTCATAGTCTCTGCTTGAGCACTGATAATCTCCTTTAGCCCATCTATTTCTTGCAGGTTTTTGTTGAACAAATCTGTGGTATTTCGGTATTCAGCCCACACTTTATTCCCGCTGGTTACCGCTTCTTTACGAGCCGTCTCAGCTTCACTCAATCGTCTAACTCAGTCAGCGATACGCTCAGGCTCACCAGGCAATGCAATTGGTGCAACTTGTTGAACTGCATTGCAAAAAACTTTCTATCTCATAGCTTTCGTTCTTCGTTTTTAGGTTTGATGATTACAGTTTGTTTCTCAACGCAGCTTGGAGCGTCAGGTGTTGGAATCAAAAGCCTCATCAGTCCAGTCAATTGCTTCACTCTGAAGTGCTGGGAAGTGCTGGGCACCCATCACCATTAGCCAGCCATGCAATCACGACGTCTCCGTCCGTTGGCAGGCTGCCATGAACTGAAATCCAATTAATCAACTTTTATGCATCCTTTATACAGTGAAAGGTTTGCATATCAAATTGAGGTAAACCCTTTAATACTAAGGGTTTAAGCATAAAAAACTCATTCGTAATGGGTAGGCCACCGGTTCGAGTCCGGTCATCGGCTTTGAAAATCTATGGTATTCCCCTTTGAGATCCTAGCTCTAGCCCGTGGGGTTGCCAGGTCTGTTCTGCCTACCTGGATTAGAGCGGCGTCTCGGAGGCGGCAGGAGTCGCATAGGCCGCAGGGGTGTTCGCCACCTTTGTAGCAGGACCAAGTTTGGTCGATGGGGACGCCAAGACGAAGTGCACGGCGGACGATGTCGGTTTTGGAGTCGTGGACGAGAGGGGCGACCAGTTCTGGGGCATTCCCTTCTAGGCCAGCTTTGGAAGAGAGCGTGGCGAGGTGCTGGAAGGCGGATAGGTACTCGGGGCGGCAGTCTGGATAACCGGAGTAGTCGATGGCGTTGATGCCGAGGTAGATGGCTGTGGCCTGTTGGGCTTCGGCAAGAGAGAGGGCGATCGCAATGAATACGGTGTTGCGGCCGGGGACATAGGTGGAGGGAATATTTTGCGACTGGAGGTCGCTGCCATCGGTGGGTACGCTCATGCTGCTGTCGGTGAGTGAGGAGCCCCCCCACTGGGCTAGGTTAACGCTGATGACTTGGTGATTGGTGATGCCTAGGGCGGCGGCAATGACTTTGGCCGCTTTGAGCTCCCGGCTGTGCCGCTGACCGTAGTCGAAGGAGAGGGCCGTGACCTGGTAGCCGTCTGCGATTGCTTGAGCTGCGCAGGTTGCAGAATCTAGCCCCCCAGAAAGGAGAACAACGGCGCTCTCTTTTTCTGTGGTGAGTGGTGTGGTGGACGCGTGGACTGAGGTGTTTGGGGCTACTGTCATCTCTTTTGCTGTTGCGGCTGCGATTTGTTGCTATCTCACGCTCTGATCTCACGCCGAGAAGCCTATCTCACGCCGAGCAGTTTATGTGTTTGTAAGCTCAATCGCCACTCAGGATGGGAGAGTACATAGTCGAAGGCGAGCTGCGCTCCAACTTTGCTGTCCCATTCTGGCTGCAATAGTTTAACGGTTTTTGCAGAGACTTTTTGCCCTTGTACGGTGGCCCAGTCCAGATCTTGACAGTCGCTAATAATCACTTTGAGCTCGCTCGCTCGCGAGTAGATGTTGTCCAACGGTGGCTTGAAGGGTTTTGGTGAGAGTGAAATCCAGTCGAAGGTGCCGCTGAGGGGGTGTGACCCTGAGGTTTCTAGATGGATTTTGAGGTTGGCTTTGCGAAGGCCAGCCGTGAGAGGGGACAGGCTGTGCATGAGTGGTTCGCCGCCCGTAATGATAATAATGTTGGGGTTGTGTGCGATCGCCTCTGCAACCAACTCTTCTACTACTCTTTTAGGATGGTGCTTGGCGGGCCAAGAATGCTTTGTATCGCACCAGGGGCAGCCTACATCGCAGCCTGCTAGCCGAATAAAGAAGGCGTTGCTGCCAGCCCAGATGCCTTCGCCTTGGACAGAGTGAAAGGTTTCTACGACGGGCAGTGTGTCTGTTGCGGGTAGAACATCTTTCATGAGTGGGACATCTTTAATCATAGGCTTCAATCATCAGCTTCGTATTCTGCCCAAGAGTTCGGGGTTTCTGAGACAGCTACTTTTAGCCGAACGTCTTTTGGCAGTTTTTCAGCGGTTTTTTCGTAAATGTATTGCGCGATCATCTCGGCTGTTGTTTCGTATTCATCAGGCATGACGTCGTTGAGCACGCAGTGGTCTAGCCCGCCTTTGAGCACATCTTTTTTGGCCCACCTTAGGGTTCTGTAGTCAGCGACCATAACCGGGTGGGGACAATGTTCTGAGGGCCGTAGTTTGTTGGCGGTGGCTTCTACTCTTACTTTATAGTGGTGACCGTGCATGCGCCCGCAGGGCCCATCATAGTCACGGATAAAGTGAGCGGCATCGAATGAGAACTCTGTTGACAGTTTCCAGGTAGGCATAAGTACTTAGCGCTTGGCCAGGTAGATAAGCATAAGCCAAAATTGTAGTCTTTTCTTTTGATCTTTATGGGACATTTGATGGGAACTGGCCAGTGAAGGTCGGGTGGCAGTGATTTTGCTAATCTTTCTGACTGAACTTGAAGAGATATATCAAAACGTTCATCTTTTTTGTTTAAGCTTTTGTTTCGGCGATGCCTTCGCCTAGCAGCGGAGTTCTAAATTAAAGGCGCAAATGTTACGTCTTACAGGAAGCCGTTTTTATGGATTTAGGGCTAAAGGACAAAGTGGCAGTGGTGACGGGTGGCGACTCGGGAATTGGTAAGGCCACCGCTGAAATATTGCTCAAGGAGGGAGCTAAGGTTGCCATTCTCAATCGGTCTTTTGATGAGATTGATGATTTGAAACCGTTTGGCGATCCGTTTCCGGTGAAGGCGGATATTACTAGCCTAGAGCAGGTGGAAGCAGCGAGAGAGAAGATCATTGAACACTTTGGCCCGGCGGAGATTGTAGTGCACTCGGCAGGCATTACCGGCGCAGTGGGAGATTTCTTGGAAGACATTGACGATGAAGGCTGGATGCACACGATCAATGTGAATTTGATGGGGACCGTGCGGGTGTGCCGGACGTTTATCCCGGATATGCGTAAGGCTGGCTGGGGCCGGGTAGTGCTGTTGGGCTCGGAAGATGCGGTGCAGCCCTACATTGAAGACATGCCGTACTGTGCTTGCAAGGCAGGGACGCTGAATTTGACCAAGAATTTGTCGAAGGCCTATGCGAAGGATGGGGTGCTGACAAATATGGTGTCGCCTGCGTTTGTAGAGACGGCGATGACGAATGCGATGATGCGATCGCGCTCTGAAGAACGGGGTATTAGTATGGATGAGGCGGTGAAGAGCTTTTTGGCTGAAAACCGTCCTGGCATTGAAGTAGGCCGGCGAGGAAGGGTGGAAGAAGTAGGTGCGGTGATTGCGTTCCTATGCTCTGAACAAGCTAGCTATGTGGTCGGCTCAAACTGGCGAGTCGATGGCGGCTCTGTATTTACGATTTCGACGTGATACTAGCTGCCTGCTTTTGTCTCAGCGTTTTCTCCTTCAGCTTCCTTTTCCTCTGCTCCTTTCTCCTCAGTGTCTTCTGTCGGTTCTGGGTCGTTTGAAGTGGTCATGCTGACAATGTCTAAGTCGACAGGGAGTGCGCCGATTTTGAGCTGACGCTCTAAGTCTTTGGCAGCTTCGGCGGTGAAGTTGCCGGAGATAGTGGCTTCGCCGTCGGGGATGCCAGTTTCGGCATATTCTACAGGGACAATAGGGGTGCTGAGGAGGACGTCGTCAAGGAAGATTCCGATGGTGCGGCCTGTGCCTGCCATCGCTTTTGTTTGCTGTGCGAACTGGTCTGTGCCCTGGGCGTCGAACCAGATACGAATTTCCCAGACGTTGAAACCAGTGAGCTGAACGGCTTGGGCGTCTAGCAGCATGGTGCTATCGATATTTCCAGGCTCAAAGAGGTCGAGAATGGCCGTTCTGGTTTCGTCTATTTGGGGTTGGAGCGCGGCGGCGTCTGCCTGTGCGTTGGTTTGAATAAGCGTGTTTTGCTCGACGAGGAGGCGCTGGAGGGTTTCTATGTTTTCAGCCAGTGCTTCTTCTGTGTCAGGCTTCTGGTTTCGTAGAGTGAGCTGGCTAGGCTGTACTAGATTGCTGGTGATTGTTTGCGCGTCAGCATCTTGCGGCAGGCGAACGATAACTTGGTTGGGTTCGGCAACGTTGATTTCTGCAGTGTTAACGTTGAGGCTGGTAAGGCGCTTTTCGACGGCAGTTTGCGCTTCTGCGAGGATGTCAGTGTCGGCCTCTTCAGTGGCTTCAGGCAAGTCTGCGATTTCTAGAGTGACTTGGGTGTAGTCCCGCAGGCCGCTAGAGCAGGCAACGCTCAGGATGGCAATGGCCGCTGCGCTGAGGAAATATCGGCTAAGCTGCTGGGGAGTCATGGCTTTGGATAACGCTGTGCGTTCAGGAACTGTTGAGTAATGAGAGTGCTTACTCACTATTATTTCACTATCTTGTATCTCACTGTCTCGTAATTCGACTTTGTCTTGTAATTTGACGCGAAGACGAGTGTAGATAAAGTGATTCAGCTCTTCTTCTATACAGTTTTTTGTATGAGAGAGAGTGGAGTTGGTATTTTGACGTTTGTTGATTTGGCATCTGCTGTTTTGTCAAAAGCGATCGTGTTCTTTTATATCGCCTTCGTGCTTGTGCTTTGGCAGTAGCGGTGAAGCCATGTCAACGGCTGTGGTGTAGAAGCGGTGAGTGGGGTAGGCCAGGGAGATCTCGTCGTTTTTGGCGAATTCGCGGAGGATGCCCTCCCAGAGGACTTGTTCTGACCCTCTGCGCCTTTGGGGTTCGCACAGATAGCGCAGCGTAAGTAAGATTCCGCTGTCGCGAACGGTCGTGTATACGGTAGGGGTGAGTTTGGAGTAAGAGATCATGTACTTTTGCCCAGCTTTGCGCAGGTGCTCTTCGGCGGAGCCACGGAGGTGCTTGGCATGGGCATTCACCTGTTTGAACAGGATAGTTTTGGCTTCTTCCCAATCACTTTCAAAGGTGACGAGTACAGGGATTTCGTGCCAGATGTATTTGAATCCCTGAGAATAGTTGGCGGTGGCTTCTTGGAAGACGCGTCCGTTTGGCAGGTGGATAATACGTCCAGTACTTTGGTCAGATTCTACCCATTTGCCAATTTCCATAAGAGTGAATTGGAAGAGAGAGATGTCGATGACGTCGCCAGAGTGTTCGCCGATTTGGATGCGATCGCCCATACGAAAGGGCTGTCGCCACAGGATGAAGAGCCATCCCACTAAGTTCACTAGGGGGTCACGCAGAACGACGGCTACACCCGCTGCGAACAATCCTAAAAACGTGGAGAGCCCGTCAACATCTGGTAGCCACAGTACGAGTAGCACCATCCCATATAGGCAGTAGCAAATGTAGCCTAGCCATTTGCGCCAAGCGTAGCGCAGACGTAGGTCTTCGATTTGCTGGTTGATGAGTCGAGTGGCCCCTATTCGCAGTGCACTGATTAAAGCCAGCAGGACAACTGAGGTGATGAGATTATCGCGCAGTACAGGATTGGCAATAATTTCGGGGACTCGGTTATCTTCTACGAGTTGTCGCATAGAGGGTATGAGGTGGTCGAAGATAGACAGGGGCTGAGCTATACCGTTTCTCACTTGGCTGAGATCCCACATGCTGACTGAAGGCCTTATGTGACAGCAGGTTAAATGAGGTGCGTGTGTCGGATGCATTCGGCACACGCCACATGCCACGGCGATGGTGTGCGTTGATTTACGCAAACTATGAAGCGCCGGGACGAAATATTGTGGCTTTTGTGTATTTGGTCTACGCGTATTTACGCAGCTATATTGCACAAATCACAATGAATTATGAAAAATACTACTAGAGCCGTTGCCCTAGAGCGACGCTTTCCCAACCTTTGTAAAGTACTCTATTTCCCGGGCGATGAGCCGGAGCGGTCTCCCCATGCGCCGACAGGCCAACTCAATTGGTTTTTGCGCTCGGCGATGTTGCCACGCCAGGGAGATGTTATTCCCTACGGGCAGTCTCTATTTTCGGTGACGGCGGTGATTTTGGATGATTGCTGTAGCGCCGATACGGTGTCTAAGGTCGATAAGCTGGCAAGGCGACTAGCCGAACGAGAAGCTTCGCCCAAGTATCATGCGGTGATTTGGGTGGAGTTTTGGGGCGTGAAGTCGCTCAGCTGAGGCTGAGCTAGATGATGAAGTAGGGGCGATGAATGGGATGTTGCATAAGAGTCTTTATTGCCCGTACTTGTCCTCTGATTTTCAAAGCATTGGTTTGGCGACAGTTTTTTGCCATAGCCAGATGCCGCCTGTGCAGAGGGCACTGGTCCACCAAATGGCGGCGGCCTCGGATTTGCCGGCGAGGAGGTAGCTGGTGCCTAGAAGAAGGAGGGCGATCGCGCTACCTCCGGAGACTACGAGCATTAGCTTAACGATGCGCGTAGCAGCAAGCATCTTCTCGGCCATGTCGTCTCCGGCGCTGAGCTGAACAGAGTTTTGAATGGCGGTTTGGAAGGCGGTGACTTTTTGAATGTCGGCCTGGTAGTAGGTGCCGAGTTCGGTGTCGCGCAGGGTAGGGTCGGTTTGCAGGCCGAACTGTTTGGCGAGTGCGATCGCGGCTTTGATTTGCTTTTTGGTCGCGACGGGTTTGAAGGCTTCAAATAGGGACTCTCTGTATACGCCTGTTTGAGCCATGTCCAGAATGCAACCGGTCAGCTCATTCATAGAAAGGCGAGTCGTGATTGCCGTTGGCATTGTTTTGCTCATCGTAATTTTATCCGCCACGCATCAGGCGCTGCTTAATAGTACAACAGAACCATAAGTTTGATAGTCTACAGCTCCCCGCTGATTCACTCCCCGCTGATTCAATCTATGTTGATGCAACCTGCTAACAAAAAGGAAGAGGTACGACTCATGTAGGGTCGTACCTCTTTACTAGGCTATTTGCTTAGCTAAGCAGCCAGTCAGGCATTGCTTGAGCAGTGGGCTACATCATGCCCATGCCACCCATGCCACCCATGCCGCCCATGCCGCCCATGCCGCCCATGCCGCCCATGCCGCCCATGCCGCCCATGTCGCCACCGGGCATTGCAGGTTCGGGTTCGGGTTTCTCAACGACAAGGACCTCTGTGGTGAGGACCATGCCAGCTACGGAAGCTGCGTCTTGGAGGGCAGAGCGAACAACCTTGGCAGGGTCTACAATCCCTGTACTCATGAGGTCTTCGTACTCGCCTGTGAGCGCGTTGTAGCCGAAGTTGAAGTCCATGTCCTTCACTTTTTCGACGACGACGGAGCCTTCTACACCTGCATTATCAGCAATTTGACGGAGGGGCGCTTCCAGCGCGCGGATGACGATGTCCACACCCGTTTTTTCTTCGTCGGAAAGAGAATTCTTCAGATCTTCAAGCTTTTGAGCTAGGTGAAGTAGAGTCGCGCCGCCACCGGGCACGATGCCTTCTTCTACAGCCGCTTTGGTTGCACTCAAGGCGTCTTCGATGCGAAGCTTGCGATCTTTCAGCTCTGTTTCAGTAGCTGCACCAACTTTGATGACGGCGACACCACCAGCCAACTTAGCTAGGCGCTCAGCAAGCTTTTCTTTATCGTAGTCGGAGTCTGTGAGTTCCAGCTCCTTGCGGATTTGCTCTACACGCTTGCTGATGTCGTCCTTGTTGCCACTCTCAGAGACGATAGTTGTATTGTCTTTGGTGATAGTGACCTTGGCTGCAACACCCAACATATCTAGAGTTGCGGTCTCTAGGCTGAGTCCGACTTCCTCGGAAATCACCTGACCACCTGTGAGCACAGCCATATCGGCTAAAAGGGCCTTACGACGCTCGCCGAAGCCAGGAGACTTGATGGAAGCTACGTTCAAGACGCCACGTGCCTTATTGACAACCAAGGTCGCAAGGGCTTCACCTTCTACGTCCTCAGCGATGATGAGTAGAGGCTGACCGGAGCGGGTGACCTGCTCTAGTACAGGGACAAGGTCTTGAACGGCACTGATCTTTTTGTCAACGATCAGGATGCGAGCATTCTCAAGCTCAACAATCATCCGCTCTTGGTCAGTGACAAAGTAGGGAGACATGTAGCCTCGGTCGATCTGCATCCCTTCGACAACATCCAGTTCGGTATCGAGAGATTTGGATTCTTCTACGGTGATAACGCCGTCTTTGGTGACTTTATCCATGGCTTGAGCAATCATATCGCCAACCATGTCATCGTTTCCGGAAGAGACTGCTGCAACCTGAGCAATGTCGTTGCCCGCGACAGGCTTGGAGGCTTTCTCGATTTCGGTGACGAGATGGGCGACTGCTTTTTCGATGCCGCGACGAAGGCTGACGGGGTTTGCGCCAGCGGCTACGTTTTTGAGACCTTCACGAATGAGGGCTTGCGCCAACACCGTTGCAGTGGTGGTGCCGTCGCCTGCAAGGTCTTTAGTTTTGGATGCAACTTCTTGAACCAGGCTAGCGCCTGTGTTTTCGTAGGGGTCGTCTAGGTCAATTTCCTTGGCGATGGTGATGCCATCATTGACGATTTGGGGGGCGCCAAACTTTTTCTCTAGGACTACGTTGCGGCCTTTGGGACCCATGGTGATTTTGACTGCGTCTGCCAAGGCGTTGACGCCGCGCTCAAGCGCTTGGCGCGACTTTTCATCGAATAATACTAATTTCGCCATATGCCAGTTGTTACGAGTTTGTGCTTGCGAAGTGTCTATGTGTACGTCATAGATCTAGCACTCTCAGCGTAGGAGTGCTAATTCAGATAAAAATGTATCGTTTGCTGTGCAGTTCGTAAAAGTCGCAATAACCGATCCTTTGCTGCTCGGGCAGCTGAAAAGTTGGGATGTGGGTATAGGTGTTCGCTTGAGGGCTGCTGCTTAAAAAAAGGTGAACTATCTCACTGAGAATTCTGGATCCGCACTAGGGTTTTGGTCTTTTTCCCTTTACCTTGTGTGCACTTGTCCTTGACGGTTCTCTTTCTTTTTCTTTAGAGGGGAGATTGTTTCTGAGGGTTCTCCTGTGAGGCCATCGTTGTGGGGCCCTCGTTTGCCTTTGAGAGGGTGCTATATACTGCTATTGCCTCTGGCTAGTTTTGGGGGCTAAATTTAAGGGGCTAAGGACAAAATATGCGGGGCTTGAAAGGTAAGAATGTGTTGGTGACGGGTGCGAGTAGTGGCATCGGTCAGGCGATCGCAATTCGCTTTGCTGAAGAGGGCGCGAATGTTGCGGTGAATTACTACCGCGGTGAAGAAGACGCTGATGAGACGCTAAAACAAATGCGAGCGGCGAGCGCTGAGGCAGGTATTACGCCCGGAACGCTCAAAGATATGAAAGTGCAGGCCGATGTCTCGAAGGAAGAGAGTGTGGCTTCCATGTTTGAGCAGGTGATTGCGACTTTTGGTGGGCTGGATATCTTGATCAACAATGCGGGAATGCAGGTTCAAGGGGCGTCCCATGAGATTCCGCTCAGTAAGTTCGACAAGATGATCGATATCAATATGCGGGGGGCTTTTTTGTGTGCGCGCAAAGCGATCGCGCATTTCCTCGACAATGGTGGAGGGGTGATTGTGAATGATTCGAGTGTGCATGAGCTGATTCCGCGGCCTCAGTATGTGGGCTACACCATGAGTAAAGGTGGCATGCGAGCGATGACGCGGACGCTGGCGCTGGAGTATGCGAGAGATAATATTCGGATCAATTCTTTTGCTCCGGGGGCGACACTGACGCCAATTAATCCTTGGAAAGATGACCCTGAGCGGAAGGCGGATATTGAGAGCCATATCCCAATGGGCAGAGCGGCGCAGTCGGAGGAGATGGCTGCGATCGCCGCTTTTCTGGCCTCTGATGATGCGGCTTACATTACTGGGCAGACACTGTTTGTAGATGGTGGGCTGTCACTGTTTCCTTCTTTTAGGACGCCTTGGACCGGTTGAACAACCCCCCAGGCTCACCTATGTCACCTGCAAGTGAAAAGAGAATGACACTGGCCTGTGGATAGTTGACAGTTGTATGTTGATTTCGCCAAGATGCCTGCAATCGTGCGTGGGAATGTTTTTACTAAAGGTATTCTCACCGAAGCATTTATGGGCGCTGGTTTATGCTGAAATCTTGGATGGTTGTGGGTGGGGTGACGTTGGCGATTGCCATGCTCTCAAACATTATTCGTCCGTCCGATGTGAAGTGGTTCAGGCGGCTGAAGAGACCTGACTGGCTGACGTTTGAAAAGCTGATTCCTGTGATTTGGACGGTGGTGTTTATCTGTGGTGGCTGGTCTGCTTACATCACCTGGGAGGCGACACAGTCTTGGGGATGGATGGCGGCTTATATTGTGCTAGAGCTGGTGACTATTGCTTTTACGCCTGTTCTGTTTTGGTCGCACAGTTTGAA
>ERZ1740067.519-NODE-519-length-30466-cov-7.710105_pt1 | contig 30466 bp, 17 predicted proteins | sample MGYA00581736_ERZ1740067 | MGnify/ENA primary metagenome ERZ1740067 (study PRJEB43018, sample SAMN04849236) | marine metagenome | isolation source: floating plastic debris | place: Pacific Ocean | collected 2008-08-27 | study: EMG produced TPA metagenomics assembly... | reverse complement strand
TGGCTCAGCTGTGATTGATTCAGCTGTGATTGATTCAGCTGTGATTGATTCAGCTATGGTGAGCTCATCAGCTGTGCTTGGCTGTTCACCTATGTCCTGGAAAAACTTATAGATGTTGTTCTCTGGAATGAGCAATCCTGCTTGGAGTGCTGGCCACAATCTGTGGGTCAGTGCTTCTGGAGATTTCTCACAGACCATTGCCAGGGTGTCTAGATTAAACTGATTCCCTAGACAAGCTGCGATCGCTAATGTGTTCTGAGTTGTTTGAGGCCTTTGTTGCTATCGTTTGATGATGATTTCCACCACGTCATCGGTCAGTGCTAACGAGTGAATTTGGCTCAAATCGCATTGCCAATTGCCAGTTTTATCATTGAACGTGATCCAGCCGTCGGCCTGCAGACCTTGTAAAAATTGGGTGGTAAAAAATGGGTTCCCTTGGGTCTTGTGATAAACCAGTTGAGCCAATGGGGAGGCAATCTGAACCGAACAGTGTAGACTCTCTGCTACTAGCTGTTGGATGTTGTTTTGCTTTAAGGGGGTGAGGGTGAGGGTATGGAGTGATGTTGAGAATTCTCGAAGCTCATCTAGCGTCAGCATTAGAGGATGAGCGGCAGAGACTTCATTGTCTCGATAGGCTCCTAGCATCAGCAAGTGCCCCATCTCAGATCTTGTCATTAGCAGCTTGAGCAGCGCCAAGGAAGCCGAGTCGGCCCACTGCAAATCATCTAAAAAGATGACTAATGAATGCTCAAGGGTGGTAAAGAGTTCAATAAATTTGCCAAACAATCGATTAAACCGATTTTGGGCAGCTATGCCTGACAATTCCGGCACCGCAGGCTGAGGGCCAATGATAAGGGATAGCTCAGGAATCACTTCAATCAGAACCTGCCCTTGCCCCTCGACTGCTGCCAGAATTCTGGCTTTCCAGTCTGATAAAACGATATCCGATTCGCTCAGAAGTTGTCCCATTAAGCCTCGAAGGGCCTGGACAAAGCCAGAAAAGGGAATGTTGCGCTTAAACTGGTCAAACTTGCCGTTGATGAAATAGCCTTTTCTCTGGGTAATGGGCTTGTGGACTTCATTCACCACAGCGGTCTTGCCAATGCCAGCAAATCCGGTGACTAGCATCAGTTCTGACGCACCCTGAGCAACCCGTTCAAAGGCATCTAGCAGTGTTTTGACCTCTGTTTCACGTCCATAAAGCTTCTCGGGAATCAAGAAGCGATCGTACACATCTCTCTGCCCCAATTCAAACGGCTTAATCTGACCAGACACTTTCCACTGGTTCAAACATTGCTCTAAATCATGTCTCAGTCCCCAGGCACTTTGGTAGCGCTCCTCGGCATTCTTTGCCATCAGTTTGAGAACAATATTGGAGAGGGGGCGTGGGAGAGAGGAATTAAGTGTGCATGGTGGCACGGGCGCCTTGGCGATGTGACTATGGATGAGTTCCATGGGGTCATCGATTTGGAAAGGTAGCGCCCCGGATAGTAATTCGTAGAGAGTGACGCCTAAGCTATAAAAATCTGCGCGGTAATCAATGCCTCTGTTCATACGCCCAGTTTGCTCGGGCGCAATGTAAGCCAGCGTGCCTTCTAGAGCACGAGGACTTTTTAGTTCCTGACTTTCTTTCGGCAGGCGTGAAGCCAGGCTAAAGTCCGTCAACCAGATTTGGTGAGTATCAGGGTGAATGAGGATATTGGTGGGATTAATGTCCTTGTGGAGAACCCGATGCTGACTCAAATTGTGTAGGACATCTGCCAACTGGAGGGCAATGGTCATAACTTGCCTTACCGACAGGTGACCGTGAATGTCTAGATAATCTTGTAGAGAGATACCCTCTACATCCTCCATGACTAGGGCATAGCTATGGTTCCAAGGTTCTAACGCTAGCGGTTTAACAATATTCTCAATCGGTAAATCTTTGGCAATGATGTACTGATTGCGAAGGCGGACGAGCTCGTGAATGCTGGGGTGAGTGGAAAGCTGGCCTTTGCCCATCGACCATTGCAAAAACTTAATCACCACCGACCGGGCCACTGTATGCGCTTGAGTGTCATCCTTTGCCAACGCGCGATAAATGGTGGTGCGGCGACCTACATAGAGTTCTTCAGTGAGGATATAGTCTGCTATGGAAGGTAGTGAGGTCTGATTTAGATTATTGGACATGGCCACACAGCATCACAACAGACTGCCTCGATTGGGGCTAGGAGAACATAAGAAAAATTCACTGATGGTATTGGATTCTAACTGTTTTTACTAGGTCTGTCTCTGCCAGGGCTTATTGCTATAGTGTGATGGTTATCTTTTCTCCAGTTATGTGCCATTACCTCGTGTTATTGCCTTGTTAGGGTATCAACTCTTGAATTGATAAGGCGAGCTGTTTGAGTTTGACCGGCTTACTCAAGTACTTGTCAGCCCCGGCAGCCAAGCATCGCGATTGATCCCCTTCCATGGCAAAGGCCGTCAGGGCAATGATGGGAATTTTTTCTAAGTTGGGGAGCTGCCGGATCCGCTTGATGGCACTCACCCCATCCATGTCCGGCATTTGAATATCCATCAGAATGATGTGGGGTATCTCAGCTTGGGCAAAATCTATGGCTTCTTGACCGTTGGTTGCCACTAGAATGCGATAGCCTTGGGCTTGCAAATAGCTCGATAACGTAACGATATTGGCCTCGTTGTCCTCTGCGAGCAGGAGAAGAGGCTCTGCTGTAGCCTGCTCAACAGCCTGCTCAATTTTAGGCATTGCAGCGCTAGACAAGGCTGATGTGGCTATGGGTACAGATGTACTCAGCGTTTCCGTGTCGTAGGGCAGCTCAATGGTAAAACAGCTGCCAACACCGACTTCGCTGGTGACGGTGATGCGACCGCCGTGGAGTTCTACAATCCGTTTTACCAATGCTAGTCCAAGGCCGGTGCCCTCGTGTTGGCGGTTTAGGTCGCTATCAATTTGGACGAAGGGTTGAAAGAGCTGGTTAAGCCCCTTTGAGCTAATGCCAATCCCGGTATCGGTTATAGCAAAACGCAGATAGGTTTTCCCATGCGGCCCATCAGGTGAGTGCTGCCCCACTTTGAGAACGACACTGCCACCCGAAGGGGTAAATTTCATCGCATTGTTCAGCAGGTTGATGAGTACCTGACGAAGCCGGCGTTCATCCACTCGGATAGGCGGCAAGTCCCATGGGGTGTTTAGGTGTAATTGGACGCCTTTTTCTGAGAACTGCTGTTTGACAAAGGTCAAGCTTGACTGGCAAAGATGTGTGACCGAAACATAAGAATAGGTCAACTAAATGTTTCCTGCTTCAATTTTGGCTAGGTCGAGAACTTCATTGATTAGCTCTAGCAGGTGCAAGCCACTTTGCTCAATTGTTGTTAACGCTTTGAGTTGTCGTGTATTGACCGGGCCAAATACCTCATCCTGTAGCCCTTCGGCCATTCCCAAAATCGCATTCAGGGGTGTGCGCAATTCGTGACTCATGTTCGCCAGGAACTCATCTTTTAGGCGAGTAGCACGGGCCAGTTGTTGATTGGTGCGCCTAAGTTGAACTTCTGCTTGCTTGCGTTCTGAAATATCTCGCGAGATACACACGAGTGCAAATTCTCCGTTCCATTCCATCGAGCATTCGGTAATCTCCACCGGAAAGACCACGCCATCCTTGCGGCGATGAAGGGTTTCAAACGTCGAGTATGTATCTGTAGGATAATTTATAAGTATGTCTTGAAGTTCAGCCGAGGACCATTGCGCATCCCAGTCTGCAACATTGAGCTGGGACATTTCTTCAAGGCTATAGCCCAACATCTGGGCAAAACTTGCATTCGCTTCTACCAAATTACCTGAGCGCTCCATAATATGGATGCCGTCGGGTGAGGCATTGAACACCGCTGCGCGACGTAATACTTCTTTTTCTAAGGCTATTTCCGCTTGCTTACGTTCAGTGATATCCATGTCTAGTCCAATGATTCTTTCAATCTCACCTTGCTCATTTTGGATAGAGGAAACATTGGAATAAAGGAATCTTACCTCGCCATCGGGACGAACCATTCTAAATTCTGTCGTGGCTTCTCCGTGTTGATGCATTGCCAGCACTTCTTGCGCCTTCATGCGAGGCCGATCCTCTGGATGAACCAGTTGAAGCCAATTCTCGTAGTGACTGGGACAGTTCTCTGGGGCAATGCCGTATAAGGCAGACATACGATCATCCCAAATTAATGAATTGTCTTCAATATTCCACTCCCATATGCCAATTTCTGCACTCTCAATGGCAAGATTGAGGCGTTCTGAAAGGGCTTTTAATTTCTCTTCTGCTTGTTTGCGATCGCTGGTCTCTAAAATAACCCCATCCCATACAATATCTCCATTCCTATGACGTTCAGGCCGGGAATAGGCTTCCACCCATTTGATTCTCTCTTTGGAAAATCGCAACCGTATTTCAATATAGAAAGGCTGTAAAGAGTTTGCAGAAGCCTGCAGCGCCTCTGAGACACGCAACACGTCATCGGGGTGGGTTCTATCCCACATAAGCTGAACATTTTTTATTACAGCGTCCGGTTCTAGTTCGTATAACTGTTGAACTTGGGGACTGATGTAAGTGAATTCATCGCATCCATCAGGATGTATTACATACTGATAGATTACGCCTGGCAAACTTTCCGTAATACGCTGATATTTTGCTTCACTAGCCTGTAAGGCAAGTTCAGCTTGTTTGCGATCGGTAATGTCAAAACTCACCCCATCCCAAACCACATCCCCATTGTCCCGACGCTGTGGCTGGGCGATATTTTGCCCCCATCGCAGTCCTCCCTTAGGAACAATAAAACGGTGCTCAACCATAAGAGGTTGTAGCGTTTCAGCAGACTGTTGAATGGTGCCTACCAAAAAATCAACATCGTCAGGATGAACGAGCTCCCAGGGACTTCTCTCCTGACGGAGAACCTCCTCTGGCTTGAGTTCATACAGTTCGCGTATATAGGAACTGACATAAGTAAATTCATTGCTCGCATCTGGGTGTAAAACGTAGCGAAAAACCATGCCTGGAATGTTTTCCGTCAGGCAACGAATTTGAGCTTGAGCCTCTTGAAGCGCTAGTTCGGCTTCTTTGCGTTCCGTAATATCGGTTAAGGTACCGATGTATCCCACAACATTACCGTGTTCATCGAACTCCCGAGCTAAGCGAGAATAGAACCAATTTACGGTCCCGTCTGGTCGAAGATGTCGCCCCTCTGAACCGTACATAAAAAATTGCTCAGGGATATCTTCTAGCTCATATATTTCCGACCATTGGGCAACGAATTCTTCGCGGTCGTCTGGATGTAAGGCATCCATCCAGCCATACCCGAGGGCCGCCTCAGGCGCTCTACCTGTCATCTCGCTCCAGCGCTCATTAATATAGGAAATGTGCAGGGGCTTATCTAGACGATAAATGACAACAGGCGCAGCCGCAGCCAAGCTGGCATAGCGACGTTCGCTGTCTTGCAATTGCTGTTCGTAGTCCCTGCGCTCAGTGATATCAGCGGCAATGCCTACGGTGCCAACAAATGTTCCTTGCTCGTCTGTAAAGGGTGTCTTTGTTGTCTCTATCCATCCCCATGTGCCATCAGCACGAGCAATGCGCTCTTCAACTACCTTTCGTAGCCCAGATTGCAAAACTTGAGCGTCATCTTCACGATAGGCTTGGGCCAGTTCAGTGGGCCATATGTCATAGTCTGTTTTTCCAACCAGCGCTTGCGCTGATTTCCCAGCGGCTCGAGCGAAGGGTTGATTCACGGCTATGAACCGACTTTGCTCATCCTTAATCCAGGCAATGTGCGGAAGATTATTGAGCAAGGCTTCTAGGTGATTTTGTTTGAGAATCAGGGCTTGTTCAGCCGTTTTTCGCTGGGTAATGTCAGTTACCGAACCGATCATGCGCACGGCTTGACCTGTGCCATCTCGCTGTGCTTGCGCGCGACATAGAATCCAAACATAGTACCCATCCCGATGCTGACTCCGGAATTCACTCTCAAAAAATTCACTGACTCCCGCAAGATGTTTCTCAATTGCTAAACTGAACCGATCTCGTTCTTCTGGATGAATGAATTTAGTCCAATTATCTAGATTGTCAATCTGTTCATTAGGAGGTGTACCCAGAATCTTCCTTAAGCGCTGAGAGACAAAAAACTGCTTCGTTTGTAGATTCCAATCCCAAATGCCTTCATTTGCGCCTTTGAGGGCCAATTGCCAGCGTTCCTCACTGACTTGAAGCTCAGCTGTCCGTTCTTTAACGCGGTTTTCCAGTTCCTGGTTTAGTTGTTTAAGGGCTTGTGTGCTCTGCTCTCTCTCAATGGCAATGCCCGCCAAGTTTGTTAATTTGTCAACAAACTCTATTTCTGAGGGGTGAGGCGTTCTTTTATCTCGAGAATAAATTCCAAAAACGGCCAACACAGTTTGATCTCTTCCAAACACTGGCATGGACCAACAGGATTTTATGCCATAGGGTACAACCATATGCTTAAAATTTTGCCAAAGTGGATCGGAGGCAATGTCTGAAGAGATCACCATGTCCCGGCGATAGGCTGCGGTTCCGCAGCTACCGATACCTTCTGCAATCGGTACAACAGCCTCTGAGACAGCCTCTATGTAAGCTTTGGGTAAGCTTGGTGCAAAAGGATGACATAGATGGCCATCCTGGCACAAGATGATTGAACAGGCAGTTTCCGATAAATATTTTTCCATCGCAGTGAGGAACGATTGAAAAATAGCTTGTAATGGTTCTGCTTTAGCAATTTTTTCTAGGATTTGGTACTGATCTTCGAGGATAGATTCGGCTCGTTTGTGATCTAGCGATTCCAATGGCTTAGATACGTTGCTCATGGGGTCAATAACGCAATAGAGCTGAGATTACTGTCGATTGTATGCATTGAAATCTAGACAAATCGCTTAACTATATCGTTAAAACGCTGGTATCACTAAACGCTGAAACCACTAAGCTATCAATTCCTGAATAGATGAAACTAATTGTTTAAGTTTGACCGGTTTGCTCAAGTACTTATTGGCCCCAGCCGCTAAACAACGCTCTTGGTCCCCTTCCATCGCAAAGGCTGTCAGCGCGATGATAGGTGTTTTCTTTAGAGCCGACAGCTGTCGAATATGCTGAATCGCAGTCAACCCATCCATTCCAGGCATTTGGATATCCATAAGGATGATCTGGGGGATCTCAGCCTGAGCCAACTCAATGGCCGCTTGACCGTTTTTTGCTATCTGTATGCGGTAGCCTTTGGCCTGTAAATAACTAGAAGGGGCAAAAATATTGGCTTCGTTATCTTCTGCCAGCAGGATCAGTGGCGCTTCGGCCGCTTTAGTCACTTGTTGGGTCTCCGAATCGGGAGAACGAGGGGGCATAGTCACCTGGACTGTCGGTGTGTTGTTGGCAACGGTGTCGTAGGGCAGCTCAATGGTAAATTGATTACCGCCATCGGCATCGCTGGTGGCAGCCACCTGTCCTCCGTGAAGTTCAACAATCTTCTCTATGAGTGCCAACCCAAGCCCAGCAGATTCGTATTCGGTATTGAGCCTGCTGGTCGTCTGGGCAAGGGGGAGGGCTACAGAATTCGCATTGCCTGTATCAGAGCCGATACCGCTATCGATGACACTAAAGCGGAGGTAGTGTTGAATCTTGTTTTCATCTATCGGTGACGGCACCACCTTAAGCGTCACGTTGCCCTCAGACAATGCAGATTCTATGGCACCATTCAAAATATGAACCAAAACTTGCCGAATTCGGCGTTCATCGATTCTAATATCCGGTAGATTCCAAGGCAGGTTTAGATGAAGCTGGATACCTTTTTCAAGTGCCTGCTGCTTGACAGCGGCTAAACTAGACTGACAAAGTTGTGTTACTGCAACAGCAGAATATGTTAATTCAAGAGTCCTTGATTCAATTTTAGCCAGGTCGAGGATTTCATTGATCAACGCTAGCTGTTGTGCGCCGCTATGCTCAATGGACTTTAGCATTTGCACCTGTTGCGGGTTGAGCTGCCCAAAAATCTCATCCCTTAGTCCTTCAGTGATACCTAAAATCGTATTGAGCGGTGTGCGTAACGCATAACTCATATTTGCGAGAAACTCGTCTTTCAATTGAGTGGCACGATCGAGTGATTCAATCGTCTGCTTAAGCTCAGCTTTTACTTGCTTACGATCGCCAATATCTAGGACAATTCCATCCCAAACCACATCGCCATTTTCTGTGTGTTCTGGGTGGGCGCTCATTCTGACCCAGCGAAGTCCCTTTTGAGGTAAATTCAATCGATGCTCATGCTTAAAGGGCTGACGTTTGTGAGCAGAGATTTGGAGCTCTGAGTGTAAACAATTGAGATCATCTGGATGAATTCTTTCCCAGAAAGCATTGATATTCCGGAGCACTTTTTCAGGCCGGACTTCAAACATTTCTTGAACATGTGGGCTGACGTAGGTTAACTCATAGTCGCCATCGAAGTGCCTAACTAAGCGATAAATTGTTCCTGGGAAATTCTCAGCTAAACGCTGAAATTGTTTTTGGCTATCCTTTGGCGCCGTTGCAATACGGGTCATCTCAGTGTTGCTAATCTCAGTACTGCTAATCCTATGATGGGTGCCTAAGGCGTAGCGCAGTATTTGGTGTAGACTTTCGGCGCTGATCACACCCACCAATCGATGATCGTTGTCCACAACAGGCAAGTGAGTAAGCTGATGTTGCTGAAAAAGATTAAGCACACCCACCAAATCTGAGAGTGCTGACGTTTTAATCGTGATGGGATGGTGCCTTAAAACTTGCCGAATCGTAAAATGCTCTAACGGCAACTGCTGCAACACAAAAAGACCAATATCTCTCTCTGTTAAGAGCCCTACTACCTGATCGCGCTCAACAACAACAACATAGCGACTGGCCGGGAGCGTTACAACAGGAAATGCGTTCGTGCTGTCTAGCTCGTCTGGAACCGCATCACTCAAGTCAGCATCATCAGCAATTTGCCCATCGGCTGTTTGCTCACTAGAAACGGAGCTTTTTATGTCTGATTGACTATGCATGGCGACGATAGCATCAAACAGCGTAGCGTCTAATGAAATCACTGCCGGATTATGTGCGATCGCAACCTCTAACTGTTCCCAAATATCGATCATGGCAAACTCTGGAAAAGTAGATTTAGTGTAAGTTCATTTATATTGAGGAGGTGTTTCCTATGTAACCAGTCTTTCGTAGTATTTTTGAAACTTCATAGTATTTTTGAAATTCAGTATCTTGGAAATTCAGCTGTTTTAATTAGAATTTAATTAGTATTTCGTAGGCCATAGGCAAAGGGCAAAAAGCCAAAGGGAAAATCAGCAACTGTAGTGTACCAATAAATAAAAGCTAAACATCTCACCTCAAAGTAAGGTCAGTTAATGCCAGTGATCGCTAATTTATCTGCAACAGTAGTCGCTTTGGTAGCATTGTTGCTGTGTTATATCTAGACTGAATGGGATGAGTATAAGAAAAGAAAAAGGGATATATAGCGACAAGCCATTGGTCCTGCAGAGGTAGTTCGCTGTATGCTAATTGCAGGTGTTTTGTGGTTCCGGTTACAGTGACTCCAATTGTAGAGGTCAATAGCTTGACTAAGCGCTTTGGCGATACGATAGTCCTCAGGGGCATCGATCTCTCTGTAGATAGAGGGACGGTCCTCGGCGTACTTGGCCCTAATGGTGCAGGCAAAACAACGGTAATCAACTGCCTCACAACGCTACTTCGGCCAGATGGTGGACAGGCAACTATCGCCGGATACGACGTGGTAGCACAGCCAGAAGCAGTGCGATCGCTTATCGGTCTCACCGGACAATTTGCGGCTGTTGACGAGGTCCTAACCGCTCGCGAAAACCTGATTTTATTCAGCCGACTCCTTCGACTCTCTAGCGGTGCGGCCAAAAAAAGGGCCCAGGAACTTCTGGCCCAGTTCGACCTCACAGATGCTGCCGATCGTCCTGTTAAAACATTTTCGGGTGGGATGCGTCGTCGGCTCGACTTAGCTGCGAGCATTGTCGTTTCACCACTGGTCCTCTTTCTAGATGAACCCACTACCGGGCTGGACCCTCGCAGTCGCCAGCAGCTCTGGAGCGTCGTCAAAGACCTCAAAAATCAGGGCATTACTATCATCCTGACAACCCAGTATCTAGAAGAGGCAGATGCCCTTGCCGACCAAATCGTGGTGATCGATCAAGGGCAGGTGATCGCAGAAGGCACCGTAGACGAGCTCAAAGACAAAGTCGGCGGTAAGTTTTGTGAGCTGCGTCTGGCCAATCTAGAAGACTTCGACAAAGTAAAGGCGCTGCTGAGCGATATTGGAGAAGTGATCACAGGAGAGATGGGAAAAGAAGGTCCTCTTGCCATTGCCGCTCCAAATGGCGCAAACACCCTGACAGATATCGTGCTAAAGCTAGAAGCTGCCGATATCCCCCTAGCCGATATTTCCCTGCGTCGCCCCAGCTTAGACGACGTATTTTTCTCGCTTACCGGGCATACAACTTAGGATCATACGACTTAGGATTAGCAATCCTCTCCTCAGGCATAATTTTCAGGGGGGAGCACGTAAAAGTGCTCCCCTTCATCATCTGAGTAGAAAGTCAGTGCCGTTGGCTTAGCCTTATCTTCGGGAGCATAGGTTTCACAAGCAGTGTCTGTACAAGCGCAGCTAGGGTGAATGCAGCGATACGTGATCAGCCAGCGTGGATTTCCCTCCTTCACCTCTACTGAAAATGCGTCTGCCACATAGTCATAGTGGCCATTTGGCCCATTCAACGTTCCTGGAAAAACGTCGTTCCAATTTTCGGCTTTGTAGGGATTAAATTCTATGGGGGCCTCACCCAGTCGCCACAGGTAAACATGACTGCTGCTATAAACTACTAGGCGATCACCTACCATCTGTGGTGGGCTGTCTGGTGAAATCCCTCGCTCACTCTCGTTTTCGTAATCGCCCAAATCATAGGTTGTGTCTGCGGTCACAGTATACTGACGAAGCATTCTGTGATCTGGCCAACCCATACCATCTTGATGAATCGTTTCTCGAACAACATATTCACCGACTGGAAAGGTTTGATCTACAAGTAGCGTGGACTCACTGCTCGCCCAGACAAAAAGAAATAGGCTCACAGCACTCCTCAAAAAAGGTGCGAGCACACACAGACCAACCACGGTCCCTGTCAATACCAAAAAAGAGCGCTTCAACGTCGTGTTCACATCAATGTACCTGTATCTATGCAAACCATAGAAGATACAAAACAGGCACTACCTTTTCCAGAGGCAATAACGATGTAGCCTACGCAGCCAGATTATGGCAGTAATCGATCAAATGATTCATTCGATGGCCCATGCTTTGCAGGAGCTTCAGCGCCATCTTCGGCTCCGCCATCAGGTGCTCAACAAAAACAGCCTTCTCTAGAATCATCGTTCTTACCCTTGTCTTGGCAATGATGTCAGCTGAGCGTACATGATCGGTCAGTAGGGTCATTTCACCGAAGACCTCGCCTACCCCCATCGTATCGATGACTTCATCGCTACCCGCATGCTTTACCACTACCTCACCATCGGCGATGACAAACGCACAGTTACCTACCGTTCCAGCGCGTAGGATAGTCTCTCCCGGTTCATATAGCGCACAGCCATAGGAGTGCATAATGCCCTCTAGCTCGTTTTGCTCAGAAAACTGAATGAATGGATCCTTCAAATCTTGCTGAAGATTTAACATCATCGGCAGCATTCTTCGCATGCGTTTGCCAGCTGGGAGCAAAGAGTGAAAACCAATTTCTTCTAAAACAGGAACAATCTCTTTGGCCACAGGGGCTGCAATATGAGTGACCCCTTCCGACATCGCCAGGTAGCTCGCTACCGATAGTAAGCCCATCGTCACCTGTGGCAAATGAAAGTCAGGATGCACACAGTGCAAATCGCAACTCAGCAGTTTGCTATTACCTGGGAGTTTGGCGCGAAAGTCATAGTATTCATCAGCAGGTGTTCTTTCTGCACCGTCAAACGTTAACCTTAGGCTCGCAATCACCTGATTATTCATAATCGCGGTGACGTGGGTCGTTGTCGGGAATGCATCGAAACGATCCATGAGCCGCTTCGGCTTCTTTGCTTGATCGTCTGCTGAGGCGATGAGCACCTGATGACGCAGCTGTAGCACCTCATCTATTTGGTTTGGGCTGTTAGCGATGGCAATTCTTAGCATGGAAAGTCGGACGAGAGACAGCCATGGCGGCTTCCTTAAGGTGCCCCTAATGCACCCAATAATGTACTATGAAGTCGCCATCCCAATTGATTGATAGAGATGGTTGAGCTGATCCGCGATCGCAGGTGGCTTTGCCGTAAACCTCAGTTGAAAAATACCGCCTTCGGCCTGCGATCGCTGTTCTATAACCTTGGCATACACGTCCTCACTGAGACTGTCTGCACCCGATGCGTCAGCCTGCAAGAAGTTGAGCTTCAGGTTATTCAACGCACTCAGCGCGACTGGGACCATGGCGCTCATCTGCAACAGCGCCCCTTTCTCTGAGAGTTCTATTAGCTGCCCCTTGAGCAGCGTATCGTTAATAGACTTACCCTCAAGCACGTTAATCATCACAGGAATCGCCTGCTCAAGCGGGAAAAAGAATTCTTCTTCTTTGAGTAGAGCAATGTTGTAAGGTGCGCCCACACCTTGTACATCGTAAATCGTAATCGGCTGAGCTACCCCTTTGGGTTTCACCTGCTGCTCTCCTCCAATGTGCACCATTTCACCAGCAGCTGAGCGTGTTTCAGTCGAAATGAGAATCTGACCTCCGGTGGTAAAAGACTCAATACGGTAGGTCAAATTCACCGGGCTTCCGACAATCCCGTATTTAGTTCGCTTTTCAGAGCCAATGTTACCAACAACCACTTCACCTGTATGGATTCCGATCCCCATTTCCAAAGGCGCAAGGCCCCAGGATTGAATCGTTTCATTCACAGCCCCCATGGCTAGCTGCATATCAACTGCACAGGCCACCGCCCGCTGAGCATCGTCTTCCCGACGCACGGGCGCTCCAAATAAAATCAAAATGCCATCGCCCATAAATTCGTCGATGGTGCCGTTGTAGCGAGTAATTACATCGGCCATATGACCTAGGTAAAAATTGAGAACCTTGATCACCATCTCGGGGGGGAGTCGCTCCGACGTTGCAGTAAAGCCGCGCAAGTCCGAGGTCAAAATCGTAATCTCTCTTCTTTCACCGCCCAGCTTTTGCCCTTCTGGGTTTTCCAATAGCGCCGTGACGATTTCATCACTCAAATACCGCCCAAAGGTGCGCCGAATATCGCTAGCCGTATAGGCCAAATACGTAGTGACCACCGTCGCAGCGCCCACAGACGCCAAAAAGGCCGGCACGGCCGGCAGCCACCAGCCGTACAGAAAAGGCACGTAGGTGCTCCCAAACAAAGTCATCACTGCGATCGCAATCATGCTTATTCGCTGCCATCGTTTTTTGAGCTGAGGACCTGTTGGGCTACACAGCCAAACTATCGCCGAACCCAGCCCAGCCCAGCCGAATATCCACAGCCATTCCATCGGTTCATTCCAGCTGTGAATCATCGCGCGACTGTTTACAGCCCCGCTGATAAATTGACTCGTGAGATTAGCATGAATTTCTACACCAGGGGTTCTTGTGGGTAAAGAGAGTACATTGCCCCGGTACGGTGTGTAGAAAGTATCATTAAAGCTTTCGCTAACCGCGCCAACAATGACAATGCGATCGCTCGCCCAATCAGCTGGCAATTGGTCATTGAGCACATCGGAAAACGAAACCGTCTCAAACGTTCGCTGCGGCCCGCGATAATTAATCAGCTGTTGATAACCCGCCGCATCCGCCCGAATATAGCCACCATCATTACCCAAAAAAGGGCTGAACGTAGCCTCTCCTAGCTGCCATGCGTCGTCTTCTAGCATCTCTGGACCAATTCCCTCTGCGTCCAAATACAACAGCGCCAGGTATAGGCTCAGGCTATAAACGGTCTCTCCTTCTTTGTTTTGAACAGAAACAAAGCCACGACGTACGGTGTTATCTGCATCTACTACCAAGTCGTTTGCGCCTACTTGTCCTTTAGCGGCTAGCGCAGGGGGCGGCGCAACCGTATCGAGCCCGACTTCACCCACTACTTTTTGAATGCCGATGAGCTGAGGCGTCGTCTCGAAGACCTCAGTTAGGGCTGCGTGACCAGGCTCTACTGGTAAATCTCGATACACATCCAAGCCAATGGCTCGAGGGGACTGCGATCGCAGCTTCTCCAACAGCTCTGCATATACCTGATCAGAGATGACCGCCGAACCCAGCTCACGCAAATCACTCTCATTTAAACCAACAATGGCAATCCGTTCATCAACAGGCTCAGCAGGCCGTAGCCGCATAAATTGATCAAACGCGGCCCATTCCCAGCTCTGTAATAAGCCCAAGAACCGCAATAAAATAACCAGCGCAGTCACACTAGGCGTTGCGACCAAAACAGCGCGCCACTGCCAAAAAAAACGGCCCAACGAATTCAATACCCTAGGCTTCATAGCACTAATTCGTTAGGCGTTGTTTTGCGATTCATTTCGAGAACCCCCTCAAATGCTGACCCTTAACATCAGCATTCCCGACCCGGCACTGAGTCAACAGAGGGGGCTTGTATGTTCTTACATCACTCGGAGAGCAACGTATCTAATCCAACAGAAGTTAGTAGCTCGGCCAGTACTTCAGGTTCTTCAGACTGGTTTAGCTCTATGCCGATAGCAAGTGTTTCTTGCCAGATACCTTCGCTAGCGTAGAGCGCGGCTTTTTCTTCCATGGTGTCAGCACTCTCCAGCTGTTCCGCTAGTTGTGCGCTGGTCTCTACAGGCTGCATAAGCCCTCGTACATAGTAATCTTGCTCACGAGCGCTCTGATTGCAAATAACTGCAAATTCCCAGAAGTAGGTCTGATCAGCTTCTAAAAGAGGTTCTCCCTCATCATTAAGCGCGGGTAGCTCTACATGAACCATTTCTTCGGTCAAATCACCCAAATTAGCGACTTCCACATAAACAGTTTCATTCGTTTGCATGTTGCGTACGAAAATTTCAGCATTCTTGTGGCTAAATTCGGGGGCTGCCGCAATCCAAAGTGAGGCTTGCTCACCCGTAAAAGTACTGACGTTATTCTTTGGCACCATGGGAATTAAGGCATCGTCGCTCCAGGCCATCTCTCCTTCACACCAGCCGCCGCGAGTTCCTCCGCCTGCCGTTGTAGAAGGTGCACCGCGATCGCCTGTATCCGGAAAATCTATTGCCTGCGCAGCCAAAGGTACCATTGACTGAAGCGCTATCAATGTCACAGGTAGGACTGCAGCCGTTTTTTTGAGGCCAGTCCAAGACGCTCGAAAAGATGAAAACAGTAAGCTCATAATCGTAAGTAATCCCGAGGTATCAGAAAGCACCTCCAAGCTAAAGAAGGTCGCTAAGACCGGTCAACCCGAAAAATACGGCCTACCGCTCAACCTGAAAATATGACCTACCAGGGACTACCAATCATCGTGAAGCCGGACCAATAATACGGATGAGAGAAGTCTGACTCTCCCAAAGTGCCTAGTTCAGACGGTAAGGGCAATCCACTGCGCGCCGCACTGCGTGTAAGCTCACCGTCTTGCGTGCGCACTTCACCCCTTAGCATCGAAAGCTGGGCGGTTCTTAAGGCTTCTGCTTTGGTTGAAGTGGATTGCAGCTGCCCGTAAAACTCACTCATTAGCGCTAACGTCCCCACATCGCTTACAGACCATATGCTTGCCATCGCTGAACGCACGCCAGAAGCTACTGCGAGTCCAGCAAAGCCCATCTCCGCTTCGGGGCTACCCACTGCCGTACTGCAAGCTGAGAGCACCAGTAAATCTACGGCCGGATACTGCCAACCAAAGCGATGCAGTTCGCTGAGCTTCAGCTTTTCATCCCACAGCTGAATATAGGAGTCATCGGCAGAGCCTGCCTTAAATTCGGCGTGGGTCGCTAGATGAATAAGTCGGTACGGGACTTGGGCTCGCTGATCAATTAGGTTTTGCCGAGTGAAGGTTTCGTTGAGAAAAGCAGAGCCCGGCCACAGTTCATTGATGAGATCGAGTTCGAGGGGGACGGCTGGTAAGGGCGATAGCTCTTCAAAGTTGCTGGCGCCCATTGCCAGAACCTGGGCATCTGTCATTGACTCGTACTCGGCATCAATCAGATTCACAGAGGGCACCACACCCAAACTGTACTTTTCTACTAAGAACTGGTTGCCATCGTGTAGCGCGGCGATGGGTAAAGCCCTTAGTCCTTCGTCCATAGAAAATACCAGCGTGTCGATGGCCGCGGCTCCTAGCTCGGTCTCGATCGGTGCAATCAGCCATTGGTATAGCTGTTGTGCCCCCGGTAGATAATAGTCGCTGCCTCGGCGAGCAGAGGAGACTACATCGCCCCGAAATTGTTCGACCGTTTGGAAAAGCTGCGATCGCGTTACACCAGAGACCGTTGCCCTAAGCGGCCGACCTTCCGCCGTGATCATAATAATCTCTAAGGCTTCTGAGGAAGCCTGTAAGCGCTCATCTATTGTTTGCTTAGCTGTTGGTTTTGCCGTTTGATTATTGGTTTGTTGAGCCTGTTTATTTTCAGCAGAGGTGGAAGGCGCGCTGATGTAAACGACTGCAGAGTGATTGCCACTTTGCTCTGCGACAGTTTTCAGCATGCGCTGAATTTTTTCCAGCGTCAGCGATTGCTCATTGAGATCAAGGCCAAAGTATTCTGAGAAAGCAACATTATTTGAGCCATCAACATCAGAGAGAATTTCATCAACAAAGCCAGGTTCAAAATCTAAAAACTCTAAATTAGCTTCGTATTCAAACTCATCTAAAGCCTCTTCAAATTCTTCTAATGCTTCAAATCTATCCTCTGGCTTATCTAATTCTTCTGCATCTTCGAAATCTTCTTCTAATGCGTCTAGCCTATCTGGCCTGCCTCGGCCTTCTCCTGCGCCACCGTGCTCATCTTCTACAGAGAGAAGGTCTCTTCCGCCAAGGAAATCATCCTCGCCAAAGAAATCATCCTCGCCAAAGAATTCATCCTCGCCGAAGAAATCATCTTCATCGAAAAAGCCATCACTGTTTGCTCCCCCTAAGTTTCCTTCCTGAATCATTCCGGTGAGGAGGTTGCCCTCCGAGGAGAGCACAATATTTCCGCCAACATAATCTCGAACATCAATATTACCTGTGACGATAGAGCCTTCTACGGCGTCACTGATAAGAACAACATCGCCTCCTCGCTCATTTGGATGAAATCCAACAGGATTTCCCGTTCGAATATTCTCGGTTACAATTTCGTCTGCGGTAATTCTTACTTCCCCATTCTGTTCTAGAACATTGCCCGCTGTTATTAAGTCTCCTGTAAAAATAGAAGCGGCCGTTTGTCCACTGCCAGGACCTGTCAGTCTTATGTTTCCGCTGTTGACGACGCTGCCACCAACAGGCGCCGTAGAGATATTTCCCAGCCTAAGCTCGATCCCAGAAATACGAATAGACCGGCCATTGGTCGCAATCGTATCGTTTTTGTCTACAGTTGCAAAATTAGAGACGGGTGCAGCATCGGTAATCTCGAATGTGATGCTGCCACTACCAGGTTTAAAGAGAAGCTGATCATCCGAAAGATTGCGTAGGGTAATACGACTTCTCGCCTCCAATCGAACATTCATATTGCCGTTAAGCGCCTCCAAAACCCCTTCAGAAATGTGGAAGGGAAACCCGGTTGACCCTTCGTTAGCTAGGATCTGTCCATCTGAAACTTCTGAATCGTTAGGAGAGCCGGTACCATTGTCAATAATGATTTCTTCAGGATCGAGCAATAGGCTGCCGCTCTCACCCTGTGGCGCACTGGCGTCCACAGGCCCTTGGAAATCGAGATTTACTTTTCCTGACACTTCAACGAATCCGCCGTTCCCAGAGAACTCTCCTCCTCGGGCCGAGATATGGCCTGCGTAGCGTGTTGTGTCATCACTCCAGACAATGACTCTGCCCCCGTCACCGTGGGCGATCGCATCTGCCATTATTGAGCTATTTGCATCCACAAGTATCCGCTCTGCTGTTGGTAAGGGCCCCTGTCCTCGGTATTCGCCGCCAAGGCGAATATTTCCACCACCAGCCGCCCCAGACGCATTCAGCTGCCCGCCTAAAATCCCAACGCGATCACCCAAAATCGCAATCTGTCCACCCTGGCCTGACACTGATGCAACCGACAGCTGGCCAGAGGCGACCACATCTCCCATCGACGTCGAAATCGTTGTGTCTGTATTCGTAAGGCGTACGCTTCCGTTATCTTCTATGCTCAGGCCAGTCGCATGTCGCTGCTCTACGTGTGTTAGCAAAGTAGGCAAATCCAAGGGACTAAATTCAGGAGCTGCAATTGTCTCCAACTCAGAAGAGTTTGCAGACTCAACAGCTGCTAGCTCTAGGCTCAAAAGGCTATTGTTTTGACTCAGTCGAACGATGTTCTCACCTGGAACCGCTGCCAGTGTAATAGCGCCGCCTGGAGCAGAGATGGTTCCTGTGTTAATTACCGTACCGCCCAGCAGCGTTATGGACGCTGATTCATTCGCTAGGACAAGATTGCCAGCATTCACCACACCGCCATTCACCACACCACCATTCGCACCCTCACCAAATTGCGCCCCCAAAAAGGCAACTTCACCGCTAGGCGCGCCGATCAAATTTGTATAGTCAACTGCTCCAACTGCACCAAACCAGCCATTCCCAATCCCCACAGCATCGCCAGTCGTCACCGTCAAGCTCGCTGGTAGGTTCAAAACAGCCTCTGCTCCAAACAAAACGCCAGCCGGATTCATCAGAAATAAATTAGGCTGATTAGTGCCTTGAGCGCTGACCTGAAGCAATCCTTCGATGATGGAGGGTGCACCGCTGCCCACTCGTGCCAGGATGTTGTGTACAGAAGGCTGCGCTAGAAAGTCTGCCACATCTCCCACACCCAAAGAAAACGACTCAAAGCTGTGAAACAGATTGACATCATCGGCTGACAAGCTGCCTTGTTCAATCGTAAAGACGGTGCCATCTGCGGTTTCTACCGCACTGACCGACGTCCCTGTCCCATCAGCTGCTGCTGTTATAGATTGAGATTGAGCTACGGTTTGTGAAGCGGCCAGCACGCTCAAAAACATCCCTCCGGCCACGCCAGAAATTGAAGCGGAGGCAACCCGTGACAAGCTGTGATGTTTTTGCATAGTGACTAAATAAGGATGTTTTAAGCTGGCAACGTTTCCCGCAGTTTTCCCGCTGGCGTATCATGAACATCAAGCAAAGTCGTTTTATTTGTACGTAATTTTCTAGTGGTGACGGTGACCTGTGTCTGATTCTGAACTGGCTACACTGGCTAAACAAATGATTGCTCAACGCCAGGAAACCGGTTGGCGACGGGCAATAGAAGATAGTTTGCTGATTACTAGGCGAAATATAATCAGGCTGAGGCGAAACCCGATTATTATTGTGGCGATCGCAATTTTCCCCATCGTCTTCTTGGCAGGTTTCTGGCTTGTCGGCCAAAAACTCATGGCCGCCCAAGGGGTGGACTACATTCAATACCTCCTGCCCATCATTAACCTGCAAGCCTTATTTTTTTCTGGGCTCGGCTCTGCGCTGATGTTCGCCCAAGACATCGAATCTGGCATGATCAAACGCTGTCGCGCCATGCCCATTTCACGGATCTCCACGATTGCTGGACTGGTCGCGGCTTACATGGTTAGGGCCTTGTTGGCAACGGTTATTCTGCTGATCGTTGCCTACACCGTCTTTGGATTCCGGGGCCAGGGCAATTTACTAGAATGGTTGGGCTATATCACCTTGGTGGTCACCTTTACCGCGACCTGCATTACCGGGTATAGCATTTTAGCTATCAAGTTTCGGCGGCCTGATTTGGTGAATGCGATCGCCATCATTCCCTACACCCCATTATTGTTACTCAGCAACGGATTTAGCCCTACTGAAAACTTTCCTACCTGGCTACAGCCCATTGTGCGCCATCAGCCTGTGAGCGTAACCTGTGATGCACTGCGATCGCTCATCGCAGGTAGCGACGATAGTCTCTTTTTGTTTGTCTACAGCCTACTGTGGCTTACTGGCTTACTCGCGCTCTTTGGTACTTGGGCCACCAGCGCCTACAAAAAATTAGTCGTGTGAAATGCTCTATCCCATGCAATCCAACCGTCCAGTGCCCCCCCTCGACTCCGAAACCATTGCTGCCATGGTCGCCACTCGAAAAGAGGGTGGACTCCAGCGAACCCTACACGACATCATCATTGTCGCGTGGCGAAACATGCTCATTGACCTTCGCAATCCCGCTTCCCTAGTCGTCTCTGCTCTGTTTGCCACCTCCATCCTCTTCGTATTCACCGCTAGTTTTGCCAAAGTCGTCAATCCTGAAGAAGGCTTCAGTGGCTACGCTCAATTTCTCCTGCCCTTTGCCGCTGTTCAAGGTCTCATGTTTAACACCGTTGATATCGGTGGATTCTTTTACAACGACCTGGAAAATGGAATGGATGTACGGTTGCGGGCTATGCCCATCGCTCGATTTTCAGCCATCGGCGGCAGGTTGCTCTCCTCTGGTGCCAGACTCTTCATTCAACTGCTGACTATTGTGATCGCAGGCCATCTCATCGGCTTTCGCTTTCAGGGAAATTTGCTAGACGTTATTGGCTTTTTCTTACTGCCCATTGTCTTTACGCTATCGATAGCGCTCATTGGATTTTATGTCGCCGTCGATGCCAAATCAGCTGAAACCGTAACAGCTGTGCTCAACCCCTGGATACTGCCTTTTACCTTCTTGAGTGTGGGCTATATTCCCATAGAAGGATTTCCCAACTGGGCGCAGCCCATCGTCGTTCTCAACCCAGTCTCCATCCTGTCTGATGCGATGCGCGCCCTCGCTGGTGGCGAACCCGCCCTGAAGAATGTAATCATTATTCTGGTTTGCAGCCTGTTACTATGCTTACTCTTTGGGGCGTTGACAGTCCGCGCCTACCAGCGAAGAATATAGAAAAAACGTCTGCTTAGCCAAGCCTTACCTTTAGCCAGAACCTTTTAGCCAAATCTTTAATTCAAATCTCACTTTACTAAAACCAGCTTAATTAAAATCGAAACAACGACAAACCGCTTAACCTGCTGGAAGTGTGACTATGACCACCGATCAACACTACGACATCATCATTATCGGCACAGGGGCAGGCGGCGGTACTCTCGCGCACAGGCTAGCACCTAGCGGTAAAAAAATACTGATTTTAGAGCGCGGTGCTTTCCTCCCAAAAGAGAAAGCCAACTGGAGCACGGATGCTGTCTTTCGTGATGGCCGCTACCAAACCGATGAGATCTGGGCCGATAAAGGCGGTAAGGACATTAGCCCAGGTACCAATTATTGGGTCGGCGGCAACACAAAATTCTACGGTGGTGCACTCTTTCGCCTGCGAGAAAAAGACTTCGACGAAGTGCATCTGCACGAAGGCATCTCCCCTGCTTGGCCGCTAAAGTATGACGACTTCTCTTCCTATTACGACGAAGCCGAACAGCTCTACCAAGTGCACGGCAAACAAGGACTCGACCCTACAGAACCACCCCGAAAAGACGAGTATCCCTACCCAGCGATTAGCCACGAGCCTCGTATTGCCTGGATAGATAAAGCACTTCAAAAAAAGGGACTTCAGCCTTTTTATCTCCCCTTATCTGTCAAGCTAAACGAGAAAGATAAATTCTTAAGTGAGTGCATCCGCTGCAATACCTGCGATGGTTTTCCCTGCTTTATCGATGCTAAGTCCGACGCGGACGTAAGCTGCATCCGTCCCACCATGTGGGACGAGAACGTTCGACTCATTACTGAGGCAAAAGTCAACAGACTGCACACCAGCGAATCGGGTAAAGAGATTACAGGTGTAGAAACAGAAATCAAAGGAGAAACACATACCTTCTCAGGCGATATTGTTGTTGTTGCCTGTGGCGCGGTCAATTCTGCAGTGCTGCTGCTAAAATCTGCCAACCAGCAGCACCCAAACGGACTGGCCAATAGCTCCGATCAGGTAGGCCGCAACTTTATGAAGCATTTGGCTGCAGCCGTTGTGGGCCTCTCGCTCAAAGAGAATCACAGTGTGTTTCAAAAGACTCTAGCGCTCAACGACTACTACTGGGGCGAGCCAGGATTTGACTATCCGATGGGGCACGTGCAGCTGCTGGGGAAGGTGAATCATCGGATGCTGGCGCTCGATGTCCCTAAAATTGCACCGACGCTGGCGCTGCAAATTGCTGCCAAGCGAACGGTAGACTGGTGGCTCACCGGAGAGGATGCACCTGATCCTAACAATCGGGTCACGGTCAGCAATGACAAAATTTCACTCAACTACACTCCCAACAATATGACAGCCTTCAAACGGCTGATCAAGCGCTGGATCAAGACGATTCGTGAGGTAGATAGTGAAGGGAGTGTGCTGCCTGTGTCTTGGTATTTTAGTAAGATTTTGCCAGTAGGTGCGATCGCGCACCAAGTCGGCACCTGCCGATTCGGCACAGACCCAGCTACATCTGTGCTTGACACCAACTGCAAGACCCACGACATCGACAACCTCTACGTCGTAGACGGCAGTTTCTTCCCCTCCAGCGCAGCGGTAAACCCCTCTCTCACCATCATGGCCAATGCCATGCGTGTGGGTGACCATCTGATGGCGCGTTTAGGTTAGTAGCAAGGGTAAGGGTGTCATAGCTAATTCTCCTAAGTCCGGTTTGTACCAAATCCGACATATCGCTCTAGGCACAGTATGAATAGCTTTGAGTTAGGAATAGCGTTAATTCCAAAGCTACACTGTCCCTTCCCAGACCACCAGCTAGCATCTTTGTGCTTTAGCTGGAAAAATCCGGACGATAAAGAGAGATTGTCAATATCGTTGGCCAGCGCCGTGTAAGTTTGACCGTTTTTGAGAGAGAATTCTAAAGCGTCTTGTTCTATCCGAATCATCTGAATTTTTCCAGACATCGGAAAGTCCACGTGCCCTAGCGTCTTAAACTCTTCGTTGACAATAGGTAGTAAATGCTGTGTCCATGCACTTTCGGAAGCTTGGGCAGCATAGAGCGGATGGCCGCTCGCTAGGGCGCCTTTTTTATCGTGACCACCCTCTATGACAAAATCTGGTTGGCCTTGTCGAGTCCACCGATACTTGTGATTTGTACCTGTGTATCTGCCGTTTACATAGGTGCTGATTTGGCTGGCATAAAGTGCGATCGCATCTTCAAATAGCAGATTATCTTCTTTAGGCGCAGAACGTCTTAACTTGTTTGATCGCAGCAATTGCCAGCCCTCTTTCCCCTACAAATGAACATCGATAAGAAATTGCAGAAGCTATCCATGCAAGCACAGCCAACGTAATCACCAACACAATTGGAAAAGGCCAAAAGCTCCACAGCCTTACACCCATGACAATTGCTGTAAATAAGCCGATACTCGAAACGAGTAAGGTGATTTTGCCCAAGGAAGACTTAGGTGGATGCGTTAACGTACTATCGGCACTGCGCACTTTCCCAATCTCTGGTGGCGGCGCAGCAAAGAACACAATATTCTCCTTGATCGGAGAACCCGTATGGTGCAAAACGTCTTCCGGAGGTGACCAAACACTATCAAATTCTTTTGCCATAAGCCTTCGTCAGGAAACAGGGGGCAGAAAACAGCGATCAGGCAATCGCATTGGAGAGATCGTGTGGGAGACAGGGGCCCTAATAACAGAGCCAAACAAATCTGCCCACATACCAGTATGCATAAGCACTCGTGGCTAGTCAAAACCACAGAAGCCGCCGTAGGAAGGACAGTTGAAACAACAACCTCTATCTTCATAGTTGTCGTCATAGTATCTACACTTATTGATACGGATATCGAAAGAGACCTGATCAAGGTCACTACTGTCATAGGTGTCATCATCCATGCGTTTAAGGGCGCGGTCCTTTTCATTGAGGCGATCGCCCAGCTCAATCACATCCGCAGCACTAAAGTCAGCATTCGCAAAGGGCAGATGCTGACACATTTCCTCGCGCGTCACGGCGTAATCGTATGGATGCGCCATATCACGGTAGTACGCCTCAAAGTCTTCCTGAGAGCAGTAAAGCGCTAGACCGTAGCCATCGTAAGCGGAACTATAGCCCCACTTGCGCATCATGTGAATGACCTGCTTAGTGCTGTAGCGATCCTGAATACCGTGGCGCACCCGTAAAACTCGGCCAAGTCTGCGGACGTAGTCACGAATAGCCTTTCTCTTTTGACTCCGATTGATAAAAAACTGAGGTATCACGGTCAGTGGAATGGCACTGCCCGATAAAACACCGACCAAAATCAGAATATTGAGGAATGTGCCCATGGGTCCGGTCGCCTAGTGCTCAACAAGTGATCTAGTTCAGATACACGTGCACGTTGGACAATTCCAGACAAGCTATCAATTTTTTTTGACTTGTTTTTCCTGCAATCTTCCTGTCATTACAACCCTAGCTCAGCCATCTTCTCGAGTACCTGATGATAGCTGTCACTTTGGTTTTGAGCCAGATACAAATCAGCCGCAGCGATCAGACTCTGAGCAGCTTCCTCTTGGTGACCCAGCGTTGCAAGCGACAGGCCAGAGTAATACCGTGCCTCCGGCTGGTTGGGTGCGATAGTTAATGTATACAGAAAATCCTGCAGCGCAGATTGGTGCTCGCCCAAGTTATGAAAAGCAATTCCCCGTGCCAAATAGGCTGGGAAAAAGGTGTCGTCAGATTCTAGTAGCTGATTTAGCCGCGCGATTGCACGTTCATGCTCTCCCATCTGCACGTGTAGATTAGCCAGATTTAGCTGATTCACCGGCGTAGGTGCAAGCTCAATGGCTCTTTCCATATCGACTAGCGCCGCTGGATAATCTTCGGCGCGTTGATAAACAAGTGCACGGTTACTGTAAATCAAATCGGAAGGTTGTCTACTCTCAGCTTGTTGAAAGCTATCTAACGCCTCAGGCAAACGGTCTAAATTAGACAAAATGATTCCCTGGATAAGAAATACATCTGCTCCAGTGTTTGGCCCTTCCAAGTCAATGACCTGATTAATATCGCGTAGTGCAAAATCGTATTGATTAAGCATGACAAAAGCTTGGGAGCGATTGAACAAGCTGCGGACCACATCTTCGTTCGCTCTGATTGCCTGCGTCCACTGTTGCACCGCGCGGGTAAGATTGCCCGACTGGAAGCTTTCGTGCGCAGTGGCAGTAGCTGTAGACATATCGGGCTCTAGGGGATTAACAATGACATCTGAAGAAGCAGTTTGCGCACCTGCCCCATTAGCTACCAACAAGACCATCAGAAAGGCCCTGCTGGCAAGCTGGGAGGCTTTTTTAATACGTTTCATGGAGAGAGTATATGCATAGATGGCCTTAGCCACGAGCAAATCCAGTGCTCTCAGAGCATCCCTTGAGCTCAAGGTCCATCATGAGATTGACCAGCGAAATTCCATCTTCCCCAATCTGAGTAGCAAGCGTATTTATTTGCAGAAACTGATAAGGGCTATAGCGCTCAGAATAGGCATCAAAAGCACATTGACAATAATTGTGCTTGATTGTTGATTGCTCACCAGAAAGCTGTTCTTCTCCAACGCAGCCCTGTAAAAAGCCATCTTTCAGGTAGGCCATCTCCGACCATTCCGTTGTCTGACTTGGCGTCGACAACTCCGATGATGTAGCGTTTGATTCTGAAATTTCTGTTGATTCTCGTGATTCTCTTAGTTCGGAAACGGCTTGCGCGCGTGCGGCAGGCGCCAAGGACAAACAAAAGAATGAGACTAAGCCAAAACTAACGAAGCGATTAAAAGTCATAAGTTTGCAAAAAAGATTCTGTTTGGAAGTGACGTATGGCAGTTGCCATATCATCAACGTTAGTTGTTAGAAGGTAATCTAAATCTTCCCTAATCTCTCCCAACACTACCAGTCGAGGAAGATACCAAGCCGTCCCATAAAGTTGGAGTTTGACCCAAAATCAGAACTAGAGGGTGCATTCGTCAGCGCCCCAGCAGCATTGACAACAACGCTATCGCTCAGACGGGCAACACAACCTATCGCGCCGGCAAAAGTCCCTCCATATACGCCAGTACCTGCACCGCAACCACCATTGCTACCGTGAGGCAGTCCATTGGGAATTGCGCCTAACGCTGCTGACAAAGCACCCACTGTTTGAATTTGTTCTCCCAAGGAATGCAAACTCCTTTCTATGCGAGCAGCATCAAATGGAACAGAGACGGAGGTTCCTAGGTTACCGCTGCCATCGACAGTGACAAAACGAGTTTCGCCGCTCTGTCTTTGCCGCTCAGCAAATTGCCCGTTGCTAGCTAGCCCAGGTAGGGTGTAGAAGCTGGTAGACGTGCCAAAAGCCATCTGATCAGCTGCTGTTGCAACAGCACCTGCGCCGATTGCGGTTGAGCGGGTGCCAAGCGCCTGAGCATTTTCACCCACAGCAGTCGCAGAGGTCTGGGTCGCTTGAGACTGTCTACCTAGAGCGGTGGAGAAGTCCCCAGAGGCGGTCGCTTCAAAACCAAATGCAGACGAATTAGAACCTGATGCGGTCGAATCTGTACCCACAGCAGTTGCAGGGTTTGCGATCGCACGAGCGTTACGACCGATAGCGACGGCCCCCGTCTCTGTAGCCTGGGCATCGACACCGATGGCAACGGCACCTAGTCCAGAGGAGGTCGCTCTGGCACCCGATGCAATGGCTTCATCAGCGCTGGCTGTGGCGTCTGTGCCTGTGGCGATCGCATCACTCGCATCTTCAGCAACGCTGGCCCCATCACCAATGGCGGTAGAGCTGGTTGCACCATTGTTGACAGTTGCACCGCCTAGCGCGATCGCATTATCAGCATTGGCGGTCGCGGCGTGGCCTGTCGCGGTCGCGCTTGTGCCCATTGCCGTCGCATCGTGACCTGTGGCAGTGGCGCTTTCACCTATTGCCGTCGCATCGTGACCTGTAGCAGTGGCGCTTTGCCCGATGGCCTCTGCCTCTGTGCCTGTAGCTGTCGTATCTGCGCCCGTGGCACGTGAGTGGGCGCCTGTTGCGGTGGCATCTTCACCGTCGGCGATTGCATCTGCGCCTGTAGCACTGGCATGCTCACCCGTGGCATTAGCGCCTACCCCGGTAGCGATTGCCTCATTACCGTTGGTGCCAGAATTAGAGCCTAAGGAGAGTGAATCATTTCCTGTAGCGTTGGCGTTGGCGCCCACGGCCCTAGCGTTGGCACCGCTGGCCACTGCGTCTGTGCCCAGTGCGATCGAATTATCACCCGTGGCACTGGCATTGGTGCCCGTTGCTCTAGCGCTGTTACCACTGGCAACCGCGTCAGTTCCATCTGCGACTGAATTATCACCTGTGGCGCTGGCATTGGCCCCCACTGCCCTGGCATTTGCGCCGCTAGCGCTGGCATTGGTTCCAGTGGCGATCGCGTTTTCACCTGTGGCGCTGGCACCTGTACCCGTGGCGAGTGCATTGGTCGCTCCCGTGGCAACGCTGGCGCCATCACCAATGGCGGTAGATCCTGTTGCGCCCGTATTGACCGTTGCGCCTTCTCCGATTGCCGTTGATTGTGCGGCGAGTGCTTGGGCTCCGTTACCTGTGGCAACAGCGTCAGCAGCGGTTGCATCAGCACCATTACCGGTCGCGATCGCGTTATCCGCTGTTGCTTGCGCACCGTTACCCGTGGCGATTGCATTCTCACCACCTGCATCAGAATCGTTACCTGTGGCAATTGCATTGTTGCCATCTGCGGTCGCTGCGGTACCGGTCGCGATCGCATTGGTCGAATTAGCTGTAACGGTTGCACCATCACCAACAGCCGTAGAGCCTTCTGCGCCAGCGTTTACAACTGCGCCTTCGCCCACTGCTGTCGACTGTGCAGCCAGGGCTTGAGCATCGTTGCCTGTTGCAATGGCATTGGCTGCTGTAGCATCCGCACCGTTGCCTGTCGCGATTGTATTGTCAGCTGTTGCCTGGGCGCCGTTACCTGTTGCAATTGCGTTTTCACCATCTGCATCAGAGTTGTTGCCGGTGGAGATCGCATTGTTGCCATCTGCGGTCGCCGCTGTACCGGTCGCAATGGCATTTGTTGAATTGGCGGTGACGGTCGCACCATCACCCACAGCGGTGGACCCTTCTGCGCCAGTACCAACGTTGGCGCTTTCGCCAATGGCCGTCGATTGAGCCGCTAGCGCCTGCGCATCGTTGCCGGTCGCAATTGCGTTGGCTGCTGTGGCATCGGCACCGTTGCCCGTCGCGATTGTATTATCTGCTGTTGCCTGCGCCCCATTGCCTGTTGCAATTGCGTTTTCACCATCTGCATCAGAGTTGTTGCCGGTCGAGATCGCATTATTGCCATCTGCGGTCGCTGCTGTACCAGTGGCAATCGCATTGGTCGAATTTTCTGTTACAGTTGCGCCATCACCAAGTGCTGTCGACCCGTCTGCACCTGTGTTGACAACAGCACCTTCGCCGATGGCCGTTGATTGTACTGCTAGGGCTTGAGCATCGTTACCAGTGGCAATGGCATTGGCTGCTGTGGCATCGGCACCGTTGCCTGTCGCGATTGTGTTGTCAGCCGTTGCCTGGGCTCCATTACCTGTTGCAATTGCGTTTTCACCATCAGCATCAGAGTCATTACCCGTGGCAATAGCATTGTTGCCATCTGCGGTCGCTGCTGTCCCGGTCGCAATCGCATTGGTCGAATTTTCTGTTACGGTTGCGCCGTCGCCTATTGCTGTCGAACCCTCTGCGCCCGAATTGACAATAGCACCTTCGCCTATCGCTGTTGATTGTGTTGCTAAAGCCTGCGCGTCGTTACCAGTGGCAATGGCATTGGCTGCTGTGGCATCTGCACCGTTGCCCGTCGCGATTGTGTTGTCAGCCGTGGCCTGGGCGCCATTGCCTGTTGCAATTGCATTTTCGCCGTCCGCGTCAGAATTGTTACCGGTGGCAATAGCATTGTTGCCATCTGCGGTCGCCGCCGTACCCGTAGCAATGGCATTAGTTGAGCCAGCTGTGACAGTGGCGCCATCGCCCACAGCCGTAGAACTATCTGCACCAGTGCCAACATTGGCACCTTCGCCTATCGCTGTCGATTGTGCTGCCAAAGCTTGCGCATCGTTGCCGGTGGCAATGGCATTAGCCGCTGTGGCATCCGCGCCGTTGCCGGTTGCAATGGTATTGTCTGCGGTTGCTTGCGCACCATTACCCGTAGCAATGGCGTTTTCACCATCTGCATCAGAATTGTTACCAGTGGCAATAGCATTGTTACCATCTGCAGTCGCTGCTGTACCGGTCGCAATTGCGTTGGTTGAATTGGCTGTGACTGTTGCACCATCGCCAACTGCTGTCGAACCCTCTGCACCCGTGTTGACAACAGCACCTTCGCCAATCGCTGTTGATTGTGCTGCTAGTGCTTGCGCATCGTTACCGGTCGCAATGGCGTTGGTGGCTGTGGCATCTGCACCGTTACCGGTGGCAATAGTGTTATCTGCGGTTGCCTGCGCGCCATTGCCCGTTGCAATTGCATTTTCGCCATCCGCGTCAGAATTGTTACCTGTGGAAATCGCATTGTTGCCATCCGCAGTCGCTGCTGTACCTGTTGCAATGGCATTGGTTGAATTGGCTGTTACGGTGGCACCGTCACCTACAGCAGTAGAGCCATCTGCGCCAGTACCAACGTTAGCACCTTCACCAATGGCCGTCGATTGGGCGGCTAGGGCCTGCGCATCGTTGCCGGTGGCAATGGCATTAGCTGCTGTAGCGTCTGCACCGTTGCCCGTCGCAATGGTGTTATCTGCGGTTGCCTGTGCCCCATTACCCGTTGCAATGGCATTTTCACCGACAGCATCAGAGTTATTACCTGTAGAAATCGCGTTGTTACCATCTGCGGTTGCTGCTGTGCCTGTTGCAATGGCATTGGTTGAGTTTTCTGTTACGGTTGCGCCGTCACCTATTGCTGTAGAACCATCTGCCCCTGTATTGACAACAGCACCTTCGCCAATTGCTGTTGATTGTGCTGCCAGTGCTTGCGCATCGTTGCCTGTTGCAATGGCGTTGGCGGCTGTAGCGTCTGCACCGTTGCCTGTGGCAATGGTGTTATCTGCGGTTGCCTGTGCCCCATTCCCCGTAGCAATTGCATTTTCACCGACAGCATCAGAGTTGTTACCTGTGGAAATCGCGTTGTTGCCATCCGCGGTCGCTGCTGTACCTGTTGCAATGGCATTGGTTGAATTCGCTGTGACGGTTGCGCCATCACCTACAGCGGTAGACCCTGTTGCGCCAGTACCAACGTTAGCCCCTTCACCAATCGCTGTTGATTGTGCTGCCAGTGCTTGCGCATCGTTGCCTGTTGCAATGGCATTGGCGGCTGTAGCGTCTGC
>ERZ1740067.518-NODE-518-length-30571-cov-6.027494_pt1 | contig 30571 bp, 25 predicted proteins | sample MGYA00581736_ERZ1740067 | MGnify/ENA primary metagenome ERZ1740067 (study PRJEB43018, sample SAMN04849236) | marine metagenome | isolation source: floating plastic debris | place: Pacific Ocean | collected 2008-08-27 | study: EMG produced TPA metagenomics assembly... | reverse complement strand
TGTGTTGGATGCCCGTATAAAGAGCCTTTTCCAGCAATGGCTGCTGGACTCAACACCTGCCCCGTGGGGAGTCGCCCATGACCGCGAAACCGACACTTACAAGATTGTAGCAAGAGATGCCAAAGGCCGCCCGCGCCTTGATGACACCGGTGCTCAGATAACAATCGCAACAGGCATGACGCGCTCTGATGCCGCCATGCTGGTGCAGCTACGCACGCTGCTTGACGAAGGCGAAAACCCGTCTCCGGTTGTCAGCCTGTTCTAGTCCCGCAGCACTAGACGTCGTTCTCGCCGGCCTTCAGCCGGGACTCTCGCTCCGCCCAGCCAAAAATGCCTTTTGACATCAAAGACAGCTCAGCCTTGCGGCGGGTGCCGTAGATTTCTGCCCGTGCAGCGTGAGCTTCCCGATTGTCCGGCTCCGCCAGGGCGGCTGACTCCACAAGGTGACACGCCAGCCGCATGTCTGCCTCATCTCCGCTAGCTGCCAGCGCATGCGCGCGAGCAACCACTGGTCCGATGCCACCTGCCAGCGCCACCATCTCTTGTGCCAGGGCCGCGTCCGGGGCCGGCTTCAGTCGTGACGGGTTGCCGTCATACCAGCCCCCATAGAGCCGCCAGATGTTGTGCAGAATAAATTCCGGCTCGTCATAAACCGGCTTTAGATAGGGCTTGTCCATGAAGCTGGATGGCAGCTTGATTGAGTGCAGTACCTCATCAAACCGCGCCCCGTTGTTCATCATCTCAAGTGATTGCTGCACCAGCAGTTCCAGTGCGCTGGCAATGGTATCAAGCACCGTTGCAATGCGCGCTTTGCCTTCAATCGGTAGCCCGTGCGCCGGTAGCAACAGTTCTGGCTCTTTCGCCGCCATGTCGCGCAAGGCCTTTGCCCATTCCAGTGGATAGCGCTGCACCTTTTGAGGATTGCCGGCATTGGGGAACACCCAGGTTACAAAGTCACCGGAACAGATAGCTTTATGCTCAGGGATCCACGCCCACAAATGGTCGTCGGTTTCGCCAATGGCATGATTGAGCTGAAAAGTGAGATCACCTACACGCAGCGTCATGGCATCGCGAAACGTCGTATCCGGATCAACCCACGGGTCGGGTCCAAAGCGGCGAGCGACAGGCGGCCCGTCAGCGTTTGAAGCGCCGGCGCCCATCTTCAGTTCCGTTGCCGGCGCAAACTGCCGTGCATTGATGGTGAAGTTGTAGCCGTTGGTAAGTTCATAGCGCCGAAAGCGTGGACTGACATTTTCATGGGCCACGATCTGAGGACGTGTATGGCCCTTCTCGCAGGCCTCGCATACAATTGCGTCTGTTCCGCCCACGTGGTCAGCATGGCCGTGGGTGTAGCACACATGAGTCACCGGCTCGTCTGTCCATCGCCGCAATGATTTGAGAACGCCCCCGGCGAAGGCTTCAAGGCTGGTATCAAACAGCACGAGGCCGTCCCCGGACTTGAGTACGACCACATGTGAAAAGGCTTCGATCAGCGCGACGCCGTCTGCCACTTCAGACAGCTCTGTGGTGGGACTGTTGATGAGACCCGCACCCTCATAAACGCCATTGTCGATGTAGTGGGCGGCCTTCGCCAGAATTTCAGCCATTTATCTCCCCCAAAAGACTGCACACGCAGCCAAATTGATGTCAGGCTCTGATGGCCTGCTGAAATTCAAAACTATCATTAAAATACAATAATGCGAGAGTCTTCCGGTCATGAACCGGGACTTTTCGCCAAGTGAGGACCTCCCGATGGCCGATACACCTGTCCACATGATTGTCAATCTGAGCGAAATCACCGACCCCGCCACCTATCGCACATACGAAAAGGGGTTTTTCCCGTTGTTGAAGAAACATGGTGGCGAGTTTGTCACCTTCGATGACAAGGCGGAGACACTTGAAGGGGAAGAAACGCTTGAGGGCCGCGTCATCATTTTCCGGTTTCCCAGTGAAGACGCGGCGCGTGCCTGGTATGCGGACCCGGCCTATCAGGAACTATCCAAGCACCGTCGTGCAGGTACCAAGCTCAAGTTCCTCACCCTGGTGCGGGGTATGCCGACGCGTTAGGCACGGACCCTGCCCGGACCTTATTGAGAAGGAAGACGGCCGGCCACATAGAGCCGGCCGTTTTATGTCTTAGAAATCGACAGAGAGCCCGCTGCGAACGACAATCGCGTTGATGTCATCTTCAAAGTTTCCGCCGGCAGCGCCCGTCAGTGTCGTGCTGCCTCTACGCCGGACGCTTCCTGCGTCTACAGCCTGACGAAAGCCGACATCGACAAAGGTGGACAGCTCCTCAGATAGCGCATAGCTGACGCCACCGGTCACGTGCCAGGCAAATACCGTGTCACCATCGTCATTGAGGTTCAGGCCACCCGCGCCATAGATCAGGTTGTGGTTGACGATATTGAGCCCGGCGCCACCACCGATATACGGCGTGATGTCACGGCTGATGACGTTTGGAAGGTCAAAGAACAGATTGCCGTAAATGCCGACGCTGGAAATCTGGCTGCCATCTGCAACAAGCTCATTGCCAACGCCGTTGCCGGAGAAATCGATCGTATCCGCATCGTTTTCCGTATAGCTGACCTCAAGCTCGGTGCGTGGCACAAAGCCGCCGAAATTGTAGTCGTTCCAGCGGTAGCCAACGGCGCCACCAAAGGTGAAGCCCGTGTCGAAATCAGTCTCAACCGTGTTGGTCCCGTTTGTGAATTCAACATCATCAGTGTGGATGCTCGCGCCACCGTTGAGCGACAGGTACCAGTCGTTGGCACCTTCTTCAGCCAGTGCTGCGGTAGAGGCGAGGGAGGCGACGGCTGCAATTGCTGATGCGTGCGCGGCGCGTTTGAAAGTGGAGTGTGTCGTCTTCATTGTTTGGTCCAGCCTTGAAGAGTGTTTCGTGAGCGCCCCCGCCCAACCGCAATCCACGGTCACGTTGAAACATCTTGTGCGCCAAACCACAGTTCACTATCCAGTCACATGCCGGACATCCAAATTACAAACCCGTTAGAACGCGTGATGCTCACTGAAAGCGTCGCAGGAACGCGCACAACAACGCACGCCCGTATTGGGGAAGTGATCGCGTCATCGGCAAACTCAAAGCAGCGATCTTGTCGGTTTGTCGAAAACTTGGAATGCGCACATCAGCGAAGAAAGTGCGAATGAGCTTTTCAATACTTTGGCTGGCTGGAATGAGCAACTAGGTGACCCAAAACCGGCGAATGCTTTGCCTCCCAGCCGATTTGGTCGGACTTATCCCCGTCCGTGAAGTTCATGAGAAAATTGCATGTTGCAAATCTCAAGGACATTCAAATGCATGACGCTAGATCCGGCTGGGATCTGGGGCCACAGGCCCCGCAAAGCACTCTGCTTCGACTGAAGAAATCCGACCCGAAGACTCTCGTCCGCAAGATGAAACTCGATGACGCATATCGAAGATATCGATGTCTTCTCGAGGCGAAGAAGGCTTCCTTTGACTTCTCACGGCAAGTGGCCGCAGGTGCAACGCTGTTAGTTGGTGAAGGAAATCTCAGTTTTGCTCTAAGTCTGGCGAAATTGAGCACACATCATGCGCGCAATCTGTTCGCGACCACCTTCGAGCCGGCCACAGACGTATCGAACCTGGCCAAATGTAACGCTTCTCAACTGAGATCACTCAGGTCGTGCGTAGAACACAATGTTGATGCGACCAAATTGACTAGGTCCATTGGCCTGAAGCAGTTTCGGCTCATCATTTTTCAGTTTCCCAACGTCCACAGCAGGGATCCAATCCACGGCAGAAACCCAAACCATGTGATGATGCGCCGGTTTTTGAGGTCCGCCAAAAGCGGCCTTTTGCCTGGCGGGATGGTGGTGACTTCTATTGTGGACAGCCCCTACTATCTTGGAGCGTTCAACCTGCCCGATGCTGCGGCCGCCGCGGGCTTTGGCGAGCCGGAGGTCTACCCATTCCGTCCGAAGGATTTTGCAGGATACGTCCATGTGAATCCAGACGGCCCTGACAGTGCACTGGTTCAATACGACTTGTTCAGCACTTGGGTTTTCAGACCGAAGCAGCGAGATTTCTCATGAACAGCGTTTTGACGAATGTCCCTTCTGAGTTGCCACCTGGTTCTGTGATGATCCCCAATTTCGTCTCGTCAATGCGCGAGTCGGAACTGCTGAGCTGGATTGAGGGTCAGGACTGGCGAGATGATTTGCGCCGCCGGGTCCAGCATTACGGCTGGGTGTATGACTACGGTGCCAGACGCGTCTCAGCAGATGCCTACATCGGACCACTACCGGCAAATCTGCGACCAGAGTGTGATTTGCTATGCAGTAGTGGCTTGTTTGACGAAGAGCCAGGTCAGATCATCGTCAATGAATACGAGCCGGGGCAGGGAATCGCGCCGCATATTGATTGCGTCCCATGTTTCGGCCCGGTAATCGCCTCGCTTTCATTGGGGTCTCAATGCGAAATTGTTTTCACTAGGAAAGGCAACAGCGCAAAAGTCAGATGGATGCTCGAGCCTAGAAGCCTGCTGGTTCTTGCCGGAGCCGCCCGCTTTGAATGGTTACATGGCATTCCGGCCCGCAAATCAGACCCAGTTGCCGGAATGCGCAAACCTCGCGAACGACGCGTGTCACTGACCTACAGAACCATGCTGTTTGAATAGGAGCCTTGGAATTAGAGCGCTGTAATCCATCGCGAGCACGACGCTGCCATAAGGTGTTATCCAATAATGGCGCGCCGGGGAAGATTCGAACTCCCGACCCCCAGATTCGTAGTCTGGTGCTCTATCCAGCTGAGCTACCGGCGCAGGTTTCGCGTTAGGTGGTCCGGAAGCCGGAACGTGAGGCATCGCTATCAGGTGGGATAGGGCGTCTCGATGCAGGGAATATGTGCCCTGCCCGCGAAGGCGCGTAGCTCTAATGCACCCGTGGACCGAGCGCAAGGGGCAATCGGCGGCCATAGGGCCTTTGCGCCCGGTCATGCGCGTTGTCCGCGATGCCATTTGGGTGCTTCAAGCCCGCGAGGTGCGGCACAGGAGGCGAAATCTGCGGGAAAGTGCGCCAATTCACCATAAAACCCGCGCTTGTGGGCGGATTTCGCATTGGTTAGAGTGACTTCGGTTTCGCGCTGCACTATTAGATGCGAATCAGACTTCCATGGGCTGGATGGGGAAAGCCAATGCGGCGGCTTTTGACCATGCCAGTCTGACTATCCATTCCGCCGGAAGGGCGCTTTGTGGCTTTGAGGCTGCAGGCACGTCAGCCCGGTATCCGTAATCAACCGGGCCTTCGCCAGATTTAAGCGAAAGCGCCCAGTTTAAGGGGGGCAGCCTTCTCACAAGGTGGGGCAGCGCATTCCGGGCAAGTGTCCGGACGAGCCGCACCGGAAGGCACTACCTCTCTGCAAGAAACAAAGGGTAACAAGAGCGCGCGATGACCACCCCCCAGATTTTAAATGCTCCCCGCGCCCATTCCCTCAAACTGTCTACGCTGGCGATTGCAGCCGGCGCGGCCTTGCTGTTGAGCGGCTGTGCGGCACTTCAGGACTCAGACCTGTTCGGCAATTCGGGCCGCAGCACAACATCCGCCTCCAATGACGCTGGCACCACGGGCGTTGCGACTGACGTGGGTGTCTCGCCCCGCAGCTTCGAAGCGCTTAGTGTGACCGCAGGCAGCAACACCGGCACCAGCGTAGGTGCAAAGGTGGAAAGCCTGCGAGATGAATTGCGCGGCCTGCAGAGCACGATGGTTTCTCAGACCGGACGCGTGAACACCGCCCGGGCCCGCGCGACGGCCAACTCGCGGGACTATCATGAAACAAAGGGCGCCATCACATCGCGCCTGCAGCGTGGCACGACGCCGGGCAACCCGGAGCTGGTAACCCAGTGGAACTCGGCACAGGCTGAACTGGACGCCATTTCCGCCGACATCAATACGATGTCCGGCCTCTCCACCGAGATCGCGACCAATGCGTCCACGGCGAATTACCTGCTTGAAGCCACTCAGGCGACATTCTCGCTGTCCGGCGCCATTGAGGAAGACCATCGTCAGCTGCGCATCCTCCAGGATGAAACCCGTCAGACGACAGTGCTCATCGAACGTCTGCTGACAGAACTGCGCGACGACATTGCCCGCCAGACTACATACGTGGCCAATGAGCGCTCAAGCCTGACCACACTTGCCAATGCCATTAAGGCCGGCGAACTCTTCGGGTCTGGTCTCGCCGTCTCAAACATTGCGCCGCCCGCAGCGACAGCAACAGCACGCCCTGCGCCTGCCGCTGGGTCGCCAGCGCTGGTGACAATTCGTTTTGACCGTCCGAATGTGCAGTACCAGCAGGCGCTCTACACAGCCTTGCGCCGCGCGCTTGAAGTGCGCCCGGCCGCACAGTTTGATGTTGTCGCCGTCAGCCCGTCAGCCGGCAGCCCGGACCGGGTACAGCTTGGCCAGAGCCAGTCGCGCCGCAATGCGGAAACGGTCGTCCGCACGATGAATGAAATGGGTCTGCCCGCAGATCGCATTCGCCTGTCCGCGACCACACGAGCAGACGTCTCTGCCAACGAAGTACGCGTTTACGTTCGATAGCCTGCCAGGGCTGATTGGGCGTGGCTGAGCCAGAGCAGTCGTCTTCCAAGGACATGGCACCCGGTGTCCTGTCTGCGGCTCACACGGCGTCGCGACCTCATCCGCGCCATCGCCGGCTTGGTTTGCTCGGCGGCGTGGCGTGCTTTCTCATTCTCATGGCCATCGGGGCGCCGGAAGGGATGCCGGAGCCCGCATGGACCACGCTTGCCATAGCATCTTTGATGGCCATTTGGTGGGCCACCGAGGCGGTTCCCCTTGCGGCGACCGCGCTGGTTCCGCTGGTCGCGTTTCCGTTTTTCGGCGTTCAGGCGATCCGCCCGACGGGTGCCGCCTATGGCCACCCGCTCATCTTCCTTTTCATGGGCGGGTTTCTGGTGGCGCAGGCGATGCAGCGCTGGAACCTGCACCGCCGCATCGCCTTGTCCATTGCTGTGCGGGCCGGTGCGTCTCCAACGCGACTGATCGCTGGCTTTATGGCGGCTACGGCTTTTTTGAGCATGTGGGTCTCCAACACCGCCACAACAATCATGATGCTGCCCATCGCAGCATCAGTTGTGTCTGTGGTGATCCTCAACAGCCCCAATGCCGGCCACAAGGATGCACAGCGGTTCGGTCTCGCCACCATGTTGGCGATTTCCTACAGCGCCAGCGTCGGTGGCATCGCGACGCTCGTCGGTACCCCGCCCAATGCCCTTTTTGCGGCGTTCTTCTCTCAGGAGTTCGGCTTCGAGGTGTCATTCGCCGGCTGGATGGTGCTCGCCATGCCGTTGGTCATAATCATGCTGCCAACCGTATTGATTGTCCTCACACGGATCGTATGCCGGTTTGATCTTGGCACCACGGTGGAGGACGCGGCCCACGGTCAGGAAGAGGTGCGCAAGCAGCTCAAGGATCTGGGGCCTGTGTCCACGCCGGAAGCGCGCGTGGCGATTGTTTTCACTTCCATGGCAGTCCTGTGGTTGTTCCGCCCCCTCTTGGATGATCTGCCACTGCTGAGTGGAGTCACCGATCCTGGTATCGCTATTGCCGGGGCGTTGGCGCTGTTTCTTATTCCTGCCGGCGGCAAGAGTGATGGGTCGGGTGCCGAGGGTAAGTCGTCTGATGAGAAAGAGGGCGATGGCGGCAGATTGCTTGACTGGGCACACGCCAAGAACATTTCGTGGGATGTATTGATCCTGTTCGGCGGTGGTCTTGCGCTTGCGGGTGCGTTTTCAAGTACGGGGCTGGCTGCCGCATTGGGAGAGGGACTGGGTGCATTGTCGTGGCTTCCCGTTTTGGTCTTCGTATTGGCCATCGCTGCCATGGTCATTTTCCTGACTGAACTCACCAGCAACACGGCAACGGTTGCAGCCCTCCTGCCGGTCGTGGCTGCAATTGCGGAAGCGACAGGCCATTCGCCGATCGTATTGGCGGTTGCCGCGGTGATGGCCGCGTCCTGCGCTTTCATGCTGCCGGTTGCAACGCCGCCCAATGCGATTGTCTTTGCCTCGGGCTATGTCACTGTTCCGCAAATGATGCGGGCCGGCTTCGCCCTGAATATCATCGGCATTTTGCTGATTGCGCTTCTAGCGACGTATGTGGCGCCTCTCGTACTGAGTACGTCGCTCAACTAGCTGCAGCGGCATCCCGGTAGCTTGTGGTTTCACCCAGCGTTTCGGCTTCGTACACACCGCGTGCCACGGCGCGGGCAAGCGTGTCGGCCGCCAGTGCGCCGAGCATCGCCACCATGCCGGGTCTGGTGGCGTCATCCGGCAACACGCGGGTGCCAGTCGCCATGGCAAACACCACGTCGCCGTCAAACGGCGTATGCACGGGCCGGATGGCGCGGGCATAGCCATCCTGCGCCATCATGGCCAACCGCCGTGTCTCGGACGGCGTCAACGCGGCGTCCGTGGCAACCGCGCCAATGGTGGTGTTCATACCCGGAGAAGCGCCGATCTTGCTGTCAGCAAAAGGGTCGTCAGACAAAACATCAGGGACCGCATGCTGTGTTTGATGGCCAAGCTCACCCGCCTTCTCAAAAGGCGCAGCCCAGAAGCGCCGGCTTCCCGGTACAACAGTCGATCCAAACGGATTACTCGCGGCGATCGCACCTACCGTGAAGCCGGCGGGGGCATTGGCAGACGCGCTGCCGATCCCGCCTTTGAGCGCGCCCGCCCGGGCGCCAAGTCCCGCACCCCTGTTGCCTAACGCGAAATCCTTAGACGCTGCAGTAACAGCCTGCGTACCGAGGGCGCGGTAGGGCGGCGTCTCTCCCCAATCCTTGTCGCCGCCATTTGTGAGATCAAAAAGGATGGCCTGCGGCACGATCGGCGCCACCAATTGTGTCGACTGAAAGCTGAACCCCCGCCCGCGCGCACCAAGCCATGCAGCAACACCGGATGCAGCCTCCAGGCCATAAACGGACCCACCCGACAGGACAATGGCATCGACCGCGTCCACCAGACAGTCCGCAGACAGAAGGTCGGTTTCGCGGGTGCCTGGTCCGCCGCCGCGCACGTCAACCGCGCCAATAGCCTGTTCGGTCGGGAGTATGACCGTAACCCCGGTGCGCGATACCACATCCTCAGACTGGCCGACCTCAATCCCATCGACATCGGTAATCAGGTTGCGTGGACCGGGAGAGAAAGGCGTCATGGTTTATCCTGTCGTCGCATCATCAGGTCGCGGAGTATGCGCGAAGCATCGGCGCAAAGCCAATAATCGCACCTGTGCGCGTGCCTCCACTGTCAAGTCTGGTTTTTGCGCGTCGTGCATCTGTATGCTGCGCCACCAGACGTAAACCAAAGGCGCCGTAAATGGCTCGCATCAAGCTCTTTCTCACTCTTGTCGGATCCCTGATCGGGTTCGCTGCTGTGGGCATCCTGCTCAACGCCGCTCTAACGCCGCGCCCCGTTCATATGGTGAGCGCAGCGCATCCTCTGGCAAGTGCAGCCGGTCTTGAGATGCTGGAACAAGGTGGCTCCGCGGTGGACGCCGCAATTGCTGTGCAGCTGGTGCTGACGCTTGTAGAGCCACAGTCAAGTGGCATCGGTGGCGGCGCGTTCATTGTGTACTGGAACGAAGACACCCGCCGTGTCGAAACCTGGGACGGGCGCGAAACCGCTCCAGCGTCCGTCACGCCGCGTCATTTTCTGAAATCGGATGGCAGCCCCATGAGCTTCTTTGAAGCGGTCGTTGGGGGGCATGCGGTAGGTGTGCCAGGCGTCGTCGCTATGCTGGGAGATGCCCATAAGGAGCATGGCCGTCTGCCCTGGGCGGACCTCTTTGCACCAGCCATCCGTCTCGCTGAAGGAGGATTTGAGGTAACGCCGCGCCTCAACAAGCTCATCAACTGGTCGCCGGCACTGCCCCGTATGCCCGTCGTCAGCGAATATTTTTTTCAACCCGGTGAAAAGGACGACGACGGAAATCCTGTGCCTCTTGACGTTGGCATGGTTCTGGTGAACCCGGAATATGCAAGGACCCTGCGCACTCTTGCGGAGGATGGACCAGATAGCTTTTACAACGGTGCAATCGCAGACAAGATTCTGGAATCAGTGAAGAACGCGCCGGTCAATCCTGGCGGCATGACGGCAGAGGACCTGGCTGCCTACAAGCCGGTCAAGCGCGAACCTGTCTGCGCGCCCTATCGCACCTACACCCTGTGCGGCGCGCCGCCGCCGACGTCAGGAAGCACGACGGTTATCCAGATCATGGGTCTGCTCGAAAGCTTCTATATGCAGAATGCGGAACCCCAGTCAGCGGATGCCATTCACCTGATTTCCGAGGCCAGTCGGCTTGCCTATGCGGACCGCAATCTCTATCTGGCTGATCCGGATTTTGTCGATGTACCGCTCGACGGGATGGTGGACCGGTCCTACCTGCGGCTGCGTAGCCGTCTGATTCATCCCGATAAGACATCGTCGAGCAACCCGTTAGAGGCAGGACGCCCGGCCGGGTCGTCGGCTTCGTTGTCTCCATCAGAACCGGAGCCTGCACATTCCACCTCGCACTTTGTGGTCCGCGACGACTGGGGGAACGTCGTATCCATGACCACCTCCATTGAAGCGCCCTTCGGCAGTCATGTTATGGCCGGCGGGTTTCTGCTCAATAATCAGCTGACGGATTTTTCTTTCAGACCGGTCATCGATGGCAAACCTGTTGCCAACCGTCCGGAGGCGGGCAAACGACCGCGCTCCTCCATGTCGCCGATGATTGTGCTGGATGAGGATGGAGAGTTCTACGCCGCCATCGGCTCACCCGGCGGGAGCCGCATTATTGCCTTCGTAGCGCAGAGCCTCATCGGCATTCTGGACTGGGATATGACGGTGCAGGAAGCCATCAACATGCCGCGCCACGTCCACCGCAATACGACGCTCGAGCTTGAAGAGAATACATTCATTGCCACGCTGGCGGATGGATTGAGAGCCCGTGGGCATGAGGTTGAGGTGAAGGAAATCACCAGCGGGCTGCACGGTCTGCGGGTTGTGGGTGATGAGCTTGAAGGGGGCGCCGACCCACGCCGCGAAGGTGTCGTGCTGGACTAGCCCCGGCGCGCGAGCGCGGTGAGACCGATCAAGGCAATGTCCGGTGCCGTGACAAGATAGACCGGGATGTCCGCCAGATAGGGCTTAAACCGACCCTTGGCCTCAAACCGGTGGCGCAGGAGACGATGGTTCAAGAGGTCTCCCCAGCGTGGAAGAATCCCGCCGGCGAGGTAGATCCCGCCAGTGGCTCCAAGCGTTAGTGCGAGATCACCGGCCACGGAGCCGAGAAGGCCCGTGAAGACCTCAATCGTTTCCAGTGCAAGAGGCGAGGACCTTTCCTGCGCCATTCGGGCAATGTCCGCCGCAGTAGGCTTGCCGATCTCCGGCGAACCATCAAGAGAACCAAGGGCCGCATAGAGCGTTTCCAGGCCCGGCCCGCACAACACGCGCTCAGCAGATACGTGACCATAGGTCTGCATCAGGTGGAACAGCAGCGATATCTCCCGCTCGTTCCCTGGCGCAAGCGAGACATGGCCACCTTCGCCGGAAAGCGCTGTGTACGTGCCATCCGTCTGCGGAACCAGACCCGAGACACCAAGGCCGGTGCCCGGGCCAAGGACACCAATCGGCGCAGCCGGCTTTGCGGCTCCCTGACCGATCTGCAGCAAGTCTTCAGCATGAAGATGGGGAAGTGATACAGCGGCCGCCGTAAAATCGTTTACAAGAACTGGTGCCGCACATCCGGTGGCCTTTGCAACCGCCTGGGCATCAACCACCCATGGACAATTCGTCATCTCGATGCGGGCCGCCGCACCGGTTGATTGGACCGGCCCCGCCGCGCACATAGCCACGCCGCCCAGCTCCGGATGATCCACCTGCTGCAGAAATGTCTGCAACGCCTCCTTAAGCGTGGGGTAGAGCGCCGTCATCAGGATGGTGGGAGTTTCAGGTTTGCTGTTGCCAGGCTGCGCCAGGGCAAACCGGGCATGGGTGCCGCCAATGTCGGCAACAAGGACAGGCTGCGTTTCCCGGAGTGACATCTAGCCGGTGGACCCGTTTACCGCGCCACCCTGTTCTGCGTGAATGCTGCCACCCGTAACCCCTGAATCCTCAACACTTGAAAGGGCATCCATAAAGTCGGTCCGCCAGTGGCTGATGTCTTCCTCAGACACCGTCTTCATCAGGGCGTTGTGACGCTGCTGCCGTTCGTCAAGAGGCATGTCCAGTGCATGCGCCAGCGCATCGGCCATCCCTTGAATGTCGTACGGGTTGATGATGACGGCTTCCTTCATCTGCTTTGCAGAGCCGGCAAATCGCGACAGCACCAGCACACCAGGATCGTCCGGGTCCTGCGCTGCGACATATTCCTTGGCGACAAGGTTCCTGCCGTCGCGCAGCGGTGTCACCAGACCCACATGGCTGGCGCGATACAGGCCCGCCAGCGCCTGCCGGCCAAACGATTTGTTCAGGTAACGGATGGGTGTCCAGTTGAACTCCGCAAAGCGGCCATTGATGTGACCTGCCATGCCCTCAAGTTCGAGGCGTAGGTCCTGATACTCCGTCACGTCAGTGCGCGATGGGGGGGCAACCTGCAGCAGGCTGGCCTGCCCGCGTTTCGTTGGGTGGTCTTCCAGCATCCGCTCAAAGGCGTTGAAGCGTTCTGGAATACCTTTTGTGTAATCAAGGCGATCCACGCCGATGATCTGCTTGCGACCGCGCAGCATGTCGCGCATCGAACTAAACTGCTTGCGACCTTCGTCGGATGCGGCAAAGTTCACAAAGTTTTCAGCATCAATGCCGATCGGGAAATGTCGCGCTGTCACGGTGCGGCCAAAGCAGCGCGCCTTGTCGCCCAGAATGCTGCCGCCAGCTTCCATGCGCACATAGTCAAAGAACCGGTCACGGTCATGCTCTGTTTGAAATCCGAGGATGTCGAAAGCAAAGAGCGCCTGCACCAGTTGCTCGTGATGCGGCAGCGTCGTGAGCAGTTCGCGCGGCGGGAACGGAATATGCAGGAAATGCCCGATCGGGCGAGTGCACCCCAGCTTGCGCAGTTCCTCGGCAAACAGAAGGAAGTGATAGTCATGCACCCAGATCAGGTCATCCTGCTGGATCAGTGGCAGGAGTGATTTCGCAAAGCTCGCATTGACCCGCTCATAGCCTTGAAAGTTCTGGCGATCATACTGCACAAGCCCGGTGCGGAAGTGGAACAGCGGCCAAAGCGACCGGTTGGCGAAACCATTGTAATAGTCTTCGTGGTCCGCTTCCGACAGATCCACCGTGGCCAGCGTCAGCGGTCCGGCAGTTTCAAGCTTGAGGCGGCTGTCCGGCTCGGCGATGGTTTCACCTGTCCAGCCAAACCAGATGCCCCCGGATGACTTGAGAGCTTCCACAAGTGCAATGGCCAGGCCGCCCGCGCGCTTTGCATCGCCGATCGGGCCTACGCGGTTTGAGACAACAACAAGCCGGCTCATACTTCATCCTCCCATGGGCGCGAAAGCCGCATGGCGGCATTGATGATGCCGACAAGGGAATAGGTCTGCGGATAGTTGCCCCACAGTTCACCGGATTTCACATCCGTATCTTCCGACAAGAGTCCGAGCGAGTTTCGGGCGCTCAGCATCTCTTCAAAAATCTCCCGAGCTTCCTGCTCGCGGCCCACCCGGGCCAATGCATCGATGTACCAGAACGTACAGATGTTAAAGGCGGTTTCCGGCTCCCCAAAATCATCAGCCTCCGCGTATCGATACATATGCTTGCCGCGCTTGAGAGTCCGTTCAACCGCATCAAGTGTTTTGCGGAAGCGCTCATCGTCCGGCTTCAAAAAGCCGACTTCCGCCATCAATAACAGGCCTGCTTCCAGACCTTTGCCGCCAAAGCTTTCAGCAAAGGACTCCATGTCGTCATTCCACGCTTCCGAAATGATGGTGGCATGAATGGTGTCCGCCCGATCCTGCCAATAGGACCCACGATCTGTGAAGCCCATGTGTCGGGCGATCTTTGCCAGGCGGTCGCAAGCCGCCCAACACATCAGGCTGGAAGATGTGTGGACCCGCGCTCGCGTGCGCAACTCCCACATGCCTGCATCCGGCTGATTGTACGTCTTGAACGCCAGCTCACCCATATGTTCAAGGCGCTGGAAGTTCTCCGCCGTGCCGGGGCGAAACAGGCGCCTGTCGAGGAACGACTGTGACGCGGCAAGCACGACATTCCCATACACGTCGTGCTGGAAGTGCTCGTAAGCCTGATTGCCCACCCGTACAGGACCCATGCCGCGATAGCCGGAGAGGCTGGTGATCTCTGACTCAACCAGCGCTGCTTCGCGGCTGATGCCCCACACGGGCTGTAGATGTGCATTTGCCTCACCAACAATGTTGTGCAGGTAGCGCAGGTAATGCTCCATCGTCTCAACTTCGGACAAGGAGTTGAGCGCGCGCACCACGAAGAATGCATCCCGAAGCCAGCAATAGCGATAGTCCCAGTTGCGCTGCGTATTGGCCGCTTCTGGAATGGAGGTTGTCATCGCGGCAATGATTGCACCGGTTTCTTCATAGGTGCACAGCTTGAGTGTAATGGCTGCCCGGATAACGGCCTCCTGCCACTCCAGCGGCAGCGCCAGTCGTCGCACCCATATGCGCCAGTACTCCGCCGTGCGTTCTTCAAACGTGTTGGCCGTTTCGCGCAGGTTGCCGATGAGAGGCTCGTCGGGACCAAGCATCATATCCACGGGTTCTTCGAGCAGGAACGGCACCTCGTCCATGACATAGGTCAGCGGCACGTTGGTGTTGAGCCGAAGAGTCTGGCCTGTGTGGAAGAACCGGGCGTGGTTGGTTCCGCGGCTGACATCGGGAACACGCGCCCCCCAGTTGAAGCGTGGTCGCAGCCGAATGGTGATGCGCGGTGTTCCTGCCAGGGGCGCAATCCGGCGCATGAGTGCCACCGGCCGGAACATGCGGCCGTGGTTCAGGTAGCGTGGCGCGAAGTCGGTCAGCTCAACGGCGTTGCCGTCGGTGTCATAGAGGCGCGTCTTGAGTATGGCTGTGTTGGGAACGTAGAACTGTTCGCTGTGGTCAAAGTCGGCGAGCGCCACATCCCAAAACCCGAAGTCACCCCCGTCAACAGCATTGTCACCACCATTGAGCAGGTCACAGAAGACCGGGTCGCCGTCAAATCGGGGAAGGCAGGACCAGACAATGCGTCCTTGTGGGTTTATCAGCGCACCGAAACTGCTGTTGCCGATGACACCAAGATCAAGAGTGGACATGGAACCCTAGAATCTACGTTGCACAGATACTTATCTTCCCAAGGGTGACACCCGGCGGCGTTGGTTGCAATGCACCATAAGCAGGTTCTGCCATGCGCCTGTGGGCTAGTGCTTTTGGGCCACGATAAAAATGCGCCTGAACGCAAAAAGCGTCGAGCCGTCCGGCTCCGGAGGATAAGCAAGGGCAAGTTTCTGCCGATACGCTTCTATAAAAGTGTCACACGCCTCGCCCTCAAGGGCGGAGGTGAATGGCACAAGTGCGGTGCCGCTTGTCCAGGCCAACACGGCGTCGTCGCCAGTCAGCACCTGCAGATATGTTGTCTCCCAGATATCGACAGACGCTGCCTTGGGAGCAAGGATTCGATGATAGATTTCCGCGCCCGCCACGGGATTGTCGCGGAGAAGGGCAATCAGTTCCGGATTGCCGGTTTCTTCGACAGTGTCGCGCAACAGCGTGTGGCTGGGAGCATCAAAGTTGCGCGGCATTTGCACGGCAAGCGTTCCGCCGGGGGCTACCTGATCCATCAAGGCAGGCAGCAGTGTGTCATGATCACCCAGCCAGTGCAGGGCGGCGTTGGAGAAAAGTACATCTACAGGCGCTTCGCTACGCCACGCAGCAATGTCCGAGGTGTGCCACGAGGCTGGTATGTCGGACGTTGCCGCCTTGTCGAGCATCTCCTGCGAACTGTCGACACCTGCAACCTGTGCGTCTGGCCAGCGCGCTGCCAGTAGGGCTGTCGAGTTTCCCGGTCCGCATCCAAGATCAACCACGCGCTTGGGCGCTTCCGCTTTCACGCGCGCCAAAAGTTCTGCGGCGGGCCGCGTACGATTGTCGTCGAATTTGAGATAGATCGAAGGGTCCCAGCTCATGGGGCCGGATGTAGCATCTCAGCTTGCCGCGACACCAGCCATGGCGGGCGCAATGCTGCCATCCGCAGCCGGGAGGTAGATGTGAAACACAGTTTTGCCGGGGGCTGTTTCCGACAGCTCGATGCGCCCGCCATGCGCTCTGACGAGATCTGCCGCAATGGCCATGCCAAGGCCCGTCCCGCCCTTGCGCGCACTGCCGACGAAAGGCTCAAACAGGTGTTGTTGTGCTTCGTCGGGCAGTCCGGGGCCGGTATCTGACACCACAAGCCGCCCGCCACCTTCAATCATTTGACAGGCGATGGTTAGTGTACCGCTGCCGTCTGCCTCTTCCATCGCCTGAACAGCATTGCGCGCCAAGTTGAGCAATATGCGGAATAGCTGATCTGCGTCAGCGTAAATTTGCTCTTCTTCGTCGACAAGAATGTCTGCCCGGATGCGGGTGTTGTCGGTGGGAAGAACTGCTTCAACCACTTCCTTGGCAAGGTCCGCGAGGGGGACATATTGCTTTCTGGTCGGTGCTTCTTCCGCCTTGCCGAACTTCATGGTGTTGGTGGCAAGCGCAATCGCGCGGTCGATCGATGCAAACAGGCGCGGGGCAAGCTTTTGGACCTGCGGGTCATCAACGCCGCTCAGCCTGTCTGAGATAAGCTGCGCGCTCGCCAGAATGTTGCGTAGATCATGGTTGATCTTGCTGACGGCCGTTCCAAGTGCGGCAAGCCGCGTCTTCTGCCGCAAAGCCTGGCGTATCTCGCCCTGCATGGATGCAAGCTCGCGCTCTGCCGTGCCGATTTCATCACGACGGTCCGACGGCACCATGACGCGGGAAATATCTTCCGGATACTGACGGAAGGTCACCATGTTCTCGGTGATGCGCATCATTGGCTGAACCAGAGCCCTGTTGAGCGCGAGGAACACCAGGGCTGCGGTAAAGATCGAAATGATGATCGACAGGACAAGAATATTGCCAGAGAAAACCAGCATGTCTTCGCGCAGGGGCGTGTCATCGATGACGATCTCGATGAACTCGCCACCGCTGAAGCGTGGTTCCCCAGCGACGGCCACGGTGCGACCCCCGCCAAACAACACAGTCTCGAACGCATCGTAAATCAGTTCAAAGATGCTTGCGTCGCGCAGGTCATACCGCGCCACGATCATGTCCTGCATCGGGCTCGCCAGCAGAAGCTCCCGGCGGTTGTCGCGCTTCAGAGCAACCGCCTTCACTTCGGCATTCTTGAGCAGTTCGGCCTCGAGGTCCGGCATGACGCCCCGCTCGGCGGCAGCAATGACCGCAAGCGTTGCAAGCTGTGCCGCGTTGATGCGATCCATCAACCAGGTTTCGCGATAGTTGGCAATGGAAGGCACGTAGATGAAGACCTCCGCCAGCATTACGAAAGCAACTGTCAGCACCAGAAGCTGCGACGACAGGCTGCGGGCCAGACGTTCAGGCAGCCAGGACTGAAGGCTGGCACGCGCCACCACTCCTTCAGCCTCTTCTGTCTGGTTCTCTTCTGTCATCTTTGGCCCGCTTCTGTGCCGGGCAACATGTCACCCGGCCTCCTGCCTATACTAGCCGAAGAGACGCATCAGTGTTTTCACTACAAACCTTACCCGCGGACTGTAGAGCGTGCCCGTATAGTAGGATCCGGCTGCCCGTTTGGACACTTCTGTCATGGTGGGGTAGGGCGCAATGAACTGCGCCATGGTACCGATCTTCTGCTTTTGACCAACGGCCAGAATCCATGGGCCCAACAGGTCACCTGCTCCCGCCCCGACAATGGATGCGCCGAGCACGACGCCCTTCTTGTCAACCATGACCTTGATCACACCTTCCGTGCGCCGCTCTGCCTGAGCACGATCGTTTTCATCAAATCCCCAGTGCAGGACACGCATCGAGTCGCCATGAGCTTCACGCGCCTGTTGCTCGTTCATACCTACATGCGCCATTTCCGGGTCCGTATAGGTCACCCAGGGCACAGCCGAATGGTCGGCTTTGGCGGGCATCTTGAAAAGTGCATTCCGAATGACAATGCCCGCGTGGTAGCCGGCCACATGGGTAAACTGCAGCCCGCCAGCGACGTCGCCGATGGCGAATACTTTCTTGTTTGTTGTGCGTAGACGCGCGTCGGTCTGGATGCCGCGATTGGTGTACTCGATACCAGCCTTTTCAAGGTCCAGCTTGTCCACGTTGGGCTTGCGACCAACAGCCAGCAACAGGTGGGAGCCTTCGACGCTCTGCTCACTACCGTCTTTTTCAAAGACCACGCGTATGCCTGTGTCCGTTTTCTCAATGCGCTGGACCATGGTCTCTTCGCGCAGGTCGATGCCTTCATCGATCAACCGCTTTTTGACGATGGCCGTGAGCTCCGGGTCGTCCTTGCCCAGGGCCTTACCACCTTCCAGCGTTGTCACCTTGGAACCAAGCCGGCGATGCGCCTGGCTCATTTCCATACCAATGGGGCCTCCGCCGATGACAATGAGGTGTTCCGGCAGCACGTCATTGTCGAAAATATTCTCGTTGGTGAAGAAGGACACGTCTTCAAGTCCAGGGATCGGTGGCTCGAAGGGGCTTGAACCCGTTGCGATCACGATGCGCTTGGCAGTGATCTCCGTATCGCCGGCAATGACCGTGCGGGCATCCTTGAAGCGCCCGAACTCACGAATGACCGTGACGCCCAGACCTTCAAACCGTTCCTGGCTGTCGATGGGTGCAATCGTTGCGATCACGTCCTTGACGTGGGCGTTGACCTTCCTGAAATCCACCTGTGGAACTGCTGCGGCAATGCCGAACGCTTCCGAGTGGCCGAACATATGGGCGTGCTTGCCTGCCGCCAGCAGGGCCTTGGAGGGGACGCAGCCATAGTTGAGGCAATCGCCCCCCATTTCGCCTGCTTCAAGCAGAACGACCTTGGCGCCCATCTGTACGGCACCCGCTGCAACCGAAAGGCCGCCCGAACCGCCGCCGATAACGCAAATATCTGTCGAGATCTTTTTCATGGTCTTGTTCCTCTAGGCAGCAGACTTGCGGTCGCGGATGCGGCGGATTACGACGGGAATGAGAGCAACCACCCCGAGCGCTGCAAAGGCGATGAGTATTTCAGGCGTCAGCAGCGAGCCGGGGTCAAGCGCGAAGGTGCATCCACCATCTGCTCCGTTTTCAGCCACACAGGCATCAAATGAGGCCTGCTGTGCTTCGATGATCGAGTCGAGACCAGCACCCACAAAGGCAAAGGCAAAGGTGCCGGGAATGATTCCCAGGAAAGTGCCGATGGCATAGGTGGAAAGGCCCACACCCAGAACCGCCGGTGCCAGGTTCACCAGCCAGAATGGAAAGGCCGGGACGAGGCGCAGGAACAGTAGGTAGGAGAGGGCGTCCTTCTGGAACCCATCCCGCAGCTTTTCAAGCCACGGACCGGCTCGCGCCGCAAGTGGTTCGCCGAAAGACGTCTTGGCGATGAGGAAGATGATGGTTGCGCCGATGGTTGCGCCGACGACTGCTGTCAGCCCGCCCAGAACAGGTCCGAAAAGAAACCCGCTTGTGATCGTCATCAACGCGCCCCCGGGCAACGAGAGCGCCACCACCACGACGTAAATGGCAATGAACACGGCTATAGCGACAACAATGTTGGAGGCGACAAACCCTGTCAGAGCTTCACGGTTCTCCGCGACGGTCTGCAACGAAAGATACGTATGCAAATCAAAATAGAAGGCCGTACCAATAAGGGCTGCGAGAATGATGAGTGGAAGGGAGCGCTTGAGGCTGAACCCCTGCTCGTCTTTCTTTTCTTCGTCAGTCTTATGTTCGTCAGTCATCGCGTATGTCCCCCGCGAGTTCATGAAAGCCGGTATAGGCGTTTGTTGGTTAAGCGTCTGGCGCGTTGGCGGTGTCGTTTAGCGACCAGTCATAGTCGTAAGAAACGCGACCGGTATGAGCCTTGAGTTTGTCTGCAAGGTCACGGTCGGCATGTTTGGCAATGTTTTTGAGCTGGGCGGCTTTGGTGGACCCGAAGTCCTTGCCATACCACTCGTAGATCTTGGAAATTGTCAGTTTGCTGCCCTCGAAGCTCACGCCGCGGGCATGGTTCACATAATCCTTGCCGGCTTTTTCAAGCTGGGCTTCAAGCTTCGTGCCGGTGAAGGGTTCCAACGCAAGATTGGGGCAGCCATAAGAGGCGCAGTTGACCGCGTAGTGAACCCGCGGCTCATCCCAGTTCTTGCGTAGAATGTCGTGCTCGATGTTGTCGAGGGACAGATCCTCGCCCTCGACGGTGACCAGCTTTTTGCCCCAGGGGCCAGTTGAGAACAGCCCCGGCGAGATGGATATGTCGCGGATTGAGCGCACCGGATAGTGGTCAAGGATCACCTCAACCGTCACTGCGTTGTAGAGATTGGCCCAAAACGCAAACTGCTCAGCCTGGTTCAGCCCGGACACCTTTGTTTCCTGGAGAAGGTCAATGTAGGCGCCAAGCTTCTCCGCATCGGCGGCGCTGCCGCCCAGCGCTTTATAGTCCACGCGAGTGATGCCGTCGTTGCCCAGGGTCACATAAGAAGTGAGGATGTCTGCCCACTGGCTGTGATCCACGGTCTTGGTGCTCATCGGGTCATGCCCCTTGAAGGTTTCAGCCAGCTCAGCAGCCTGAGCGGTGTGGAATGATGCCGTCAGCGCAACCGCGAGGGCGAGAAGACCGCCCAGCATCATTGCCGTGAGAGTGCCACGGCGGGAAGCCCGGCGTGTATTTTCGGCAGTCAAATCAGGCGATTGCAGCATGTTACGGTCCCGGCAGGTTGTTGGGTCATCGTGCTGGCCCTTAATTGGCCTACCGGGCCTCCGTATGAAAGAGCGGCTCCCGGGCTTGTGAACGGGTGTTTTTGCCTGTGAGGGGGCGTGTGGATGCTGCGTGGTGGACCGTACCCCCCAATTGACAAGCAAACCACGCTTGCTTACAACCCGCGGCTCCGGCGCTGCAGGCTTTCAGCTTGCGCGAGCTCTAGGCTTTTTGCCAACACGAACCGCGCAAACCCTGACGGACGCCGACCAAGATATTGCATGATTTCCCCGGAATTCCGGGGCCAGACCCGGAGTTTGTGCCGTGAAACGGACATATCAGCCAAGCCGCCTCGTGCGTAAGCGCCGTCACGGCTTCCGCGCCCGCCTTGCCACCAAGAACGGTCGGAAGGTGCTTCAGCGCCGCCGCGCCAAGGGCCGCAAGAGCCTTTCAGCCTAGTTTAGGCGGCGGAATTGGCGGATTTCCGCCAAATCTCGGACATCACCATGATTGAACGCCTGAAAAAGCGGGCGGACTTCTTGCAGGCGGCACGCGGCAAGCGTGCGGCTATGCCCGGACTTGTGCTGCAGATGCGGCTGCGTCCTGTTTCCGAGATCGAAAATGTCGGCCAACCGACGTTTCGGGTTGGGTTTACAGTGACAAAGAAGGTCGGAAATGCGGTCATCCGCAATCGGGCCAAGCGCCGCTTGCGAGCTGCGGCAGAAGCAATCCTTCCGCGCTATGGCCTTCCGGGCTGTGATTATGTAGTTATCGGGCGCGCCGGCACGCTGAGCCGTCCATTTGCGCTGTTGCTGGGCGACCTTGAAAGGGCGCTGGCAAAAGTGCATGGACGCCCCCACCTGTGGCCTGCCACCACTTCTATCCCTGGTTCTGCCGTGAGTGAGACGCACCCCGACGATGACCGACGAAAATCGTAATTTTATCCTCGCCGCCGTTTTGTGTGTCGCCGTCCTCGTGGGCTGGCAGTACTTTTTTGTAACGCCGCCAGAACCTGGCCTGCAGCCGATTGATTCCCAGACTGCCCAGGCAGAGGCGACAGGCACACCTGCCGCACCGGGAACCGCGGGTGTGGCGCCCGTGCCCGATACCTCCGGTAAACCCCAGGTGGATGAGCAGGTTGGGGGTGCGGGTCTGCCTGCTGCCGCCTCCGCAATTTTGCCGCGTGCGATTGCTCTTGAGCAGTCACCGCGCGTCATTCTGGACAGTCCCAGCGTCGATGGATCAATCTCCCTGACCGGCGCGCGCATTGACGATCTGCAGCTCAAAAACTATCGCCAGACGGTCGACCCCACGAGCCCGGAAATCGTTCTGCTTTCGCCGCGCGGCTCGGAAGATCCGTACTACGCTGAATTCGGCTGGACGGCTCCCGCCTCTGCCAACATCAGCCTGCCCGGCGCCGATACGGTCTGGACCCAGGACACGCCGGGGATGCTGACCCCGGATACGCCGGTGACCCTCAGTTACGACAATGGCGCTGGCCTTGTGTTTCGTAAGACGATTTCTCTCGATGACGACTACATGTTCACTGTTGAGCAGAGCGTCGAGAATGCCACCGCAGCAAATGTGGAATTGTATCCCTATGGTCTGGTGGCGCGCACAGGCACGCCGCAGATCGAAGGCATCTGGATTCTCCATGAAGGCCTGATCGGGTATTTTCCGGATGCGGATGGTCTCCAGGAGCTCGACTACGAAGACCTGCAGGAAACAGGTGCTATCCGGTCGCGGACAAATGGCGGCTGGCTTGGCATCACAGACAAATACTGGATGACGGCGCTCATCCCTGATCAGTCCACCGAGAGCCGCATGTCGTTCTCTGACACACCGGTTCGCGGGCGCGATGTCTATCAGGCAGACAATCAGCGCGATCCGGTAGTGGTGCCAGCAGGCGGCAGTACGTCAATCACGGACCAGCTGTTTGCCGGCGCCAAGGTCGTAAGGATTATCGACGGCTACGAAGGCACCTATGGCATTGAGAGTTTTGAACTCGCCATTGACTGGGGCTGGTTCTACTTCTTCACCAAACCGCTCTTCCTGGCGCTGCTCTACATCCAGGGCATGGTCGGCAACTTTGGTGTTGCGATCATCGTCATCACCGTTCTGATCAAGCTGGCTTTCTTCCCGCTTGCCAACACGTCCTATGTGGCCATGAGCAAGATGAAGAAGGTGCAGCCGGAGATGATGAAGCTCCGCGAGCGCTATGCAGACGACAAGCAGCGCCAACAGCAGGAACTGATGGAGCTTTATCGCCGCGAAAAGGTGAACCCGCTAGCCGGCTGTCTGCCGATCCTGATTCAGATCCCAGTGTTCTTCGCGCTCTACAAGGTGCTGTTTGTCACAATCGAAATGCGGCACGCGCCGTTCTTCGGCTGGATCAACGACCTTTCTGCGCAGGACCCGACATCCGTCTTCAACCTGTTCGGGCTCATCCCGTTTGATCCGCCGTCGTTCCTGCTGATTGGCATCTGGCCGATCCTGATGGGCATTACGATGTATCTTCAGATGAAGATGAATCCAGCGCCTACGGATGAAATCCAGCAGCAGATTTTCCGCTGGATGCCGATCATCTTCACTTTCGTGCTGGCAACATTCCCGGCAGGTCTCGTCATCTACTGGACGTTCAACAACGCGTTCTCGATCCTGCAGCAGTGGGTCATCATGCGGCGTCAGGGTGTCTCGCCTGAGTGGGGACAGGATTTTGAATGGCTCACCAAGCGGTTCAAGTCCGATAGCGACGCGTCCTAGGAAGCGGAACACACGTCCATGTCAGATCACGACGAGCAGGACCGTGCCCGGCTTATTGAAGCCGGGAGGCTGCTCTTTTCGCGTCCGACGGAGTTTCTCAAGGGCGTCGTCAATGTGGATGGTCTGCCTCCAGGCGGGCGACCCGAGTTTGCGTTCGCGGGGCGCTCCAATGTGGGCAAGTCTAGCCTCATCAATGCGCTGACGCGGCACAACAATCTGGCCCGCACGTCCAACACCCCGGGCCGCACCCAGGAAATCAACTTCTTTGGGCTCCCCGCAGGTGACCCAGACGGTGTCTATCTCGTGGACCTGCCGGGCTATGGTTATGCCCGCGAGAGCAAATCGAAGGTCCGCACCTGGACCAACCTCATTAAGCACTATCTGGCTGGCCGCGCTGCCCTGCGCCGCGTCTTTGTGCTCGTCGACAGCCGCCATGGCGTCAAAGCCAATGATGAAGAGATCTTCGGCCTGATGGATACGGCGGCCGTCTCGTACCAGGTGGTGCTGACCAAGGCCGACAAACCCAAGAAAGACGAACTGGCGAAAGTCATCGAAAAGACGCAGGCCACCATGCGCGGCCACGTGGCTGCCCACCCGCAGGTTCTGGTCACAGCATCCAGAACGGGCCTGGGCCTTGAAGATGTGCGCGCCGAGATCGCATTCCTGCGCGATTATTAATCTCACACAACGACACATTCTGGCCGCAGACGGACGTTTTGGGTATAGATCATGGGGCACAACGGGCCGCACTTGCTGCTCAATAACAAGATCAAACAGACCCGAGCCAAAATAGATCAGACCCCAACAGCTTAGATATGGCGGACATCCGCGCGATGACAGACAAGACAGCTGAAGCATGGCTGGAGAAGGCCCACATCCTCTCCGAAGCATTGCCCTACATGCAGCGCTACGAGGATGAAGTCGTAGTCGTGAAATATGGCGGCCATGCCATGGGCGACGACAAGCTCGCCGCCCAGTTCGCGCGCGACATCGTGCTGCTCAAGCAGGTCGGCATTAACGTCATCATCGTCCACGGCGGCGGGCCGCAGATCGGTTCCATGCTCAAGCGTCTGGCAATCGAGAGCGAGTTTCAGGAAGGGCTGCGGGTGACCGACGAGGCGACTGTTGAAGTCGTGGAGATGGTCCTGTCCGGCAAGATCAATGGCGAAGTCGTCACGGCCATCAATCAGGCGGGTGGCAAGGCTGTGGGCCTGTCCGGCAAGGACGGCCGGTTGATCGTCGCCAAGAAGATGCAGAAGACAGTGCAGGACAGCGACAGCAATATTGAGCGTGTGCTCGATCTCGGCTTTGTCGGTGAACCGGAAGAGGTCAACCCGGATGTCTTGAAAGTACTTCTCGGATCTGCCCTCATTCCTGTCATCGCGCCTATCGGTGTCTCGGACGACGGACACACCTACAACATCAATGCAGACACGGCAGCAGGCGCTATCGCTGGTGCGCTCAATGCCAAGCGCTTGTTGATGCTGACAGATGTACGCGGTGTCCTGAACAATGACGGAGATCTGCTGACCAATATTACACCTGATGATGCCAAGGGCATGATCGCCGATGGTACAATCTCCGGCGGCATGATTCCCAAGATCGAAACCTGTCTTGAGGCCCGCGCAGCCGGCACGGAAGCTGCTGTTATTCTCGACGGGCGGGTGCCTCATGCGGTTCTGTTGGAACTGTTCACCGAACATGGGGCGGGCTCACTCATTGGCTAACATGCTCAAGCTGTGTGTCGCGGTCGTTGCCCCATTGGCGGCGCTCCTCTTGTCGGCTATGCCCGCACAAGCGGAGTTGGAGTTCTGCAACCGCTCCAGCTATCTGCTGGACGCGGCTTCTGCCCACGAAGTGGATGCAGGCTTTCTCGTGCAGGGCTGGGTCAAGCTTGATCCCGGTCAGTGCAAGACTGTGTTTGACGAAGATCTCGGCACCGGCGAACACTATGCCTTTGCCCGCACCCGCCAGGCCCACGGGGCAAGCCGGCGCCTGACATCTGGCGATCGGATGCTGTGCATTGATACAACCGACTTCAGCTTTGTCAGTGCCAATGGCTGCACAGACCGAGGGCTCCAGAAAGTTGAGTTCGCGCGCATCGAAACCGATGGGCGCAAGGACTGGACAGCAACATTTTCCGAAAGCGGCAACTACGACGACAAGCGTGCCCGCATTGCCGGAACGCAACGGTTGCTGCGCGAGCTTGGATATGAACCGGGCTCTGTCGACGGGTTTTCCGGCGGCCGCACAACACGCGCCATCAAGGAATTCCAGAAGGCCACAGGCCTGACCGATGATGGTGAGGTCAACGCCAAACTCTTCCAGGCGCTGGAAGCAGCGGGCGAACAACGTCAGCGTCGCTCCGGCTTTCATTTCTGCAATGATACGCAACTGCTTGTCTGGGCATCCATTGGCTATCGCCAGTCTGACGAGTGGCGCTCCTCGGGGTGGATCCGCGTCCCCGCTGGAAACTGCGCCCCTGCCATGACAAGCGCATTGGATGAGCCGATCTACTATGCCTATGCGGAAGCGGTTACGGATGGTGGCGAGGTCGCAACCCGAAATGACGTTCCGCTTGTGTGGGGGGGCGACCGGTCATTCTGCACCAAGCCGACGCGCTTCTTTATTCGTGGGCGCACCAATTGTGCCGCCCGCGGCTATGACGAAGTACCGTTTCAGGAAGTAGATGTGTCGGGTCAGGAAACCCACACCATGCGTCTGCGTTAGGCGGCCCGGCTTCTAGGCGGCAAGCCCGAAATAGTCCAGCAGCCGCGTCATTTCTTCTTCCGCCAGCGGAAACTCGCTACCGCCGCGGGCAGGCAGGAGCTGTGCGCCTTTAAGGCGCATGATGTGCGTTTGAATGAGCACCGACACGCGCATCGGCAACCGGGCATGCCAAACAAGAGCTGTCAGTGCCTTGGCGTTCTGGGATGTCAAAACGCGCTGCACGTCCGGAGCCTTGAGGCCGGACAGCATGCTCAATGCGAATGCGACCTGTTCCGTGTAACCGGCTTCAGCCGCCTCAGATATGAAGTTGCCGTCCAGACGCCCCTGTTGCCGCGCCTGTTGCACGAGCTTCAGTGCATGGGCTTCTGTTTCCGGAGAAACAGTTTCATCCAGCCGGTCATGAAGTCGACCGGACAAAAGCCGTCGCGTTTCATCGTCCAGACCCAGCCGGTCTGCAAGGCCGTAGAGCAGATCACGCCCCACGAATTGTGCAATGCGCCGGACAGCCCGGATGGACAGGTCCGGACGCATGGAGATCGGCCCGTGCCACTGGGAAACTTCTTCAGCGTTCTTGACGATCTTTTCCATGGTGCTGGCACGAATTTCCGCACTCGTGTTCGCCAGCAGTGTCGCAACCGCCGGAATGTCGAGTGACGCGACAACCTCGTCAGAGACGTCGGCACTAAGTGCCTCGCGTCCGGCAATAGCTTCAATGACGCCTGTCACTTGTGTCGTGGCGATGAGTTCAATGAGATCTGCATCGCTGAGTAACGGTGAGTAGCGCAAAATTGGTCCGCATACAGATAATTCTGTATCATGGGCAAGAGTATGGATGACGTTTTCAGGTGCGAACGTCGAATTCTTGATCTCGTCCGCAAGGATGGCCCGTACCCGCGGCTCCTGATCTTGCGCCAGCTTCTCAATGAGGTCGATTGTCTGCTCGCGTAGGGATTCCGCCTGTTGCGGCGAGAGGTCTGGCAGCAGGCGGGCGATCTTGCTGGTGAGCTCTGCGCGCACCTGCAGGTCCTCGTCGTCAGCGAGGAGCATATTGGCCTGATGCGGCGTTGTCGGGTTGGCGGCGACCAGAGCGCGCGTTGGGGTTTCGGTGTCTCCGGCGAGATAATAGAGCATCTCGGGTTCAAGATCGATACGGGCGGCAAGGGTCCGGCGGGTCCTGGCGTCCTGGGTTTCCAGCAGGCTGCGCGCTTCCTCATAGGCCAGCGCTTCGCGCATGGCCTTGTCCTTGCCGGTCAGCATTTGAATGAGCTTCAGCATTGTCTAACCCAGACGAGTAATTCCACCGGATGCACCGGTTTCCGGTGGCTTTCCGCCCAGTAAGTCTAGAGGCCCGCACCTAACGGGAAATTAACCGCGTTTCGCAGGTTCGATGGATTTGGCCTCGTCCGCGGATGGCTGATATCCAGCACAAATGGTTGCCAAGCCAGGGGTCCCGATCCACATTCTGCCCCATGACGCACAGCCCTAAAGATGCCGCACCGAAGCAAATCCGCCATCCACAGTTCGATCATGTGGATACATGGATTTTTGACCTCGACAACACGCTGTATCCCGCCCACTGCAACCTGTTTGCTCAGATAGATGAGCGCATGGGGTCCTTCATTGCCAAAGAACTGGATGTCGACCGCATCGAAGCGCGGCGGATTCAGAAGAAGTTCTATGTGGAACACGGCACAACGCTGGCCGGCCTGATGTCAGAGCACAACATGCCGCCGGGCCCCTTCCTGGACTATGTCCACGACATTGATCTGGCTGTTTTGGAGGAAAGTGCCGCACTGGATGAAGCCCTGGCACGCCTGCCGGGCAAGCGCTTCATATTCACCAATGGGTCGCGCCGCCATGCGGAGAATGTGGCCGGCAAGCTGGGCGTGCTGGATCGCTTCGACGGCATTGTCGACATCGCAGCCTGCAACTTTGTGCCCAAGCCCCATGCGGATGCTTTTGGCCACTTTCTTGGTCATTCGCAGGCGGATGCAGCCCGTGCAGCCATGTTTGAGGACATTGCCCGTAATCTTGAGGTGCCTCACCGGCTGGGTATGCGTACGGTCTGGGTTCACACCCATGAGGACTGGGCCACGGAAAAAGCCCACCATGGCAGGGATGGTGATCACGTCCACCATGTCACGGATGATCTTGTGAGCTTTCTTGAGGCTTTATAGGCCGCTTCATCCTGCCGCAAACCTGGCGAGTCAATCTTGTTGACTGGCGGGGGGCTAAGGCTATCGTGCGCCTCAAATCGACCACTGATCCGGTCTCAACCCGATTTCCAGCCTACAAGAGACAAAAATGAGCTTTGCTGAACTTGCCGCCACAATCGAAACCGCATTCGACAATCGCGATAGCGTAACCACCACGACAACAGGCGAGGTTCGTGATGCAGTTGATGAAACACTCAGCGCGCTCGACTCGGGAAAACTGCGTGTTGCGGAGAAGCAGGGTGACACTTGGAAGGTGAATGAGTGGGCCAAGAAGGCGGTGCTCCTGTCATTCCGGCTCAATGACATGGCTCCGATTGAAGGCGGCCCCGGCGCCAATACGACCTGGTGGGACAAGGTGCCCAGCAAGTTTGAGGGTTGGGGTGACAACCAGTGGCGGTCGGCCGGCTTTCGTGCCGTGCCCAACTGCACCGTGCGCCGATCAGCCTATATCGCCCCCGGCGTGGTGTTGATGCCGTCTTTCGTCAACCTCGGCGCTTATGTGGATAGCGGCACTATGGTGGACACCTGGGCCACGGTCGGCTCCTGCGCACAGATCGGCAAGGACGTTCATATCTCTGGTGGTGCAGGTATTGGCGGCGTTCTGGAACCGTTGCAAGCAAGCCCGGTCATCATCGAAGACAATTGCTTTATTGGTGCCCGCTCGGAAGTGGCCGAAGGCGTCGTTGTCCGCGAGGGCTCGGTACTGTCCATGGGGGTGTTCCTCGGCCAGTCCACCAAGATCATTGACCGGGCGACAGGCGACATCTTCATGGGCGAAGTGCCTGCCTACTCGGTTGTTGTGCCCGGCTCTCTGCCCGGCAAGCCGTTGCCGGATGGCACCCCGGGCCCGAGCCTCTACTGCGCCGTCATCGTCAAGCGCGTGGACGCCCAGACCCGCTCCAAGACCTCCATCAACGAACTATTGCGAGATTAAGTGACAGACGCACCCACCAGCATTGATCCCGTCGCTTTCGCCGCTGAACTGATCCGCTGTCCCAGTGTGACGCCTGCGGAAGGGGGGGCGCTTGATTTGCTGGAGGAGCGCCTGTCGGCACTCGGCTTCACATGCCATCGCTTGCCGTTTGAAGAGCCAGGCGAAGATCGCGTGGAAAATCTCTATGCGCGCATCGGCACGTCTGCGCCCAACCTATGTTTTGCCGGTCATACGGATGTAGTCCCAACCGGCAATGCCCGTGACTGGCAGGTCGGCCCCTTTGAGGGCAAGGTTGAGGACGGCATTCTGTGGGGCCGCGGCGCGTCAGACATGAAGGGCTCCATTGCGGCGTTTGCTGCGGCAGCGGCGGACTACATCGCGGCCAACGGGACCGAGGCCGGATCCATCAGCTTTCTCATTACCGGCGACGAAGAAGGCCCGGCCGTCAATGGCACGGTCAAGATGCTGGACTGGCTGGAGCGTCACGACGAGCAGATCGATCACTGCGTCGTCGGCGAACCGACGAACCCGCATGAGCTTGGCGAGATGATCAAGATCGGCCGCCGCGGCAGCGTCAACATGGTCATTTCTGCTCAAGGCAGGCAGGGCCATGTGGCTTATCCGCATCTGGCTGACAACCCGGTGCCGCATCTCGTGGCCGCCCTTGCGGCGCTGGATGCCCTTGATCTTGATCAGGGAACGGAGCATTTCCAACCCTCCAATCTGGAAATAACGACCGTTGATGTGGCGAACGAAGCCACCAACGTCATTCCGGCATCAGCCCGTGCGCGCATCAACATTCGCTTCAACGACACCCATACAGGCGCAAGCCTCATTGAGTTGGTGGAGAAAATCGATGGCAAGCTCGCGAAAGAGCGAGTGAAGGATCGACGGGTTCACCATCGACGGCACCCCGACCAACCCGAGGGAGGGATCGGCCGGATCACAGGTGATCATGCCCGCATCCTTGCCGGAGAGCCCCACGC
>ERZ1740067.517-NODE-517-length-30585-cov-8.282706_pt1 | contig 30585 bp, 31 predicted proteins | sample MGYA00581736_ERZ1740067 | MGnify/ENA primary metagenome ERZ1740067 (study PRJEB43018, sample SAMN04849236) | marine metagenome | isolation source: floating plastic debris | place: Pacific Ocean | collected 2008-08-27 | study: EMG produced TPA metagenomics assembly... | reverse complement strand
GGGGCGCTTCCACTTGGCGATGTCGATCTTGGCGCCCTTGTACTTGGCATCGCCATAATAGCTGCCCCATTCCCACGCTGCGATGGCCAGATGCACAGGGTTGCGCGCCGAGGCGACGCCCATATCCTCACCCGCGCCACGCCATGCCACTGCACGAACATACGCATCCGTCAAGCCATTGGCGGTCAGGACCTGTTGCTTGGCCGCTTCGATCTCATCGACCGTGTAGGGGATCTGAAAGTCCAACTCACCCGCAGAAAAGTGCAGCCGCTCAGAATGTTCATGGCTCAGGAAGATCTTGCCGTTATACGCGCGCTCACCCTCGAAAACCGAGCTGGCATAATGCATTGCATGGGTCAGGATGTGCACGTTGGCGCTGCGCCAGTCCACCATCTGGCCGTCCATCCAGATTTTCCCGTCAAGATTATCATATCCAGCCATGCCAGCCTCCCGATTTCCAAAAATTGCGCCAAAAGGTCCGATGTGGACATAAAGTTGCGCAAAACTTGCGATTCGATAGCGCTCCGCTCTTGGAATGTCAACAAGGCTGACATAAACTGATCGCAAAACGGCCAGTGAAAGACAGTGACATGGCGGACGGACGGACGGGCAGCGGGGAAAACCTGCTTTACCTCACGGACGAGCAGTTGCGGCAGGGGATCGAGGCGATGTTCTTTGCCTATCGCGGCTTTACCGCCGACCCCGATCGCATCCTGACGGATATGGCGTATGGTCGCGCACATCACCGGGCGATTCACTTTATCAACCGCGCGCCCGGCACGACGGTGAACAACCTGCTCAATATCCTCGGCGTGACCAAACAATCGCTCAACCGCGTGCTGCGCACACTGATCGAGGACGGGCTGGTGGAAAGCCATGTCGGCACCGCCGACAAACGCGAGCGTCACCTGTTTCTGACCGATGCGGGACAGGCACTGGAACAACAGCTGTCCGACGCGCAACGGGCCCGTATGCGCGCTGCGTTCCGCGACGCGGGTCCCGATGCGGTGGCAGGGTTTCGCACCGTGCTCGAAGCGATGATGGACACAGAGATGCAACGCACCTACACAAGGCTGAAGGAAAGCGGCGCATAATGGATTTCGACACTCACCTCCTGATCGTTGACGATGATGAACGCATCCGGACGCTTTTACAGAAGTTCCTGATGCGCAACGGCTTTCTTGTGAGTGTGGCGCGCGATGCGGCCCATGCGCGGCGCGTTCTGTCGGGGCTCGATTTCGACATGATCGTGCTGGATGTGATGATGCCGGGCGAAGACGGTTTGAGCCTGTGCCGGTCCCTGCGCGAGACGCTGGCGACGCCCGTTCTGCTGCTCACGGCCAAGGGTGAAACCGACGCCCGGATCGAAGGGTTGGAGGCCGGGGCAGACGATTATCTGCCCAAACCGTTCGAGCCCAAGGAACTGCTGCTGCGCATCAACGCCATTCTGCGCCGTGTGCCCGATACCGCCCCGGAAGAGGCGCAGCCAAAGATCCTGACCCTCGGTCCGATCCGCTACGACATGGAGCGGGGCGAGATGTGGCAGGGCGAGGACCTCGTGCGCCTGACCGCAACCGAGATGCAGCTGATGAAGCTGTTCTCCGCCAAGCCGGGCGAAGCGATCAGCCGCGCGCAACTGGTCGAGGATTTGGGCCGCGACCGTGGGCAAGCTCAAGAGCGCGCCGTGGACGTGCAGATCACGCGGCTGCGGCGCAAGATCGAAGTGAACCCCAAACAGCCCCGCTACCTGCAGACGGTGCGCGGCGCGGGGTACATGCTGGCGCCGGATTGATGCTGCACGAGTCAGTCGCGATAAATTTCCGCGCCCTGCGTCGTCTGCGCAACCATATGCGAAAACATCACCCTGCCGAGTTCAAGCGAATGATAACCTCAGACCCCGACGGCATAGTGAATGATATCATGTTCGCAGGGCGCTCTGGAGGTGAATTGGCTACACTCAACTACGCCTGTTTCGATCCGACCCGATTTCCGGTTCACGTCTTGGCTGATGACACAGTTGTAGCGCTGGTAAAAAAGGTGCAACGCGGCACGCATGCGTCGTTCTGGGTCGGCGCAGCCCGTGAAATCTGAGGACTGAACCAGTGATGAAAACAGCGCTCCTCACCCACGCCGATGGCCTCTTGCACGTCACGCCCACCGGCATGCCCGAACAGGTCGCGCGACTGGCCTATATCCAAAAGGCGCTCGAGGATCTGGATGTGTTGCGCGTGGATCCGCCCTTGGCCGATGACGCGGATATCGCGCGCTGCCATCCGCAGGACTATATCGACTTTGTCCGGTCCAAAATCCCGATCGACGGCTTTGCTGGCCTCGACCGCGATACCGACGCCGAAACCTTCCTGTCGCCCACGTCCTACAATGCCGTCTGGCGGGCCGCCGGTGGTGCGGTCAAGGCAGTGGATATGGTGCTGGATGACGAGGTGCAAAACGCCTTCGTCGCCATGCGCCCGCCCGGCCATCACGCGGAACAGTCGCTGCCGATGGGGTTCTGCATCTTTGGCAATGTCGCCATCGCCGCCAAACATGCGCTGGACACGCACGCCCTCGACCGCGTCGCCATCGTCGATTTCGATGTGCACCACGGCAACGGCACCCAGGCGTTGCTGCAAGACGACCCCCGCGCGCTGGTCATCACTTCACAGCAAATGCCGCTTTGGCCCGGCACGGGCAACGCGTCGGATCGGGGCCCACACGGCACCGTGCTCAACATCCCGCTCGCCCCCGGCACCGACGGCGCGCACGCCATCGCGGAATACAAACGCCAGGTCATCCCGGCGCTGATCAAGCACGCGCCGCAGCTTATCCTGATATCCGCCGGGTTCGACGCGCATCAGGATGATCCGCTGGCGCAGCTGAACTGGACCGCGGACACCTACAGGCAACTCACCGATATGCTCACCAACGCTGCACAAACCCTCTGCGAGGGTCGGGTGGTGTCGGTGCTGGAAGGCGGCTATGATCTGCCAGCGCTGGCCGCTTGCACCCGCGCCCACGTCCAATCGCTGATAAAGGCCACCATATGACTGACCGCCCCGTTGACGAGATGAGCTTCGAAGAAGCGATGGCCGAACTGGAACAGGTGCTGGGCCAGCTGGAACGCGGTGACGTGGCGCTGGACGATTCGATCAAGCTCTATGAACGCGGCGCGGCGCTGAAGGCGCGTTGCGAGACCAAGCTGCGCGAGGCCGAGGAAAAGGTCGCCGCGATCACCACGGATGCCGACGGCAATCCCACCGGACTGAAGCCTGTCGAAGGCCTCTGAATGTTTCGCACCAGACTGACGGACGCGGCTGCCGCTATTCAGGCGCAGTTCGACATGGTGCTGGGCGCGCTTGATCCGCTGCCCGTGGTCCACGCCATGGCGCACGCCACACATGGCGGCAAACGGCTGCGCGGGTTCATGGTGATGGAAAGCGCGCGTTTGCACGGGATTGATCCAAACGTGGCGATTTGGCCCGCCACAGGCATTGAGGCGCTGCATGCCTATTCGCTGGTGCATGACGACCTGCCGTGCATGGACGACGATGACCTGCGCCGGGGCGCACCCACCGTGCATGTCAAATGGGACGAGGCGACTGCCGTTCTGGCTGGGGATGCCCTGCAAACCCTCGCGTTTCAGATGGTGGCGCATCCGGACGTGGACGCGGCGCGCGCCGATCTGGCCCTGTCCCTGGCTCAGGCCGCAGGCGCCCAAGGCATGGTGTTGGGCCAGGCGCTCGACATCGCGGCGGAAACCGCAGACGCCCCGCTCACCCTCGACGAGATCACGGCCCTCCAACGCGGCAAGACCGGCGCGCTGATCGAATGGTCCGCCACCGCGGGCGCCCGCATGGCCGGGGCCGACCTCGCGCCACTGCAGGCCTACGCCCGCGCGCTAGGTCTCGCCTTTCAGATCGCCGACGACATCCTCGACGTCACCTCGGACGCCGAAACCATGGGCAAGGCCACGGGCAAGGACGATGCTGCAGGCAAGGCCACCTTTGTTTCGCTGCTGGGCCTTTCCGAGGCGAAACGCCGCGCTGACCAACTCGTGACCGAGGCGTGCGACGCCTTACATGTATACCAAGCGGACGCTGAGGTATTGCGGGACGCCGCCCGCTTTGTCGTGACCCGCCAGAACTAGAGACACTATGACAGACCGGCCAAAAACCCCGTTGCTGGACACGATCCGGCGCCCCGCCGACCTCAAACACCTGAGCGATGCACAACTGCGTCAAGTGGCGGATGAAGTCAGGGCCGAAACGATCTCGGCCGTGTCCGTCACCGGCGGGCACCTTGGCGCAGGGCTGGGCGTGGTGGAATTGACCGTGGCACTGCACGCCGTGTTCGACACGCCGCGGGACAAGCTGGTGTGGGACGTCGGCCACCAATGCTATCCGCACAAGATCCTGACCGAACGCCGCGACCGCATCCGCACCTTGCGGCAAAAGGACGGGCTGAGCGGTTTCACCAAACGCAGCGAATCCCCCTATGACCCGTTCGGTGCGGCGCATTCGTCCACGTCCATCTCCGCCGCCCTGGGCTTTGCCGTGGCGCATGACCTGGGCGGCACCCCGCCCGAAGGGTCAGGCGACGCGGTTGCGGTGATCGGCGACGGCGCGATGAGCGCCGGCATGGCCTACGAGGCGATGAACAACGCGGGCCACTTGAAAAAGCGGCTGTTCGTGATCCTGAATGACAACGAGATGAGCATCGCGCCACCGACCGGCGCCATGTCCTCTTACCTTTCCAGCCTCTATGCCCAGGCCCCCTTCCAGGACTTCAAGGAAGCCGCCAAGGGCGCTGTCAGCCTGCTGCCCGAACCGTTTCGGGAAGGAGCCAAGCGCGCCAAGGACATGCTCAAGGGAATGGCCGTTGGCGGCACGTTGTTCGAAGAGCTGGGGTTCAGCTATCTCGGCCCAATCGACGGGCACGACCTGAACCAGTTGCTCCCCGTGTTGCGCACGGTACATGACCGCGCCACGGGCCCCGTCCTGATCCACGTGCTGACGAAAAAGGGCAAGGGCTACGCCCCCGCCGAAAGCGCCCGCGACAAGGGCCACGGCGTGGCCAAGTTCGACGTGGTAACCGGCGAGCAGAAGAAAGCGCCCAGCAACGCGCCCAGCTACACATCGGTCTTTGCCCAAAGCCTGACCAGACAGGCCGAGGCGGACGACAAGGTTTGCGCCGTCACCGCCGCCATGCCCGACGGCACCGGCCTCAACCTCTTTGCCGAACGCTACCCCAGCCGCTGCTTTGACGTGGGTATTGCCGAACAGCACGGCGTGACATTTTCCGCCGCGCTGGCCGCGGGCGGGATGAAACCATTCTGCGCGATTTATTCGACATTCCTGCAACGCGGCTATGATCAGGTGGTGCATGACGTGGCCATCCAACGCCTGCCCGTCCGCTTTGCCATTGACCGTGCCGGCCTTGTCGGCGCTGACGGTGCCACGCACGCAGGCGCCTTCGACGTCGCGTACCTCGCGAACCTACCCGGCTTTACCGTCATGGCCGCCGCGGACGAGGCGGAACTGGTGCACATGGTCGCCACCGCCGCCGCGCATGACGACGGCCCCATCGCCTTCCGCTTTCCGCGGGGCGAAGGCACGGGCGTGGAATTGCCCGAACGGGGCGAACCCATCGAGATCGGCAAGGGCCGCATGATCCACGAGGGCAAGGGCGTTGCGATCCTGAGTTTCGGCACGCGCCTAGCGGAGGTGGAAAAAGCCGCAGAGAACCTGCGCGCTAAAGGGATCGATCCGACCATCGCCGACGCACGCTTTGCCAAGCCACTGGACCGCGACCTGATCCTGCGGCTCGCCGCCGAGCACGACGCGCTGATCACCGTCGAGGAAGGCGCAGTGGGCGGTTTTGGCAGCCACGTGGCACAACTGCTCGCCGATGAGGGCGTGTTCGACCACGGTCTCAAGTTCCGCGCGATGGTCCTGCCCGACATCTTTATCGATCAGGCGAGCCCCGCCGACATGTACGCCGTCGCAGGCATGAATGCCGAACAGATCGAAGCCAAGGTGCTGCACGTGCTTGGCGTCACGTCACTGGACGAAGCACGCGCCTGACCCTTGCCTTGACCCGCGCGCTTGGGTCAGGGTCGCGCCATGGATATCCACAGCCGCCCCGTCCACATCTATCGCTGGATCGTGTTCCTGCTGGCGGCAGGCTATTGCCTTTACCAGATGGTCGCGGGGCAGTGGGGTGGGCCGGGCGGGCCATTCCGCTATCTCACGATCTGGGCGCTGTTCCTGTCGTTCTACGCCGCCTCTCGCATGCTGGCGCTGACCGAACACCGCATCACGCGGCATCACGAGGTGACTGCGATGTGCGCCGCCGTGCTGAACGTCATGGTCGTGTTTCTTTACTGGAGGCTCTACTTCAGCGATCCCGGCCTCGTGAACGGTGGCAATCGGATCATCTGGTGGCTGGAATACTACCTGCATGCGCTTGGCCCCGCGCTCCAGATCATCGACGCGCTTTTGATCGGCCGCGTGTTCCGCCGCGTCTGGCGCGCGGTGCCGCCCCTGATCGCCATCATCGTCGCGTATGTTGCGTGGGCCGAACTGTTCGTGCAGCGCTTTAACGCCAAGCCCGAAGGGACCGTGACCAGCGGCCTGCCCTACCCGTTCCTCAATTCGATGGATTGGGGCGAGCGGTTGACCTTCTATCTGTTCAACGGTGGCACCGCGGTCGCCCTGCTGGCCCTCTTTGGCCTTATCGGCGCTGTGCTCTACCGCGTGTGGCGCCCTCAGATCCCCGCCTGAACCAGCCACAGCATCGCACCCGCCATGCACCCCACCACGAAATAACCCCACAGCACATAAAGCCCGTCGCGGGTAAAAAGCCCGAAGGTCATCAACGCCAACGCCCCCGCGCCAAAGGACGTCACAAAAGGCAACAGCTCCAGAAACGGCCACACCAGCGGCACGCACATGCACACGAGCAGCGTCAGCCAGCGCAGCGGCCCGACCGTCAGGATCCGCAGCCGCGGATGCGAGTGGCGATCAATCCACGCCGCCGGTCGCCGCATCCACTGGATCGCCCGCACATATCGCGCGCGCGGGATGCGCCGATTGCGCAGAAAGCTGGGCAACCACAGATGCTGCCGCCGAAATACGGCCTGCCCCATCACCAGCAGGATCACGATAGCCGACAGGGTCGGCAGGCCCGGAATGCCCGACAACGGCGACACGAGGATCAGGGCAATCGCCAGCACCACCGGCATGATCGACCGCTCACCGGTTGCATCCAGGATATCCTGCACCGACACGGCATCTCCCGTACCGGCCTCCTCCAACCGGTCCAGCAGCAGCGTCAGCGTATGGTCGCTCACTGTTCGTCGGCAAGCAAGGCGGCCAACCCCTCCCGATAGGACGGGAAGCGTAGGGTCACGCCAAGCTCGCTCTTGATCCGGTCATTCCGCACCTTCTTGCTTTCAGCATAAAAGCTGCGGGCCATCGGCGTCATCTCCGCCGTCTCGAACGGCTCGGCCGGGGGCAGCGGCAGGCCCAGCAGCGCAGCGGCGTGGCCAATGACGTCCTGCGGCGGGGCCGGATCATCATCGCACACGTTGTAGGCCGCACCCGGATTGGGCCGCGCGATGGAGGCGGCAAGGACCTGCGCGATATCGTCCACATGGATGCGCGAGAACACCTGCCCCGGCTTGATCACGCGCCGCGCCGTGCCCGCCCGCACCTTGGCGAATGGGCCGCGCCCCGGCCCGTAAATGCCCGCAAGACGAAAGATGTGCAGCGGCAGCCCCGGAACCGCGCGCCAGGCTTCCTCGGCCTGCCGTCGCCACTGCCCCCGCCGGGTCGACGGGGTGAGCGGCGTCGCCTCATCGACCCAGCCACCCTGGTGATCGCCGTAAACGCCCGTGGTCGACAGGTAACCGACCCAATCGAACTGATCCGCCCGTGCCGCAATCTCCTCGCCCATCACGCGCAGCACCGGATCGCCCTCGGCATCCGGCCCGGCAGAGATCAGCAGATGCGTCACACCGTCAAGGTCGACAGGCACCCCCGGAAAGACCACTGGCGTGACACCCGTCTCGGCCAGCGCCGCGGCCCTGTCCGCCGACCGCGTCGTGCCGGTGATCCGCCACCCGTCCGGCAGCAAAAGCCGCGTCAGCGCCTTGGCCGAATAGCCGTGCCCAAAGGAGAAAAGTACACCCGTCATGCCGCATAGGTGACGTTTCGCGCAGCTCTGGACAAGCCCCCCACTGCACGGCCTAATGCCGACATGTCCGACGATCCGTCCCTCAGCCGCGCCTACGCGCTGGAAACGCCCGATGACTCCGTCGCTTTGTACGGAGATTGGGCCGGGACCTATGACACCGATTTTGCGCAGGCCAGTGACTATATTCTGCACGAACAGGTTGCCCGGCACTTTACCTTGATCGGCGGCTTTGGCCCCGTGCTCGACATTGGCGCGGGCACCGGTCTGTGCGGCGCGGCGCTGGCCGCGCGCGGGATCACGCCCATCGACGGCACCGACATCTCACCTGAGATGCTGCAGGTCGCCGGGGCCAAGGACATCTACCGCGACCTCTTTGCCGCCAACCTGCTCGACGGGCTGCCCGTTCCTGACCGGCCCTACCAAGGGGCGGTCAGCTCCGGCACCTTCACCACCGGCCATGTGGGGCCCGAGGGCATCTCTCCAATCCTCGCCACTCTGCGCCCTCGCGCGTGGGTGGTGCTGTCGATCAACGCGGCGCACTACGCCGCCGCCGGTTTCGAGGCCGAACTGGCAAGGTTAGACCCGCACATCGACGATCTCTCGCTGACCAAAGCCGCCATCTACGGTCCGGGCGCGCGCGGCACCCACGCCCAAGATCAGGCGCTCCTCGTCGCGTTCCGCAAAAGATGATGGCTGGAAGCGTAGGCCGCGTTCCCGGAAACCCACGAGGCACCAAACGGATGATGGAGTGTCCTCGGGCTTGCCAGCCCTGATCGGGCGGAGTGCTATAGCGAAGGATCCGGACCTGAAAGCCGTTCAGGTATACATCTGCGTCTTCCGCGCCCGCGCCTCCTCGGTCGCACGGCCTGTTCCGTCGTGATAGCTGCCAAACCAACGGTCCCACGGCATTTCCACGGTGCCATAGTTGCACTCAAAATACCGGTGATGCAGCTGATGGAAATAGACGCCCATACGCATTTGCGGGTTGTCGTTCACCACCAGTTCCTCAAACCCCGAATGTGAAAACACCGGATGGGTGGACTGTACGTAGCCATGAAACATCACGTGCAGCGGATGGCTGGGCACCACCAGATGGATGGCAAAGTTGGTGTAGAACAGCAGATGCTCCACCGGGTGCATCGAGATGCCCGACCAAGGTCCGACGTTGACGTTGCGATGATGCAGGGCGTGCGCCAGCTTGTATAGCGGCGGCCAGTGCAGCGCGCGGTGGATCCAGTAAAAGTGAAAGCTCGACCAGATCGGGATCAGCACAAAGAACGCGACGAACCACACCGGGTTTTCCGGAAAGAAGAAGGTGGGCGCATACCCGTTCGCCATCGCCCAGAACACCAGCACCTGCGCCGCGGACCACAACGTGATGCCGCTCGCGATATGCCAGAACATGTTGTCGTAAAGCTGGTTGCGGAAGGTGAAGGTGCCATTGTCGCTGACCTGATCGCGCGGGTCGAACTTGGACGCCATGCCCTGCCCCTTGCGAGTGATCAGCCAGTGATGCAGCCCGCCCGCGATCAGGCATTGCGGCACCAGATTGGCCAGCCACACGCGGATGACCCAACCCCATTCCAAGCTGCGCATCGCCTCCAGCGGTGGCAGGATCGCAAAATATGCGATCAGGGCGAGCACAAAGCAGATGGTCGTCGTCGAAAACTCAAACCAGAATGCCGCATACCACCCGAAGATCGCGCGGGGGCGCGGCGGCCACTGAAACAGCGGGTTCTGCGCCAGCGGCGTGGCCGGGCGGTGGTTCCAGCGTTCGGCTTCACGGACCTCGGGATCACGTGGCATAATTCGATCCTTCCTCGTCCAGAATGGCCTTGAGCTCGGTCAGGTGCCGCTCGTCCTGCTCGGGGTAATCCTCGATCTCCTGAGCGGTCTTTGCTGCGATATCGTCGGGGATCACGCGCAGCGGTTTGCCCGTCTGCAGGGCCAGCATGTAGGTCTGACAGGCACGCTCAAAGTAGAACATTCGGTTAAAGGTCTCCGCCACCGTTTGGCCGATCACCATGATGCCGTGGTTGCCCATCACCATCACCTTCTTCTTCGGATCATCGAACAGCTGTGCACAGCGTTCGCCTTCCGCCTCGAACGCCAACCCGCCATAGGCATCGTCCACCACCACCCGGTCAAAGAACATCGCACCGTTCTGATCCACAGGCGGCAAGGTGCTGTCCGCCAGCGCGGCCAGCGCCGTGGCATAGGGCGAATGCACATGCATCGCACAGCGCGCGTGGGGACAGTGCCGGTGCATGCCGCCATGCAGACCCCAAGCCGTCGGGTCAGGCGCATCCGGGCCTTCCATGCTGGCAGGATCATTGGCGTCGACGACGATCAGGTCCGATGCCTTGATGCGGGAAAAGTGCATCTGGTTGGGGTTCATCAGGAACTGCGTGCCATCGTCGTTGATGGCGAGGCTGAAGTGGTTCGCCACAGCCTCGTGCATGTTCAGCCGCACGGTCCAGCGGAAGGCCGCAGCCAAATCCACACGTTCTTGCCAATGGTCGATATTGGGACGAATCTCGGTGACGGACATAGCGTGGACTCCCAGTTGATGGCCTAGCCTGCCGTCAGGCAGACGGTGCGATCAACTCCAAAACCTGTTCCGCCAGCGACCTAAACGGCAGAATCTCGCTGCGCCGCAAGCCAGCGGGAAATGACGATGATCCGCAGAATTGCGATGCCAAAGATCGCTGCGTGGATACAAAAGCTCAGCACAGGCTGAACCAAAGGTGCGTAGAACAAGATGTTGGTAATCTGCGCCTGCGACGCCGCCTGAAACTCAGTAAATCGATACAGCATCGACTCGGCGGTATAAAGAACCGTGATCACAAGACTGTCGCGCCAACTGCCCAGCAAGAGCGTCCAGCGTTGTTTCTCGGAGGTGTCGCCATACACATCCCGCGTACGACCGTAATGCATGAACGCCACCGAGATAAAACCCAATGCCGCGACCACGGCCACGATGCTTAGCAGCACCATACCCCGCTGAAATGCAAAGCTGTTGAAAACGTCGATCGGGTTCATGGGTCTTTGGGCCGTGATGGCACCCAAGCATACCCGTTCTCGCAGAGAATATACGCCTCGCGCAGGCCGTGCGGTTTATCCAGCGGTTCGGCCAGGATGGTGGCGCCCAGCGCCTCGGCCCGCGCCACCGCCTCGTCCGGATCGGTGTCGTAGAGGTGAATTTCGATCCCCGCCCCGCGCGGCGGGTTTTCAGGCAGCAAGCCCAGCAAGGGATGCGAATGATATGTCCCGTCGCTGTGCAGCTGAAACACTTGATCCCCGTAGGTCATGATCGCGAAATCCGCGGTCGGCTGAAACGCCGTCATCTCGAAAACAGCCTCTAAAAAGGCGACTTCGGCAAAGACATCCCGCACCAAAAGGTTCAGGCCCATACCCTTCAAACCGCGGCCAAAGCTGTCTGCATCTGCTGTGTTATAGTCCATAAGGTCAGCCTTGCTGATACATTCAGATCCGTCAAGCTCGGCGGAATGGGTGACAGTTTGACGACATCGCCCGGCCCCCTCTTGCACCTGCCGGAAAATCCTGATCCAACGGGACATGGAACATGACCTTTTCCCGACGGCCTTTCCTTCGTGGCCCGATGTTGCCCCCGACCTTGTGAATGTTGCCGCTGGCCGTGCGCCTGCCGATACCGTTATTCGCGGCGGAACGTGGGTCAACGTGCATACGCGCGAGGCGCTGCCGAACCATGATATCGCGATCAAACACGGGCGGATTACCTGCGTCATCCCCGATGCGCGCGCGCAAGTCGGCCCGGAAACCGAAGTGATCGAGGCGCGTGGGCGCTATATGATCCCCGGCCTGTGTGACGGGCATATGCATATCGAAAGCGGGATGCTTACGCCCGCCGAATTTGCCGCCGCAGTGATCCCGCACGGCACCACGACCATGTTCACCGACCCCCACGAGATCGCCAATGTGCTGGGCCTCGAAGGGGTCCGCCTGATGCATGACGAGGCGCTGATGCAGCCCGTGAACATCTGGACCCAGATGCCCTCTTGCGCGCCGTCGGCACCGGGGATGGAGACGACAGGGTTTGAGATCAGCGCCGAAGATGTGGCCGAAGCCATGGATTGGCCCGGCATCATCGGGCTCGGTGAGATGATGAACTTTCCCGGCATGTCCGCCGCCGATCCGCAGATGCTGGCCGAAGTCGCCGCGACGCAGCGGGCGGGCAAGACGGTGGGCGGTCACTACGCTTCGCCTGATTTAGGGTCTAATTTCGCCGCCTACGTGGCCGGTGGCCCAGCGGATGATCACGAAGGGACGTGCGAGGCGGACGCGGTTGCACGCATGCGGCAAGGCATGCGGTCGATGATCCGGCTCGGCTCTGCTTGGTACGACGTGGAAACGCAGATCACCGCGATCACGGAACGTGGCCTCGACCCGCGCAACATGATCTTGTGCACGGATGATTGCCACTCCGGCACGTTGGTCAATGACGGGCATATGAACCGCGTCGTGCGGCACGCCATCGACTGCGGATGCGACCCGCTCGTGGCTTTGCAGATGGCGACGATCAACACAGCAACGCATTTCGGGTTGGAGCGTGAGATTGGCTCGCTCACGCCGGGGCGACGGGCGGATGTGATCCTCACCTCCGACCTCAAGACCCTGCCCATCGAACACGTCATCGCCCGCGGGCAAACAGTCTCTGTCGACGGCAAACTGCTTGCCCAATGCCCCCATCTCGACTGGCCCGCCCATGCCCGCCAGACCGTGCGCATGGGCAAGGACAAGACCGCCGCCGATTTCGAGATTGCGGCACCCGAGGGCGCAAACTCCGTCACCGCCAATGTCATCGGTGTGGTCGAAAACGCAGCGCCCACCAAGGCACTGAAACGCGACATGCCCGTGAACGACGGCAAGGTGGACAGCCATGGCGACACCTGCCAGATCGCGCTGGTCGAACGGCACCGTGCGACCGGTGGCGTGACGAATGCCCTCGTCGCAGGCTTCGGTTACGGGGGCCGCATGGCCATGGCCTCCACCGTTGCGCATGACAGCCACCACATGATCGTCGTTGGCACCGACCGCGACCAGATGGCGCTGGCCGCCAACCGCCTCGCACAGGTCGGCGGTGGTGTGACCTTGTTCAAGGATGGAGAGGAACTGGCGCTGGTCGAATTGCCCATCGCCGGCCTGATGTCCGACAACCCCGCCGCCGAAGTGGCCGCAAAAGCCCAGAAACTGGGTGAGGCAATGGAGGCCTGCGGCTGCACGCTCAACAATGCGTACATGCAGCACTCACTCCTCGCCCTCGTCGTGATCCCCGAACTGCGTATCTCGGACCTTGGCCTCGTCGACGTGCGCACATTCGAATTTATCCCCGTATTAGAGACATAAAATGAAAAGCCTCACCCACCGCTCGCACCAGGAATTTCACGACCCCGCCGCCGCAGTCGCGCACTTGCGCGAGCTCTACAAGGAAGCGTCTGACTTTCTCTGCCAGCAGTTCATCGCGGCGATCCACGACGGCGCACCCGAAGGCCGCGTGCGCGCCTTTTACCCCGAGATCCGGTTTACCACGACAAGCTATGCGCAGGTCGACACCCGGCTCAGCTTTGGGCACGTGTCGGCGCCCGGCACCTACGCCACGACCGTGACGCGGCCCGACCTGTTCGCCAGCTACCTGACCCAGCAGATCGGCTTGTTGATCACCAACCACGGCCAACCGGTCGAAATCGGGTATTCGGACACACCGATGCCCGTACACTTTGCCGTTGCCAACGACCCTGACATCACGGTTCCGCAACAGGGCGCGGCGAGCTTTCCCTTGCGGGACGTGTTCGACGTGCCGGACCTGTCGACCACCAATGATGACATTGCCAACGGCGTGCATGAGCCGACGAATGGGATCGGCCCGCTTGCCCCGTTTACCGCACAACGCATCGACTATTCCCTCGCGCGGCTGGCGCATTACACCGCGACCGACCCGGACCATTTTCAGAACCACGTGCTGTTCACCAACTACCAGTTCTACGTGTCCGAGTTCGAAGCCTATGCCCGCGCCCAACTGGATGACCCGGAGAGCGGGTATACCGCGTTTGTGTCGACCGGGAACGCGATGATCACGGCAGGGGACCAACCGCTCGAAGTCAGCCCCAAGATGCCGCAAATGCCGACCTATCACCTGAAACGCGCGGACGGATCGGGCATCACACTGGTGAACATCGGCGTGGGGCCGTCCAACGCCAAGACGGCCACCGACCACATCGCGGTGCTGCGCCCGCATGCGTGGCTGATGGTCGGGCACTGCGCCGGACTGCGAAACAGCCAAGCGCTTGGCGACTTTGTCCTCGCGCACGCGTATCTGCGCGAGGATAACGTGCTGGATCAGGATCTACCGCCCTGGGTGCCGATCCCGGCGCTGGCCGAGATCCAGATCGCGCTCGAAGAAGCCGTAGCGCAGGTGACCGCGCTCGAAGGCTACGAGCTAAAGCGCATCATGCGGACCGGCACCGTCGCCAGCTACGACGACCGCAACTGGGAGCTGCGCGACCAACATGGGCCGGTGCAGCGCCTCAGCCAATCCCGCGCCATCGCGCTGGACATGGAAAGTGCCACGATCGCCGCCAACGGCTACCGGTTCCGGGTGCCCTACGGCACGCTGCTGTGCGTGTCCGACAAGCCGCTGCATGGTGAGCTGAAGCTGCCGGGCATGGCCTCGGACTTCTACAAAACCCAAGTCGCGCGGCACCTGATGATCGGCATTCGGGCGATGGAACAGCTGCGCGGCATGCCGCTGGAACGCATCCACAGTCGGAAATTGCGGTCCTTTGACGAGACTGCATTCCTCTGACACCCCGAAAACAGGCCGAAAAACGCTAAAAACAGGTGTTTTCCCCTTGCGTGACGCCACTATTCGTTGTGTTTTCACACAACATTCCGTTACAAAGCGGGACAGAGGCCCAAGACATCGGGCAGACGAAGGAGACCAGTAAAATGGCAAAACCAATGACCAAGACCCAACTCGTCGCCGCTTTGGCCGAGAAAATGGACAGTGACAAGAAATCCGCCAGCGCTGCGCTGGACGCGATCTGCGGCTTGATCACGGACGAAGTTTCGGGCGGCGGTGCCGTCACCCTGCCCGGCGTCGGCAAGATCTATTGCCGCGAGCGCCCCGAGCGCATGGTGCGCAACCCTGCCACCGGCGAGCAATTCAAGAAAGAAGCCGACAAGGTGGTCAAGATGACCATCGCCAAGGCGCTCAAAGACAGCGTGAACGGCTAAGCCACACGCGAGGGACAGATTGATTGGGCCGCCTTTCGGGCGGCCCTTTTGCGTTCAGCCGTCGAACACCGTGGCCGCATCCCCCATGTAGTTGTCCCAGGCGAACCAGTAGCTGATATGCCCCGCAACACGCGGCAAGCGCGTCCCGTCGGGGGCGAGCAGCGCCTCTTCGGTCACGGTCCAGCGCGTGCCGTCCTGATCTCTCAGCTTGCCCGCGTCCGGGGCAAAGCGGCGCTGGCCCCGCTCATAGGCGCGCACGGCACGTTTATCGACATCGCCCAACAGCACGAGCGGCGTGTCGGCGATACCGTCATTGATCAGCCCACGCGTTTCGAACGCATCAAGCGGCCAGGCCCGCGCCGCGCCAAACTGGCGAACGGTAAAGACGTAGTCCTTTTGCTGGTGCTCTCGCTGATCGACCAGCACCGGAAACATCAGATCCGGGGACGAAAAGTAATCCTTGTAAACCACACCCGACCGATAGTCGCGCCGGTGCCCCGTCTCAAGCGACAGCACCTTGGTGCCGGGGTTCGACCCTTTCCAGCTGTCCCAAGTCGTGATGACCACCGGGCGCTGCTGCAATTCAATGCCACTGTCCACCAGCGGCCCCACCACCGGCTTGCCGGTATACTGGTTCCACAAACTGTGTGTGCCCCGGTCAAACATCAGCTTGTTCGAGCGATAGAGGAAGCCGGACGACCCGAACACCAGCGGCTCCGCCTGCCCGATATCCGTCTCGAACAGGATGCCCGAGCCGCACAGCGTGCAATACGCAAGCGCCAATGGTACGCCGCCAATCACGTCATTGAACATCTCGTGCCAGCCCATGATGCGCAGGGGATAGGCCCGCGCATCGCCATTGATCGACACGCCAAACACCAGATCATCGCCGCGCAGGTAATCCGCCTGAGCCACTGTGAGTAACTCGGGGTTGTCCAGTGACGGGATGCCATCCTTGACCACGCCACCCCACGCAATCTCTTCGAGCCGGATCTTCATCCGGTCGCGGGCAAGGTATTCCAGCCGCAGCAAATCGTCGAAATTCTCATCGACGCGCAGCAGCACCTCGCGTTTGAACGGGATGAAGGCCGGGTGCGGCACAACTTCGGGCGTGTTCTCCTGCCACAGCATCCAGGCAAACCAGTCCACCCCATGCTCTTCGCCCGTGATGGCCTGCAACGTCTCGGCGATGGCGAACTGCCGGTCACGCGCAAACCGCAGCGATTGGATCAACCCCGCTGCCATATCCGGGTCGCGCCGGTCTCGGATAAAGGCGAGCGCCTCGAAATACTCGGATGTGGGCGCAAAAAGCGGCGCGCGGTGCACCTCGAGCATATCCCGATCCTGCGCCAGGCCTGTGGTCGGCGCAGCGGCCCCGGCCAGGGCAAGGCCGGCAAACTGGCGGCGTGTCAGTGTCATGTCATCCTCCCGGAACGGCTTTGCGCACAATGTGGCTGCACGCGCGATCACTTGCACCAAACAGAGCCGTGATCGCCCCACTTGCACCCACACCCGAATTGCAGGACGGTCGCCCGAGAAATGACCAAGGGGCAGACATGGATATTCGCGCCATCGCGATGGGGCTGACCTTTGCGTTCATCTGGTCGTCGGCGTTCACCTCGGCCCGGATTATCGTCACCCACGCGCCGCCCTTTGCCGCCTCGTCCGTACGCTTTGCCATCGCGGGCTGCATTGGCGTGGCGATTGCCTGGGCGCTGGGGCAAAGCTGGCGACTGACGCGCGACCAGTGGCGCGCCACGCTGGTCTTTGGCCTCTGCCAGAACGCGATTTATCTGGGGCTGAACTTTTACGCCATGCAAACGGTGGAGGCATCGCTCGCTTCGATCATCGCGTCGACCATGCCACTGATGGTGGCGGCGGCTGGCTGGGCCGTGTTCCGGGACAGGTTGCCAGCGCTTGGGATCCTTGGGCTGATCCTCGGGATTGGGGGCGTGATGCTGATCATGTGGGCCCGGCTTGGCACCGGAGTGGACACGTTTGGCGTCGCGCTTTGTGTCATTGCCGCTGCGGCACTGACGGTGGCGACGCTGATGATGCGCACCATGTCGTCGGGTGGCAACCTGATGATGGTCGTGGGCTTGCAGATGTTCGTGGGCGCCATCGTGCTGGGTATCGCCTCGGCCCTGACCGAGACACTTTACGTCACCGTCACGCCCGCCCTTATCGCGGCCTTTACCTACACCATCTTTGTACCGGGTCTGCTGGCCACGTTCATCTGGTTCACGCTGGTGCAGCGGATCGGGGCAACCAAGGCTGCGACCTTCCACTTTCTCAACCCGTTCTTCGGGGTTGCCGTGGCCGCCGTGCTGCTGGGCGAACGGCTGGGTCCGCAGGACATACTGGGCGTGGCCATCATCGCCGCCGGAATTCTTGCGGTACAAGTGTCACGGCAAGCCAAAACCTGACCCTTCCCCCTTGCGCCTGTCATGCCCGGTTTTATCCTGCGCTGGATTTCGATGTGTTCCGGAGCACGCATATGCACCGCCGTACCCTATTGCTCACCGCTGCTGCCGCGGCATTACCCCTTGGCGCACACGCCTACCCGGCCGAAATGTTCACCCCGGCCCTGTGGCGTGATCTGCGCCAAGACGACCGGACCGTGATCTTCAACTACCGGGCGGCATGGTCGCTGACATGCCAGATCAAGGCGGACCTGATCGCCGAGGCGCTCGCCGAAAACCCCGCCTATCAGCAGCTCAGCTTCGTCGACATCGATTGGGACACATTCGGACAATCGCAATTGACGCAACGGCTCAAGGTCAAGCGGCGTTCGACGCTGCTGGTGATGAAGCAGGGCGAAGAGATTGCCCGCCTCGAAAACGAACCTTACGCGCGCCGTGTCCGCGCGCTTCTCGACACAGCGCTTGCCGCCTGATGAAGCTGCTCTTTGTCCACCAGAATATGCCCGGCCAGTATCGCGAGCTGGTGCAATGGCTGGCCGCAACCGGACAGCATGAGATCGTCTTTCTGACGCAACGCACCAACGCTCCGGAATTTGCGGGGGTGCGCACAGTCAAATACCGGACCCATCACAAGGCCGGCGACGACGCGTATGCGCTGTCCAAGACGTGGGAAAACGCCGCCGGAAACGGCTGTGCCGCAGCACAAGCCGTACAACAGATGGTGGCAGGCGGATTTGTCCCTGACATCGTGATCGGCCATGTGGGTTGGGGCGAAATGAGCTTTCTCAAGGAGGTGCTGCCAGACACGCCGATCATCGGATTTTTCGAGTATTACTATTCGGTGCATGGCGGCCCGGTGGGCTTTGATCCAGCCAGTCCGCCATCCGACCATTCACCGTTTCTGATGCAGGGACACAATGTCGTCCCGCTCTTTAACATTGAACAGGTCACTCTGGGTCACAGCCCGACCAAGTGGCAGCGCGACCGCTTTCCCGAAAGCTTCCACGACAAGATCTATGTCTGCCACGACGGCATCCGCACCGACAAGCTGGTGCCCGACAAAAAGGCCAAGGTGAACCTTGGCCGGATCGGCCGCCCCCTGACGCGCAAGGACGAGATCGTGACCTACATGGCGCGCAATCTCGAGACGACGCGCGGCTTTCACATGTTCATGCGGGCCCTGCCGCACATCCAAAAGGCGCGGCCAGGCGCCCGTGTGATCGTGATCGGCGGCAACGACGCCTCTTATGGCGGCAAATCCAAACATCCCGGCGGTCTGCGCGGCGAGATGGAGAAAGAGGTGGGCCACCTGCTGGATTGGGACCGGCTCCACTTCCTTGGCCAGGTGCCATACGAGAGCTACCAGAAGATCATCCAGATCAGTTCATGCCACATCTACCTGACGATGCCATTCGTGCTCAGCTGGTCCCTGCTCGAATCCATGTCGATGGGTGCGACCATCGTGGCGAGTGACGTGCCACCCGTGCGCGAGGCGATGACACACGGCGAGACGGGCTTGCTGGTCGATTTCTTTGATGCCGAAGGGATTGCCGCCCAGGTGGCGGACGTGTTGGACCGACCGCGCGATTTTGAACATCTGGGTCCGGCCGCACGGCAACATGTAATCGACACCTACGATTTTCACACGGTCTGCCTGCCGGAACATGTGCGCCAGATCAACGCGCTGGTGCCTGCTGACAAGCAGATTGCGCTGCCATGACCGCACCGCTGGTCGTGCTGGGCGCGGGCGGGCGACTGGGCCGCCTGCTGGCACCGGCCTGGCCTGCCGACGCGGTGCAATACACCCGCACAGATCTGGACATCTTTGACACCGCCGCACTGACATCTGCCTTGCGCGGGTCGCGGGCGGTGCTGTGTCTGGCGGGGGTCACCAACGGGTCGGACCGCCCCATGGCAATGAACGTGACGTTGGCGGAACGGACGCTGGATGCGGCAATCAGGGCGCAGTGTGGGCCAGTGTTCCTGATGTCCTCCGCCGCCGTTTACGGGCGGCAATCTGGCCGCCTGTCCGAAGAAACCGTGCCCGCCCCACTGTCGGACTACGGCCAGTCCAAAGTCGCGATGGAGCGGATGGCCGCCAAACACGCGCACCCATGCATCACGCTGCGCCTGGGCAATGTGGCCGGTGCGGACGCCATCCTTGGCGGCTGGCGGCCTGGTTTTGCGCTCGACGTGCTGGACGGTGGGAATACGCCGGAACGCAGCTATATCGGCCCGCGCAGGCTTGCGCGCGTTCTTGGCACACTCAGCCGCCTGGCCGATCTGCCACCCTGTCTCAACATCGCCGCCCCGGGCACGGTTGCGATGGGTGAAATGCTGGATGCCGCCGGGCTTGGCTGGACGCCGCGCAAGCCAGATGACACCGTCATTGGCAAAGTCTCCCTCGACACCACGCGGGTTTCGACGTTCATTGACTGGCACCCAGAGGACAGCACCGCGGTGGCCATGGTGCGCGAATGGAAAGAACTGACAGCCCGCATATGACCTGGCGCAAACGCATCTTCGACCTCTTTTTCGCCAGCTTGCTCGTGGTGATACTGGGGCCCATCATCCTGTATCTCATTTGGAAGATCTGGCGCGTTCAGGGCCGCCCCATCTTTTACGTGGCCGAACGCATGAAAGGGCCGGACACCGCCTTTGGCCTGATCAAATTCCGGACAATGACGGTCGTGGATGACGATCAGGGTGTGTCTGGCGCACACAAAGAGGCCCGCATTACACCGATGGGCGCGCGGTTGCGCGCCAAACGTCTGGACGAGTTTCCGCAGCTGTGGAACATCCTGAAAGGCGATCTGAGCTTTGTCGGCCCACGCCCGCCCTTGCGGGAATATGTCGAACGGTTTCCCGACCTCTACGCGCGCGTCTTGCGGTCGCGTCCCGGCGTCACCGGACTGGCCACGATCCGCTTTCACAAGCACGAAGATCGGTTACTGGCCCGGTGCCGCACACCCGAAGAAACGGATGAGGTCTATTGCCGCATTTGTGTGCCCCGCAAGGCGCGACTGGATCTCATCTATCAGCAGAATCAAAACACGTGCTACGATTTTGATCTTGTTTTTCAAACCATTGGAAATCTCTTTCGTCGCAAGTCGTCCAAGGGTTCCTCACAGACCTAAGCGGACCAAACGCCGCTCAAATATGCAGCAGACACTCGGATTCCCGCCGACAAACGGCCGACGCGAACATTGAACTATAAATCATCTCAATTGCTGTGTATCGGTGAAGGTACTGCGCCGTACGGGTCCGGCGGGGGGGCTGTATGTTAAAACTTCTGAAATCGATGTCGCGCCGACAAAAACGCAATGTCTTTGTCGCACTCGACTGCTTGCTTGTGCCTGTTGCGTTGCTGTTTGCGTTCAGCCTGCAAGCACCACTGGGCGGATCATGGGCCATGCTCGAGGCATATCTGCCCGAACTGCCCATCGTCATCGCCGCGGCGGCAGGGCTATCGCTGTGGCTTGGCATCAGCAGCACAACGCTCAATGATTACGAGGCAAGCTCGGTCGGTCACACGGCGATCTTTGCAGGGCTTCTGACCGCAGTATCAGTCGCTTTGACCACCCTGATCAAGCCGACCCTGCCGCTTAGCACGCAAATCGTGTTCGGCATCACATACTTTGTCTTTTCGGCGCTGAGCCGTGCCATTCTGCTGCATCTCGTGCAGGCGATCTATCGCGCGGGTTCCGAGCGATGCCGCGTGCTGATTTACGGCGCGGGAACCACAGGCATGCAGCTGGTGTCGGCCCTGCGCAATCACGAGTTCATCGAACCCGTCGCTTTCGTTGACGACAATCAAGCCCTGCAAGGGCAGTTCGTGCTGCGCCTGCCCGTTCTCAGCCCCGTCCGCATCGCCGAGATCGTGGCGGAAAAGCAGATCAACCGCGTTTTGCTCGCCATGCCGTCGCAAACGCAGCCGAAACAGGTGCAAATCGCGCGCCGCCTCGAAAAGATGGGGCTTGAGGTGCAAACGCTTCCCTCGTTCTCGCAACTGATCGGCGAAGAGGAACTGGTGAACAAGCTCACGCCGATGCATGTCAGCCGCTTTCTCAACCGCGATGAGGTGAGCACGGCGCCCGGTTCGGACGCGGCAGCCTATTTCAATCGCTCGGTACTTGTGTCCGGTGCGGGTGGGTCAATCGGCGCGGAACTGTGTCGGCAGGTGCTCGAATGCGCGCCCTCCAAGATCGTGCTTTATGAACTCAGCGAACTGGCGCTCTATCAGGTCCATCAGGAAATCAGCCAGATGGCCGAGGGCAGCAGTATCAAAGTCGTTCCGCTCTTGGGGTCGGTGACCGATCCGCGGCAGGTGCGGCGCGCATTGCAGGAACATAATGTCGAAGTTGTGCTGCACGCCGCTGCGTACAAACACGTCCCCCTGGTCGAGGAAAACCCGCTGGCCGGGCTGGCCAACAATGTGCTGGGAACCCACACGCTTGTGACAGAGGCCGCCGCCGCCGGCATCGAACGGTTTGTTCTGATCTCATCGGACAAAGCTGTGCGCCCGACCAATATCATGGGCGCCTCCAAGCGGCTGGCCGAACTGGTGGTTCAGGACATTGCCTCGCGCGTGGCCAAGCCAAGCGCGCTGGTCTTTTCCATTGTCCGCTTTGGCAACGTGCTCGGCTCATCAGGGTCTGTCGTGCCGCTCTTTCAGGATCAATTGCGCCGCGGTGGACCACTGACAGTCACGCACCCGGATGTCTCGCGCTACTTCATGACCGTGCAGGAGGCTGTGCACCTCGTTCTGCGCGCGGGTGCAATGGCCAAAGGCGGCGAGGTGTTTGTGCTCGATATGGGCAAACCCGTGCAGATCGAACATCTCGCCCGTCAGGTGATCGAAAGCGCCGGTTACACCGTGCGCGATGCGCAGAACCCCGACGGCGACATCGAGATCGAATTTACCGGCCTCCGTCCCGGCGAGAAGATGACCGAAGAGCTGACGCTGAGCGGATCGTTAATCGGGACAGGCCATCGCAAGATCTTCTTCACGGTCGAAGACGGGTTAAGCGAGATCGAAGTTGCATCCGTCCTACGAGCCTTACGCTCGGCACTTGCGGCCAGCGATGACGATGCTGCACGCGCTGTCGTGACCCGCTGGGTCGACGGGTATCGTCAGCCGGCCACGAAAATCGACACAGCCGGGCGGGCGACCCCTGTATCCTGAATGCAGCGCTTGCGTGCGACCTTGGCGGAATGCACCTTGCGCCGTTGTGCGCGCCTTCACGTCGTGATCTAAACCGGTGCAGAACGAAGGGACATGGACGTGACGGATAATAACCCGCGCCGCTGGAACTGGACCAAGGCTGCCGTGGCGGCATGTGCCTTCGCAATTGCGCCCGCCGTCGCCTCCAACGCGGAGGAAGTTGCGACCGTGCCGTCGCCGACCCTTAACTTCTACGGCGTGCCCGGCCTCGTTGACCTACCAAGCGGCGAGGCATTGCCCGATGGCACACTGGCGCTGAGCGTCTCCAGCTTTGGCGGTCAGACCCGCACCAACGCCACCTTTCAGTTTTCGCCGCGCATCTCGGGCACGTTTCGCTATATCAGCATTCAGGACTGGAATTCCGACGGGTTCGAGACCTATCGCGACCGCAGCTTTGACGCCCGCTTTCTCCTGACCCGCGAAGGGCGCATTCGCCCAGCCATCACCGTTGGCCTGCAGGACCTTGCAGGCACCGGCATCTATGCGTCGGAATATGTGGTCGCAACGAAGAATTTTGACCGGCCGCTGAGCCTGCCGGGTCGCATCAAGGTCACTGCGGGCCTTGGCTGGGGCCGTTTGGGCGGGCTGGGCGATATCGGCACACCCTTTGGCGGCACGCGTCCGACATTCGATGCCGGTGACACCGGCGGCTCGCCCTCGACCGATCAATGGTTCCGCGGACCCGCGGCCCCGTTTGGCGGGATCGAATGGCAGGTGAACGACGCGTTCGGCGTCAAGCTCGAATATTCGAGCGACGCCTACAATCCCGAAACGTCGCGCGGGGTATTCGAACGAGACAGCCGCTTCAACTTCGGGGCAGAATACCAGGTCAGCCGGTTTTTGCGGGTCGGCGGCTACTACCTCTACGGATCCGAGATCGGGGTAAACGCACAGCTGGTCGTAAACCCGACGTCACCGCCGCGCGCCTTTACCCTCGCAGGTCCACGCCCGGTGATCACCCGCCCCGACCGCGCCGCCAATCCCGAGGCATATTCGACCGCCTGGGCCCCTGCCAAGGGCACCGTGACCGAACAACTGGGCACCGCCATCGAACCGCTCCTGCGCGAAGACGGCATTCGCCTGGAAAGCCTCACGCTGACCTCCACCGCGCGGGTCGAGGCGCGCATCGCGTCCCTCCGCTATACCAACAACGCGATCGCCATCGGTCGCACGGCACGCCTGCTGACAGCGACGATGCCCGCGACAGTGGACACGTTCGACATCATCCTGATGCAGGACAGCCTGCCGGTGACCCGCGTCACCCTGCGGCGCAGCGATCTGGAACGGCTCGAATTCCAGCCGGGCGCGTCTGACCTGCTGCTGGCCAGCTCAGCACTCGACAGCGCACCGCCGACAACAGATGCTGACACTTTTGTGCCCGACGGGCTGTATCCCCGCTTTAGCTGGGCCATCGGCCCGTTCTTGCGCCCCAGTTTCTTTGACGTCGAAGAGCCCGTGCGGCTGGATGCCGGCATCGCCCTGTCAGCCGCGTACCGGCCCGCGCCAGGCTGGCTGATTGCAGGTGAACTGCGCCACCGCCTCGTCGGCAATGTCGAAGATACGGCCACCTCCGATTCCGCCCTTCCTCCGGTGCGCACCAGCGCCCCGCTCTTCGCACAGGAAGGGGATACGACCATCGAAAATCTCTACGTCAACCGGCAGTGGAAGACGGGCAAGAACACCTATGCCCGACTGACCGCAGGCTATCTCGAACAGATGTTTGGCGGGGTGTCAGGCGAAGTTCTATGGCAACCCACCGAAAGCCGACTGGCCCTTGGTGTCGAGGCAAATTACGCCCGGCAACGGGACTTTGACCAGCGGCTCGGATTCCAGGACTACGATGTCTTCACAGGCCATGTTTCGGCCTATTACGACTTTGGCGGCGGTTATGTGGGGCAAGTCGATGTGGGTCGTTACCTCGCCGGAGACTACGGTGCCACCTTCTCGGTCGATCGCACGTTCAAGAACGGCTGGAGCGTCGGCGGCTTTTTCACCCTGACCGATGTCAGCTCCGAAGAGTTTGGCGAAGGCTCCTTTGACAAGGGCATTCGGGTGTCGATCCCGCTGCAATGGTTGACCGGACAGCCATCGGTGCAAAACGCCTCCTTCCCGATCCGCCCGATCCAGCGTGATGGCGGGGCGCGGCTGTCGGTGCCCAACCGGCTTTATCCACAATTGCGCGATGCGGATGCCCGCGCCCTGCGCGAGGACTGGGGGCGGGTATGGGAGTGATGATGAACAACGCGCGCCTTGCTGCGGCGCTGGCATGCGCCGCTGTGCTCGCCGCCTGTTCGGGCGGTTCGGATGATTTGCGCACGCAGGGCGGTCGCTTTCTCACCGTGTTCGACACGCTGCAATCCGGCCTCTTCGCAGAAGAGCCGGAATTGCCGACTGTCACGCGCGCGCTGCTCGACGGTCTGACGGTGCCATCGCTCGAAGTGACGGTGCCCAAGAGGGACGGGCTGGCCTACTTGATCCCGCTCATCTCGCGGCGTGACGCAACCCTGGGCCCACTTGATACCTGGACCACCGGAGATGGCTCGCAGCTCACGCTGCGCTCAGGCGTCATTGTCGCAACGCGCGGGCTGGGCGACGACGTGACCTCGACCGACCGGCGCGGCTCAATTGCCTTTGTCACGGGTCAGGCGGGCACGAATTGGCCGATGCGCCTGGATATCCAGACCTCTGCCAACGGCGTGGAACGCCATGATTTCACCTGCACCGGGCAACGCAAGGGTCGCACCACGATCGAAATTGTGGAGCGTAGCTATCCCGTTGAATCCTTGAGCGAAATTTGTACCGGCCGTGATGGAACGCGCATCGAAAACCAGTATTTCGTCGATGTCCGTGACGGAACGGTTTGGCAAACCCGGCAATGGGCAGGTGAAAAAATTGGCTATATGGCCACACGTATCCTGAAAAAGAAGTAACCGAATCTGCACCGTTCTTGCCGTATGCACACCACGGTGCTATCTCTACCCCAACGTTAATGAGCAGCACCGCTCGTCATTTGAGAGATCAAAGATATGAAAAAGTTCATCGCAGCATCCGCACTCGTCGTCGCTGGCCTCGGCGCAACCACCGCATCCGCACAGGGTGAGCTGATCGGCGGCACCATCCTGTCGACACAGGTGATTGCGGGCGTGGTCGTCGCAACAGTTCTCGTTGCCGTGTCCGACGACGGCACCGTGACCACCACGACGGTTGCCCTGTCCGAGTAACTCAACGTCATACTTCTGACGGTCAACGCCGGGTGCAATCTGCGCCCGGCGTTTTTCTTTTGTGGTTTGCGTTTCAGCGGTAATTGATCGCGCGACCTTCCCGCACGCACAGTGACGCCTATATCAATGGCAACAAACTGATGCATTGCGAGGGTCCCGCCATGGCCACATACTTCAAAAATCCCGACGTGATCGCGACCCTGTCGCCCGAAGAATACCGCGTCACCCAGGAAAGCGGCACGGAACGTCCCGGCACCGGCCCGCTGCTTGGCAACAAAGAGCCGGGCATTTACGTCGACATCGTATCGGGCGAGCCGCTCTTTGCCTCATCGGACAAATACGAAAGCGGTTGCGGCTGGCCATCGTTTACAAAACCCATCGACAACGTGACCGAACATCACGATGCCTCCCACGGTATGGTCCGGACAGAGGTACGCTCGAAACACGGTGACAGCCATCTGGGCCACGTCTTTCCCGACGGCCCCCGTGACCGTGGCGGGCTGCGCTATTGCATCAATTCGGCCTCGCTTCGCTTTGTCCATCGCGACGACATGCAAGCCGAAGGCTACGGCGCATATTTGGATCAAGTGGAGGACGTAGCATGAGCCAGGAACGTGCAGTGCTTGCCGGAGGATGCTTTTGGGGTATGCAGGATCTGATCCGCAAGCGCCCCGGCGTCATCTCGACCCGCGTCGGCTATACCGGTGGCGACGTGCCCAACGCCACATATCGCAACCACGGCACACATGCCGAAGGGATCGAGATCATCTATGATCCTTCTGTGATCACCTTTCGCGACCTGCTCGAGTTCTTCTTCCAGATCCACGACCCCACCACGCTGAACCGCCAAGGCAACGACCGCGGCCTCAGCTACCGCTCGGCCATTTATTATGTGGACGAGGCGCAAAAGCAGGTTGCCGCAGACACCATTGCCGACGTCGAGGCCTCAGGCATCTGGCCCGGCAAGGTCGTGACCGAGGTCGCGCCCGTCGGCGACTTTTGGGAAGCCGAGCCAGAGCATCAGGACTACCTCGAGCGCATTCCAAACGGGTACACGTGCCATTTCCCGCGCCCGAACTGGGTTCTTCCAAAGCGCGCCGCGGAGTAGCGGACGGGGCCCTTTGCCGCCGATCATCACCCGCCTGATGCGTTAACAGACGGCGAAATCCTGATTGTCAGAGCGGCAATGCCAAACCTGTAAAGGCGGCCCGCAGTTTCATGTCGTTGCAATTGCGGGGCGTCCCGACGCTTCGATTGTGACAACAGCCTCGACAAACACGTCGCGCGCCTCGGCCCGCGCCGTGCGGACATCGCGATGCACGCGCAGCTGTATGTCCTGCGCCCCAGCGGCGCGCGCATCTGTGTCGGCGGCGTTTTGCAAAACAGTCTCTAACCGGCCCAAGGCCGCGTGCTGATCCGCAAAGTCCTCGAGCCCGTCCGGCAGATGCACGCGGTACAACCCTTCGCCGGGCGAGGTAATCGTCCCGCTCTTGCGGACCGTGACGCGCCCCACCACAGCACCGATCGCATTGGCGACAGCCCCATCATCGGGCAGGATCATATGGGTGCGCAGCGCGCGGCCAACGGCTGGATAATATGCCGCCGCCGACGCGCCTAGCCCGACGACTGGCACGGCAAGCCCCGTCTCCACCCGAACCGTCCCGCCCGGGCGCGCCAAACCGCGCTGCATCAGGACGTGTTCGGCATACTCCGTCGGTAAATCATCCTCGGACAGCCCTGCTTCCAGCAGTGCAACGCAGGTCTGATGCGTGAGTTGATCCACGATGATGCGCGCCATCGTCCCGGCATCCGCTGCCAACATGTCGCCTGCTCCGGTCCGGCGTCGGCCAAACAGCGCACAGGCCAGGGCCGCTGCATCTGTGTCCCAAGTCTGCAGCCAACCCAAAACATGTGCCGCATCCGACGGGGTCAACGCCGACACCTGCACGATCCCTCGTGACACAAGCCGCCGCAGGCCCCCGATCTCGACCCGCGCCCGCAGCACATCGCTGAGCGGACGAATACCGGTGCCGATCCGCTCCAGCAGCGCAGCCTCGCGCGGCCCCAGGCCGTCACACCGCGCGCCAGTTACTGCCCGAACAAAACGGCCATCGTGTTCTCCCGGCACGGTGCTGCGCGATTGCGCCTCGAGGATTGGCACAACGATGTCTGGCGCCTGCTGCGCCAGCAGCGACACCGGCACCACCCGTCGCGGACCAAGCGTCACGCCACCTGTCAGCCCTTCGGCCACAAAATGAACGTCGCTATCCCCGCCAAGCCCGGTTGTCCGCATCGCCACTGCCTCGACCATTGTCCGGTGCGGGCCGACCTGTGCGCCCATCGGGTCAATCGCAGGACGCCCAGCGCTCAGCATGGCAATGTCCGTTGTCGTCCCGCCAATGTCACTGACCAGCGCATCATCCGCACCAGTCAGCCAGCGCGCACCGACAATCGACGCCGCCGGACCGCTCAGGATCGTCTCGATGGGCCGCGCCCGCGCCTGCGCGGCGGACATCAGCGCGCCATCGCCGCGCACCACCATCAGCGGCGCGCCAACGCCCAATTCACCCAGCACATGCTGCGCCCGTCCGATGAGCGTGTCGATCATCCCGATCAGCCGAGCGTTCAGCAGCGCGGTAACCGCCCGCTTTGGACCGCCAAGCTTGGGCGAAAGCTGATGTGACGCCGACACTGGCGCCCCGGTCATCTCTCGAACAAGCTCAGCCACACGCAGCTCATGCGCCGGGTTGCGCGTCGCGAACTGTGCCGCAACGGCAAAGCCGCCTATTGTGCCCTGATGCGCCGCCAAGAATGACAACAGCCCGGCTTCATCCAGCGCTGCAGCCTCGGTCCCGTCATGACGATGCCCCCCGGACAAGGCGCATATCGGATCGTCTCCCAGCGCCTCCGCGAGACCCGGTGTGTCTGCTGCAGCCTTGTCAAAGCCCACATAGATCAGCGCCGCGCGCCCGCCCTGCCCCTCAACCAGCGCATTCGTGGCCAATGTTGTGGAAAGCGACGCCAGCCCGACCTCTGCCGGCATCACGCCGGACGACGCCAGCACAGCGCGCACAGCCTCGCCAACGCCAATCGCCAGGTCGTGCCGCGTTGTCAGCGCCTTTGCCCGCGCAATCACCGCCTCTTCATCGCGCATCAGCACGGCGTCCGTATAGGTCCCGCCCGTGTCCACGCCCAAAAGGATGCTCATGTCAGCCGTTCCACTGCCCACCGCGCGGCATCTGCGACCGCAGGGTCCTTATCGTCCACATGGGCCCGTGCCGCCTCGACCAATTGCGACATGCCGGAGTTCCCGATGGCGTAAAGCACGTTGCGCACAAATCGGTCCCGCCCGATCCGCTTGATCGGCGAACCGGAAAACCGTGCCCGGAACGCCGCATCATCCAGCGCGGCAAATTCCGCCAAAGGTGGCGCACCCACCGCACCCACATACCGCATGTCGCTGGCCGCCACGGCAAACTTGTTCCATGGGCACACCGCCAGGCAATCGTCACACCCATAGATCCGGTTGCCCATCAGCGCGCGTAACTCCAGGTCGACGGGCCCCTTGTGCTCAATGGTCAGATACGAAATGCACCGCCGCGCATCCAGGCGGTAGGGCGCCGGAAACGCATCCGTTGGACACACATCCAGACATGCCCGACACGACCCGCAGTGATCCACCTCAGGCGCGTCGGGCGCCAGATCCAATGTGGTAAAGACTGACCCCAAAAAGGCCCAGTTCCCCCAGGCCCGGCTCAACAGATTGGTGTGTTTCCCCTGCCAGCCAAGGCCTGCCGCCTGACCCAACGCCTTCTCCGGCACGGGGGCTGTGTCCACGAACACCTTGATTTCACCGCCCGCCTCATCGATCAGCCACCGCCCCAATCGCTTCAGCCGCTTCTTGACGATGTCATGATAATCCCGCCCCTGCGCATAGACCGACACGGCCCCCAATGCAGGCTCAGACAAAACGGCCAACGGATCATGCTCCGGCGCATAGCTTTCGGCGAGCATCAGCACAGACCGTGCCTCGGGCCACAGCGCTGACGGATCGCCACGCCAGTGCATCCGCTCCGCCATCCACCCCATCTGCCCGTGATAGCCAGCTTCGACAAACGCCGACAAACGGTCCGCCACCTCCGGCACCGCATCCGGGCGGCAAATCCGTGCGGCCACAAAGCCCTCCTCCAGCGCCCGAGAGATGATCCGCTCTTTGAGGCCCGCCTGTCTTTGTCCCAAAAAAATCCCG
>ERZ1740067.515-NODE-515-length-30699-cov-12.470924_pt1 | contig 30699 bp, 25 predicted proteins | sample MGYA00581736_ERZ1740067 | MGnify/ENA primary metagenome ERZ1740067 (study PRJEB43018, sample SAMN04849236) | marine metagenome | isolation source: floating plastic debris | place: Pacific Ocean | collected 2008-08-27 | study: EMG produced TPA metagenomics... | reverse complement strand
TAGTTAGCTATCTCTCTAGGTTCAACGATGTCGTCGTTGCTTGTGACGCAGATGCAGTCTGGACTTGACTGAACGTTTCATACAGGTCAGTGAAAGATTTCTAACGTTAGGCTGCTCTTTCCAACCCTAGCTGAATTAATTTGTCTACGAGGTCAGGGAATGCGATGCCTGAGGCTTCCCACATTTTGGGATACATGCTCGTGGCAGTGAAACCGGGCATGGTGTTGATTTCATTGATGAGGATTTCGTCTGTTTCCTCTATATAAAAGAAGTCCACCCGTGAGATGCCGGAACCGTCGATGGCTTGGAAGGCTCTGATGGCGAGTTCTTGAATGCGATCGCGCACCCCATCCGGCACAGGCGAAGGAATCAATAATGCCGCCCCACCATCCGTATACTTTGTCTCATAGTCATAAAAATCAGTCGTGAACTGTGTTTCTCCCAGAACAGACGCTTTTGGATTGTCATTGCCAAGGATAGAACACTCCACCTCGCGGGCGACTACCCCGGCTTCTACAATCACGCGGCGATCATAGCTAGCTGCATTGTCCAAAGCCGCTTCTAGCTCTTGTCGATTGGTTGCTTTAGAAATACCAACAGAAGAACCCAGGTTCGCTGGCTTCACAAAGCAGGGATACCCCAAAGCTTCTTCTAAGTCGTCGCAAACTTTGGGAAAAATGCAGGGGTTAGAGTAAATCTCAGCTCGGGTGACGCCGCGATACTTTACCTGAGGAATGCCCGCTTGGGTAAAGGCATTCTTAGAAGCTAGCTTATCCATGCCAAGGGATGAGCCCAGCACGCCACAGCCTACATACGGCATTTCTAAAATTTCAAACAGGCCTTGGATAGTGCCGTCTTCTCCGTTTGGCCCATGCATAATAGGAAACCAAATATCGATGTTGCTAATGAGTTCAACATCCGGTAGTCGTTTGGCAGCGGGGGCCGCAGGCGGCAATTCGCCTATGTCGCCTTCGTCTCTGGCGGCGGGTTTACCGCTTTCTAAGGTTTGCGCTGCGGTGGTGTTATCGGCCCAGGTGCCGTCTTTGTGAATGAGGATGGGAATGACTTCGTACTTGGTGGCGTTGTCTCCAGCGCGGAGTCCTTGTGATATTGCACCTGCCGAGCGAATAGAAACCTCGTGTTCACCCGATCGTCCTCCAAACAGCAAGCCCACCCGCATAGCCATCAGCCTTCAGCCCTTTCAAATCCTTTCGCGTCAGCCTATCACGGGAAACGATTTCACAACATAGGCTAAGGGCCAGAACAAGTCAAAAAAAAACGCTTTAGATTCAGCTGTAAAAGCGAATCAAAGCGTTTTGTCAGGGTGCATCTACCACTTATTACTTCTGGGAAGCACCCCTCCGTCCGGGTAAATTTTGGTTTGGGTCTAGCCTATTTATTGACCTATTCACTGCGAATGTGAAATCTGTTGGGAAGAAGTGCCAGTGGGCTGAACTTTCAGGCCATAATAATCCGACTGTCAAAATCAAAAAACTAGCGCGTTTGACTAGCTTCTAATTTGGCCTCTGTAATTTAGCCCCTGGGAATGGTGACCCGATGAAGTATTTTTTCTTATCTGATAGCTGGACGACTGGCCGAGTGTGGGAGTTTGGTGGGCTCTGGAACGAGCGCGCCCGCAACCGCGCACCCTACCTACAAAAGCAGCCTTTGTATATTCAAGAAAATGACGAAAATCTCTGGCTATACCAGACAGAAGAGCCTGTGCTGATGGTAGAAGTGATGCCAAAAGCTGTCACGCAGCCGACGATTGGTCAGGTGGTGCTCAAGCGACTGCTGAGTGCTGAGCAGGTTGTGGAACGCCTGTGCAAAGAAGATGTATTTCATCCGTGTGATTTACGCCCAGCGCAAAGCGAAGCCAGTTTGCAAGCCTCAGATTTGCAAACTGGCTTGTCAACGAGTCCAGAGGAGATGCAGTCTCCGCCGTTGGCTAGTCAGTCGGATAGTGACATGCTCAATCGTCGTGAGTCGGCCACGGTGTCTGTTTAGAAAGGCGTTGCTACATTACTAATGGCTCGTTCGATTGAGACCAGTGCCCGGTTATATCCCAAAATAGCAGCGACATTATTGCCTTCGGCTTCGGTAAGCTCACTCTGTGCGGTAAGTACGTCTAGCTGAGTGCCTACCCCTGCTTGCAGCCGTAAATTTGCCAGCGACAGTGCCTCTTCGGCTTGGGCCACCGCGACCTGGGAGGTCAAAATATTTTCCTGGTTGGTTTCTAGGTTGAAGTAAGCTTGCTCTACATCGAAGCGGACTTGGTCGAGGTTTTCGCTGAACTGCTCTTCTGCGATCGCACTTCCAATTTCTTGCTGTCGTGCCTGGGCCCGCGCCGCGCCCCCGTCGTACAGTCGCCAGCTCAGCCGAGCACCAAACGCGACACTGTCTTGAAACTCATTTTCAAAGTCGGAAGCGCCTTCTAATACGTTTATAGGTGAGTAGTTAGCAAACACGCTTAGCTGGGGGCGAATAGCTGCTAGGGCCTGCCGCCTTTGCTGCTCGCTAATATCTGCCTGAAGTAGCTGCTGTTCTAGCTCAGCGCGATTTTGAAACGCTAGTAAAATGCTTTCTTCTAGGGTGAGCGGCCAGGTCTCTGCGACCTGAACGGGTGTTGCTGTGAGTCCGGCTGTTGGCGGTAAGTTGAGCAGTCTAGAAATGTCTCTACGTGCAATCCGCTGACTACCCTGCGATTGAATAAGTGCCTGCCGTGCATTGGCAAACTGTACTTCGGCTCTAAGTGTGTCGAACCTAGTACCTACCCCGACTTCCTGTCGTAGCTGCGCGTCTCTTAAGTTGCGAGTAGCTTCGTCCACGAAAGATTGGTTGATGCGAATCTGCTCTCCAGCATCTTGCAGATCGTAGTAGGCCGAGGCCGCCGCCAGTCGAATCTGCTCTTGCTGTGTTTCTACGGTTAGAGCACTCACATCTCGCTGTAGTTCGGCGGCACGAATGGTGGCTTCTCGTGAGCCTCCTGTGAGGACGTCGTATTCAACTTCTACAGTGCTGTTCAGCGTTGTCCGCGCGTCGTCATTTTGGGTAGTACCACCAGGAGAGTCGTCTTCGAAGAGACCCTGCGACCTGCTCAGGGTTGACCCCAAGTCTACAGTGGGTAGTCTGGCTGCTCTGGCCGCGTCTACGCCTGCTTCAGCTTGCTCCAGCGATAGGAGAGAAGCTTGTAGGGTCTGGTTATTTTGGTAGGCCAGTGCAATGGCCTGTTCTAGGGTGACGACTGGGTTTTGGTCAACGTCTACTTCGCTTTCTTGGGTTGGGAAGCTGAGTGGATTGGGGTCAGCAAACAGGCTATCTGGTAGGCCTTCTATCTCGCCGGTACTCTCAGCGGGCGGCGTCGCTTCGGTTTCATCTGATGCTTCGGTTTCGTCGGCTGATGACGGTGGAGCGGCTGGCGGCTCGACTTCTAGTGGGTCAAGCTCTTCCTCTACAGTTTCTGCTTCTGGCTCAACCGCTTCTGGCTCGGTATCTTCAAGGACAGGAAGTGAATCGGTCGTTTCTGCTTGGGCTAGCTGGGCAGTGCTGTCGCTAACATTTTCCGCAGCATTTTCTAGTGTGCTCTCGTTTTGGTTTTGCTCTGCTTCTACCAGCTCTCTAAAACTATCGAGGGTCATTTTAGGCGCTGGTATGAAGCTATCTGGCTGGCCTCCAATGAGTGGCAGCTCTGTGTTGTCGATAACTTCGATTGCAACGAAATTTTCGGGGGCCGTCTCTGTTTCTGCACGGCTCTGTTTCTCAGTAGCGGCAGCTTCGAGTATTGGTTCGTTAGGCAGTGGCTCGAGTGGCGCGTTGGTATTGCTTGCTGTCAGTTCAGGCTCTGCTAGCTCAGCTTCTGTCAACCTAGCTGCAACTTCTACTGGAAGTGCCTGTGCGGTGTCGCTTAGCAGCCGGGCACGCAGCAGGTCGAATCGAGGTGAGTGCATCTCGTCTACGATAGGTGTCATGATGCTTTCGCTGCTGGCCGCTTGCCCTTCAGGGCTGAGTGCCTCCATGGCGATCTCATCTGAGCCTGCCACAGTCTGCGATGTGTCTATCTGCGAGGTATCTATCTGCTCTGAGGTGTCTACGCGTTCTTGGGTGTTACTGTCTTGAATGCCTTGTTCTGCTTTGGCGACAGCAGAGAGCAGAGAGGCCGAGCTACTCGCCGTAAGCAGTAAGAGAGCAGCTGATTTTAGATATCGCATAGGGCTGATGACTTCAATGGATTTTAAGAACGTCTAAAAGGAGCGTCGTAGAACAAAAGGACTACCGATTGCTAGGCACAAGTATCCTTATCTATGTGGAAGGGGTCGCTGATTCATCAGCCAAAACCAAGCTTAGCCGACAGAGCGGTTCAGCTCAATGGCAGATATCAGCTGCCGTTTTTGCTTTATTTTATAGAGATGGCGGCAGCTCAGTCTGAGTACACAGCTCAACGAGTTCAGTAAGCCCTTCCACTGATAATACTAAACAGTTTAGTTTATCCTTGAGACTTGCTAAAGACATATCGTCGAGAAAATAAGTGTCCTCTGGTCGTTGCGTATCGCTTTGCTTGAGCATAAGGGAGGGCAATAGCACGCCATCTCCTAGTTCTTGGTTTTTGGCTTTGGTGGCTAGCTGTGTGGCAATGTCTTGCCCTGTGAGTAGCCCGGTTACGGTAATGGCCTGCCCCCAGTAATGACTGTTGATAGCGGCCATGTGAACGGTCAGGCCCTCAATTTGGTTGAGTCGGGCCACGAGTGGCGCAAACGCGTGTTCAACCGCATTGCCAACCACCCACGTAACCGTACGAGGGGTCTGTACTTTTTCCGGTAAGTTGGTGGCAATCTCATCGAACTCTTTCAAAAAGAGACGAATAGAGCCCACGCCATTTCCGATTTGTGGATAGCTTTCGTAATGGCTTTCGGGGGGTAAGTCTTGCCGTCCGATGAGGAACCATTCATCGGCTAGCCAGGCAAAGGTAGTGCCTAACTCATCTTGAAACTCGGCTTGTAGTGCTTTTACCTGGGCAATGACTTCTTGTGCTTTTTCAGTGGTGACAGGGACTAGCTCGTCAGCATCGGGGCGAAAGCGAGTAAGACCCACTGGGACGACTGCAGCAGAAATGACGGCAGGGACGTCTCCTGTGTGGAACTGGGCCAGGTCTCTAAGGGTGCGCTCTAGGTGAGGCCCATCGTTGATGCCTGGGCACACAACGACCTGTGCGTGGATTTGAAGCCGATGCTTTTGAAACCAGGCGAGATGGTCGAGTATCTGCGCAGCCCGGTCGTTTTTGAGCAGGCGCGATCGCACGTTCCCTTCTGTTGCATGTACCGACACATACAGTGGCGATAGCCTGAGCCTGGCAATCCGCTTCCACTCCGCCGATGGAATATTGGTCAGGGTTAAGTAGCTACCGTACAAAAAGCTCAGCCGGTAGTCGTCATCTTTTAGGTACAGCGTTTCGCGCTTGCCAGGTGGCTGCTGATCGATGAAGCAAAAGGGGCAGCGGTTGACGCACTGAATGAGTCCGTCGAACAGCGCTGTTTCAAATTCCAGCCCCAGCTCTTCATCGGGCTCCTTTTCGATGTCTACGCTATGTGCAATGCCCTTTGCATCCAACACGTCGAGCGTGAGAAATTCATCAGAACACAAAAAGCGGTAGTCGATCAGGTCGCGGGGCCGTTCTCCATTGACGGCAACTAGCCGATCACCGGCCTCAAACCCGATCTCTTCAGCGATTGAGCCGGGTTCTACACCGGTAACCGTTGCTGGTGAGATAGCGGTCGTTTTCTTAGACAGCTTTTCGGTGGTCTTTTCGGTAGTTTGCATAGGGAAAGATAACCGAGCCTAGATATTCTTTATTGTATTGGTTGCGATCGCAATCAGCAGCACCGCACCAAAGGCCAATCGGTACCATACAAATACCCAAGTGCTGTGCTTTTTTAAGAACTCAATGAGCCATGCGATCGCCGCATAAGAAGACACGACCGCTGCCAAAAGCCCGGCTAGCAAAGGCAGCAGCGCGACTTCGCTGGTTTCGCCCACAACGTCTGTAAGGGAGACCAGCCCTGCTAGCAAAATTGCTGGCATCCCCAATAAAAAGGAAAATCGAGCCGCTGTTTCTCGCTTCAGACCCATAAACAAGCCTGCCGTTAGCGTAGAGCCTGAGCGCGATACGCCTGGAATGATCGCCAATGCCTGCGCTAACCCAACCCCAATCCCGTCACCTAGGCCCAGCTTAGAAAAATCTCGTTTGCGGCTGCCGACGACCTCCGCGAGACCTAGCAAAATTGCCATGACAATCGATGTGATTGCGATCGCGCCCGTTGTCCGAATGATGGAGCTGTCATAGTCAGGGACAAATAGCTTTACATACAGCCCAATTACCACGATGGGAAGTGTCCCCAACAAAATTCCCAATCCCAACCGAAAGCTAGGAGAAGAAAAGTCTTGCTTCAATACCGACTGGATAAAGGCCACCGTTACAGAGGACAAATCATCCCAAAAGTACCAAAGAATCGCGGCCACGCTCCCTAGCTGAATCACCGCTGTAAAAGAAACCCCAGGATCTCCCCAGCCCAGCAATACCGGCACAACCTTCACATGGGCCGTACTACTAATCGGTAAAAACTCAGTGAGCCCTTGCACAATGCCAATCACAATGGCTCTAAAAATAGTGATGGTTTGCTCGTTGGGCGCGGCTACTGCTGTCATGTTCGGCAGTATGAGGTCATGACCCATCATGAGCAGTGCTCCTGACGTTGCTTGTCCTCACGTCTCTGGAGAGTATTTTGAATATTTCTTTGCATAGGTGTCGTCATCTGTATTTCTGTAGTGGGTTCTTTTCTCGTTAAGCCACTTTCTATCAATTTTTAGCTATCAATTTTTAGCCAGTCCAGTGTTTTAGCCAGTCCAGTGTTTTGGCCAGTGCGGTTTTGGTCGATCCACTTTTCCCAGTACGGCACTGTTAACTTAACCTTTGGCAATTGAACTCTGGCGCTATTCTATACAGCCACGGCATCCTCCTCTGGCAGCAGGTGGCTTAGTTCTGTAAAGAGTGCGTTAAGTTCCACGCCATATCATCCCATTCACCCGTTAAACTCTACACAGATAAAACACCTCAGCGAAAACATTTCATCTGTAGCCTATTTGTATCCAGGTTGATTTCTCACATCTGTTTCCCAACACAGTAAGTCGTGTACAAGACGACTCGTCGTTCCATCGCCTTTAGAATACGCTTCGTTTTAGAACCGATTTTAGATTGTCATAACTTGCAGGGACAAGCCCTGCAAAGCGTGTTACGTTAAGAACGATGAAGCTATCTCATAAAAGCCTTGCAAGTTCTTCAGCACGTTACGCCACAACTCAAGGATGTTGAGACTTTGCAGATTTCCAACGAAGTGCCGCCACAGCAGTCCCAATCTGCCGTAGCCGGTTTCGATTTTGGCTCAGATTCTAGTTCTGATACTCGGTTTGGCCAGCAACTTCATCTACGAATTATCCGATGGCTTTCGGGCCGCTTTCAAACGACTCACTCGAAGGCAATCGCCGCCTCAGCGTTTTTGGTCGCAGTGCCTGTGTTTGTTCAGGCCCCGCTGGTTAGAGTGTTGCCTGAATTTAGCTTAGCGTTGACGGTGATTTGGCTCTTTTTAGGCTGGAAACTGCTGCAAAAGCCGCATACCCAACTGTGGGGCGACTTGACGATTGGCTTTAGCTGGACGTGGTTAGCAGGTGCTGTGTACTGGGGCTGGTTCCGCTGGGACCCCTACGTACATTTGCCAATTGAGGCCTTAGGGTTGCCGATGGTCTTGATTTTGCTGCGCTACGGCAAAGCCAAGATTGGTAATTACTTTTATTTAGGGTCGCTGTTAGGGACCGCCATTACTGATTTGTACTTTTATTGTGTTGGGCTTATTCCCTACTGGAAGGCGCTGATGGTGAGTCCTCCGTCGGAAGCCGGAAGCATCTTGCACAGCGCGCTATTACGTATGGAGACTTACCAAGGTGTAGGCTGTGCGATTGTGCTGCTCTCATTGCTAGTTTTGCTAGGTACGGTACCTTTGCGCTTTCCTGATGCTAAGTGGTGGGCTTTTAGCGGTGCGGTCCTAAGTACAATTTTGGTTGATAGCTTATTTTTTGTGGCGGCAGTTTTGGCCTAGTGCTTTTAGTTAGTCCACTGCTTTCACTTGGTACTATGACGCGTCATAGTGCTTTTAGTCCGTAGCGTTTTGTCCCTAGTACGGCCCTGAGTGCAGGTAGGTGCTCTGTGTCTGCTGCCTGAAAAATCTCGATAAGATTAATGATTTTCAGCCGTCTGGCTGAGTGTTTTTGCTACTCAGAAAAAATTCTGCCGGAAGGTGTTAGCATCTGAGCGTATTAGTTATTATGTCGCTCAAACTGTCACTACGTGGTGCTTAAAGCTACTCCGTAAGATCACGTTGGTGTCAATGTGGATATCGCTATAGGCTGTAGCCAGCATAATTTGGGGCACACTGCTTGGTACGTCCAAAGAATTATATAAAAGTCATCTATTGGTAGCTGTGGCAATTTCTGAGACCACTCCACAACTTGGCCCTTGTTTGGTTCTCAAGACAGAGGCCAGCCAGCGATACTTGCCCTTGGCTGGCAATAATTGCTGGACGGTAGGCCGCAGTGACGACAACAACTTTGTATTGGGCGATCGCTGGATTTCTCGCAATCATGCCATGCTTCAGTGCATGGATACGGGGGAGTACTATCTCATTGATTTGGGCAGCCGTAATGGTTCATTTATCAATGGCCGCCGAGTGAGTGTTCCGGTTACCCTGCACAATGGCGATGCAATTACCTTCGGCCAAACAGAGCTGAAATTTTATTGTCCTGCGTTGGAAACGGCAAGTAGCAGCGACTACGGTGCCAATCACAACTTTACGGCGACCGCTGCACTGCATGTGCGACGGTTGATTTCTGTGCTGGTGGTTGATATTCGTGACTACACCGTCATGACCCGTCAGCTAGATGAAAAAGTGCTTTCTGAAGCCATTGGTACATGGTTTCGCTATGCCGGAGAAATTATCAATGAGTACGGTAGCTGGGTAGATAAGTACATCGGTGACGCGGTGATGGCTGTATGGATTCATGGCACGCAAGAAGTCACACCTGAGTCTATGCTGCAAATTTCCAAGGCCGTGAGTGAACTAAATCGCATGACAGCCAAGCTCCACGAGGAGTTTCCATTGCCGTTCCCATTGCGGATTGGCGCAGGGCTAAATACCGGATATGCCATGGTGGGTAATGCTGGTAGCAGCGATCGCCCTGACTACACACCACTAGGCGATACGGTAAACGCGGCTTTTCGCTTTGAGAGTTCTACCAAGCAGCTTGGGTTGGACGTTTCTGTGGGTGAAATGACCTACGGTGCCCTAGAGCAGCTTGGGGTGAATGACCAAACCTTCAAACGCTATTCGGTCAATCTTAAGGGGTACGAACAGCCGCTTGTGACTCATTGCTGTGCCTTTTCTGATTTGGACCGGTTCTTAGGGGCTTACAGTCGCAAAAGCAAAAACTCGCTTCCTATTTAGTAAGTCGCTAAAATGATATCCTCTATAAATATGCTGAGAGTAGATTAACAAGAGGTTTTGAGCGAATGAAACGAGGTATGAAACAGGCGCTAGGTGTATTCATGGCACTGGGACTTTGTATGAGTTCTTTGCTTTTTGGGATCGCACAGCCAGTATCGGCGTTGTCTTTGAACGAGCTGTCTTTTAGCTCTGCGACGCTCGTTGCAAATGCGGGTGGCAAAGAGCTACGCAACTCTGTCGATGACAAACTCGCCACCGAGTACGGCAACAAAATCGATGTGAACAATACAAACATCGCTTCTTTTAGAAAATTTCGCGGTCTTTATCCCACGATTGCCGGTAAGGTCGTTTCCAATGCACCCTACAACGAAGTAGAAGATATTTTGGCGATTGATGGCCTGAGTGAGGTCGAGCGCGATCGCCTCCAGAAGAACATCGATATTTTCACGATTTCTGCACCTGACCCTGCTTTAGTAGAAGGGGCAGATAGATTCAACAATGGTGTTTATAAGTAGCGGATAGTCCAAACGCATCCGATACTTCTCAACATTCAAAGAAAGCCGTTAGCTAAGAATCGCTAACGGCTTTCTTTTTGAGCTCTTTTGTTAGTTTCTTCGGGCCTGCTAGAGTGAAGAATCCTAGAGCTTTATCTTTTTCTAGGCTTTCACTTCTTTGCTTGCCACTTCTTGTTAGGAGCGTTTTTGGTTGGCTCATCCTTCTTCTCACAGTGTGCCGAATAGTGGGCCGGGCTTTGATGTTCTGGTGATTGGTGGTGGTGCAGCTGGCCTGTATTCAGCGCTTTGCTTACCAAAAGAGCTCAAGGTTGCGCTGGTGACCAAAGATACGCTGGCTGTGTCTGCCAGTGACTGGGCTCAAGGAGGGATTGCGGCTGCGATCGCACCTGATGACTCCCCTTCTTTGCACATTGCCGATACGCTACGAGCGGGCGCAGGACTGTGCGAACCGGCTGCGGTACAGCTCCTTGTAGTAGAAGCCCGCGATTGTATTGATTCGCTTGTTGATCTTGGGGTTGCCTTTGATCGTGCCGGTCAGCAGCTATCGATGACGCTAGAGGCGGCTCACTCTCGTAAGCGAGTCCTGCACGCGGCAGACACCACGGGGCACGCGATTGTGTCGACTCTGGCGCAAAGGGTGCTAGAGCAGGCGAATATTACCGTTTTTAATCAAACTTTTGTGCTCGACCTTTGGGTAGAAGACGGTGCCTGTAAGGGGGCTTGCCTTTCGCAGGCGCGGATGGATGGCCGCGCGCAGATTCAGTGGATTCCTTCGCGAGCGGTAGTGCTGGCAACGGGCGGTGGCGGACAGGTGTACGCGCAAACCACCAATCCATCGGCCAGTACGGGAGATGGATTGGCGATGGCCTGGCGAGCGGGCGCTGAACTGCGAGATTTGGAGTTTTTTCAGTTTCACCCTACTGCGCTGACTGTGCCGGGTGCGCCTCGTTTTCTGATTAGTGAGGCGGTGCGGGGAGAAGGCGCGCACTTGCTAGATAAGCAAGGTCGCCGTTTTGCCTTTGACTATCATCCCGATGGTGAGCTGGCCCCTCGCGATGTGGTGAGTAGGGCTATCTTCTCGCATTTGCAAAAGGATGCTGATTCAGAAGTGGTTTACCTTGACTTGAGTCCGATAGATCCTGAGCGAATTCAGTATCGCTTTCCCAACATCATCCGAGTTTGTAAACGGTGGGATATAGATTTGTTCAATCAGTCGATTCCGGTTTCTCCAGCTGCGCACTATTGGATGGGTGGCATCACAGCCGGGTTGAGGAGCGAAACCACGATTAGGCACTTGTATGCGGTGGGCGAAAATGCGAGTACGGGTGTGCATGGCGCGAATCGGCTGGCGAGCAATTCGCTGTTGGAATGCTTGGTGTATGGCGCGCAGCTGAAGTCGTTGGTGCTGGCTGAAGCGGTGGCCCATGTGGCGAGTACGACCATGGAACTGCCGACTCTCGATGACGATTGGCTGGTGCAACTGAAAGGTTGGCGTGAAGCGCTGCCACAGCTGATTTGGAACAATGCGGGCATTAGCCGCGACCAGGTGCGAATGGATCGGGCGATCGCACAGGTAACAGCCTGGCAAAAGCAGTTTCAACAGCTCTCTGTTTCCAAAGCCCTGACTCTTCATCCCGGTGAAGTCGTTTCGTTGCCAGAGGCAGTGACTGCAGACGATGTGCGGCTGTGGGGCGAGGTGGGGAATTTATTTGCGATCGCAGCGCTCATCCTCAAAAGCGCCGCCTTTCGCACCGAAAGCAGAGGTGGCCACCACCGCAGCGACGAGCCTCACACCAGCGAAGCTTGGCGGGTACATACCTTGATCGATGCGAACACTGTAGGGCCAATCTGCCAAAAATCATCCCCTATCTCGTCAGAGGTCTTTTAGACTGTACATATTCATTATTTTGCACCGTAGCGGTGGTGGTGTGATGTATGCGCTTTCTCCCTAGAGTCAAAAGTAGGGGCAAGAAGATCGGAAGAAAATCTCCCTTCAGTAAACCTACTCTGCTGCAAACGCTGCTGGTGTCTTTTGTGTTGCCTTTGCTGCTGACGGGCGCAGTTGTGGAGTACTTGGGCTGGAAGCAAGAACAGAAAGCGGTAGAAGAGCTAGTAAGGCAATTGCAAGATGAGGTGGGCGATCGCATTACAGAACGGATTGCTAATTTGAGTGTGGCGCCAGAGATAGCGACTTTTCGAATCGCTCGGGCGATGCGTCGGGGTGACCTAGACCCTGACAGCATCAGAGGCTGGAAAACCTATATGGCTGACCAAAGCCAATTTCTAGAAGATCTGACGATCATTTTCTTTGGCAACCAGCAGGGAGACTTTGTCAATCTACAGCGGCGGCCTACTCTGCCAGACCAAGTCTCCTTTCGCGATGGTCAGCAGTTAGAAAGGGTGGAGCGTCATGACTTGATTCCTGGTGATGACTACGTCTTTGAACAGGAGACTCAGCGATTTGATGCGAGAATTCGTCCCTGGTATAAAACAGCCGTCGCTGCTGGTGAGCCCACTTGGACAGAGCCCTATCAGTTTTTTGTGAACACCAGTGCTCGGAGTGCTCAAGATCGGCTTATTGAGGCGATTGGCATGACCTTTGTGGTGCCCTACTACAGCGAGTTTGGTTCGCAAACGGATGAGGAAGAAGACTTTGTTCTAGCGGAGGATACTGATAAAACGTTAATTGGTGTGATTGGTGCGGATTTTACGCTAGAAGCTATTAGTAGCTACCTCAGCCGCTTGAAGATTAGCGAAGGCGGTGAGGCATTTATTCTCGATAAAACCGGGCAACTGTTGGCTAGTTCGTATGTAGAAGAAGTGTCTGTAGAGAGAACTGAGCTGCTGAGCTTTGACGATACAAGCAACACGCTGATTAAAGAAACTGGCAAATTTTTACAGGCGCAGTTTAGAGATTTTGAAAATATCAATAACACTGAACCGCTGCTGTTTGAGATTGACGGCAAGCGTCAGCTGCTACAGGTCAGACCCTACCAGGATAACTACGGTCTAGATTGGCTAGTGGTGGTAGTGGTACCAGAATCAGACTTTTTGGGTCCTATTCAAGAAAACAGCAAGATGAGGCTCTTGCTATCGCTAGTGCTGGTGGGCGGTGTGTTGTTGTTGCTGATGGTGATTGCCCAGCGCGTGAATAGAGCGATGAAGCGGCTGAGCTTAGCGAGCCAGGCTATTGCCGATGGCAACTTGAGTCAGCAGGTTTCCGGGTCGTTCATTCAAGAGCTAGATGTCACGGCGAACGCCTTTAACCAAATGGGCCGCGAGCTAGCAGTGTCTTATGCCAAAATCAAAGACTATTCTAATTCGTTGGAAGAGAAAGTTCATCAGCGAACACAGGCGTTAGAGCAGGAAGTGCGCGATCGCACCCGCAGCGAATCTACACTGCGCAACCTCATTGCCAACATTCCAGGGACTACCTACCGCTGCCGTTACGATGCAGAACGTCAGGATACAGCTTGGGTGATGGAGTTTATTAGTGATTCTATTGCAGACCTCTCTGGTTACCCCGCAGAAGACTTCTTTCAAAATCGAGTTAGGGCCTATATCGACCTTGTTCTACCCGAAGATATAGAGAGAATATTGAAGATTGTTATGGTTGCGCTTGACCAGCGTGCTCCATATGTTTTGGAGTATCGTATCCGGAATGCAGATGGCGGTATTCGCTGGCTTTACGATAAAGGTAGAGGCGTTTTTGATAGTGCTGGAAAAATGCTCTATATCGACGGCGTTGTCTTTGATATAACTTCACTCAAAGAAGCTGAAGTCGCCCGAAAATATCGCAGCGAAGTCGATAGCCTGCTGGGCGAAATATCGCGATCACTGCTAGAAGAACAGCTCGATATAGCCATTGAATTTGCCCTAGAAAGACTCGGTCGATTCACTGGGAGTGATCATGCCCGTGTCTTTGAATTTGACGAGCAGCATCAGTTTTCGCTGACTCATGCCTGGGGCCATCCAGAGGTTGCGGCCTACGTTGAGAGCGCTCAGCCGCTAGACCGCAACACCTACACCTGGATTTATCAGCAGATGCTAAGCTGCCATGCGCTCCAGTTCTTGTCGCTAGATGACATTCCGCCTGAGGCCGCCTCCGCTCGCACCATTTTAAAAAGCCACAATATTCAGTCATTGCTAGACGTTTCTATGACCTGCTCTGCTCGGTCTATTGGTTTTGTTGGGCTCGATACTGTTCGTGAGCCCAAAACTTGGACAGATACAGAAGTGGAGCTGGTACGGCGTGTTGGTGAGATGATCGCACTGGCTAAGCAAAAGCACGAGGCAGAGCTGGATTTGATTCAGGCAAAAGAAACGGCTGAAGTAGCAAACCGAGCGAAGAGTGAGTTTTTGGCCAATATGAGCCACGAGCTGCGATCGCCCCTCAATGCCATTCTGGGCTTTGCACAAATTATGCAGCACAGCCCCCATCTCTCGGACCATCATCGGGAAGATGTGCAAATCATCAACCACAGTGGCGAGCACTTACTAACCCTCATCAACAATGTCTTGGACATGTCAAAGATAGAGGCCGGGCGCACAACCTTGAACCCCGTCGACTTTGACTTGCACAGTATGCTTCACGATCTCTATGGCATGTTCAATCTCAGCGCTGAGAAAAAGCAGCTGCAGCTTGTGCTAGATCGTCCCGATACTCTGCCTCGGTACATTTACGCTGACCCAGGCAAGCTCAAACAAGTCCTGATTAATCTACTCAATAACAGCATCAAATTCACTTCTCACGGCAGCATTACGCTATCTGCACAAGTCACTGCACCACCACCACCAGATCACATACTCAATCTACAATTTGCAGTTGCTGACACGGGCTCTGGTATCGACCCAGTCGATTACGAGAAAATATTTGAACCGTTTATGCAGAGTCAATCTGGGCGAGAGTCTCAAGAGGGAACAGGCTTAGGTCTTTCTATTTGTCGTGAGTTTGTACAAATGATGGGGGGCCAAATCCACCTTCAAAATAGAACAGATGATGCAGCCGGGACGGTCGCGACGTTCACGATTGAAGCCCACGAAAGCACAGCGCCGACTGCTGATAGGGTGTTGCCAGAACGCGACATTGTCGGCCTCGCGCTTGGTCAGCCTAGCTATAAGGTTTTGGTGGTAGATGACAGACTTGAAAATCGTCAGCTGTTGCTCAAGTTGCTAGAACCACTAGGGCTAGAGATGAAAACTGCAAATAATGGGCAAGCCGCCGTCGAGCTCGCTTGTGATTGGCAGCCTGACTTCATTTGGATGGACTTACGAATGCCTGTAATGGATGGCATAGAAGCCACTAAGCAGATCCGCAAGATGACTGTGGCCAGCTCAGATAATTCTGTTGGGCCCAAGATTGTGGCGTTGTCTGCGACTAGTTTTGTAAGGGAAAAGGCGAATGCGATCGCCGCAGGCTGCGATGCCTTCCTATCCAAACCCTTCCAGGCAACCGACATTTTTGACTGTATGGCCCAGCAGCTAGATTTGCGCTATCGCTACACCAATGATGTCGAAGATGCAGCTGGTACTACCCAAGCAACTCCATGCTTAGATGCGACCGCCTTCGATGGTTTATCGCCTCAGCTATTAACTGATTTGGAGGCAGCCGTGCTTCGCCTACACTGGGATGAGATTTTACAAATCGTAGAAAAAATTTCCACCGAAGACAAAGCCCTTGCAGAGACATTGCATAGAATCGTCCACGACTTTCAGTACGCTCAAATCTTGAAAGCAATTGGCAGTCACGATAGTTTTTCTATGGCTGAAACACCTGCTTCAACACTGCCCAGCGCGAACAGTCCCAATAATCCACATGGGAATTAATTCGTTCTTGTGAGTTAACCGCTAGCTCGCTGCGTCCTGGAATTGACAGGCGTGGTGACCACGGCGCAGGCACAGTCATATTCAAGGTCCACTGGGTTGTAATCAGCGATGGTGTTGTCTGCTCTATATTGTGCAATTCCATCTGAATGTCGCTAAAGAAGCGTGAGAGAAACTCGATCATCTTCTGATACTTTTCAACCCCGGAGAAAGCGTTCATCGGGTCTTTGAACTGAACGTTTTCGGCGTAGAGACTATAGGTTTGCTCCTTTGGAAAGCGGGCGTAGTCTGCCTTTAACTGTTCAATAATACGGTCAGTCGTTTCTGCTGCTGTCGTCATTAGCGATTGGCCTCTTCTACGTTAATGGTGGGCCACAGCCTTTCTAGCTGATTGCGCCAAGCGGTCATGGCCTGCTGCTGGTATTGTGACTCTCCCATGTCGCCCATCACGCCCTCGGAGTAGAGTCGATCTAGCGTTTTCATTGTGTCTTCTAGCGACTGGCCTTGCATTTTCGCGGCTGTGATGATTTGGGTGATTTGTCCTTCCATCAGGCGATTGAAGAAGACTTCGACGCCTTGAGATTTTAGGAGAGTGAGCTGTGCGATCGCTCTTTCAAACAGCTCCAGTGTCAAGCTCTCAAAGTCGTACTGTACCAGCGCCCAAACAATATTTTGATAAAAGGCGTAGCGCGCCTCGTTCGTTTGCGCAAAGTTCGCCTCCATCATTTGATTGATAAAAGATTGCGCCTCTACAATTGGTACAATCGGCGTCATGATTCGCAGCCAAGGGGCGCTCGAAATTACCAGCAGGCGCATCTCTTCCGCTTCTACTTGCCAAGCATCGGGCGGTGAGAACTTGGCGGCATCGCCGAATGTAGTGGTGAGTGCGGCGGTCACATCATCAGGTGTCATGAGATTTTCGCAATAAGCGGAGCTGATATTAACCTAGCAGCTGACATCAAAAAGGACAGCCCACCTGTAGGTAGACTGTCCTTTTTTTTGATTTAGGGTGCGATCAGAACTTAGTAATCGAAGTCACCCATGCCGCCGCCTGGCGCACCCGCTTTGTCATCTTCAGGCTTATCGACCACGATGCACTCAGTCGTGAGCACCATCGCTGCAATGGACGCTGCATTTTGCAATGCAGAACGTGTCACCTTCGCAGGGTCAACGATACCGGCTTCAAGCATATTCACGAAGGAATTCTCCGCTGCGTTGTAGCCCATGCTGGCATCTTTTTCTTTCACGCGCTCTGCGATCACTGCGCCGTTCTGACCGGCGTTCTCAGCAATCCGCTTCAGCGGTGAAGTCAAGGCGCGCATCACAATGGTTGCACCCACTAGCTCTTCACCTTCGAGATTAGAGTTTGCCCAGGTGTCTAAACCAGGCGCAAGGTGCGCCAAGGTTGTACCACCACCAGGAACGATGCCTTCTTCAACGGCTGCTTTAGTCGCGTTGATCGCATCTTCGAGGCGAAGCTTACGGTCCTTCATCTCAGTTTCAGTTGCTGCGCCAACTTTGATGACGGCGACACCACCAGAGAGCTTAGCTAGGCGCTCTTGCAGCTTCTCTTTGTCGTAGCTAGAGTCAGACTCATCGATTTGGCGACGAATTTGGTCACAGCGAGACTTCACAGCGGCTTCGTTGCCTTCTGCTACTAGCGTTGTGCTGTCTTTGGTGATGGTGACACGGCGCGCAGAACCGAGCTGGTCGAGCGTTACAGCGTCAAGCTTGAGGCCAGCATCTTCAGTGATGAGAGTGCCACCTGTGAGCGTAGCGATGTCTTCGAGCATCGCTTTGCGGCGATCGCCAAAGCCAGGTGCTTTCACAGCGGCAACGTTCAAAATGCCACGCAAGCGGTTTACCACCAACGTTGCGAGTGCTTCTTTCTCAATATCTTCAGAGATGATGAGCAGAGGACGACCGCCACGAGCGACCTGCTCAAGTACGGGAACCAAGTCCTGTACAAGCGCAATTTTCTTGTCGGTGATGAGGATTTGAGGCTCATCGAAGGACGCTTCCATGCGCTCAGCGTCGGTGACGAAGTAAGGGGAGATGTAGCCCTTATCGAAGCGCATCCCTTCGGTGATTTCGAGTTCGGTGAACATCGACTTGCCTTCTTCCAAGGAGATAACGCCTTCGCGGCCTACTTTCTCCATGGCGTCGGCAATCATTTTGCCCACTTCAGGATCGTTGCCCGCAGAGATGGAGCCAACCTGAGAGATAGCGTTGGAATCGCCTACAGGAACTGCTTGACCCGCAATCTGCTCTACGAGGTAGGAGGTAGCTTTGTCGATGCCGCGTTTTAGTGCGATCGCATTCGCACCAGCCGCAACGTTGCGCAAACCTTCTTTCACAATCGCGTGCGCTAATACAGTCGCAGTTGTTGTGCCGTCACCCGCAGAGTCGTTAGTTTTCGACGCTGCCTGACGAATCAAAGAAACGCCTGTGTTCTCAACGTTGTCTTCAAGCTCAATTTCTTTGGCAATTGTCACACCGTCATTGACGATTTGCGGAGAGCCAAATTTCTTTTCAAGAACGACGTTGCGTCCTTTTGGGCCGAGGGTTACTGCAACCGCTTCAGCCAAAATGTCCATACCGCGCTCTAATGCGCGGCGGGCATTTTCGTTGTAGATAATGCGTTTTGCCATAGGTCGTATCGGTGGTGTGTTCGGTGTTCGATGTACTTAAGAAAAAACTAGCTGCTATGAAACGGTCGCTAGAATGTCCTTCTCAGAAAGCAAAATGTAATCTTCGTCGCCCAGCTTGATTTCGGTGCCAGCGTACTTGGAGTACAAAACCTTGTCGCCAACGCTGACATCCATTGTCTGGCGCTTGCCGCTTTCGTCGTACTTACCAGGGCCTACGGCTGTGATTTCGCCAACCTGAGGCTTTTCTTTGGCTGCATCAGGCAAAATAATGCCGCCAGCAGTTTGCTCTGCGGACTTGCTGACTTTTAGAAATACGCGATCGCCCAAGGGCTTGAGAGTTGAGTTACCTAAAGAGATAGCTGCCATGATGACGTCTCCGCTATGAATCGAAACTAATAATTGATGTGCCCATGCCAATAGTGGAGAATCCTTCTCCTGGCACGATTAAAGCCCAGCAAACTCAAGCTTCTAGTCCGCTGTCTAGAAAATGCATTCCAGATTAAAAGACCTTTCAACGGTAAGCTTTGCAGGGCTATAGCAAGAGTTAGCACTCTCAGCTGTCGAGTGCTAATTTATCGAATTTGGTCAATCAATAGCAATACGCGCGGCGGTGCGGGTTACCGAACTAGAGGCGAACCCTTCCTGTTCACAGCTGCAATCCTCCTTTGAAGAGGCTTCGCCATCACCAGTGTGGCGGGCGATACATGAAGTGTGTTGGCTCGGTTCGCTCAGTTGAACTCACCGCGAATCATTCATTCTTCATAATTTTTAAAGCTGCTGCATCTAGTGATAATCTTAAACATGGCGCGAGTCGATCTTATTAATAAGTCATATTTGCTTTAGTCACCTTTGTCTTTAGCTGCTTTTTAACTAAATCGATCAGGCGCAGTATTCAGCTAAAACGTTAGGAAAGGCGCTCCGAATGGTCTCCACCGCAGAGAAGACAAGCACGGGCTATATTACACAGGTTATTGGCCCAGTTTTAGACGTTAAGTTCCCCGACGGTGAACTTCCCAAAATTTATAACGCAATTAAGATCACCGGTACTAACCCTGCTGGACAGGACGTTGCAGTAACTTGCGAAGTGCAGCAGCTACTGGGTGACTCTCAAGTTCGCGCAGTATCGATGAGTTCTACCGATGGCCTCGTGCGCGGCATGAAAGCAGAGGACTTAGGTGCACCTATTAACGTGCCTGTTGGTCAATCAACGCTGGGCCGTATCTTTAACGTGCTAGGCGAACCTGTAGATGAGCAGGGCCCTGTAAATGCAGAAAGCACATTGCCCATTCACCGCCCTGCGCCTAAGTTTGTCGACTTGCAGACCAAGCCTGCGGTATTTGAAACCGGTATTAAAGTAGTAGACCTGCTTGCACCCTACAGACGAGGCGGTAAAGTTGGCCTCTTTGGTGGTGCGGGTGTAGGTAAAACGGTTCTGATTCAAGAACTTATCAACAACATCGCAAAAGAACACAGCGGTGTATCTGTATTTGGCGGTGTGGGTGAGCGCACTCGCGAAGGTAACGACCTCTACAACGAATTTATTGAGTCTGGCGTAATCAACGCAGATGACCTTAGCCAGTCGAAAGTAGCCCTAGTGTATGGCCAGATGAACGAGCCGCCTGGTGCTCGTATGCGTGTGGCGCTATCTGCACTCACCATGGCTGAGTACTTCCGCGATGTAAACAAGCAAGACGTTCTTCTGTTTGTAGACAACATCTTCCGCTTTGTACAGGCCGGTTCCGAAGTATCTGCACTTCTCGGTCGTATGCCTTCTGCGGTAGGTTACCAGCCTACGCTAGGGACAGACATGGGCGACTTGCAAGAGCGAATTGCGTCGACGACTGAAGGCTCCATTACCTCTATTCAGGCTGTTTACGTTCCTGCAGACGACCTGACAGACCCCGCGCCTGCAACCACGTTTGCTCACCTAGACGCAACGACTACGTTGTCTCGTGCGTTGGCTTCCAAGGGTATTTATCCAGCGGTTGACCCGCTTGCGTCGACTTCGACAATGCTTCAAGCAGATATCGTTGGTGATGAGCACTACGCTACAGCGCGTGCCGTGCAGTCCACGCTACAGCGCTACAAGGAATTGCAGGACATCATTGCAATTCTGGGCCTTGACGAGCTTTCTGAAGAAGACCGCCAGGTGGTAGCTCGCGCTCGAAAGATTGAGAAGTTCCTTTCTCAGCCTTTCTTTGTTGCAGAAATCTTTACCGGCATGAAGGGCAAGTACGTCACGCTAGAAGAAACCATCAAAGGTTTCAATATGATTTTGGCGGGCGAGCTTGACGACATTCCTGAGCAGGCCTTTTACTTGAAGGGTGGCATTGAGGAAGTGCTTGAGGCTGCTGAGAAAATGAAAGCTGACGCTGCTAAGTAAGCGTCTGTTTCTCTTACGCTGCGCTCCGGTTCCCCTTATGAAAGGGAACCAACGGAGGGGTCTCGGTGTGTGACGTGATACGTCGAAGACCCCTCCCTTGCGGTTCTCCTTCATAAGGGGAACCAACAAACAACATTATTTCGAGAGAGCTATGTCTTTAGTCGTGCGCGTTGTTGCGCCTGATAGAACAGTTTGGGATGACGAAGCTGAAGAGGTCATTTTGCCCAGTACTACTGGCCAGCTTGGTATTTTGGGTGGTCACGCACCGCTGCTGACAGCGCTGGATACGGGTGTATTGCGTGTGCGCTCTACAGAAGGCAGCAAAGAATGGACTGCGATCGCACTGATGGGTGGCTTTGCTGAAGTCGATGAGGACGAAGTCACTATCCTTGTGAATGGCGCAGAACGTGGCGATAGTATTGATCAAAGCGAAGCTGAAAAAGCTTATGAAGCTGCCCAGGAAAAATCAGACAGTGTTTCTGCTGACGATCGTCAAGCCGTGATTCAAGCAAATCAAGCCTTGAAGAAGGCGCGTGCTCGCTTGCAGGCTGCAGGTGGCAAAATCTAATCGCCTCTTTATCGGTATATTTCAAATCGCTATGAGTTTATTGCTAGCAGCAAACCCATAGCGATTTTTTGTTTTCTGCGAAAAGTAGGTACAATGTAATTACTTCGATTTACACAGCTTGGGTACGTGACATGACAATTGGGGGTGGTGCTATTAAAACAAAGCTCATCAAGATTGGAAACTCGCAGGGCATTAGGATTCCTAAAGTGCTAATAGAACAGTGTGGACTTAGCTCAGAAGTAGAGCTGGAACTCATCGATAGTGAGTTAAGAATTCGCCCTGCATCAACAGTAAGAGTGGGTTGGGAAGACGCTTTTATAAAAATGTCAGTGCGCGGTGACGATCAGCTTTTAGATGAGCCGATAGAGACCGAATGGGATAAGACCGAATGGGAGTGGTAGTTAGGCGGTTTGAGGTCTTTTTAGTTGCTCTAGAGCCAACTATCGGTAGCGAAATTAAAAAGACGAGACCTTGCCTAGTCATTTCTCCAGATGTTGCGAACAGATATATTGGGACTGTTATTGTTGCACCTATGACATCAGGTGGATACGAGTATCCGACTCGTGTTCAGTGCGAGTTTCAAGGAAAACCCGGTCAGATAGTTTTAGACCAGATACGCGTAGTCGATAAAACGAGGTTGATTAAGAAACTGGGAGGAATTGATGCTGCTACTCAAAAGCGAGTATTGATAACACTATCTCAGTTCTTTGCTGAGTAGTGATGGTATAGCCCTTCTACAGGAACTCAATAAGCGACCTTTTACCTACATTCGTGAGAGCACTCTAACCTTGGCTTTCTTTGCCGCGTCTAGCTGAGCTATCTCCGACATATCTAGCAAACCATCTTTGATGAGCTGAGAGAGTGTGAACATCAGAAAAGACTCTCGCTCATCGTATCTGCCATCGAGTTCGTGGCGCTTGGCACTCAAGTAGTCGTGCAGCTGCCAAACTTCATCTAGCTTTGAGACGGCACTTGCATTCTCTCTGATAGTTTTGATCAGCTTTTCAACTTCTTGGTTGTATGCCTTTTTGATAGCGGCTAAGGCAACCTGTTTGTCCTCGCTACTCCATTGAATATCAGTCTGTTGCATTGTTATTGAAAAAGAAAGTTGATCTGTTTGTTTTGTCGCAGTGTCAGCCACGTAGCGTTTGTTCTGCTGACACTAATCCCATCTTCCTCGCTAGCTCTCGATACCGAAAGGTCAAGAAGATGGGATTGTTGTTGCCTACAATGAGAAGACCCGTGATTAGCGGATAAGGTTCAGCAGCTCTTTCGGGGAAGCGAGTAGGTCAATGGCAACAAAGAAGATTTTGCCATCAGGATTGAGCAAAAAGCGCCAGGCAATGTTCATGCCAACAGCTGCGCCAAACCAAGGTGTCTGGCATTTGCCTGTTACTTTAATAGGTGTGTAGCCATCTTCTGGAGACTCTTCTGTGCCGCGCTCAGGAATCAGGTTTAAGTTCTGGCATTCTTCTTTAAAGAACTTGAGAATGGCTTCTTTGCCGACAATAGGCTTTCTGAAGGGAGGCTGCAAAGCACCGTCCGCTGCAAATAGCTCGATGAGAGCGTCAAAGTCGTTGGCGTTCAGGTTGTTCATGTACTTCGATACGGTGTCGTTAGTGACACCTTCGATGGAGACCTGAGTCCGCTGTTCAATCGATTTTGGCGCAGTCACAGGTTCAGAAACGCGCTGATAGCCGCTGATTTTGCTAGGGTCGTACCCCATGTCTACAACACAGTTGCGCAGGACGCTGATTTGTTGGCCGGGCTCTAGGTTGCGGATAGATTGCAAGACGGCGTTGGCGTTGGCAGAGAGCTTGTATCCTTCGGGGATGGGAGCAACTAAGCCTTGCGCCATCATTTCACCCAGCTGGTACCAGAAACCAAGCTTGAGGTTGGGTGTCCAGGTTGCGTAGGTGCGTGAGACTTCTGTATCAGCTCGGTTGGCCAGGTCGCACATCGCCTGTGACTGCTCCAGCGGCGACATGCCTTTGATTTTGTTTAGCGTAAGTTCTGCAAACTGCATGTTTGTAGCACCGGGAGCTGCAATCGTGATGCCCTTACCCATTTCAAGGTAAGCAAACCAGATGAGTGCAAGCTGGTCTTCTGCGGTTAGCTGGTTGAACCTAGCTGTTGTTGCTGGGATATCGTCGGCAGAGCGGGTGCTAGGGAAGATATTGCGCGCAGTTTCTAAGGTGTATGGCATTAATATTTTTGGGTTTGTTAAGTACGGCAAGTGAAAAGCTAGGTAGCCAACCCAACTATTCTTAGGCCGCTTAGTTCGCTGCATCTGTAGTGACTACAGTTATTGGCTGCTGGAGACTAAGCGATATGTACAATCCATTTGACTAGGCATACTCAGCTGCTGGCTATGAAAGGGCGCTGGTTCTTAACTAGCTCTCTTTGAATTTGTTGACTTAACGTAACATAAATTAACTTTTCTTCAATATCTCTAAGGAGAGATGCCCTCAGTTGATAGATATGGGGTGCGTCTGATGTCTTTGTGGATCAGAGAGTTATAGCAAAGTAAGAATGCATCCTTACTTTGCTAGTAGAGTTGCCCGTTGCTACGTAACGGTTGTAGCCAACAATTGTGTCCTAAGCAACTCTACAGACGCTATAGATCAGTTTTGGCTGCTTGAGACGGACGGACGCCACAGTGATTAGAAGTGAGCAGAATCTGCATTTAAAGGATAAAAGCTGTGGATGCGATCGCATCCACAGCTTTTAAAAAATCTACCAAACAGCAACTAAGCTGCTGTCTTATGTGTAAACAGCAAAAGCTATCCGATCATGAGCTACCGGTAAAAGCAACTTCAGGGAACTTGCTTTGCGCTTCACTCATTGGCTTGGTCTTACCTTCTTCCTGCCAATAGTTAATAATCTCAGTGGCCTTGTTGAGTAGCTCAACGCTCTCTTCATCTGTGATCCAAGATTTGGACTCAATCTCAGTTTTCAATTGTTCCCATGCATCGTTGCGGGGCCAAAAGAAATAAGACGTTAGCGGGCTAGTGCCTTTGCCCACTACCTGATCTACCGCCAGGGCGACGTCTTTATCCAACCAAAGTACTTTCAATATGAATCGGGCATCCGATTCAGGCGTAGTAGCCGCCGCGTTCTCTACAGACTCCAAACGAAAACCTCCATTACGATCCCTTAATTAGGACAAACCTACAGTTTTTTACTGTACCACAAGCTTTGGGTCTTAGCTTGGTGCCTTCTGGCTGCTCTTCTGGCTGACTGCGTGAGCGGCTGAGCCTATACAGTATTAATTTTATGGTATGTCTTTTGGTGACGGGGCCTAGCCGCTCTGGTAAAAGTGAGTGGGCTGAGCAGCTGGCCGAACGCTTGGCGACCCAGCGCAATCAGCGCGTTGTGTATATTGCTACCGCGCAAATCAATCCAAACGATGCGGAGTGGACTCAGCGGATAGAACAGCATCAGCAGCGGCGGCCAGAGAGCTGGCAGCTGCAAGAAGTGCCGGTGGCACTTGTCGAGGCGATCGCACAGCATCATTCAACGCACTGTCTTCTCATCGATTCTCTGGGCACTTGGCTTGCCAACTTAATTGAGCAAGGTGATCCTCAATGGTTGCTCACTCAGCAATCGCTCATACAGGCTTTGACGAATACTTCAGCCACTGTCATTTTGGTAGCAGAGGAAACTGGATGGGGCGTAGTGCCTGCCTATGAGCTGGGTCGGCGGTTTCGCGATCGCTTGGGAACCCTTAGCCGGGCGGTCGGCGAAGTCGCAACCGATGTCTATTTGGTAACGAGTGGCTATGCCATAAACATATCGACCCTGGGTGAAGCTGTCAGTTCAGCAGGGCCGAGCTTCTGAGTCCAGTGCTGCTAGAAGAAGTGCCGCTAGAAGAACAGAGAGATTTGATGATGTAAGCGTGTTTCGTAGAATTGTTAATTGTTCCAATCGAAAACCAGTGCCTTTGAAAGGTAAGCGCTAGGATCAACTGCATATAAAGCAGAACAATTTTTAGTAAACCATGGCCACCACTACACAAGTTAAGAACTATTTGGCCTACTGGTTTCAGCTGGGTAAGCAGGTTGTGACCGATGATGGTCGTACTCACTACCGACCTGAGACAGTGATTGCAGGCGATCGCTTCAGCCCTGCATTCGAAGCGTGCTGGACAGAGATTCTCCAAACTGCTGGCAAGGGCTGCCACTTGGAAGGGACCGATCAAACGATTGATGAGTTGCTGTCATCCAAGTGGGATGTGATTAACTGTGCCCGCTGCGACATGCTAGTACCTACGCCCGAGGTCGCGCTAGAGCCGGTGCTTTGTCCCTGTAACGATTTGCCTAGCTGGCCGAATGAAGAGCTGCCAAAACCCCGTTTGCCGGTAGATAGTCAGCGTCAGCTGAGTGCTATGAGTGCGCGTTTATCTTCTAGCTTTTCCGAAGGCCCGTTAGACGGCTAATCAGACGGTTAAGCCGTAATGGGTACTTTTTTCTTTTCTCCTTGACGACTAATGTCGTACGTGAAAAAGTCTTTGGCCATGAGCGTGTTTGGGAATATAGCCCTAGCTTCGTCGAGCAGGTCGCTAAGCTGAAGCGTATTGCCCGGTGCATAGCGCGGGCTAAAGTGCGTCATGATGAGCTGCTTGGCTTGGGCTGCAAGCGCTACTTGTGCCGCCATGGTAGAGGTGGAATGCATCCGTTGATAGGCCAGCTCTGAGTCCTGATGGGAAAAAGTGGCTTCGTGAATAAGCACATCGGCTTGCTCGGCAAGTTCAATGGCACTTTCACAGAAAACGGTGTCGGTGCAGTAGGCCAACTTACGCCCAACGATAGTAGGACCGCATAGGTCTGCGCCGTTGATCCTGCGTCCGTCCGCTAATGTGACCACTTCGCCACGCTTTAGCTGTCCATACAGTGGACCTGGTGGAATGCCTAAAGTAGCGGCTCGCTTTACATCGAAATGGCCAGTGCGGTCTTTTTCGATGATGCGATAGCCGTGGGCCGGGATGCGGTGCTTGAGTCGCTGGCAAACAACTTTATAGTCGTCGTCTTCATAGACGGTGCCTGGTTCCGTGATATGTACCTTGATTGGGTAAGACGACTGGGTTTTGGAATAGCGCCGACAGGCTTCGAGGTATTTGCCTAGCTCTGTGGGGCCGTAGATATCGATTTGCTGCTGACCAGTGCCAGCCATACCGCAGCTAGCGAGGAGTCCGGGTAGCCCAAAGATGTGGTCACCGTGCATGTGGGTGACAAAAATGCGGCGAATTTGGCTAGATTTGAAGTCACTTCTTAAGAACTGGTGCTGGGTGCCTTCGCCACAGTCGAATAGCCAAACTTCGGCGCGCTGTGGCAGACGTAGGGCCACACTGGAAACGTTGCGTGACCTAGTAGGCACGCCAGAGCTGGTTCCTAAAAAAGTAATCTGCAAAGCTTTGAAGGGTTAATTACGCCTTATCTATATTGGCAGAGATTTATAGCAATCGGGCAAAAACCGCTGCTCACTCCAAGAATTATCAATGCCTCTACTCAATTACGGGTCAATTATGGGGACAAAAAGGGTGAGTTGATTTGGGCATCTTAAAGGTATGAGCAGCTTTGAGAGCATGGCGCCAGCCTATACAGGCTAGTGATTTCTCGAAAAAAGTCGACTGTGGTAAAGATTTATTACTAAATAACGGTAATTCTTGATACACTATTGCTCAGAAGCCCGGTAAGTTTGTCTTGCTGGTTGCAAGTTGGCTGAACTAGAGCACGCGCTCGCCAAACCAGCATTCTTGTTTTCGCTGTTGTATGGGAGTACGCAGTCGAGCTTCCTCCTGATTGAGAGATTGAACATCACTACAATCTAGAGACCAATAAAAGAAATCGATCAAAGACACCTGGTTTAATCTAGGTGTTTTTTTATTGGCCGGTTTTCCCATACCTAGTTGATAATAAGTGGGTCGTTTGCTGATGATGTCGCTTTGAGTTCTCCTGCTGCTAAGCCTGCTGACCAGACCCCTAATAATGCTGCCGATAAACCCCTGGTCATGCTAGTGGATGGTCATTCACTGGCCTTTCGCTCTTACTATGCGTTTGCCCGCAGTCGCGATGGCGGACTGAGAACCTCTACCGGCATTCCCACCAGCGTTTGCTTTGGCTTTTTGAAGTCTCTGATGGATAACTTAGAGGCGCAAAAACCAGACTATGCAGCGATTACCTTTGATCTGCCCGAACCGACATTTCGCCACAAGCTAACAGATACTTACAAGGCAGGGCGGGCTGAAACGCCGGAAGAATTTACCGAAGACGTTGAGAATCTCAAAGAATTGCTGGGAGCGTTTCAGCTACCGATTTTTTGTTTGTCTGGCTACGAAGCCGATGACATGATTGGGACTTTGGCTGTGCGCGCAAAGGCTAAGGGCTACCGGGTCAAGATTTTGAGCGGCGATCAGGATCTCTTTCAGCTGATCGACCCTGAAGAAGATATTAAGATAATGTATCTGAGCACGACCTTTGGCAGTAAAACCAGTACCACCAAAGAGTATGGCAATGCGGAAGTGCATGAGAAGCTGTCCATTTTGCCCTGCCAGGTGATTGATTACAAAGCGCTGTGCGGGGATACCTCTGACAATATTCCTGGGGTGAAGGGCATTGGGAAAAAGACGGCGGTGAAGCTGCTCGATACCTACGGTGACTTGGATACCATTTACGCCTCGATTGAAGAGCTCAAAGGCGCTATGAAGAAGCGGCTCGAAACAGGCAAGGCCGATGCGGAGCAGTCGAAGTTTTTGGCAACGATTAAAAGAGATGTGCCGTTGGAAACAGATTTAGAAACCTGCAAGCTAAACGGGTTTAACCCTGAGGACGTGATTCCGGCGCTGAAGCGGCTAGAGCTCCAGCACTTTGTCAATCGACTCAGTAAGCTACAGGCGTCGTTTGGCGGTGAGTCGGACTATAAGCCTAGGCCCAAAGCTGTGCCTGTTCCGGATGACTTTGAAGACGAGGAAACGGCGTTTTTTACGGTTGAAGAAACAGAGGCCGCCAGTGGCCAAGGGTTGACTACGATAGATATTCAGCCGCTGGTAGTGACGACAGCCCAGCAGATGAATCATCTGGTTGCGACGCTGAAAACGCAAACAGATGCGCAAAAGCCAGTGGCTTGGGACACAGAGACCACCTCTATTGACCCATTAGAAGCAGACTTGGTGGGAATTGGCTGCTGTTGGGGCGACGGCCCAGCAGAGCTGGCCTATGTTCCGGTTGGGCATGTGATGGGCGAACAGCTGAGTGCGGAGAGTGTGATTTCAGCTTTGCAGCCTATTCTTGAAGACGCGAAGTATCCGAAGGCGTTGCAGAATGCAAAGTACGACAGGCTAGTGTTGCGCCGGGCGGGGGTGGCTCTGACCGGTGTTGTTCATGACACGATGCTAGCCAGCTATGTTCTAAACCCAGACAACAGCCATAATCTTGCAGATTTGGCGTTGCGCTATCTGAGCTTGCCAACAGAGAGCTTTACTGACTTGGTCTCTAAAAAAGAGAGCAAAGCGGGTAAAACGATTGCAGATGTGTCCATCGACAGAGTTGCTCAGTATTGTGGTAGCGATGTACATGTGACTTATCGGATAGTGCCTTTCCTGACCGATGCGTTATCCCAAGTTGCCCAACTGAAAGCATTATTTGAAGAGGTCGAGGTGCCGGTTGAGCCTGTGCTTTCTGAAATGGAAGCGATTGGTATTCGGGTAGATAAGCCTTATTTGAAGCAGTTTTCTAAAAAGCTAGAAGCGGATTTAGAGGCGTTGGAGACGTCAGCGTTGGACTCTATTGGAGAAGATACGCTACATGAGGTGATTGAGTCATTGGATGCAGCAAATCCTAAGCGTAAGGATAAAGGTGCGCTTAACTTGCATTCTCCCAGTCAGCTGAGTGTGCTTTTCTTTGACTTTCTGAATCTCGATAAAAGAAAATCTAGGAGAACCAAGACGGGCTATTCTACAGATGCCTCTGTGTTAGAGAAGCTGCACGACGATCATTCGGTGATCCGGCTGCTGACAGAACACCGAACGTTGGCCAAGTTGAAGTCGACCTATACAGATGCTATTCCGAAGCTGGTAAGACCGGCAACGGACCGAGTTCATACTGATTTTAACCAGGCGCAGACGGTAACGGGCCGATTGTCTTCTGCCAATCCTAATTTGCAGAATATTCCGACGCGCACCGACTTTAGCCGTGAAATTCGCCGTGCCTTTTTACCGAAGGAAGGCTGGCAGCTGGTGTCTGCTGACTATTCTCAGGTAGAGCTGCGAATTTTGGCGCACTTGAGTGAAGAGCCGATTTTGATTAAGGCGTATACAGAAAATGACGATGTACATCGGCTGACGGCCACGCTGCTATTTGATAAGGAGAAAGAGGAGATTTCTGCCGACGAGCGGCGAATTGCGAAGGTGGTGAACTTTGGCGTGATTTATGGCATGGGGGCCGTGCGTTTTGCTAGGGAGATGGGGGTGCACCGATTAGAGGCGAAGGGCTTTATTGACAGGTTTAATGCTCGCTATCCAAATGTGTTTGAGTATTTGCAGCAGATGCAAAGAGAGGCGATCGCAAACGGATATGTCCAAACCATCGCTGGCCGCCGCCGGTATTTCAACTTCACCACCCGCAGCCTACAAGCTCTCAAAGGTAGCGATCCCAGCGAAGTAGACCTCGGCAAACTGCGTACTAATAGCTATGATGCAGCCTCACTCAGGGCAGCGGCCAATGCACCCATCCAGGGCTCTAGCGCGGACATTATCAAAGTCGCGATGATTCATTTGCACAAATTGTTGAAAGATTATCAAGCAAATATGCTGCTGCAAGTGCACGACGAACTCATCTTTGAAGTGCCACCAGAAGAGTGGGAAGACCTTCAGCCCAAGATTGAGCAGACGATGGAAAACGCAGTGAAGTTAGCTGTGCCACTAAAGGTAGAAGCTCAAGCAGGCAAAAACTGGATGGAAGCAAAGTAGGAAATAAAGTAAGGCCACTACAGCAAGGTCTTGTCCAACCAAGTTTGCAAATCCATCACAGTCGCAAATTCCAAAAGTGTATCGCTCAGGCCTTCTAGCTGGGCTAGCGATAGTGTTGAAATTTTGGCACGAGCCTCTTCTGGGATGTCGCCTAGCCGCTTGTGTAGAAGTCGAAGGATAACCACTGTTTCGCCCTCTTGGCGGCCTTCTTGGCGGCCCTCTTGGCGGCCTTCTTGGCGGCCTTCTTGG
>ERZ1740067.514-NODE-514-length-30709-cov-6.292980_pt1 | contig 30709 bp, 33 predicted proteins | sample MGYA00581736_ERZ1740067 | MGnify/ENA primary metagenome ERZ1740067 (study PRJEB43018, sample SAMN04849236) | marine metagenome | isolation source: floating plastic debris | place: Pacific Ocean | collected 2008-08-27 | study: EMG produced TPA metagenomics assembly... | reverse complement strand
ATCCGGGGCAGCCACATAAAGAGCCGTGTAAATCGGTTGCGAAATAGCCGCCAACAGCAGGAGGAGAGCGACAATAGTGACGGTACGGCTGTGGGTAAGATCCATCATAATTTCCTTTGGTGTGGCCCGGCTGATTTTGTTTATTCGGCTACATTGTGAGGGAGGTTACGACAAAAGGGCTCGGGATGGAAATTAGGCGCTACAGGCACGTTGCACTCCCAAACGCCTTATGGACCCGACCGCGCCCCCTCCTCGAACGCGAACTGCGGCACCCAGGCTCGGCCCAGCCGGTTCTGGGCATCATCGATTTTCTCTGCCTGCGGTGCATTTTGAAGTTTGGTGAGGGCTTCGTCAATACGAGTGTCGAAGGAGACCCTATTCATCGCCGCAAGGGCCGCGCGATAGGTGCCGTACCCGCCATCGGCGGCGCCAGTGTAGACCGGGTCCATCTTCGTTGCGCGGGTGGCCGCCATGATGGCGTCCCAAGTGGCAAGCGGGTCCCCTTCCTCCGTCAACACCATATGCAGCGGCGCGGCGGCAAAGGACGTGTCCGCCCCGGGGGCCAGAACACGTCCCACCATGTACGGGGTCATCCACCGTAACCGTCGTCGGGCGCGGGAATGGCCGCGGGCAGCCTCCTGCGCCAGGATCATGGCCATGAAATCCTGTTGCCAAGGCTTGATCGCAAGGGGATCGCGCCCGCGATGATCTAGGAAATAGCCCAGCGGCACTTCTCTGTTCTGGCGCTTCGCCATTTCGTTGGTGCCTGGGCCGAGGTCTGAAAGATTATTACTCAAGAGGCGGACAAAATAATCCTTTAGGGGATCATCATCCGGCAGGATCCAAGCGGCGTTCCCAATGGTGCGTAAACTCCACGCCGTCGTCCGCAGCTGATAGGCATGGGTGACAAGGCCCCTCTCCCGCCGCAGCTCGGGCCACAGGCCACTCACCGCAAAGGCCGCCTCATGGGCCAGCGCCCGGGCATAAACCGCCTCCCCCGTGGCGAGATAGGCGGGGTACGCCAACCCCGGACGATGGGGCAGATCCACCGTCCATCCGCCTGCGGCATTCTCGAACAGGGCCGCCATCCCATCCCCGCCTCGCGGGTCGGCCCAAAAATCGGTGTGCCGCCGGTCAACCCGTATGGGGACGCCTTTCTCATCATCAGCAAAGTGCCAGGGGATGGTAAGGCCAATATCCGCCGCCCGGAGCATCGCCGCCTTCGCGTCCTTGTCCTGGGAGAGGGCCCAGGCAGCTGCCCAGCCGGTGACCGGCCCAATCTCATACCGCCCGCCGCTCGTCGGCATATAGGGGATAAGAGGCGCGTGGGTACCCGGACGAACAGGCGCACCGTCCCGCGCGATGGAGCGGGCCGCGATAGGCTGATCCACGGCCAGGGGCGGTAAGGCATGATGCGCGATCAGTCCGGCAGGATCGTGGAGGACCCGGTACGCAGGCTCTCCGCCCGCCGGTAACAGAAGGGTCCAACCACTATTGCGATAGTGTCCCTTGATCGTCTCGGTAAAGAGGGATCGGTCGCCATCACTGACTGTCACACTATAGGTCAGCGTTCGCGGCAGGGGCGAAAAGGTCTTATGGTTCTCAAAGGTCAGACGCACACGGCCGACACCTTGGGCATCCATGCGCATATCCGCCCGGAGGGTGAGGAGAGGTCCCAAAGGCGCCTTGCCCAATCGTTCCGTCACCAAAGGGCCATCAAGCCAAACAGGGGCGCCCTTTAGCAAGTCCCCCAAAGCGACGTCATGGATGGTGACCTCGTCCTCACCCAACATGCCCTCCACCCGTACCCGGATGGTATTGAGCGAGCTAAGGGATGGGGCGGCTTGCCCCTCTTCAAAGACTTTCCCGAGCAAGAGATGGCCTTGGGCCCGCCGACCCGTTTTAGGGGGTACACGCAAGGTCATCACACCGTGGCGGGCTGAGCCATCCTGGTGAGTGGCCTTCACATCAAGCTGTGCAGGCGCCACCCGGTCGCCCACCATGGCGGCAAGGGACTCCCCCGCAGGCACCGCGCCTTTCGCAAAGCTCTGCCCAAAACTGACATAGGGGCTGCCGTCACCCACCTTTTCCAACGCAAAGCGCGCCACCGCCTCCTCCGGCGCCGCATCAAAGCGCGGGCCGTAGAGGAACCCGCCCCCTTTGTTCACGGAAGGGATGGGAGATGAGGCCGGCAAGGGTGGGCCCGTCTTCGGCCGAAAGCTCCCCGCCCCCCTCGTCTCCTCTTTATTGCGATAGATCAGATCAATCCCATCGCCCGCATTGCGTAAAATCCGGGTTCGTGGCTTTTCAGTCACGAAGCGGTTTTTTTCGATGCTAAGAATACCACCAGTGCCGCCCCGACTGGTATCATAATTAAACAGGGTCGCCTGGCTAGCACTCCGTCGCCGGATAATGTCGTTGTCAATAATCTCAACAAAGCCCCCCTTGGTGACATCCACCACATAGGATGTCCGCCCTTCCCCATCGTCAAAGCGGTTGCTCTTTACAATCGTTTCAAACGCCAGACTTTTAATGTGATGGCCCACCTTGGTGCCTAAAAAGACCGAGCCGGTCACGGTGAGCTTTTTGCCATGGGAGAGATAAATCCCGTGGGAGTAGCCATCGCCATGGCCATTGCGCTCAAACAGGGACGCGTGGACCTCAACGCTCCCGCCCTTATCCCCGGTGGCAAGGATACCGTTCTCATTCTCGCGGAAGGTGCAATTTTCAACAAGAAGCGTGAAACCCTCAAACCGCACCCCCGCGCCATTTTTGTCTGGGGATCTCGCGCCCTCAAACACAATATTCCGTAAGGTGACGGCTGTTCCACTCAAGGGTACAAGCAGCCCCTTTGCCACCCCGTTCGGCGCGACCAGCTTAACGCCGCCCCGCCCCTCTAGCGTCAAATCATGGGGCAGGCGGACGTCCACCGCCTCATAGGTTCCCGCCTTCAAAACGAGGACATCGCCAGATTGGCTGGCCTTCACCGCGGCGGCGATGCTGTCATACCCCCCTTCGCCGACGACCAACTCCGCCGCCAAACCTCGAGTGATCGCGACCACCGTCAGAATAAAGACGAACAGGCAGGTACGCACAGGACTCATCGGTTCAGCTGTCGCTCCCATGCAATGGCGGAACGGGCCATTTCGTCTAAATTGTCATGCTGGGGCCTCCAGTCGAGGAGATCGAGGATCCGCCGATTGTCCGAGACCAGGGCCGGCGCATCCCCCGCCCGGCGCGGCGCAATGGTAACGGGCAGGTCTTGGCCCGTCACACGCTCCACCGCGGCGATCACTTCTTTGACAGACGACCCCCGGCCATAGCCGCAATTGAGGGTCACCTGCCCAGGATGGGTCAAGACATGCTCAATCGCCAACAGATGCGCCATGGCCAGATCCGACACATGGATATAGTCGCGGACACAGGTCCCATCCGGCGTGTCATAATCATCTCCAAAAAGAGAGAGACTTTCCCGCTGCCCCAATGCGGTTTGGGACGCCACCTTGATCAGGTGCGTCGCGTCGGGCGTGGACTGGCCCGTCCGGCCCTTGGGGTCCGCGCCCGCCACATTGAAGTACCGCAGAATGGCCGCACTCAAGCCATGGGCCGCGCCAATGTCTCGGATCATCGCCTCGGTCATGAGCTTTGATTGACCGTAGGGAGATAATGGCGCCTTAGACGCCCCCTCGTCCAACGGCGCGCCATCGGGCCGGGGCTCGTAAACCGCCGCCGTTGACGAGAACAGGACAGCTCTGGTGCCCTTTTCAACCATCCGGGCCAATAGCTCGAGGGTAGCACCCGTATTCTGGCGATAATATTTGATGGGATCACTGACAGACTCGGGCACCACAATCCGCCCCGCAAAATGCATGACCGCACTGATACGCTTATCGCTTAGGAGCTTATCGAGGAGGTCCCCATCGGCAATGCTGCCTTCCACGAACTCAGCGCCCGGGGGCACGCTCGCCGCCCGGCCGGTGGAAAGGTCATCCAGGACCACGATATTGTGACCCGCATCCACCGCGGCCCAGGCCACGTGACTGCCAATATACCCTGCCCCGCCGGTGATGAGAAATGTCTCTGTCGTGGTCACGATGGCGTCTCCTCCTGTCCTATCGCCCTATTCGGCCCTCTCGCGCGGTCATAGGACGCTTCTTCTACCATACAAATCGTGTGCACCCGCTTTCTCGCGTTGAAATTGTGCGCCGAACCTGCTTTTCCTGCCCTCAGAGAATGATAACGCTCCGTTGATAAAGGATATGTCATGAGCCAGACGCCTGACCGCATTACGATTTTGGCCCGCGAGTTTACCGCGGCGGCCCTTGAGTTCCACCGCGGGAAAATGGCCGAAAAGGGCTATGTGATGGAGGGGTCGATCACCTCCCGGCACTTCCAAATGATTGAAGGGGGCGAAGCGCCCACCGACCTGTTCGATGGCCAGCCTCTCTTCGCGGTCACGTTCCGCAAAAAAGACGAGGTCTAACCCCCCATGACCGGCGCGACAGGGTGGCAGACGGTGAAGGCCCCGGCGGATGCAGTGGCCCTCCTCACCACCCGATATCAAGAAAGCGCCGACGCCTTAAGAGCGGCTTTTAAGGCCTATGTGGACGCGGGGGTGCCCCCGTCCCCGGGACAGCATTATCCGTATCCCGCCCTCCGGGTCACCTATGACCCTAAAGGGGCGGTCCCGCCCCTTTCCTCAGCCTTTGGGAAGTTCGATGCCCCCGGCACCTACATCACCGATGTGGCACGCCCGGCCCTTTTTGCCGACTACCTCACCGAACAGCTATCCCTTCTGATTGATCGATATGATGTCGAGATCGCCGTGGGGTGGTCCGACGACAACATTCCCTACCCTTACATTTTGGACAGTGCGAAGGGGGTGGATGCCGAGGCAAAGCCGCCGTCCGAGTTGGCGCATCTCTTTCCAACACCGGACCTTGCCACCATCAACGATGCCATCGCCGATGGCGATCATGTCACCGCCTCCTCCATGGCGGGCGCAGGGGACGGAAGCCAAGCGCTATCGCTCTTCGGCGCCCTGAGGACGGATTACTCCCTCCAGCGGCTAAAGCACTATACCGGCACAAGTCCCGAAGACTTCCAGCAATTTATTCTGTTTACAAACTACCAACGCTATATGGATGAGTTTGTGGATATTGGCATTGCGAAACTCAAAGACGGGTCGGGCTATACCGAGTTTGTGGCGCCGGGCGATGTCCGGGTTACTGCGGACACTGACGGGGCGGAGGGCACCGTCCAGCAAAGCCCCTGGCGACGGTTTCAAATGCCCGCCTACCATTTGAAGGCGCCGGGCGGCTGCGGCATTACATTGGTCAATATTGGTGTTGGACCATCCAACGCAAAGACGATTACGGACCATTTAGCGGTCCTCCGCCCCCAATGCTGGTTGATGGTGGGCCATTGCGGCGGCCTCAGGCACTCTCAACGGCTTGGGGACTATGTTCTCGCCCACGCCTATCTGCGTCGGGACAAAGTGTTAGATGGCGTTCTGCCCACCGAGGTGCCAATCCCGCCCATTGCGGAAATTCAGCAGGCCCTGTTTGAGGCAGCAGCCACCGTCACAGGCGAGAAGAATAAAGTCCTCAAAAAACGCCTGCGGACAGGCACTGTTGTGACCCATGCTGACCGAAACTGGGAAATCCGCTTCCAAGAGGAGGCCCGGGTTCTCGACAAAGCCCGCGCCATTGGCATCGATATGGAAAGCGCCACCATCGCGGCGAACGGTTATCGCTTCCGTGTGCCTTACGGCACCCTCCTCTGCGTGTCGGACAAACCGCTCCATGGGGAGATCAAACTGCCGGGCGCAGCCAACCGGTTTTACGAACGAGCGATTGCTGAACATATGAAGATCGGTATCGAGGCGTTGGAGGTTTTCCGCCGGGACGGGGCCGCCTCTCTCCACTCACGCAAACTGCGCAGCTTTGACGAGCCGCCCTTCCGGTAGGCTGCCGCCCGCGCTAGGATGATGAAAGATATTGAGGAGCCCATCATGGCCAGCATCCGTTCCGCCTTACTGCTCACCGGCCTTTTGGGCCTCACCGCCTGCGCCACCGCGTCAAAGATGACCATCGCCGACCGGCTTCAAGAGCTTGGCCTGTCCGAAGATCGCGCCGAATGCATGGCCGATGAGTTGGACGATCGCCTTGATGATCGCGAATTGTCAGAGTTCGCAGACTTCACCGTCACGATCACCAAGGAACGGGGCACAGGCGTGCTTGCCGCCCTGCGGGAAATCGACAATCCCCGCATTGCCGGCGCTGTCGCTGGCTCCGGCGTGGCCTGCGTTCTGCCGCGATAGGCCGTGCTCACTTCTTTAGAGCCCACCACCCTGCCGTCGGGAGATACCGTTCCCCTGTCAGGCGGCATGGCGCACCGCTTTCGCCCCCTTCTCGACCAAGTCGTACAGTCAATCGATGAAGGGGCCGATTTGGGCCTAGGCCTATCGGTGATCATTGATGGCGAGCCGGTCGTGGACCTGCGCGCGGGTTGGCGTGACCGCAAAAAAGCGGACGCCTTCGATGATACGTTAGTATGCGTCTATTCTTGCGGCAAGGCGATCCTTGGCACCCTTATCATGGTCGCGGTGGAGAAGGGACAGCTGGACTATGACACCCCCGTCGCCACCTATTGGCCTGAATTCGCCGCCCACGGCAAAGAAGCCATCACCCTTGCGGACGCCCTCTCCCATCAAGGTGGGTTAGCAGCGTTTACGGAAGAAATAGACCCTGCCCTATGGCTCGATTGGGACGGGCTCTGCGCGGCGCTTGCCGATATGGCGCCCCTATGGCCGCCGGGCACGGATCAGGGCTACCACCCCCAGACCGTTGGCTATATTGGCGGAGAGGTCCTCCGCCGGGTGACAGGAAAGACGGTGGGTGAGCATCTCCGCGCCCTGGGTCTCGACGTTCATTGCGGCGTTGGTGAAGCCCTCCGCCCACGGACGGGACCGATGATGAAACCACCCGCCGCGCCAGACCTCGGTGACCTCACCCCGCTTAAGGGTGCGGCGTTCCTCTCTAAATGGTCGTCCGCGGCAGGGGTCTCGCGGGAGGCATGGGCCGCCGCCGAGATCCCCGCCTCGAACATGCATGCCACCGCGCACGGTCTTGCCACCATTATGCAAGCCTATACCACAGAACGGCTCGGCGGCGACATGACCATCAGTGAACATGTGCGAGCGACCGCCATGGCGGAACGGACGTGCCGGGAGGATTTGGTACTCCCCTTCACGCTTTCCTGGGGAACGGGTGTTATGCGTAATCGAGAGGGGCAGCTCGGCCCTAGCGCCACCGCCATTGGCCATTATGGCTTTGGCGGCGCCTGCGTGTTGGCGGACCCGGCTCACCGCCTTTCTTTTGCCTTTGTGCCTAATAAGATGAGCCCCGCCCTCGTCGCGGACCCACGGGTGACGGGATTGTTGGAGACGCTTTATGACCTTCTCTAAGGATCGCACAATGCGAAAATCTGTTCTCCCCCTTTTAGCGAGCCTCGCCCTCCTCAACGCACCGGCAATGGCGGCGGCATTCCCCGCGCCTCTCGACAGTGCGCTGAGCGACGCCGAAACCACGCCAAAGCTACGCCTCTCCTATTCCATGCGGTATGAAGCGCCGGGCGAGGCACCCGTCACCTTGCGGTTTGATGCGCAAACGCGCTATTGGTCCGTGGTGGAGGGAGACCCAGGTGCCCTGTCCAAAAACGCGCGGGAGAAGCTAAACAATATCAAAAAGTCCGAGTCGGTGCCAGGCGGCCTTCTTTATGCGGATTTCCGAAAGTATCTCCGTGCGGTGGAGGCCCTTGAAGAAACAGAGACGCAGCACATTTATCGCTTCCTCCCCCCCGAAGCCGAAGGTGAAGACGCCGCCGACGACGCAGAGGAGGTGATGCGTGCACGCCTTTATGTGGACAAGGCGGATGGCAAGCTGGCGCGTTATGAAGTGGTGGGGCTCAAACCCTTTAAACCCCTTCCCGTCGCCAAAATGGAAGAGTTCGTGGTGGAGCAGGACTTTGAGCGCCTTGAGGAAAATGGCGAGAAAAATGGTCCGGCGGTTCTCGTCCGGCTTCGGTCCCGGCAAAAGGGCGAGCGTTTCTTCCGGAAGGTGGACACAGACTTCACCGCTCATTTTTTTGACTTTGAGCGGGTGGAGTAGCCTCTCCACATCGTCATCCCGGTTTGCCTGAAAGGCAAGACCGGGATCCATAAGCTTGGGTGAATGGGTTTGTACACCATGCTGACATCTCCACAGTATGGATCCCGGTCTTCTGCCTACGGCAGAAACCGGGATGACAGAATTAACTTACTGATCGGCATCGTTTCCCGACCATCCACTGATGTCTTTGATTGACTTCACCATCGGGCACTCCAATCTATCATGATGAAACCAATCCTCCTCACTGCCCTTACCGCCGTCCTCGCCTTACTTGCCCTGTGGAGTGCGCCTCAGAAGGATGCCGCCTACCAACCGACCGCAGAAGAGATCGCCACGGCCCAGGCGTACCTGGCGGAGCATCTCATCCCCCTGCCAATGGCTTGGGAGTGGCATGAAACCCAATTCGGTAATAAGGCTCATATTCGGTGGGGGGTGAGCGGGCCGGATGATGCGCCCACTCTTCTTTATATTCCTGGTTATACGAACACTATAGAGATGTATACGGCCTTTTATGATCGTTGGTGGAAGGCGGGCTATCGCGTTGCCGCGGCGGACCTGCCCGGCCAAGGGGGGTCAGTCCGGCGGGTGGCCTTCCCCCAACGGGCCTGGAGTTCGGATTTTGGCGATTATGGCGATGCCGTCGCCGCCCTCGTTAATGACGTCCGTACAAAGACAAAAGGTCCCCTTATCCTCGTCGGGGAGAGTTTCGGCGGTCACGCCGCGCTGCGCGCAGCCGCTGACCATGATTTGCCGCTGGACGCTCTGGTCCTATTGGTTCCCGCCCTTGAGGTCACAGCGGGAGACTTCCCTCGGGCCCTCGCCCTTGGGATGACGGGCACAGCAACCAGCTTAGGGTACGGCCACCGCTACGCCCCAGGCCAGGGGCCCTGGCGCCTTCATTGGCCTGTGCCCTCTCAAGAGGAATATGGCTGCGCCACCAGGCCAGACCGTGTACGGCTAAAAGAGGCCTTCTTTGTTCTTAATAAAGACTTTCATGTGGGCGGCCCCACCCATGGCTGGCTCGCGGGCCTAGAGCGGTCAGGGAAACGCCTCGCAACAGACAACACCTTATCAGATATCTCATTCCCTGTCCGGATTATTGAAGCCGAGAACGACCGCATTGTCCTGCCCGGTCGCTTTGGCCCAACGTGCGAAAAAATGAGAGATTGTGAAGTGATCCCCTTACCGGATACCGAACATTGCCTCCTCTTCGAAGCGGATGACCGTGTCGCGCCGATATTTACGATGGTGGAAGGACTGATTGAGGAAGGGGCGGAGTAAAGTCTCCCTAAAGACTGTTACACAAATCCGCCTTTTCTTGTCTTAAATCTCGTGCGCCGGGGATTCTAGCCAGGGTTGCTTCTCTTACCAAGAAGCAGGCGGACTCAAGGTCCTGCTCCTCCTCAAATAAAGCGGTCGCCAACTCAAACTGGGCAGACGGAATCCCAGCGCAAAAAGTGATATCTGCCACGGGAATCATGCCCGCATCCTTCACATAAATCATCTGGGTAGAGTTTATTTGATAAGACGTCGTCGCGGCACGGCGCAACCACTCCCGCCTTACGTCCGCCGGCAGGTCCTCACGTCGCGATAGCTCAAGGGCCGTTTTGGCCCGTAGCTTAGGGGGAAAGTCCTCTTGGGCCCACAGATCCATGAGGTTGCCGGTTGAGCCCCTTATGGCTTCCAACCGGCCCAATTTGCACGATGTTTTGGATTGCAACAGCTCTAGAGCTGAACACCCTGGCGCCAATAAACAAACCGCCAAATATAGGAAAATTCTCATCACGCGCCCCCTTCAACATCTATCCTCTGCGCGTATTGCACAAAATTTAGCGCCGTTTGACAAGGCGGGGGCATCGGCCGGTGACGCAGAAAAAAAGGTCTCACGGGCCCGTCCACCGCGTGAGACCTCTTAATTGTCGAGGGGCGTTACGCCTTCGCCAGATTTTCCTCAGCAAACGACCAGTTCACGAGGCTGTCGAGGAATACATCAATATACCCCGGACGCTTATTTTGGTAATCGAGATAGTAGGCGTGCTCCCACACATCCATGGTGATGAGCGGCGTGACACCATCCGTTAGCGGTGTTTCCGCATTCGCTGTCTTGCGTACTTCGAGCTTGCCATTATTGGACACAAGCCACGCCCAGCCTGAGCCAAATTGAGTTTTCCCCGCTGTGGCAAAGGCTTCCTTGAAGGCATCATAACTGCCGAAGCTGTCATCAATGGCTTTCGCAATCGCGGAGCCCGCCGCAGGTGCCCCGCCCCCATTAGGGGCCATGGAGTGCCAATAGAATGTGTGGTTCCAGATTTGGGCGGCATTGTTGAAGATACCCGCTTCACCCGCTTTGGCTGATGCGTGTACGATGGTTTCCAAATCGGCGTCCGCGTGGGGGGTGCCGTCGATCAACCCGTTGAGATTGTCGACATAGGCCTGATGGTGCTTGCCATAGTGATAATCCAAGGTCTCTGAAGAAATATGTGGGGCCAGCGCATCGCGGGCATAGGGCAGAGCCGGCAAACTGATAGTCATTATTAATAACCTCTTTCTAGGGGGTGTCGGTGTGGCGGAACCTAGTCGCCGCGCCCGGGAGGTCAACGCGACACCGCATCAAAGTTTTAAGAATACGCCCAAAGGGGCTAGCATCATATAAAGAAATCTTTATATGATTTCTGAAATCAATGAGGTCGCTATGACTGTCTCCACTGCCCTGTCTCCTGAACACCGCGCCAACCGGGCCCAGGCGCTCAAAAAAGCCCTAAGCGAACGCATTCTCGTCCTTGATGGCGCCGCGGGGACGATGATCCAACGACACAAGCTGGATGAGGCCGCCTATCGCGGCGAGCGCTTTGCCGACTGGGGACAGGATGTCGCAGGCAATAATGACCTGCTCAACCTCACCCAGCCGCAGATCATCAAAGAGATGCATGCCCAATATCTGGCCGCTGGCGCGGATATCGTAGAGACCAACACCTTCTCCTCCACCACCATCGCGCAGGCCGACTACGCCATGGAAGAGTTGGTGTGGGAACTGAACGTTGAGGGTGCCCGCCTCGCACGGGAAGCGGCGGACGACGCCTCAACACCGGAGAAACCTCGCTTTGTCGCCGGCGCCATCGGCCCCACCAACCGCACCGCGTCCATCAGTCCTGATGTGAATGACCCCGGCGCCCGAAACACAAGCTTTGAGGAACTCGCATCCGCCTATAAAAATGCCGCCAAGGCTTTAATTGAAGGCGGGGTTGATACACTCCTTATCGAAACGATTTTCGATACGCTCAATGCCAAGGCCGCAACGTTCGGGCTTGAAGAACTGTTTGATGAGTTAGGCTATCGCGTTCCTCTTATGCTGTCCGTGACCATCACAGATCAATCAGGACGCACCTTATCGGGACAAACGACGGCGGCCTTTTGGAACTCCATGCGTCATGTGGCGCCCCTATCGGTTGGGGTGAACTGCGCACTGGGCCCAGACCTGATGCGCCCCTATGTGGCAGAACTCTCGAACATCGCTGAGAGCTTTACCTCAGCCTACCCCAATGCGGGCTTGCCCAACGCCTTTGGTGAATATGATGAAACGCCCGAAAGCATGACCGTACACATGCAAGAATGGGCAGAGTCAGGCCTTCTCAATATTATTGGTGGCTGCTGCGGGACCACCCCCGATCACATTGCCGCGTTTGCCAAAGCCGTGGACGGATTGCCCCCTCGTCAACCCGCCACCCCCGACCGCGCCATGCGTCTGTCTGGCCTTGAGCCTATGGTGATGCGGGGATAACGCGCCCCGCCCCACCTTCGGGATTAAAGATCAGCCTGGGCGATTGCTTCGTTCACCGTCATAATGGGCTTGCCAAGGCTTTCAGCCACCGCCTCATTAGTAACGTGGCCATTCCATACATTCAGCCCACGGCCGAGATGTGCATTGTCGCTGAGGGCTTGCTGCCACCCCTTATCGGCAATCGCCAAGCCGTGGGGCAAAGTAACATTATTGAGGGCGTAGGTGGACGTCCGGGCCACCGCACCTGGCATATTCGCGACGCAATAGTGAACAATGTCATCCACCACATAGGTCGGATCATCATGGGTTGTGGGCTTTGAGGTTTCAAAACACCCGCCCTGGTCAATAGCAACATCAACGAGAACTGCGCCCGACTGCATCGTGCCGAGCCCCTCGCGGGAGATGAGCTTTGGCGCCGTCGCCCCGGGGATAAGCACCGCCCCGACCACCAAATCAGCGGTGGCAATTTCCTCCGCCAGCGCCGCTTTCGTGGAGAATAAGACCGTCGCGCGGCCATCGAAATGCGCTTCTAACCGTTCAAGGACATTTACATCGCGATCAAGGATCGTGACATCTGCGTGCAGGCCTGTGGCCATCTGGGCGGCATTAAAGCCAACAACGCCGCCGCCAATAACCACAACCTTCGCCGGCCGCACCCCCGGCACCCCGCCAAGGAGGACGCCCCGCCCCCCTTGCGCCTTCTCAAGGGCCTTGGCACCGGCCTGAATAGACAAACGCCCCGCCACCTGGCTCATGGGCTTGAGCAGCGGCAGGCCGCCTGTAGCGTCCGTCACCGTTTCGTAAGCAATACAGGTCGCCTTAGACGCGATAAGATCATCGGTTTGCTGAGGGTCAGGGGCCAGGTGCAAATAAGTGTACAGAATATGGTCGGGCCGTAGACGTGCCCGTTCCACCGGCTGAGGCTCTTTCACTTTTACGATCAACTCTGCTTGATCGAATACGGCACTGGCGTCCGGCGCGATAGAGGCCCCCGCCGCCACATAAGCATCATCGGCCGCCCCAATCCCACGACCCGCCCCCGATACAACCACTACACCCTGACCATGAGCAACGAACTCACAGCCGCTCTCCGGCGTCAGCCCGACGCGATATTCGTGGTTCTTGATTTCCTTGGGTACACCAACGCGCATCGGATGATCCTCTCTAACGGTTTTTGTCTCATTCCGCTCGGGATCATAACGCAGAGCCAGCCCTCTATTTTCTCAAAAATCATCGAAGAAACAGCATTTTTTCGTAACATATCCCATAATTTTTCTTTATGGTGGTATAATGTCCCACTCCGTTGATGAAATCGATCGAAAGATCCTAGAGGCGCTTCAGATCGACAGCCGACAGTCCATTGCCGATATCGCCGACAGCGTCGGCCTCTCCAAATCGGCCTGCCACCGACGGGTAAAGCTGTTGGAGGAGCACGGGATTATTGATCGGTACACCGCGGTCCTGAACGCTGCGGCCTTAGGCTATTCCCTCACCTTTGTGGTGGACGTGACCTTGCGGGCGCAAACCGACGACGTGATGACCGCCTTTGAGAATAGTGTGCGGCGCCTACCACAGGTGCTCGAATGCCAGCTTATGACAGGGCGGGATGACTATATTCTACGCGTGGTGGCCCAATCCGCCGAAGACTATGAGGCCACCCACCACCGGATTGCCCGCCTCCCTGGGGTGGAGACCATCCAGTCCAGCCTGTCGCTGCGGACGGTGAAGGCGTGGACGGGGCTTCCTGTTCGGCAGCCCTAATCGCCGAAAAAGCGTCACCCATCCGCAACAACGGGCCAAATTCAACCGCGCCGCGCGAACTCTCCCGCCCAACATTGTGTACATTGTACATTTGATATGCAGAATTCACGCATCGCCAACACTTTGGCGGTAAAAAAACATCAAAAAACAAAACACCTGTGAAGCATTTGGAGATGAAAATGGGGACGATCAAAGCACCTCGACATGGGCATCAGCGAAAGATCATGCGCGCGACCTGCGTATCGACATTGGCGTTGGTCGCGGCCTTGCCCGCGAACGCGCAGGACACAGACCTAGAGAGCGAAGAAGCGATTGAAGAAATTATCGTCCAAGGGCGGATTAACTTCTTCCGGCCTGAGGATCAATGCTCGGCCACGGGCTGCCCGCTTGCTATTGTCGATACTCCCCAAGCGGTGACAGTTCTTACGGAGGACCTCCTTGATGTGGCGGGGATTGACTCCGTCGGGATGGCGACACGGCTCATCCCGGGGGTGCTTTCCACCCTTGAAGGTCAAGGCGGCGCGCCCTCAGAAGTCTTCTCCCGCGGCTTCTTAAACGATACAAGAGAGGGATACAGATTAAATGGCGCCAGCTTTAGCCGTTTTCAAGAGCTGGATTTGGCTGGCGTTGAGCGAATTGAATCCGTTCGGGGCCCATCAGCTATCGTCTTTGGGCAGAACTCTTTTGGCGGCATCTTAAATATTGTCACAAAGAAACCCACCAACGACTTCCGGTATGGCGGGTCGGTCTCGGCGGGAACCTTTCAAAACTATCGGGTTGAGGGTGATGTATCCGGGTCCATTAGCGATTCGGTTCGCGGTCGCCTCACCGCAGCCTATACGGATGCCGATAGTTGGACAGATGGTGTTGAGAACCAAACCGTCGCTCTCTTCCCCACCTTGGAGGTCGACATTGGACAGGACACCCTGCTCACGCTCATTGGATTTTACCAGGAAACCGATGGGACCACCTATGGTGGACTAGGCCTCGGCCTTGATGCAGATGGAAACCTTGCAACACCCGGTGATATTGGCCTTGAGCCAGAGGTGTTCTTCGGTTTCGATGCGGCCGACAATATCGCCGAGCGCAAAGCAACCTATGTTGCCGCGAACATCGATCATCAGTTTAACGACGACCTCACGGGATCGCTAAATGTATCTTTCAATAGGCCCGATACTTACAGACAGGGAATCGTCACAACGGGTCAAATCGATTCTAGAGTTGAAGACCCATCAGTACTCGCCTTTGCGACAACGTTTGATGAGTATTTCGAAGTCTTTGAGGTGAATGCGGACCTTAACTGGACGTTCGATATGTTCGGCAATGAACAGCTGGTGTCCATTCGAGCCGAATATGAAGATCTGGAGAATGAGGAAACCCTAACGGGTGCTCTTTTCACTGCCACTGGCGGGCCGTTCTCTTTCTTCCCCTTTAACGCCTCCCTCAATCCTGGTCGGGTCGATCCCCTCAGCTTTGTCGCCAATAATCCGTTTACCGATGCTAGTCTCTTTTCGACGGAAAGCATTGAGGAGATTTCAATCGGCGGCCAAATCCTGCTCAAACCACTTGACCGCCTCACCGTCCTCGCCGGTGCGCGTTATGACAATATCTCGCGAGAAGTGAATATAACGGACTTTTTGCGGGACGACCCTCTTCCCCAAATATTCGACGTCGATAATGTCACGCCTCGGCTCGGATTGATCTTTGAACTGTTTGAAGGGGCTAACGTCTATTACAGTTTCTCCGAAGGGTTTAGCCTTCGCCTTGTTCAAGATACGTCGGGCGCTGTTCCGCAAGATCCCGAGACAGGCCAACAACATGAGGTTGGTTTCAAAGCCCTGTTCCTCGAAGATAAAGTCAGCTTCGGTATCAACTATTATTCGATTGAGCGGGACAATGTCGCTGTTCTGCAGGATATTCCCAATACCGTCTTTACACGGCTCGTAAACGGCCGCCGTCAAGAGCACCAAGGTGTAGAAGTCGAGTTCGTCGGGAGTCCGGTCTCCGGCCTCGATATCATTGCCACCTACTCCTATCTCGATGCCGAGATCACCCAAAATCTGGAAGATCCTGATTTGGTTGGCAATCGGGTTGACCGAAGCAATGATCATCTCGCATCCCTTTATGCCCAGTACGAAATCTTGAGCGGGCCCGTCGAGGGGCTGTTCCTGGGTGCTGGTATTACCTATACCGGCGAGGTGGTCGTGAATGACGAAAACTCTTTCATATTTGATCCCTACACCCTGGTCAGTGCGAACATTGGATATCCGATTACCGATGAAATCGTCATCAAAGTCTCGGGTCAGAACCTGACAGACGAAGAATATTTCGTAACGGATAACGGCTCATTGGATGAAGCGAACTTTTTCGGAATGCCGCGGTCGGTGACAGTGACCCTAAGCGCCGAGTTCTAGAGCATTCTAAGGCCTGTTGAGAATCAGCAAGGAACAGGTGTTTGCCACGGCTTGTCCGTGGCATCCATCGAGTGAAGCATCCAATTTTTGGTTCGGTGGGCCCCACGGACAAGCCGTGGGGAACGAAAAATGCCTAAATCTCAACAAGCCCTAGAACAGAATGTGGTCTACTTGAATCGCTTTCTCGTCCTTCGAGACGCGGCTCCTCAGGATGAGGAAGTGATTGGCCTAAAAGTAGTTTCCTCATGCTGAAGAGGGTCGACTGGGAAGGGCCCACTTCCCCCGAAACGGGGGAAGAAATCTCAGCAGCCCCAATGGTTCATTCCTCCCCCCATGCGCGGCGCGCCCGCCGACCTATCGGCAGTACCAATCGCGCAAGTCGTCGATTTTACAATAATCCAAAATGGAATCGAAGATGAAGATCGCCACGCCGAAAGTGACGATCCCGATGATCACCAATGAGATGATCTCCGCCCCAATCCTCAAGGATCGTCGCCGAAACGCGAAAACAATCCCGAAAAGACAAGAGGCCGTGGACATTATGAAGGAGGTCACGACGAAGAAGAGTATCGCAACGACAGCAGCTTCCAGAACGGTCAGATAAAAGACGTTATAAGCGGCAATCAAAACGCCGATTGACGCCGCAGCACATCCCAGAACAATTCGCACTAGCATGGCGTTAACGCCTCCATGCCCCACTACCAACAGCCCTGAAACGCCAGGGTAATCCACTTTATCATCAAATCTCCACCCCGTTGGGGATGGAGATTTGTCTCATCTGAACGCTTAAAGCCCAGTCCAACCGGTCACGAGGGGTGCCGTGGGACAAAACCCAGCGTCACTCGCCGCTCTAATTAGAGCAGCAATTGGCGAATACACCGCCCACAGAATCTTCGCATGTACACGGATCATGGCGATTAACATCGTATCGTTTCTTGCCTTTGCGGCCTTTTTTGGAAAGCGCCTCAGCGAGAATACCCATCTTCTCCACTTCTGCATCAATGCGTCGAATTTCGGTCGTGAGATCCGAGAACTCGTCTTCCGCATCTTCCCACCGAGATAGTAACGGGCCGCACTTACTGGTTTTATACCCGTTCATCTCCATACAACGGGAATAAGCCTTGCAGGTCGAGGTGACATTGCGGAACTGTGCGTCCACTTCCGCCTCAAATTGATTAAGGCGGTTCCGCAGCACATATGCGCGTTCAACGTCAGCCCGGCTGCTTTCGAAACCAGCAAACCCAGCGTTTCCACCAGTTCTATTCCCACCAGCTTGAGCCAAGGCCATACGGCTGGACCGAGATTTATCGCGCAAGAGTGTCAGCTGGGACTCAAGGCCTGCATTATCGCAAATGGCACTCGCCTCCGTATAGGGGCTGCTGGTTGAGCTAACGCAAGCAGATACGCCCAAAAGGCACAGTACTGAAAATAAGACTCTTTGCATGATATTCCCCTTATTGATCCATTGTGTTGCGGGCAGTGTCCGGTGGGCAGGGCTTCATCTCAACCCATGTTCGGCTTCTTCGATACCCCCCCGCGGTCGCTTCAGGTGTCGCCACGACAGGGCCAGCCAGCACGGCATTCCCTTCCAACACATCTGGGCCCTCAGCAACAGCGGTCGCGGCGGCTGACCGGGAGGATTGGTCGCGCATGACGACAATAGTCTCATCATCAGCAGCGGTACCAGCAAATCGAGAGCAAGTGTCTGTAACCGGATCACCATAAGAGACCCGTTCAGGCGCAGATCCTGTACCAGCGCACCCCATGGTCAAGCCAGCAGCGCCGAATGCGAGCGCCGTCAAAACTCTACTCGGTGTACAATACTTCAAGTTCATGGGCTCTCTCCTATGGCCCTGGATTGGGTCGGCACCCCTCGCCCACCATCTCCAAACGATCCCGATAGAAACTATTCAGCTCCAGCTCTTCTTTGACCCGTTGCCACCGGGCTGTGGGGCCAAGGGCGCCAAACAACTCGATAAGGCGTTGCGCTGGCCTATGGCCCTCATTCGCTGCCTCGCGCAGATAGGCATCGGCAATCGGCAAATTCTCGACCAGGCCGCAAAGCTGATAGCTCGATAACACCGTGCCCGTGCCATAAATCAACGCCAGATTGAACTTCGCATCGGTATTACCGCGCTCCGCTGCGGCTTTGAGAAGGCGCAAACCCGCATCGGTGTTCTGCACAACCCCAAGACCGGCAATATACATAATGCCCAGCGTGTTCATGGACTTCCGATCCGCATGCACCTGCGCGGCGCTACACATAAGATACACGGTCTCAATGGGGGTTAAGTCACCGGTTTCACTGAACCCAAACTCACGCTGGAAATCACGAATGGCCTGACGGGTCGCCGGTCCGTACTCACCATCGATCTCATCCTCATAATATCCCTTCGCGGATAAAGCCCGCTGGCGGGATTGAAGGTCAATAATAGCACCCCCCTCAGGGTTAGACGCATAACCGCGAGAGATCCGAGCGAGGCTCCCAATCGTGTACTCACACGTGAGGTTCAACGCCGCCAGACGCTTACCGGCCAAAACGGCATACTCAGATTGACATGGCCGTCCCACCGTAAGGGACCGATCAAATTTTTGCCGAGCGTTCCGAATACGCCCCATCGCCATGTCGGCCTCACCCCGATTGAAGTGATATTTTGACCGGTCATTGCAAGAAAGGGCTGACGCCCGCGCTTCGCACACACCAGACGCAGTATACGACACGCACTCATCGATATCGTCGGTTGGCGCCGGCAGCCCATCGTCAGAGGGGGTTCGGATATTTTGATCCGACATACCGCCCGGATTATTCCGATAGACTTGCGAAGATGATGACGGACGGCGAGATGACCGGCCACCGCGATCATCATAATCACGATCGCGATCACGACCCCAAATGTCGCCACTATCGTCGAACCATTCATTTGGCTCGAACCGCCTTAGCAGCTCCGCCAGCGATGGCACGTTAGATGAGACCCCCACAAGACCTGCACGGATAGCATCGTCAAACTCATCACACTGTTCATCGGTGAAATCGCCAATGCCAGCATCGCAGGGGTTTGTGCGTCCATCCCACTCGTCCAAGGATTCTTCGTAAGTGACGGTCGCCCGTTCCACATATTCTTTCTTCAACAACTCGATGAGGTCATTGAGATAAAGCCGCTCGCAATAGGCATCCTGCTCGCCGCCCCCATATTGGTTGGCAAGCGCCTCAAGTTCGCCATTGGCCTGTTGCCGCAGGGCATTTTCCCGCTCGGGGGTGAGTTGGTAGAAACGCGCCGTTTCCGCCCGCCACTCATAGGCCGAGGTCAACCCGCAAATCGATGCCATATGGAAGCTGCGATAGGCCAGTTCCTCCGCCTGCTTTTGGCGGGGCCAAATATAGTCGTTCGGCTCGGAGAAACGGAGCTTCGTCGTCATACGCTTAGCAATGCGAAAAGCGTCCTTACCCAAATAATACTGACCAAGGCGAACAAGACCTTGATCCCCATTAATCTGGTGCAGTTTGACGAACTGCTGATAAAGCTCCACATAATCCTGGGCCGGAATATTAAGGTCCTTATAGAGACGATATCCCTCAGGATGTCCGTTCGCCGCCGCCATGTAAAAGTGCATTGCCGCATCCGTCTTCCGCCGAATACGGTCCCGCTCGAACACACCGAGGAAAATATGGTCTGACGGATCGCCGATCAGCGAATTCGCCAAGGACAGAGAATCAATCTTCCGATCAATGACGTGCGCCTGACGGGTTTGCACTGTCCAATCGCGGAAAACCCGCTGATCAACGCGGATAAGGGTGTCAGTGGGCAGGGGCGAACTGGAAAGGCCGGTGACATCGCGATCAACCTGGCGCTGAGCGAAATCAAAGGTCGCCGACAGGATCCCTGCGACGACAACAAAAGCCAGAACGACGACGATAAGGAATAGGGATGCGGCCTGAAGGTAGTCAATAAACCCCTTCTTCTTATCGCCCCCTTGGTAGCCCTGACTTTGCTTGCTTTTCAGGACAACAGCCGTCGCCTCAGCCTCAGAAGACTTGACAGCTGCCTGTTACCGACTTCGCTGGCCCACAAACCGCACGGCATCCCCCTACTCAAGAAGCCTACGCTTAGGCTTATCATCGGGAAGCCAAGGCGCGCAACAAAAAGTTAACGTTTTGGAAAGGCCTTCGGGTGCGGCATGGGGGACCGTCTTGCCGCTTCCAAATGGACATGGTCTTGGATGACCTCAGACGGGAGTTTTGTCTTTCATTCTATTGCGATAGGCCTCGATAACCTCGTCAATCGGCGCGTCCATGACGATCTTTCCTTTGTCGAGCCATAGGCCTCGCTCGCACATCTCCCGCAAGGTGCCAGGCATATGGGTGGTCACGATGAGCGCCCCACTTTCCGCCATCAGCTTTGCCACCCGCTCACGGGATTTCCTCTGAAACGCAACATCGCCCGCCCCCAGGACCTCGTCCACCAGGGTCACGGGGCGACGCACGCTGGTGACAATGCCAAAGCCGACGCGGGTTTGCATCCCCGCAGAACATGCCCCCATCGGGGCGTGGGCGAATGCCTCCATTTCGGCAAACGCCAAAATCTCCTCCGCCATAGCGGGAATATCTTTGTAGGGAACATCGTACAGGGCAAGCGATAGGTTTATTGACTCAAGCACCGTGGCCACGGCTCTATTGCCCAGATTGGTTGAAAAGAGGCATGACGGCCTCCCCGCCACGCGGCAGACCCCCGCCGTGGGCCGATAAATGCCAGCGATCAGCCGCAACAGAGAGCTTTTGCCCGCCCCATTGTGCCCCACAAGGCCCACGCGCTCCCCCGCCCGAACGGTGAAAGACACCCTATCCAGGGCGCGGATGAAAGAGCGGCCCCGACGATGAAAGAGGGTTCCACCCACCGCTGACTCATGCGTTGAGGCGTCCTTCTTTTTAAAGGTGTGCACCGGCATGTTGAGCGCCACATCGTCAAGGTCGACCAATATGGGCGCCATATCACTTTGCGACGTCATCATAGGAAAGACACGATCCTCATGCGGAACCGAGCAAAAAGCACAATCCCAAGGGCCCAAAACACAACCATCATGGCAGCGCAAACAGCCCATGAGGTCTCATTGGGGGGCAGCCCCAACAGGGGATCTCTCAGAATATTCAATCCGTGGGCAAATGGGTTATACTGCACCAAGGCAAGCCGAATAGGGTCCCCTCCATCCGCATACCAAAAAACCGGCGTGGCAAAGAACGACACACGCATAACAGCCGAGACCGCGTGGGACAGATCCCGAACGATGGTCGTTGCGCAGGCAAGGACCAATGCCGCCCCCGCTAATGTCACCGACACAAGGACAATACCCGGCACAAGGAGCAAAAGCTGGGAGGTTAAGGTTCCTCCGCTCAGCAGATAAACGACACCCACCATGGGCAATTGCGCCATGAGGGTTTGCAAATTCATCATCACGGTGCGCAACACGTGCAAAAAGAGCGGTGTTGGAATGTTCCGGATAATGCTTGTTGAGCGCTGAAAGGCGCTGGTACCCGACACCAGCATCGCCTGCGCGAACTGAAAAAACACGATGCCACTAAAAACATAGAGGACATATTCCGGTCGGCCGCCGCCGAGAGACCGGTAGAAGACCGCCGAGATAATCCCCGCCCAAAGGCCCGGTATGATGCTGAGCCACAAGGGCCCCAACAGCGCCCGACGGTAGGGCAACATGGCATCCTGCCAGCCGAGGTTAAAGGCAAGCCGGAACCGCCTTGCCCCTTCGAGCACATCATGAACCGCGCCGCTTATCGAACGGTCTGGCGCCGGTTCAGAGAGGGGTATATTATCAAGGGAAGAAGCAGTCATGCGGCCAGCAGCATCCTTGCGTCGTTCGTTGGGTCTTTCTCGGTCGTATCGCAACGAAGCTGTGTCAAACCATGGGTCCCGGTCCCATGTCCACGGCTTTCTTGTCCATCGCGAGCCCGCCCTCACCGCAGCCTCTCCCCTCATGAAAAAGGGGCCCCGCAGGGCCCCAGGTTTCCGTCAATGAAACCGAGAAGAGCGCTTAGCGCTGACCCTTGACCTGGTTGATGATCCGACCAGGGGCGAGGCCATCCGCCTTCACAAAAGTATCCACAACGTCAGTGATGGATTCAAAGCTCACCTGGTGAGACGCCTCGGAAAGGCCGACCTGCTGCGCCAAAGACGTATCGGCAAGAATGCCCCGCATATTAAGACCATTGGCAGCAAAGTCTTGGCCAGAGGCCTCTTTGTTCACCGTATTGGTCGCCTCATAGAGATGGCGATCAAAGACCGACGCCATATGCAGATAGTTGCTCAACGAAACAGCGAGATTGCCCTTCGGCATCCCATAGTCAGCAATGTCGTAGCGCGTAATATAGGCCACGCCCGTATCGTCGAGGCCCGCAGAAATAAAGGCGTAGCGATAATTGAACGACGACACCGTGCGGGTGGGCGCATTGGTTTGGAACATCGCCACCATGTTAAGGCCGCGACAGCGCTTGGCTGACTTATCGCATGCCATCGGGGTTAGCTGGAACTTGATGCCATTTGGCGCCTTGGCCAGGATCACCTTCTGCCCATTGGGCAGGGTCGCGCCCTGATACTGCAACCCCATTTCCGCTAGAACGGGGATGATGGCCTCCGCATGAAGGCTCGATAAAAGCTGGCTTGGGTTAGAGACAGGCGTCTTTTGCCCCCCCAGCGAATTGCTTTGCGCCAGCGCTCCCGTGACGCCTAAAGCGCCGGAAAGTAGAAGTGTCGCTGCACCGGCAAAGAGTCTCTTGATCATTACGTCCCCATCCTCTTGGTTGCCTAACCCACCGCCCCGCGCGGCGTTCATCTTTTCTTTACCTTAAACATACGGGACGCGGTAGAGCAAACCGAAGAATTCCCGTGACGGCATCTTTTCCGTCACACCCGCCCAAGGAGCATACCCATGTCTAAGGCCTCCAAGGCCCCGCCGCACAGAGATGACGGCAAACCCCATCAACGCCGAGAGGGAAAGGGACCTGCGTCCGACCGCAAAGGGCCAGCGGATGGAGAACGGCGCCATGAGCGTCGGACCAAGCCTGGCCTCGCCTCCCGCGGGGCCGCCCTCGACATTCTGCGCCTCGTCCGCCGAGGGCGCAGCCTTGATGACGCGCTGGGGGCCTGTCGTTCCTTCGACATCCTGGAGGGGCCTGACCGGGGCCTTGCCCGCCATTTGGCCACCACGACCCTGCGGCGGCAGGGCAGCCTTGATGGCGTCGTGGAGCACTATTTGAACTCTCCCCTCAAGCCGGACCAGCACGAGCTGCGCGCCCTTCTCCGCCTTGCCGCCGCGCAGCTCACCTTAATGGATGTGGCGCCCCATGCTGCCGCCTCCACCGCAGTGGACCTTGCGCGAGAGCGGGGGGACACGGGCGGGTTTGCCAAGCTCGTCAACGCCCTTTGCCGCCGAATGGCCGAAACGGGGAAGGAGACCCTCTCTAAACAACCCCCGCGTGCTGACACCCCCGGATGGCTCTGGCGGCGGTGGGAACGCGCCTTTGGTCCGGCCACCACAAAAAAGATGGCCGACGCCCACCGGCAAGAGCCGCCCCTCGACATCACCCTAAAACCGGGCCTCGACCGGGCAGTGTGGGCAGAACAATTGGGCGCCATTCCCGTGGGGCCCCAAACCCTACGCCGTCGCGAGGGCGGCAAAGTCGAAGAACTGCCGGGCTATGAGGAGGGTGAATGGTGGGTGCAGGACGTGGCCGCCACCCTCCCCGCTCTTCTCGCCGGCGATGTCGCGGGAAAAACCGTTTACGATCTATGCGCCGCCCCCGGGGGGAAAACCCTTCAACTCGCCGCCGCGGGCGCTGAGGTTAAGTCTGTCGATATCTCGCCCATACGGACGAAACGACTGTTTGAAAACCTCAACCGCACAGGCCTTCAGTCGCGGGTGGTGATGGCTGATGTCCTCGACTGGGAACCAGAAGAGAAAGCCGATGTGGTTCTCCTCGATGCCCCCTGCACCGCGACCGGCACCATTCGGCGGAACCCAGACCTTTTATGGGGCAAGCAGGAAAAAGAGATCGCCATCCTCAATAAACTCCAGGACCGGATGATTGATCACGCCCTTAATCTTGTGAAGCCGGGCGGTATTCTCATCTTCGCCACCTGCTCCCTCCTCCCCGATGAGGGGGAGGCGCGCATCGCCGCGGCGCTTGAGCGCCATCCATCCCTCGCCCGCGTTCCCGTTACACCGGACGAGGTGGGTGACCTGCCCGTCGTGACGAAAGAGGGCGATGTCCGCTGTTTGCCCTCTCACTTACGCGACAGTGGCGGCATGGATGGGTTCTTCGCGGCGCGGATGCGGGTGGGGGGCAACTAGGTTGTCAGTATAACCGCTCATTCCTGCGCAGGTGGGAATGAGCGGCGTAGAGAGTATTAGAAGATCGGACAATCAAACGGTGCCATTCTCGTCACCCCGTGCGCTCCGCGGCATGTAATGGCGCTGCGCAGACACGGGGTCTCCGCTCCAAACAGATCCCGCGTCTGCAGCGCACCGCTTCGCGATGCGCGACGCGCGGGATGACGCCCCCCAAAAAACTTATCCCCCTTCTCTCACCCAGCCCTATACTGATAACGCAATAGGATAAGGAACGAAGCGGTACCATCACCTTTCGCCTATTGCCCATAGGTTGGCATGAGGCAGGGTGAGGAACCCTTGTCTTCAGACGGCGCACCGCTGTGAGCTAAACGGCGATTTCTTCGGAAAAGACCATGGCCGGCGACATGAAACCTATGGCCGTATGCGGCGGCGGTGTAGGACCCCCTTATACCGCAGCATAGTTCATATACCCTTTCCGCTGCGGTGACGCCGCATACGGACTTCCTTGTAGTAATACTGCTGGTTCTGACCAGCGGTATGAATTGTGTATTGATTAGGGTCTGTTGAGATACACGGATTTTCCGTTCCCCACGGCTTGTCCGTGGGGTCCACGGGACAACGAGATGGTTTCGCCGCTCAATAGATGCCACGGACAAGCCGTGGCAAACGCTTGAATTTAGTTAAATCTCAACAAACCCTAGAGCATTTCGCGTTCGAATGCATCCACTCCCGCGTCACCCCGGTCGACCGGAGGGAGCACCGGGGTCTACCACCTGATCCTACAAACTAGTATCCCTGATGAAGTTGGAGATGGGCCCCGGAGCAAGTCCGGGGCGACAGCTCAACGACGAGTGACTCTATTCGTACGCGAAATGCTCTATAGCGCGAGGCGATCTGTTTGAATCACTTCCTCGTCCTTCGAGATGCCGCCCCTTCGTGTTGCCGCCTTGCGGCTGCACCTCAGGGTAAGGGGCGGCTCCTCAGGATGAGGAAGTCATTGAAATGCAAACATTTTCCTCATGCTGAGGGTGAGGCGGGTCAGAAAACGGGAAGGGACCCGTTTTCCCGCCGAACGGAAGGACCGTCTCGAAGCACGAGGGAAATGCCTCAATGTGATCGCCTTGCACTCTAAGTCACGCTCATTCCCGCGAAGACGGGAACGAGCGCATGACGGACGACTCTAAAGCTGCGACACCAGACTATAAAGGCCACTCCCCGGGGTCCCGGAGAACAGTCCCAGCAGATAGCCATTGCCCGCACCACTACCGCCGCTCACCGCATCGGCTCGTGCAATATACCGTTCAATGAACCGGGCCCGCTTATCCTCATCCTGAAGGTCGGTGATATCGTAGCGTTTCTCATACTCTTCGATGAGACGATCCGTATCCAGCGCCAGCATGGAGGTCGGCATGCCAAGAGCCGTCGCCGCCACCTGGCGCAACCGCGAATCAGCAGTAACGAAAAGCCAGCTCGACAATGTATCCGCCCGCCGATCAAAATAGGCCGCAAGCTCCACCACCGGATTTTCAAGCCCGGCCTCTACCTCAAGGGTGACCCGCTCATAGCGGGCAACAATATCATCAAGGATCACTGGATCCTTCAAATTCCGGCCGCCAAACTCGCTCAGGGCGAGATTACGCGCCAGGTCGCTATATCGCGGGTCCGACAGTTGATTGGCGAATGCGGCCGGATCACTCAACCCCTCCTCCAACACCTTCCGGACAAACGCGGTTTGATTGGTCTCCCCCCCAAGATCAAAGGCCGTCATGACATAGGTGAAAAGGCGGGTATCGGCGAGCAACTCTTCGGCGGTACTGACCGTTCCGATATTGTCTCGGAAATAGATACTTTCATCACTCTCGCCGTCCTTGGCTTCGGTCTGTACTGCGCCGATTGCAGCCATGTAACGACGTTCCATACTGTCGCCAAAAGCGGGGTCCGTTACATTGAGGGTGTCCACATCCCCAAACCCGAAAACACGTGAGAGGTTTTGAAGTCGTTCATCCCCCAACTGATTAGCGATGTCGATATCGTCTCCCACCCCTTCGGCAAGGACTTGCTCGATGAGGAACGGGCTGTTGATATACTCTGCCTCAAGACCGAATGATGTCAGTGCAAACCGGAACAGGGACGAATCCGCGACCAACTCTTCAGCACTTTCAATCCCGCCAATCTGGGTTTTGAAGTAGGCCGCTTCGACCTCCGCTGGGGTGGAAGGGATGGGTGTCGCTTCGGGCAAGGCGCCTTCTTTTGCGGCCTCGGCACGATATCGGTTCACCATGCTTTCGATAAATCGCGGGTCCCGAATGCCCGTCGTGCCGAATTCAGCCAACCCAAACTGTCGGGCGATCTGCTCAAGCCGGTCGTCGGGCGCGCGATTGGCGTATCCGTCCGCATCCGCCGCTCCCTGCTCCAGGGCTGCTAACACCAAAGTGGACGAAGTCGGATTATCCCCATACCCGTAGGACCGTGTTACAACCTCTAGGAGGCGAGTATCCTCCACAAGCTGGCTGGCCGATATGATGGTACCAATCGTGTCTCGCCAATAGTCAACTTCGGCTTCGACTGTCGCCGTCCCTGGGGTGGTTGTGGGCGCCACAACGGACCGCTGCAGCACGGAATAGGCCGTAAGGGTGGGCAGCACCATGTGACACATCCATAGATTGCATATATCCCACTGATGCTATTTTAAGTTTATTATTTCCTTAATCGACTGGGCGCCCGTTCTTCGGTGTCAGCGCCTCTTGAAAAAGCGCGTGCCCTAGGCCACACCCCACGGCTCCACTCACTTGCCGCGGAGAGGTGCCGGAGTGGTCGAACGGGGCGGTCTCGAAAACCGTTGTGCGCGCGAGCGTACCCAGGGTTCGAATCCCTGTCTCTCCGCCAGATTGCCCCACAGAATCAATAAAAACAATAACTTAAAGCGCGGCGCACCGCGCATTGTATGCCAAATTGTAACCATTTTGTATCGCAAAACGCACGGCAAAATTGCACGTTTAAGGCACTTAGTAGCCGACTTGTTTTGACCCATCGCCACCGCCATGGGCAGCATAATGCTCTAGCCCTCTGGTCCGACTGCAAATTGAGCTTGCGTCCACCGGATGGTTCCTAAAACAGCGATCGGTATCTGATCTGAGCGATGGCGCCAGGAGTCGAACCTGGACCTCCGACCTTCATCGGGGCTCTTCCACCAGAGCTTCGCCATCTCAATCCGGTCCAATACAGTCACCGCCGGTTCGCTGAAAGCCAACATAGGAAAATGCCGGTCATCCCGGAGCCAGAACAACTGGGTTAGCGGTGCAATGGCAGATGATCTAGCGCGAAGACAGGCATACTGAGACCCGGGCTGCGTGGCCGAATGGAAAAAAGCTGTTGAAGGTTAAGGCGAACAGGCCAGGCCCCGGCAAATGTGAATGGCGAGGTTATTGTGTGAAAGAGGGGGAGAACCCTCTCAATCCTCCCCCTCTGGCCAAACCAAGTTCCAGCAAGGTGTTGGCCGAACGCACTGATCGAAGCCCGAGAGATGCTTGGACTTCCAAGGTCCTTATTCGGTATTCGGTATTCGGTATACATGGATCATTATCGAAACCATTCACCCATAGCGTGTGACATCCAATTTGGTGGTAGTCGGCTTAATACGGGTGAGAGTTATATGGGCGGGCAGTCGGAATTGCACCGACGCCTCCAAGCCAGGGCCAGGCGCTCCGTCTATTGAGCTTTACCCGCAGAATCCGGTTCTTGTGTTTCTCTGGCTACGCGAATGGCATCCACGATCAGGTGCCCAGCGATCTCTGAAACGGCCATAGCGATCCCAACATCGTGCGCAGGTAAGCTCTTTAAACCGCCCTCGGCCTTATCTCGGCACCAAAGCGCGAAGACATGGTCGCGGCAAAAATCGGGGTTTGAAAAATCGGCGATCAATCCAGTCCTTTGTATATTAGCTTGGAAATGGCCCGGCGGTACTTTAGCGAGCGCTTGTGGTCTGCGTCTGTTGGGATCTTCAATCGAGAGAGATCTGCGTTATGCCGAAGATCCGCTAGCTTGACCTCGGTAGCAATTGAGCATTCGGAGACGCGGGCGATAAAGTCGTCGTAGCTCTCGCCATCCCGTCGGGTTACTCGGAGGACTGCATCCAGCACCACCGTACCAAAAAGCCCCTCGATTTCGGACTTGTACCAATCTTCATCGTCACAATCCTCAATCACATCATGCAGCGCCGCAACAACACGGGCCATCGGTGTTTTGCAGCCAGCGACAACGGCGCAGATATGAGCTATGTAAGGAATGCCAGCCTTGTCCAGCTGCATTGAGTGCACCTCAGAAGCCATATCAATGGCCCTCGGTAACATCGTCGGGCTATTGTAAAAGTCATCCGACATCAGACGTGGTGGGTCCTTCTTTTTCTGCCGCGCGGTTCGCTTCAATCGCTGAGGCAAGCGCCTCCAAGCGGCTAGCTTCTTTTCGCAATGCTTGAGCGCGCTGCCTCATTTCTAATACCTCATGCTCTGGAGACGGATCAGAAAAAGCCTTACACTCTTGCCTCATGACTCCGGTCCTTTTATGTGGTTGTCGTTGGCGTACCGAGCCAGCCAGTGCCATCGCGGGACGGACCAGTGCGCGTTGGAAAGCTCAATCCGCATCCAATCGTCAGGTGTCAGCCCATTAGGCTCCATCGGATGGTGCCTCGTTAGCTGATCCAGCGAAGTCGCGTGCGCGCCGTTCATCGCCACTCCACATGCAAATCTCACCGGCTTTCGTCTTGTTATGGTGGTCGCTGTAAAGCCGGATCGCCGCCTTCGTCATTTGTTCAACAGACAATCCGGCCTCGCGGGCAAGGGCGCGGACCTTCTGCTCATCGGCACGACTAAACGGCACATCAATCAGCATTTCGAACAGGTCCTTTTACTTGTGTGCGAGAGAGCCCGGAAGAACAATCGCTATTACCACGCTATTAAAAAACCAATACCGAACACCGAACCAACTGTACGGCCAGTAAAAGTCTAGCTCTACAAACATTACAAGCGCACCGAAAAGGCCCCAAACCAATAGCCCACCCAAAAAGCAAAGAACAGCGATACCCGACACAAGTTGTGCCCATTCTTTAGCATTGAGGCTCATGATCCGGGTCCTTCTTTTTCCCGATCACGGCGTTCAAACATCTCAAGTCCGCGATCGGCGACAGCATCGACAGCGGAGATAGCAGCCCTGCGCTTGGCCTCTATCTCTTCAGAGTCGCCCCGATGCATTGAGTTGATGAGATCAGACAGCGCGAAACGAGCCTTACTCTGCAAGTCAGCGTAGCTGTCACCGAGCCTAGCCCTTGCCTCAAAAACCGTTTGATCAATCGACTTCTCAGTCACCGGATGGTCCTTCTTTTTCGCGGTACGGCTCCTCCAGGGGCAAGCGCTCACCGCCATAGGGTGAAACGCCTGCGTCTGGCCCTATCTCTCTAACCAACTTCATGGCGCGATCAATTTCTACAGAGCGACAACGATGAAACTCCAAGTCCCTCGCGGTGCTGTTTTCTGAGGCGTAGGCTGAAGCACATGCGACCGCTGCACGATCCAAGACGCGCATCAGGAACTCTTGCTCTTCGTTTGTCAGCTCACGCATCGCCGGGTCCTTTTGTTGCTGGTATCATATTAGCGACTAAGACGGCGCTCTCATGAAATTATTCCAAAAACTGCTACGATGGAGTAAGCCTCGTATATGCCCAAGCGTATGCCGTTTTCGGATCTTCTGCTGATTTCGTTCCAAACAAATTGAACCAAAGAGCCGTACACAAAGTACTGAACTAGTATTAGAAGATAGACGAAGAAGATGAGTTCAACTATCCCATCTGGTTGCCCCATTAATTCAGACATAAAGCTGTCCAGAGTGTAGTCTGTATTTTTGATTCCATCGAACACAAAAACATCAGCAATCGATGCAATAGTCAGAAGTATTGCGGAAAACATCGATATGTATGGAGAACGTATCTTACTCATTTCTGATGGGTCCTTTTGTTGATGCACGCTCCACGAAAGCACGTGCTGTCAATTCCGTGCTCAACACAAGCTCGCCAAGCGTGATCTCTTCAAGGGGACGGTCATCGGCAGGCGCATTGTAGATCGCAACATGTTCCCTGCCATCGCCCTGCTGTGTCTTAAGTTCGAACGCGCGCGTCATTCCCGGGTCCTTTTGTTGATGCACGCTCCACGAAAGCACGTGCTGTCAATTCCGTGCTC
>ERZ1740067.513-NODE-513-length-30756-cov-11.775186_pt1 | contig 30756 bp, 8 predicted proteins | sample MGYA00581736_ERZ1740067 | MGnify/ENA primary metagenome ERZ1740067 (study PRJEB43018, sample SAMN04849236) | marine metagenome | isolation source: floating plastic debris | place: Pacific Ocean | collected 2008-08-27 | study: EMG produced TPA metagenomics assembly... | reverse complement strand
ATCCGGCAAAGCCTAGATTGTTGAAAGCAGCCCGGTCGTCTTGACTATCGAGCTGATCGGTAATGCCAAAGAGATTATCAAAATTGACGACCAAACCATCTTCAGGGATTTCACCCTCAACGGTAAAGACCAGACGTACCAATCGATCTGCGGCGCTGCCTTCCTCAGAGACAGTGGTAGGAATCGCCTCAAAGCTCACGACAGGGACGGTGGGAACTGTCGGCGCAGCTTGCGTGACGATAGTGACTTCACCTGTATCGCTACCACCATTGCCGTCACTGACGGTATAGCTAAAGCTGTCTGGCCCATCGGCGACAAAGCCGTTGGTGGGGGTGTAGGTAAAGGACCCGTCAGCGTTGAGCGCAACGTTGCCGTTGGTGGGGTCGGTGGCGATCGCAACTGTCAAATCATCCCCATCGGCATCGCTATCATTCGCCAGTACGCCCGCAGCCACATCGACTGTTAGCTCAGTAGGCACTTCAAAAGTTGGATCTTCTACACCTGGCGCGGTAATCACGGTATAGCTATCGTCGGCGGCCACAGGTGCACTGTTCTCGACGACCGCTGCCTCAGCGACATTAAAGGCCAGGGTATAGTCGCTATCAGCACCCAACTGTTGCAGTGCAAAGGTATAGGTACCAGCGGGCAATGGCCCCTCAAATCCTTGCCCACCAAAGTTGGCACCATTGGAGCCATTACCAATGTTATCTAAAATATCGGTCCCCTCAGCACTCGCACCAAACAGGGTGTACCCCAAGAGTTCGCTAACATCTGCGCTGTTGTCCAAGGGTTCAGTAAAGGTTGCTCCCTCCTGCACGCCTATAAAGGCAACATCATTAGGACTATAAGCCTCCACATTGATGGACGCTAGCTGGAACCCGTCGGGAACCGTGACAGTGACATACTCTTGGTCGCCGCCCCCTGTGGTCGCCGACAGGCGAGTTGTTCCTTCTGCTAGATCTAGCGCCAGCGGAGCATTGGGATTGTCAGAAATATCTCCACTGACCGCTTCGTCATAACCGTTCGCAGGTGGCTGAGGCGCGCTGGGCAGCTGGTCTGCTGTGTCCGCAAACAACACCGTACTGCTAGCTGCATTAGGGGCGACGGTGTAGTCACCAACACCTGTAATACTGCTTTGATCTTCAGGGGCAATTTGGTCGGCTGTGATTAAGGAGAGTGTCGCTTCTACCAACCCGTCAAAAGTCTCTGGTAAGAAGGTATCGGGCTCAAGGTTATCAAAAACATCGAGAGTAACTGTGGCAAACGTAGAGCCTGCAGTAATGTCAACGGCGAGACCAGAATTGTCGAAGTTGGTTTGGGTTGCGAAAAGATTGAGATTTTCAAACTGAGGATTAGAAATGGCTGCGGGCAAATCTAGCCGATTAATAATTTGATTAGTATCGCTATCGACATAGACTTTTAGACCACCAGCGGGGGCTGGCTCATCTAAGTCAAACCGCAGAGTAAGCGAAGTATTTTGATCTTCAACCAGGGCATTGAGATCGCCATCGAATGACGTTGTTGTTGACAGGCTAACTTGAACCATTGCGATATTGCTGTAATTTTTGCGATTTACGGATTTTGTCTTTTGTTTCGTTTGCAGCACAACCAACTGGAAAGAAGTCTGCCAAGGAGAAGTCTGCTGAAAAAAAGCGCGCCAAAGACAAAGATGCTGGAAAAATACCCTGAGTGAAGACGTAGCAGTACACAGAGAAAATATCCACTGCATACAGTGACAACTGGCGTCTCTACCAGCTGCCTCGAAGCTCTATTTATTGAGACTCAATATCAATAATTCACATCTGTATCTTATAACGAGTTCCTCATATATGGTCTTAAGATTGGCATTAAATTTTGATAAATTTACGTTTTCTATGAGGTGAAAGCTAGGAACAGTAATAAATATGACAGTCATGACCACTTTCACTACGGTGATTTCTTATCACCATGCATAAATCTTTATCAAGATCTAATCTCAATAGTAAATAGTAAAAGCTCACTTATCTATCGGCAGATTTGCAAATGTTGCAAAAGTACTCGTACGGCCTACTTAACCGACGGCGCAGCAGGTTCCTCTGCGGCCACAATTAGCGCATGGTCTGGCAGGCGTTGTTCTACTTCGCGAAGCGATCCAAAACAGTAGCCGCCCATGCCAACTAAAGCCATCAACAGAGCGCTGATGGCATACATAAGAGCGATGCCGCTGCCCTCAGCACTCCCAAACAAAGGAGAGAATGTCGCTGACAGCACATTGTTTGATTGCATCGCCGGCTCAAAGATTCGGTCGGCGAGCGGTCCGGCAATGAGCGGTGCGATCGCACCCACCCCTACCCCAATCATTTGATCCGCTGCCAATACCCGTCCCTGCAACTCCGGCGGCACCTTGGCATACCAAATCGCATTGCTAGAGCTATAGAACAATGGAATTGCTAACGTCGCTGCAAAGTGAGCCAGCATCCATACCAGCGGCGTTTGCCCCAATGCCAACACCACCTTAAACAATCCTGTTGCGATAAAACCCAGCAGCATGCCATGAATACGCGGATTGAAACCCCCACTAATGCCAACGAGTAAAGCGCCGAGTACCCCGCCCACCCCCGCAGCTGTTGTCACCAATCCCAATACTTGTGCGTCCCCGCCAGAGCGAGCCAATATCATCGGATTGTAGAGCGCTTTGCCAATGTCACTGGGTATAGCAAAACAAGAGAACGCAATCACCATCGCAACTAAGCCCGGCTTACGCCAGATATAGCGAAACCCAAAGGTGAGATCTTGCCAGCCCATTACCGCTGGCGTTTCGCTCTTTTGGGGGTTAGGAATCGTAGCCAGTGCCAAAATCGCAAACGCAATGCCAAAGGTTGCTAAATCGATTGCAATAATTCCCGTCAGGCCTACCAGCGGATAAAGGCTACCCGCCAAAATAGGTGAAAAAATAGCCCCCGAATACCCTACTGCTGCCACCATACTTTCGGCGCGGGTGTAATTCTCTTTTTCTACCAGCAGCGATATGCAGGTGGAGTAGGCAAGGGTTTGTAGCTGACCAAAGCAACCATAGAGCGTAACAATAATGTAGAGGTGCCACAGCTGTAGCTGCCCCTGCCAAAACAGCAGGCCAATCACCAGCGTACCAATGGCAGCGACTACATCGCCGACAATCATTAGCTGCTTACGAGGAAAACGATCGACAATAACGCCTGCAAACGGGGTAACCGCAATGCGCGGTAGCTGAGAGAAAAAAGTGACAAGTGCGAGTGTTGTTGCTGAGCCAGTTTCTTGCCAAATCCAAATCATCAGAGCGAACACGGTCATGTAGCTACCAACGGTAGAGACAAGCTGGCCGATCCAGATTCTTATAAAAGCGCCCATTTAACCTTTAAAACTCCCAGCGCATGCTTGCCGAGATACCAAAAGGAGAGCCGGGCTGCACCCGAAATTGATCGCGAGCCCCCTCGAAGTAGCGAACGTCAAACAGATTCTCAAAGTTCACTTGTGTGCGAAAGCTATCTCTTTCATAAAAAATAGAGGCATCGGTACGCGTATAGCCAGGCACCTCAAAGGGACGGCGAAGTTCTCCATTGCGATCGCCTACAAAATAAACACCCAGACCAAATCCCAGCCCTTCTAGGGCACCTTCCTGTAACTGATAAGTAGTCCATAACCCAGCCGAATTTCGAGGTGAGTTAATTAGCCGAGTGCCTACCGCAATCTCATTATCGTCACTGACTCTTGCGTCGGTGTTTGCATAGTTAGCAATAATATTCCAACCGGGCAAGAGCTCTCCTGCTAAGTCAAGCTCTATGCCCGTACTTTTCTGCTCACCGACTTGAACCTGAAATCCTGTATTGTTTACGTCTTGAGTGAGGACATTGGTGCGCGTCAGGTCGTAGTAGGCTAGCGTGCCAGAAAATCGGTCGTCAAAAAATGATGTCTTAATGCCCACCTCAAACTGCCGCCCTCGCTCAGGCTCGAATATATCTAGTGCCACACTCTGCCCAATTGTTGGATTAAAGGACTGACTATAGCTAGTGTAGATTGAAACATTTTCGCTGGGCTTGTATACCAGTCCTAATCGTGGGCTAAAGGCAGTTTCGTTGAGTTCGAGCGGCTCTGTACTAAACCGATTTGCAGTATCGATAAAATCTTGATCGATAAAATCTACACGCCCACCGATCAGCGCAATCAAATCACCGGCAAAAAAATCTAGCTGCGTTTGGCCATACAGGCTGTATCTGTTGCGATTAGAGATCGAATTGTTGTTAGGGAAAGCCGTCGCCAGATCAAAATACTCAAAGCCCGCCGTACTATAGACAGGATCAAATAGATCAAAGCCAGTTGTAAATATTTCTTGGCGTAACACAATCGTGTCTGTCTCTTTTTCAAGCGAAACTTCTGCACCGACCAATAGAGTTTGTTCAATACCAAACACATCGAATTCACCAATGAAATTGGTATTAAAGATGTAAGACTCTCTTTCGCTCGGATTTGATAGAAATGTTCTGCTGACTTTGGTGATATCGTTTTGTCCATTTGTCTGCGAGGCTGCAATACCCGCGACAAATGTTTCTACAGGTGTCTCTTGAAAAGATGCTAAGAATTCATGGTTCATCTCCCAATCATCGCTAAATTCATGATTGAAGCGGTAGCCAACACGGGTTACATTTACCTCAGAACGACTTAGCGTTGGCTCTGTCACATTGGTGGAAAGATCCAAAGTCCCTGCTAACGCAGCCTGTTCGTCTGTGATGAAGCTTCTGAACGTATCGATAAACGTGTTGTTGTCGAGTCCAATAGCAGCATAGGCCGGTAGCCCAGAAGAGCTTTGACGTGCACGACTTCTTAAGTACTCAAAATCAAAAACTAGACTGCTTCGCTCTGTATTGATCACCTGCAACGAGGGCGCAACAAAGAAAAAGTCACTATCTTGAAAGTCAACAAAGCTCCCCGCTCCCGAATATTCAATATTCAGTCGGTAGGCCAGTTGACCTTGATCACCTAAAGGACCACCAAAGTCCAACCCGGCACCATATTCGCCGAAGCTACCACCGTTGAAATCAAACTCATACCTAGGTTCATAAAGCGGCAGCTCTGTTACTAAGTTAATGGTTCCGCCCAGGTCACCAGCACCAAACAGCACAGAGGCCGGGCCCTTCAAAATCTCAATTCTTTCTACGTTGGGTAAGGCGCTGCCAAACTGGAGTGTATCGTCACGTAATCCATTGCGAAGGATATTATTGTTGTTCTCAAACCCTCGAATTAATGGCGTGGCACTGCGCGTACCCGAAAGCGCTCGCCCCGTCGAGACACCGCTAGCATTACGCAGTGCCTCATTCAGCGTTTGTGCATTTTGATCTTCCAAAACCTGCTCAGAAATTACCTGAATGGATTGAGGAACGTCAATAATAGCAGTGTTCGTGCGCGTGCCAACGCTAGAATCTTCTACCCGGTAGCCATCTAGCGGCTCAGCGGTGACGATAATCCGTAAGTTGTTACTCCCGAAATCGATATTGTCATCTGTTTGTCCTGGTACAAGGGTAACAACATCTAGCTGCAATGCCTCTGATAGTCTCTCAAAATAGGCAACAGGTGGCTCTTCGCTAGTGCCTACTACCGTCAGCCGAATCTCGCGCCCGCGCTGCTCCATCGTGATTGATGACACGCTCTCTATCGGGTTTATCTCTTCGTAGCGGTTGCCTTCTTCTAGTGATAGCACCGCATTGACGATGTCAATAGTCAGCGTTGTTCCCGCTTGAGCCTGAAAGACCTCGACTTTATCTGGCTGATTGGTGAGCAAAACAACTTTGAGCCCGTCTTCTATCTCAACGAGATCAACGCCGTATACTTCAACCGGTCGGAGCTGCTCTAGCAATAGCGGGTTCGGCTGCGCTGGACTTGTTTGCTCAGGCGAAGACAGCGATTCTGTTTCTGTCGCTGCTTCTGACTGAGCATGAGCGATTGTTGCCGAAGGTATAAAAAGCAACAGCGGGGTCAGTAATAGAGAAAGGAATAAACCACTCCAACTATTGCGCAAGCGCAAAAAAATAAATGCTAGCAGTGACTTCATAACTTAAAAATTCTCTACGGTTCAATGCTCATGGCTTAGAGAGCAAACTGTTGAAAGGACATCTGTTTAAAGCACAGATAAAAGCACAGACTATTCAGGGATAGATTGCGGCATAATATCTGGTGGCGACGCAGGTGCAGGTAGTGTGGTTGCCGGTGGTGGCGTGGGTGTAGGTGATAGCGGTGGCGGCGCTTCTTCTGTCGGTGGTGGCACACTGCTCGGTGGGCTCGGTGGGACTGGAAAAATATCCGGAACAGCGGGTGCCGGGTTGACCGGTGCTGAGTCGATAGATACTGGCGCTGGCGGCGTTGAGCTGGCCGGAGTGGGCGTAGGAGAGACTGCTCCTACCGGTGGCGGATTGTTCTCGGCCGCAGGTGGCGGTGATGGCGGCATAGTAGTGGGCTCACCCGAGCCTGTTGTATCTATACTAGGGCCCGTCGTGGGCGCACTAGAAGCTGGTGGCGGACTACCCTGAGCCTGGCGATTAGCCGGAACCGTCAAAATCTCGCCTACTTCCTGAGCCTCTTCATACTGCTCAGAATCATTAAGCACATAAACAACATCTACCCGTACTCGCCCACCTGTACCCCGAGAGTCGTCGAGATTCCAGTTGGCAATGGCTTCTGCTCTAGCGGCTTCATCGAGCTCTCTGTTTCCACTAGAGCTAACAATTGTGGCCTCCGTGACTCTGCCATCTGCACCATACGTCACTTCGAGTACAGGCTTACCCTCGCGCCCAGTTCGGCGAGCAGAATTGGCATACTCTGGTGAGGAACAGGGATTGCAGCTTACATAGGACGCAGCCGGTGAAGGCCGTGCGGCCAAGGAGGTTTCTTGTACAGGTGTTCGCGGCATCTGTACAGATGGAGGCGTAATGCTTGGCAGATTAATGCGATCGCTCGACTCTGTGGGCTCACCTGAACCTGTCACTAGGCCCACCGCAGACGACTCACCGACTGCACCTTGCCCATCGACCTCTCCACCAACGGTAGCAATCGACGGGGCTACTGCCACCGTATCTGCGGAGGTAACCTCACGGGTGGGGACGGGTTCAGCATTCGTTGCTAATGGCGCTGCTGACGGTCGCGATGCCGATGCTGCGGGCTCTGGGTTCTCTTCTGGTGGCTCCGGTTCTGGATCAGGTGTTTGCTGAACGACGTCTTCTTCCACCACAATTTCAATTGGGATAGCTGCTATCTCGGGAGAACTATCTCCCGCCGAGCTGGATACCAGCTTAGAAATCCAAGGCAAAGAAAAGAGATGAGCACCCCCTGCAATCACCGCACCCACCGCAAGGACGCGCCACATGATCCGAATTTCTCGGCGATATTGCTCAAAATTATCTTTGGAAAAACCCATTACGGCTTGGGGTGGGGATGGATGACTATTAATGTACAGCTTATCGGTAATATTTCCTGATTACGCAGGCAAAAAAATATACTGGTCTCAGAATTTTCAATACATATCTCGCTAGCTACCAGGACTCAAAGCCAGTGATGAAGGCCATAGCAGTCATATTTACGGATTGAAACTCGTAATAAAAACAGCTTACCTTACTTGACAATGAATTTCATCTACGGGTAAGGTATCAAAACTGTAAAGGTATAGCAATGTAGGGATGTATTCTTACATTGCCAGTCGAGTTGCCTGTTGCTGTGTAACGGTTTCAGCTGACAATAGTGTCCTAAGCAACTCGACAGAAGCTACAGTTAAGCGTCAGTATCGCAGTGCCGTATAGCAATCGGCAAGTGGTGTCTGTGCTGCAACCATATTCATTCAATCAAAGGGACTCACCCTGAGGGCAAAGCTGCCACTATGTCTACTCGCGAAATGTTTGCTGCTGGCGGTATCGTCATGTGGCCCTTGCTCTTGTTCTCACTACTGGTATTTGTCCTAGCCGTCGAGCGTACGGTGTTCTGGATTCGTATTAGGCGTCGGCAGCGTCCGCTAATTAAGCGAGTACTCGTACTCTATCGAGATGCACCCGCAGAGGCGATCGCACTGCTTAAGAAAAGTCTGGGCTTTCCCATTGCGCGTATCTTTTTAGAGGCGTTGGAGTCTGAAGCGGATTCTCCTAGCCAGTTTCGACTTGCGTTAGAAGGCGCTAGCCACGCAGAGATCCCGCTGCTAAGACGTTTTTCCAGTGTGTTTCAAACTGTGATTGCGATCGCGCCATTACTTGGCTTGCTCGGCACTATTCTTGGATTGATTCGCTCTTTTGCGGCTGTTCGTATTGGAGACCTAGGAGCTGATGCGAGCGCGGTGACAGGTGGCATTAGCGAGGCACTCGTCTCTACTGCAGTTGGTATGGTCGTTGCAATGTTTGCACTGGCTGCATTTAATATTTTTCGCTCGTTTTACCGTCGTCAAATGTCGCTACTGCAAGAGTATGGCAGTCAGCTAGAGTTTTTATACGAACGACAGCATCAGGCAGTCAGCTATCAGGAGAGGGGGGCTTATGCATCTACCCAACGATGATCTCGATGAAGAAGTATCGGTCAATATTCTGCCAATGATCGATGTGATCTTTGCCATTTTGTCCTACTTTATTATCTCTTCTCTCTTTCTTACCCAGTCGGACGGCTTGCCGATTAACCTGCCTACGGCGCAGACTTCACAACAACAGCCTGATGCCAATTTTACGGTCTCGATAGATGCCGAGGGGCTAGTCACACTCAACCAAAATACTATTGCAATTTCAGATATTCAGAGTGCCATCAGGCAAGAACTGAACCCTAGCCAAACCGCAGTAGTCACTATTCGCGCCGATGAAAAAGCACTAAATGGTGATGTGGTGGGTGTGATGGATGAAGTGCGACAAATTGAAGGAGCAAAGTTAGCGATCGCGACACAGCAAGCAATAGAGGCAAAAGAGTAAGTCTATTTGTTCTCACAAGTATAGGCTTCTCACAATTACGAGCATAAAAGAAATCAATCACGCAAGATGCTATTGATAATTTATGTCGATAGCATCTACGCTTGACGCCGCTGTTATGACCTAGTCCTAATTTTATTTATACCTCTAGCTGTGGTTAGCCTGAAGGTATACAAGCTATGGAAAGGCTATTGCGCAGTCCATATCAAGCTTGCAGCAATATCGACTAAATGCCATTTCTCGGCAAGGCAATCAGCTGTTTTCTTTCCCTTCAGAAATATTACTGAAAAAAATGGCGAGGGGTTCTATAATAAAAAGGTATCTATTGAGAATAATTACTGATAGTCTTGCTCTCTCAGTAAGCTTTCGAATAACAGCGTAAGTTTTAATACGCGACAAAACTACGTAAAAGAGTGCACCGCTACCAATACGCTTGTGAATCGTTTAATGGACCATCAACAAAATAATAGACAGCCCGGTAGAACTGTTGCTGAGCGTCCTTCGATGTCTGAACAGGTAGGCAATGTTAGAACACTGTTGGAGGTGCTGTGTTGGCGGGCCGCTCACCAGCGAGAACGCATCGCTTACCGGTTTTTAGCAGACGAAGCCTTACCCGTTGCACGCTGTAGTACAACAACTTGGACTTATGGTGAGTTGTACCAGCGCGTTCAGGCGATTGCCACCGAGTTGACAAGGCATGATGGGCTAGTGGGCCAGCCTGTTTTGTTGGTATATCAGCCAGGGTTAGAGCTGATCGCGGCTTTTTTGGGCTGTTTGTCTGCGGGGGCGATCGCAACGCTAGTCCCGCCCCCGCGTCGCCACGAGAGCTTAGCCCGGTGGCAGCACATCATGACCGATGCAAACGTAGCGGGCGTGCTAACAACGCAATCTTTGCTCAGTGACATCACCTTATTAGCGCGGCCTAGATCTTTTGATTCGATTCACTGGATAGCTACCGATACAGTTGAGCATTCTAATGTCTCATCTCACCGCAATCGTGCGCCGCTTGATCTGCCGTCCCCCGAGACAATTGCTTTTTTGCAATACACCTCGGGCTCAACAAGCCAGCCAAAAGGTGTGATTGTCACGCACGCCAACATTGCTCACAACTTACAACAGATTCAAACAGCATTTGCGCATTCAGAAGGTACGGAGTGTGTCATCTGGCTGCCCCCATATCACGACATGGGGCTAATCGGTGGTATTTTGCAGCCGCTGTATGGTGGCTATCCTGTGACCTTAATGTCACCCTCTTCCTTCTTGCGTCAGCCGTTGCGCTGGCTAGAGGCTATCTCACACTTTGGCAAAGCAGCCAGTGGTGGTACTACCAGCGGCGGTACTACCAGCGGCGGTACTACCAGCGGTGGACCCAACTTCGCCTACGACTACTGCGCCCGAAAAATATCGGCTGAGCAGTGCCAGTCACTAGACCTATCGACCTGGTCGCTTGCTTTCACCGGGGCAGAACCCATTCGCGCTCAAACGCTGGCTCGCTTTTCAGAGAAGTTTGCTGGCTGTGGGTTTCAACGTAAGGCGTTTTACCCTTGCTATGGGCTAGCTGAATCCACACTGTTTGTCACAGGAAAAGAGGCAATCGCATCGCCAAACCTCATTTCCGTAGAGTCATCTCAACTCAACCAGGGTAAAGTTCAGCGGGTTGGCCAGACGGCAGATTCCGGCACGCAACAGCCCAATACACAGCGGCCCAATACACAGCAGCCCAATACACAGCAAGTGGTGAGCTGTGGTCATGCTAGAGCGCAACAGATTGAAATTGTTAACCCCAAAACGGGTTCTCCTTGTGACTCAGGTGCAGTCGGTGAGATTTGGATCGCTGGAGAGAGTGTTGCTGCAGGTTACTGGAACCAAGTCACAGCGACGAAGGAGACTTTTAATAACACGCTAAAGGGAAGGCGTGAAAATTTTCTAAGGACTGGAGATTTAGGCTTTATTTATTCAGGTGAGCTATTTGTCACTGGACGGCTAAAAGATCTCATCGTCATTCGAGGCCAAAATTACTATCCTCAAGATATTGAGCTGAGTGTAGGGCAAGCTCATGCCAGCTTGCAGTCAGCTGCTGCGTTCAGTTTGGCTGCTGAGGGCGCTCAAGCTGAAAATGAACAGCTTGTGATAGTACAGGAACTCAGCCGTACGGCGGTTAGGCAGATTCGCAAGAAGACGCTGCAAGTAACAGAGGTTTTTGAAGCGATACGCGCAGGCGTTTCCGGGCAGCACGGTTTGCGGGTTGAGGCGATCGCACTCTTAAAACCCGGTCACTTACCTAAAACAACCAGCGGTAAAGTGCAAAGGCAGTCCTGCAAACAGCAGTTTTTAGCAGGCACGCTAGAAACGGTTGCACAGTGGAATTATAAGTCTCAGCAGGGTCCCACATCAGAAGCTGCTGCAAGCAGGACTGTTGAAAAACCTGACAGACAAGTCGCCCAAGCAACAGAAGCGCTTTTAAAGACAGAAGCACTTTTAGCGTGGCTTCAAGACTATGCCAAAACGTCTATTAACTCTCGCGTGATGGATGAGCGCCGCTGCCTTTCTCCTAATATCGTTTTAGACTTTGGCAACCAAGGCCTCCTGGGAATGCAGGTGCCTCAGCAGTACGGTGGGCTGGAACTCAACAACTCATCTACGCTGCAAATAATAGAGCAGCTAGGCGCGATAGATACGACCCTAGCGCTGTTTGTTGGGCTCAACAATGTCTTAGGCATCCGTCCAATTTTGCACTACGCCCAGCCTGGACTAAAAGCAGAACTGCTGCCACGGTTAGCGGCGGGCCGTGAGCTGGCAGCCTTCGCACTCACAGAGTCTGGTGCAGGCTCCCATCCGCTGGGCATTGCCGCCAAAGCGACGCCTACCACAACAGATCGTTGGCAGCTCACCGGGGAGAAAATCTGGAGCGGTTCGGCAGCTTGGGCCGGTGTTACCAACGTATTTGTTCAGGAGGTAGACGCAGCCGGAATACCGGTTGGCATCAGCGGCTTTGCCGTCAAGAAGGGCACACCTGGATTGAGACAGGGGCCAGAAGCGCTGACGATGGGAATGCGAGGCATGGTGCAGAACACGGTGTTACTAGAAGGTGCTTTGGTCAGCGATGCTGAGAGGCTAGGCGAAGCGGGCAAGGGCATGGCCGTGGCACAAGATGCCATGATGTATGGCCGATTAGCGATCGCATCTGCCTGCGTCGGTGGAATGAAACGCTGTGCTCAGCTAATGTTGCGCTATAGCAAGCGGCGGATGGTATCTACGGGCAGACTGTTGGATAATCCGGTGATGATGACGCGGCTGAACTGGGTGGCGGGTGCGATCGCTGCTACGGAAAGCCTAGTCACCCTCACCGCTACCCGATTGGATGCAAATCTGCCAGTCCCAGAAGAGATTTACGCCGCCTGCAAAATCGTGGCCCCAGAGTTTTACTGGCAGGCCGCCGACAACTTAGTGCAGTGCCTAGGCGGACGCGGCTACATAGAAACTAACCTGGCACCACAAATCCTCCGCGATGCTAGAGTCCTGCGGATATTTGAAGGGCCTACAGAATCACTGGCCATGTATTTGGGATCGCGAGTTGTTAATCAGCCTGAGACACTAAAAAGTTTCTTTGAAACGTTGCACATCTCAAATACAAGCAGTCTGCTATTTGAATCAGCGGGTTGGATTGTCTCTCACTATCTCAGCGAGAAGTCAGCTTTCCCAGATCGGCTCACTGCACTGAGGCAGGCTCATTTTGTTGTTGGCAAAATTGCAGCTTGGGCGATTTTACTCGCAGCTCTTGAAGCCACCGCTGCGCCCATATCTGCCGTAATATGGTGCCAAAAAACGTTGGAGAAAGCTGTAAAACAGGCGATGGAAATTCAGCCTGATGAGTCAGCAAATGGCAACAGTACCGTTGAAAGCATTGAGCGCTATCAACAAAGTATTGGAGAGCTCGAACAAACGCTAGCCGGTGCAGATGAAGCTGTAGATAACTTGCTGAAACTTGATCAGCCACCGCTAACAACATTACCGACTGAGCTATCCGCTAAACAAAATAGTCCATCCTCAGCGACTCAAGCTTATATGGAATCTCATGGGCAATCTCATGGGCAAGCTTATCCTTATGGGCAAACTCGAAAACGTTCATCATCTTCACCTTCATCAGGGAAGCGAACAAAAGCGATTGAAAGCTGGCTAGTGCAATGGCTCTCCGGACAGCTGAAGGTAGAGGCCGATACAATCGATGTGAATAAAGCTTTTGCTGACTACGGCTTAGACTCGGTGATGGCCGTTGAGCTCGCGCAAGAACTTGGCACATTTTTCAATCTTTCTGAACCGCTAGAAGTCACCTTAGCTTGGAATTTCCCAACGATTCAGTCGTTAGCGAATCATTTGGCCATTATGTTGGCTCAGCAGGAGATGACGCTATCGAATAGCCCAGACTCTGAAGAAAAGGCACCCACAGAGAATAGCAACACGCTGAACAATTTCTCTGAAGCTGAAGCAGCTGATGCATTGGCCGCAGAACTCATGGCAATGAGGGGGCAATAAGGTATGACTCAGTCGCGTTGGATAAATACAGACAATCTCACACCGCAAACACCCTCAAACTACCGGGACTTATTAGCTGAAGCGACTGTCCAAATTCGCAAGCTTCGCAATCAGCTAGACGCAACTCGTCAACGTCAAACTGAACCGATTGCTATTGTTGGGATGAGCTGTCGATTTCCTGGTGGTGCCAATACTCCAGAAGCTTATTGGGAGCTGCTTCGCGATGGGATAGATGCGGTCGAAGAGATTCCAGGCCAGCGCTGGAATACAGACCAATATTATGATGCTGATATTGATGCGCCAGGAAAAATGTATACCCGCTATGGCAGCTTTATCGATGAGATCGATCAGTTCGATCCGCAGTTTTTTGGCATTTCTCCTCGCGAAGCAAACAGTCTTGATCCTCAGCAGCGGCTGTTGTTAGAAACCAGCTACACAGCCTTAGAAAATGCAGGCCTTCCTCCTTTTGATTTGCAAGGTACGGCAACCGGTGTTTTTGTAGGATTGAGCTTTGATGACTACGCCCAGCGCAGTGTTCGCTCAGGCGACTTTTCTCGGATTGATGCCTTTAGCAGCTTAGGCAACACGCGCAGTATTGCCGCCGGACGTATTGCCTATGTGTTTGGCTTTCAAGGCCCCACAATGCAGCTCGACACGACCTGTTCTTCTTCCTTGTTAGCGGTGCATTTGGCCTGCCAAAGCTTGCGTAGCGGCGAGTCAAATTTGGCACTAGCGGGCGGTGTGAATCTGATGTTATCGCCTGAGGTGACAGTAGGATTTTGTAAGCTGAAGGCGCTTTCAAAAGATGGTCGGTGTAAGACATTTGATGCGTCGGCAGATGGCTATGGACGAGGAGAAGGCTGCGGCGTAGTCGTGTTAAAGAGATTGTCGGACGCGGTGGCCAATCAAGACAATATTCTCGCACTGGTGAGAGGCTCCGCAGTCAATCACGATGGGGTGAGTAATGGCCTGACAGCGCCTAATGGTGCGGCACAAACTGCGGTAATTCGACAGGCGATCGCAAATGCCAACTTAGAGCCCGAACAGATTCAGTATGTAGAAGCACATGGTACCGGCACATCATTGGGAGATCCGATAGAATTGCTGGCGCTGAATCGTGCGCTTGGAGAAAATCGCTCTGGAGAAAATCGTTCGGTGCCGTTAGTCGTAGGCTCGGTGAAAACTAATTTTGGCCACTTAGAAGCCGCAGCAGGTGTCGCCGGGCTGATGAAGGTCATTCTCTCTTTGCAGCACAAACAAATCCCGCCTCACCTTCATCTCTCAAACCCTAATCCCCATATTCCTTGGGATCGTTTGGCGGTAGAAGTTCCTCAATCGCTGATGCCGTGGACTGTTGCCGAAAACGAATCACGACGGGCAGGCATTAGCGGGTTTGGGATGAGTGGCACTAACGCTCATTTAATTATTGAAGAGGCGGTGAATGAAGCCGATTCAGAGACACTGCTATCTGACAGACTTTCTAAAATAGTAAGGTCGCAGCATTTATTAACCCTATCGGCAAAAAGCGACTTGGCGCTTAAGACGCTAGCTCAGCGATATGAAGCATGGTTGCCAGCAACAGCTGCACCTTTAGCAGATATTTGCTTCACAGCGAATGCGGGGCGATCGCACTTTCAGCATCGTCTTGCTCTGGTTGCCACTAACAAAAACTCTCTGGTTGAGCAGCTCCAAGATTTTCTCAGTCAATCTTCTCACGAGAAAAACTCTCAAAAGACTGTTTCCTCTCACCCTAAAGTTGTGTTCCTCTTCACTGGGCAAGGCTCACAATATATAGGAATAGGCCGTCAGCTCTACGAAACCGAACCTGTTTTTCGCAGCGCGATCGACCATTGTGCTGCTGTTTTGGCTGATGAAGGTATTGATCTGTTAGATCTACTCTATTCAGAGTTGGAGACAGACGAGACGCTAGCAGCAATTCATCAAACGGCTAACGCTCAACCGGCACTGTTTTCTATCGCTTACGCCCTCACAGAACTCTGGAAAACTTGGGGTGTTCAGCCCGATTATTTGCTAGGTCACAGCATCGGAGAATATGCTGCTGCTGTGGCTGCGGGCATCATTGACTTAGATGATGGGCTAAAACTCATCGCTGCACGCGGGCGATTAATGCAGGCACTGCCTTCAAATGGTGGCATGGCCGCTGTCATGGCATCCAAAGAGAAAGTATTGCCTTTCTTATCTGATGATGTTGAAATTGCAGCGATTAACGGTCCTGAAAGTATTGTTATTTCTGGTGGCCTAACCGCATTAGAAACGGCGATTTCGCAGCTAACTGCGCAAGGCATAAAAACAAAACAGCTCCAGGTCTCTCATGCGTTCCACTCCACGCAGATGGAGCCTATGCTTACCGACTTTGAACGGGCCTGTAAATCTATTGCTTACTATTCACCTGAAGTGGACGTCGTCTCTACAGTGACCGGGGAAGTCGTCGGGCAAGAAATGGCACAAGCTGACTACTGGGTGCAACAAATCCGCCAGCCTGTTCAGTTTTTAGCGGCAATGGAGACATTAGCCACACAAGCCTGCAACATTTTCATAGAAATCGGGCCTAAGCCTACGCTACTTGCAATGGGGCAAGCTTGTTTACCCTCTTTACAATCTGCTGACTGGCTGCCAAGTCTTTCTTCACCAGGTAAACGTCATTCTTCAGATTGGACAACCATTTTCTCTAGCCTTGGCAAACTCTATGAAGCGGGGTATTCCATAGACTGGGCCGGATTCGATCGGGCGTATCCTCGGCAGACTGTATTACTGCCAAATTATCCTTTTCAGCGCAAGCGCTATTGGCTCCCTGTTGAGCCCTCTGCTGATAGAGACAGATTTGTTCCTGTGGGTGATGAGCATCCATTATTGGGGCGATCGCACTCTCTAGCAGGCAAAAGCACTCACTGCTTTGACGCTCAGCTACAGCCCGACGCTCCCCTGACTTGGACAGATCATCAGGTCTTTGACAAAGCACTGATGCCAGCAGCAGCGTATTTAGAAATAGCCTTGGCTGCTGGGAAAGAGATTTTTGAAGGCAGTTACTATCTAGAATCCGTGTCCCTACATCAAGGGCTATGGCTTGACCCAGAAGCCCCTATTCAGCTACAAACATTAGTGACCCGCCAAGACCAATCGACTCACAAGTTTGAGATTCATAGCTCTAGTCTCCATCACTCAGAGATGGACACTTCGGCAAAGCAATGGACGCAACACGTTACAGGCACATTAAAAGCTGGCACATTGGAGCAGACCGCTACACAAATAAACTCTAAAACTGAGCTATCGGAAATCCGTCAGCGTTTAACGGACGAGCTTCCCACTTCACAGCTTTATCAGCAATTTTCCCAAAGGGGCATCCATTACGGCCCATCTTTTCAGGGAATAAAACAAGTTTGGTCCAAGTCGACCATAGAGGCGATGGCGAAGCCCTTCCAAGGGAAGATCGCCCGAGTAGAATTGCCTTTTTCCAAGTCTTCTACTCGCGCAGCCTCTTTCCTCATGCATCCTGTTTTGTTAGATGCTGGCCTACAGCTTGCAGGCGTTACTCTATCTGAATCGGAAGGCAGCTACTTACCCGTCCAGGTTGAAAAGTTTAGCTGCTATCAACCGATGCCGGACGGTGAAGTGTGGGTTTATGCATGGCAGCATCCTACTAACGAAACTGCTGGCCATAAAACAACTCACAAAACAGCTGTTGTAGATGTTAGCTGGCTATCTAAACACGGTCAGCTGCTGGCTCATATGGAAGGGCTGACGCTACAGTCAGTGGAATCCGAACAGATTTTGGCAGCGCCTCAAACCCAATGGCTACATGAAATTGTTTGGCAACCTCAAGCTTTACCCCAAACGCCTGTTGACTTTTTACTGCCGCCTGACGTGACGTGCGATCGCCTCGCCATTCCCTTTACTCAGCTCATTCAAGAGTCAAGTTTTCTCACATACCAATCGCTTCAGCCTGAACTCAATAACCTAACCCTTGCCTACATTCAACAAGCACTCGTAAAACTAGGCTGGACAGCTGAGCTGATAAAGGATGACACCACCGCTCTCGCGGCATCCCTAGAGATTATTCCTCAACAAAACCAACTCTTTAATCGTTGTGTAGAGCTGCTCACAGACCTCAAAGATTGGACCTTATTAGATCCTGAGCTTATTCATCAACAGCTTAATCAACAGCCTTCTATCCACACAGAGCTTGCGCTTCTAAAGCGATGTGGGGAAGGTCTGGCAGATGTGCTTCAGGGACGTATAGATCCACTTTCACTACTATTTCCAAAAGGTGACTTAACCGATCTTACGAACCTGTATCAAAACTCTGCTGGACCGCAGGTGATGAATCAGTTAGTTCAAGAAGCAGTTATCGCAGCTATTGGTAACCGGCCTGACAGCAGACCTGTCCGCATTCTTGAAATTGGTGCAGGCACAGGGGGCACTACTGCGAATCTATTGCCACCGTTGTCTGAATTAGCCAGTACTGCATCAGTCGGTACAGTGAGCTATCTCTTTACTGACATTTCGCCTCGGTTCACTAGTGCTGCACAAGAACGATTTCAATCGTATGACTTTGTAGACTACGCTTTGCTAGATATCGAAACATCGCCTCAAGCACAGGGCTTTGTCAACAGTTTTGATATCGTGATTGCCGCCAATGTGCTGCACGCAACTGCTGACTTACAAACAACATTGACCCACGTAGGCCAGCTACTATCACCCGGTGGGCAGTTGATATTGTTAGAAGGCACTCAGCCTGTCGGCTGGATTGATCTTATCTTTGGCCTCACGCCTGGATGGTGGAAGTTTGCAGATACCGCCATACGCGCGAAACATCCCTTGATTTCTGTAGACAGATGGCAAACGCTATTGAAATCTGTTGGGTTTGAAACAGCACTGGCGTTACAGCCTAAAAATCCTGACAACCCAGCACTTTCTCAGTCAGTTATGATTGCGCAACGCCCAACCGTGGCTATTAAATATTGGGGTCTGTTGGGCACTGTTGCTGAGGCCAGCCCAATCGTAGCTTGCTTGAAAGACAACGATCAGCGTTTTGAGGCGTGGTCTACAGTTCAACAACAGAACTGCGATGGCGTTGTGCATACGTTACCTGGGACTTCTACAGAGAAGGGCCAGAAGAATATGGTTGCAGCGACGGAATCTGTCTGCCGTCAGGCGCTAGAAACAATACAAACATTAGCTAATCAACCCAAGGCTCCGCGTCTGTATTTTGTGGCCCTCGGTGCCACATCAGAAGCACAGCTGATTCATTCTGGGCTATGGGGCCTGGTCCAAACTGCGCAGCTAGAGCATCCTGAACTACGCTGCACCTACATTCAGGCCGAAACTGCTGAGCAGGTAGTGGCAGAATTGTTGCTGGATTCATCTGAAACTCAGGTGACGTATCGAAATGGGCTCAGGCAAGTCGCCCGCATAGAAAACTATCAGGAGGACTATCAGACAGAAGCGGATGAACTAGTGTCGGAGCCGACTCAGCTGGTTGCAAATCACGCAGGAACGATTTCAGGTTTGCAATGGCAAGCTACACCACGTCGTGAGCCTAAAACCCATGAAGTAGAGATTCGCATTCACGCGACCGGACTGAATTTTCGAGATGTGTTGATTGCGATGGGGCAATATCCTGAAGCTGCACCTTTGGGCTGCGAGTGTGTGGGTGAGATTGTTGCGGTGGGGAGTGGGGTTCGGGCGCTTACGCTTGGTCAACAGGTTATAGCGATCGCACCCTACAGCTTCGCCCAATACGTAACTGTTGATCACAACTTAGTCGCACCTATTCCCAAAAGTACAACAACGTTAGAAGCCGCCACCCTACCCGTTGCTTTTACGACCGCTTACTATAGCCTGATTCATTTAGCACAGCTAAGAAAGGGTGACCGCGTCCTTATCCATGCTGCAACTGGCGGTGTTGGCGGGGCCGCTGTCCAAATCGCTCAGCAGACTGGGGCAGAGATATTCGCCACTGCTAGCCCTAGCAAATGGAACATGCTGCGTGAGTTGGGCATTCGCCACATCATGAGCTCCCGCACTTTGACATTCGCCGACGAAATAATAGCTGCAACCAATGGTGAAGGCGTGGATGTGGTTCTCAATGCCTTGCCGGGTGAGTTTCGAGAAAAAAGCCTTGAAGCACTCGGAGAGAAAGGGCGGTTTGTAGAGATTGGGAAAGGCGAAGGGCTAAGCGCCACAGATATTATGTGCGATCGCCCAGACATCGACCATTTCACCGCAGATCTCTCAGCGCTCTGTAAGGAGAATCCGCAGCTAGTGCAGACGATGCTACAGCACCTATATGAGCAAGTCAGCAATGGAGAGTGGAGAGCCCTCCCCTGCACAGCATTCGCCCAGCCCGACACAATCCAAGCTTTCCGCACACTTCAACAGGCTAAGCACACTGGCAAGATTGTATTAACTCAGCGGGTCACTGCACCCAATCAGTCTGTTCATTTTCAGACCGATGGCACATACCTAGTAACAGGTGGGTTAGGTGGGTTAGGCCTAGTGATCGCTCAGTGGATGGCAGATCAAGGTGCGACAAGCATTAGTCTTCTCAGTCGCCAAAAACCGAATAGTCAGGCTCAAGCTGTTGTTGAGAAGCTCCAAGAGAATGGTGTTACCGTAGATGTGATATCCGCAGATATCACCGACAAAACAGCCATGAAAGCTGTAATTGCTAATATTAATCAGTCTCAAACCCCGCTCAAAGGCGTCATTCATGCAGCAGGTTTACTGGACGATAGCCTGATTCAACAAACGACCTGGGAGAAGTTCGAGCGGGTTCTGTCGCCCAAGTTAGCCGGTGCCTGGAACTTACACACCCTTACCCAAACCTGTGAGCTAGACTTTTTTATTCTGTTCTCCTCTGCCGCTGCCCTGCTCGGCTCACCCGGTCAGGCGAATCATGCTACTGCCAATGCATTCTTAGATGGCCTTGCTCGCTATCGCCATCAGCTAGGATTACCGGCACTTAGCCTCAACTGGGGTGCTTGGTCTAGTGTGGGTTCGGCGCTGAAGTATCAACAACAGGGCACGCTCGAGCATTTCCCTGGCGTAGACACTATCTCTCCAGAAGACGGCATTACTCAGCTAGAAAAAGTGCTGACGGTAGCAGTGCCTCAAGTCGGTGTGGTGCCGATTAACTGGTCACAGTTCCTCACGCAACCCGCTGTCAAAAACCAGACTGTTTTCAAGTCGCACGTGTCTCAACTATCGAAGCTGCCTCACACGTCATCTCGAGTTGCAGCCACCGCGTCTATCCTTACGGATTTAGCGGCAGCTGAGGGTGATAAAAAACAGCCTTTGCTAGATAGCTACGTCTGTGATCAAATTTGCCAAACGCTCGGATTTTCGCCCAATGAGCTAAACCGTGACATGGGATTCTTTGATCTGGGGATGGATTCTCTCACCGCATTAGAGCTGAAAAACAGCCTGCAAACAGATTTAGGGCTCTCGTTACCGAGTACGTTAGCATTTGACTATCCGACAGTAGATGCGCTAATTGCCTATCTCGCAACGCAGCTCATTGATGAAGCCGCGACAGAAATCTCTACTGAACCTGGCCCTGAACCAGCTACAGAAGTTCTGGGCGCAGAGGTTTTGGCAGGTGATGACCTAATGGCCGAAATGGATCGAAAGCTAGCAGAAATCGACAGTTTTATAGAGGGGGACGCATCATGAGTCAACCCGCCTCTCAGCGATCTCAAAATAAACAGTCTCAGAACAGCCAGTCTCAGAACAGCCAGTCTCAGAGCAGCAACGACCAGCGTATGGCTCGTGCTTTACAGGCAATTGAAAAATTACAAGCCAAGCTTTCTGAAATAGAAACCGCTAAGACAGAACCGATTGCGATTGTGGGAATGGGCTGTCGTTTTCCAGGTGGGGCGAATAGTCCGGCGGCTTTTTGGCAGCTTTTGAGTGAGGGGAAAGATGCGATCGCCCAAACTCCTGACGATCGCTGGGATGCAGATGCCTACTACAGCGCTGACCCCAATGCTCCCGGCAAAATCGTCACCCGCAACGGTGGTTTTGTTGAGCATCTCAAAGATTTTGACGCTGACTTTTTCGGGATTTCACCTCGTGAAGCCGTTAGCCTAGATCCTCAGCAGCGATTACTGCTAGAAGTCAGCTGGGAAGCGATGGAACATGGCAGGATGGTGCCCAGCCAGTGGACAGGGCGCCCGGTAGGGATTTTTGCCGGAGTGAGTAGCAATGACTATTCTCAATATTTATCGAGTCGTGAAGACAGTGAAATTGATGCTTACTTAGCAACGGGTAACGCCCATAGCGTCATTGCCGGACGACTCTCTTATAGTTTGGGCTTCACAGGTCCGAGCTTGGTTGTAGATACGGCTTGTTCTTCTTCTTTAGTGGCCGTGCATTTGGCTTGCCAAAGCTTACGAAATCAAGAGTGTGAAGTGGCCTTAGCCGGCGGTGTCAATCGCATTCTCGCCCCAGAATTTAGCATTAATTTCTCGAAAGCACATATGCTTGCCCCTGACGGGCGCTGTAAGACGTTTGATGCTGCTGCCGATGGGTTTGGCCGAGGGGAGGGCTGTGGGGTTGTTGTACTGAAGCGGCTGTCGGATGCCGTGGCTCAAGGTGACAACATTTTGGCCCTCGTGCGGGGCGCAGCAGTGAATCAAGACGGTCGTAGCGGCGGGCTAACGGTACCGAACGGACCAGCGCAACAGGCCGTGATTCGGCAGGCATTGGCTAATGCCAAGGTAAAACCTGAGCAGATTAATTACATAGAAGCTCACGGTACGGGAACTGCCTTAGGAGATCCGATTGAAGTGGGTGCGCTAGGTGAAGTCTTTGGGCAGAGTCATTCTGTTCAAACTCCCTTAAATATTGGCTCGGTCAAAACTAATATTGGCCACCTAGAAGCGGCGGCTGGAATTGCTGGGCTGATTAAAGTCGTGCTTGCAATGCAGCATAAAACACTGCCTGCACATTTGCATTTTCAGAAGCCTAGCCCTCATGTTGATTGGGCCGCTTTGCCGGTTCGGGTGACTCAGAAGTCTGTTGACTGGCCATCTCGCTCAAGGTTTGCAGGGGTTAGCTCTTTTGGATTTAGTGGGACTAATGCTCACGTTGTCTTAGAGTCTGCACCTAATGTTGCAATATCACCCGACGTACAATCTAATGCGATTAGGCCAGTGGCTGATACGCATTTATTAACACTATCGGCAAAGACACCGGAGGCGTTGAAAGATTTAGCCAGTCGATATGTTGACAGGTTCGCTAAAATCGAGGCATCTGGCTTGGATAATGTTGACTTTGGCGAGCTATGTGGGAGTGCTGGAGCGAGGCGATCGCACTTCTCTCACCGCCTTGCCATTGTTGCCAATTCCATCGCTGATGCTAAAACTCAGCTTACGGCTCACATTAATAACCAAGCCACAGCCATTACAGGCAAAGCAGCCCAGCGCTCACCCAAAATCGCTTTTCTCTTTACCGGGCAAGGTGCTCAGTCACTCAACATGGGCCGAGAGCTCTATGAAACTGAACCTGTTTTTCGCATCGTAATTGATCGCTGTGCAGAGATTTTGGCAGAGCACGAAGTCGATCTGTTGGGGGCTCTTTACCCTGGAGCAAACACCAGTAAGCCCCCTATCCTTCGAGAAGGATTCGCCGCACTGAATCAGACTGCGTATACACAACCCGCATTGTTCTCACTTGCTTACGGACTGACCGAGCTTTGGAAATCTTGGGGGATTGTTCCTCACTGCGTTTTGGGTCACAGCATTGGGGAATATGCCGCTGCCTGCACTGCTGGCGTGATGGATTGGGAAACGGGGTTGCGGTTGATTGCGACTCGGGGAGAATTGATGCAAGGGCTGCCTGCGGGGGGTGGGATGGCTGCGGTAATGGCTGCCGCAGAGCAAGTGATGCCATACCTCAAAGACGGGGTGACGATCGCAGCTGAAAACGGACCTGCCAACACAGTATTGTCCGGGCCGCAGATGGTGCTAAATGTTATCCTTTCGGACTTAGAATCACAGGGCATAAAGACGACGAAGCTCAAAGTTTCTCATGGGTTTCATTCACCTTTAATGGACCCAATATTAGAAGCGTTTAACGAGGTTTCGCGTCAAGTTATCTATCAGGCTCCAAAGATAAAAATGATCTCCACAGTGACGGGAGAAAGCATCACAGCCAACAATGACTGGTCTCAATATTGGGTCAACCATATTCAACAACCCGTCAGATTCTGGAAGGGCATAGAGTCTCTAGCCACTGAGAATTGCGATGTCTTGTTGGAAATTGGTCCAAAGCCCGTCTTATCAACAATGGGGCAGGCGTGTCTGCCTAATAACTCAAAACAGGGCTCAGAACAGGGGTCAGAATATAGATCAGCGCCTGGATTAAATCAGTGGCTACCTAGCCTACGCCCCACTCGCTACGAAGATAATAATGACAGGCACACGATGCTCTCTAGCTTAGGGCAGCTTTACGCTCAGGGAGCTAGCGTTGATTGGCCTCAAAACAATACAAATCAGATTGAGTTGCCGACATATCCCTTCCAGAGAGAACGGTATTGGATAGATGTAGATAAGACTGCTCGAAAGCGGTCACAAGTCACACATCATGCGCATCCGCTGATTGGCGATCGGCTCTCTTTAGCAGGCACACACGCTATTCACTTTGAAACAGTTATTAGCCCTTCCTCTGTGCCTTTTCTCCAAGAGCATCAGGTCTTTGGAGCCACCGTGCTACCAGCAGTCGGCTATGTAGACATGGCGTTGGCTGCTGCACAGGCCGAGCATTCAGCGATGCCTGTGACGATTGACAGAATTAACTTCCATCAGGCACTTTTGCTCGATACAGCTCAGACGGTGCAGGTTGTGCTGAGCGGCCAAGGTCAGCAGATAGATGAACAATTAAATGGACGGCCAGATGAACAGCTAAGTAAACAACAGACATTTAAAGTCTTCAGCTTGAAGGAAAACAAGCAATGGCAGCTGCATGCCAGTGGCTCGTTCGGCACGAAGCTTACTGATTCTAATTGCATAGATTTAAAGCAGCTACAGGCGTCCTGCTCCGTAGAGGTGCCTGCTGCGAAATGCTACGAACGCTTGCAAAAACAAGGCGTGACCTATGGCGATAGCTTCCGAGCGATTAAAACCACTTATGTTGGGGAAAATCAGGCACTGAGTCGTTTGCAGCTGCCTAACAATCTGCTGACAACACTCAGTACTTACGCTTTGCACCCTGTATTGCTGGATGCTTGCCTACAGAGCATTGCGGCGATTTTTGTAGATGAACCAGACTCAAGAACATATCTGCCAGCAGCGATCGCACAAGCCCAAATCCATGTGTCTCAGCTCGATGCAGATGAGCTGTGGAGCCATGTAAAAGTCACTCAAAAAGATAGCGGGCTCATCGCTGACATCCAGCTCATCTCTTTATCTGGTGAGCTATTGGTGAGTCTAAAAAGTTTACGGCTACAGCCGGCCACCCGAGAAAGAGTGCTCTCATCAGTTCAGTCAGGGGCTCGTCAGCCGTCCATAAAAGATTGGTTCTATCGATTGAATTGGCAGACTGAGCCTTTGCCAGAAAAACTGGTGGCCATCAATGTAAAGGCGATTGTGCAGCAGTTGGCAGGTGGTTTTTCAGATGCGATCGCCGCCCCCACTATTCAGTCTTATCTTGAGTTACTGCCTCAGCTTGAAACGCTGAGCCTAAGCTATGCAGTTGAGGCTTTGGCTGGACTGAGTGAGGACAATATAATCTCGGCACATCAGCTCCTTTTCCATCGATTGGGAGACGTTGTATCTAAAGCAGAGCTAACGGATTTACCAAAGGCTAAATCGCTGCAGGAACAACTCTTCAGTCAGCATCCAAACGCTGAAGCAGAGCTAACCCTAATTCAACGCTGTGGAAAAAACCTTGCCGATGTGCTGCAAGGGCATATCGACCCTTTGACCCTGCTTTTCCCGGCTGGAGACACTAGCGTTCTCACTCAGCTTTACCAAACCTCACCCGGTTCCCAGCTGATGAATCAGCAGGTGCAAGAAACTGTCAGCAAATTGATAGCATCAGTCAATCGTCCGCTTCGCATTCTAGAAATTGGCGCAGGCACAGGCGGAACTACGACTCACTTACTGCCCCATATTGGTGAATCGAGCTATGCATTTACTGATATTTCACCGATGTTTTTGGCTAAGGCAAAAGAACGCTTTGCTGACTATCCCAACCTCTCTTATCAGCGGCTAGATATTGAAAAATCTATCGCGACGCAAGGGTTTGAGCGCGGTGGCTATGATTTGGTGATTGCCTCGAATGTGCTGCATGCGACAGGTGATATTGAACAGACGCTGGAGAGAGTGCGATCGCTCCTCACTGCCAACGGCCAACTCGTCTTGCTAGAAGGTACTCAACCCCTCATTTGGCTCGATCTGATCTTTGGCATGACCGAGGGCTGGTGGAAACGTCCCACCCATCCGTTACTCTCCGTCTCCCAATGGCAGCAACACCTAACGTCTGCTGGATTTGAGACTGCCATTCCACTGGCTGCTTCAGATATATCCGCTTCCCAGGCGCTGCCTCAATCAGTCATTATTGCTAGTGCGCCACAGGCAGTAGCAACCGCAGAAAACTGTCTAATCTTGACGGGCGCTGCAACTGACTTAACTACGCAAATCACCCAACGCATTCACGGTATAACAAAGCACATAGAAGAGATTTCACCTGCACTGCTTCAAGACTGGGTAATCACTGATAGCTGGCCTGAACAGATTGTTTATATTGCAGATAGCACTGGTTTTGACCCACTAGAGGACTCTGCCGAAGCCCTCAAAGCACTCACTCAAAAGACATCTACAGGGCTGCTAAATCTATTGCAGTCGCTGACTACGCAACAGGCGCATTCTATGTCTCGATTGAGTGTTGTCACTCAGGGCGCAGTCGCGAAAAACGGGAATCCCACGCAGGCTCCTCTCTGGGGCCTCATGCGAGTCATGGCGTTGGAGTACCCCAAATTCAACTGTAACCGCATTGACCTTGATCCAGAGGATGAGACGGCAACGCAAGTTGAGATACTTTGCCAGGAGCTAGAGGCAAACACACCTGAAAGCACAGTTTCGTATCAGCAGGGTGAGCGGCGAGTTGCGAGGCTAGTGAGTCATCTCCCTAAACAAAGCAACACATTAGCCATTCCTTCAGAACCCTTTAAACTCAATTTGCCCACAAAAGGTAGCCCAGATAAGTTGAGACTAGTCCCTGCTAATCGGAAAAAGCCACAAGCAGGAGAGATCGAAATCCGGGTGTTGGCAGCAGGGCTCAACTTTATTGATGTGCTAGATGCGCTCGCTCTTTTGCCCTTTGAGCGCGATTGGTTAGGTGTGGAGTGTGCCGGAAAGGTTGTAGCTGTTGGCGAGGGCATAAAACAGGTTGTGGTGGGAGATGCGGTAATAGCACTGGCGGCAGGTAGCTTTGGGCAGTATGTGACGGTACCGGCGGAGCTAGTGATCGCACAGCCCACAAATCTCAGCGCCCCAGCAGCAGCCACGATTCCCGCAAATTTCTTAACAGCGCACTATTCACTGCAAGTACTTACTCAGCTGAAAAAAGGCGATCGCATCTTGATCCATGCAGCCGCAGGCGGGACTGGCATGGCAGCGGTCAAAATCGCGCAGCAGGCTGGTGCAGAAATCTATGCAACGGCGAGCCCGCGTAAGTGGTCAGCCCTAAAAGCCTTAGGCATTAGCCATGTTATGAACTCTCGGACACTGGCGTTTGCTGATGAGATTATGGCCAGTACTCACGGGCAAGGCGTAGATGTCGTGTTGAATTCACTCTCGGGTGAGTTTATTGAAAAAAGTGTGTCTGTATTGGCTCAGCAGGGACGATTTTTAGAGATTGGGAAGCGTGATATCTGGTCAATGCAGCAGATGAGCGTCGCTCGGCCAGATGTGGATTATCACGTGATTGATTTGATGTCGGTAGCCCATGACCGGCCACAGCAAATTCAGACCATGCTGCAAACCCTTAAACAACAGTTTGAGGCAGAACAGCTGACTCCCATCCAACACCAGTCTTTCCCAATCGCTAAAGCCCCACAAGCCTTTCGCCATATGCAGCAGGCTCAGCATATCGGCAAAATTGTGCTCGATATTGCTACCCCGGATTACGCTACCAAAGCGCCTTCTTTGAACATCACAGCAGAAGGCACTTACTTGATTACGGGTGGGACAGGTGGCCTAGGCTTAGCGACGGCAAAATGGCTAGTGGAGGAAGGCGCACGTCACGTGGCTCTGTTGGGTCGTGGCACGAAGCCATCAGTCGCGGTAGAGAATTGGATTAAGGAAAGCCAAAACAAGGGCGTGGAGATATTTATTCTGCAAGCTGACGTGGCCAATCGTACTCAGCTGGCATCGGCATTGCAAACCTTAGCCGCAACGTTACCGCCACTGAAAGGTATTGTTCATGCAGCCGGTGTACTCGTAGACGGCATCTTACAGCAGCTCACTTGGGAGAAAATGGAGAACGTTCTAGCGCCCAAGGTTTGGGGAGCATGGAATTTGCATCAGTTAACCGAGCACTACGAGCTAGACTTTTTCGCGCTGTATTCTTCAGCCGCTTCTCTATTAGGCTCGCCGGGGCAAGGTAGCCATGTGGCGGCGAATAGCTTTTTGGATGCACTAGCACACTACCGACAGGCTCAAGGATTGCCTGCAGTGAGCATTAACTGGGGGCCTTGGGCTGAGGTGGGGTCGGCAGCGACAGAGCAGGTGCAGCGGCAGATGGAACTACAGGGGATTGGTGCGATCGCTCCCCAGCAAGGCATACAAGCCCTCTCTCAGATCCTCTCGCAACCAGAGTTAACTCAAATTGGTGTTATTCCAATTAATTGGGCTCGCTTTCAACAACAGAACATCGTTAACGACCCATTTTTCTCGAGCCTTGCAAAAACAGCGAGCAGTCTTGAACCGCAACAGCAGACTATCCCCTCTGCTGATTGGATAGCAGAGCTTAGCACCCTGCCCCAACGTCGTCGGGCTACATTCCTTTCTCAAGCATTGCAAACAGAAGTATCTAAGGTGTTGAACCTACCAGCTAACAAAGAAGTCGAACCCACGGCAAATTTTTTCGATATGGGCATGGATTCCCTCATGGCCGTAGAGCTAAAAAATCAGCTAGACCTAAAACTCGGAAGGCCGACAGATTCTACGCTCATTTTTGAACATTCCACGATTCAATCACTATCTGCACATTTGGTTGCCATGATGACGGAACAAAGTGAACCTGAGCCTGACCCGCCGCCTAAAAAATCAAGCGAGCCCTTTGAAACACCGCCTGAGAGATCACCAGCCACTAAATCAGTCAATGGGCCAGCCGCCGAAGAGCACATTAAACAAACGACTCAAACAGATATCGAAAAAGAGTTAGCCGCTCTCGAAACCCTATTAGGCCGTTCCTAATTTTTCTTCTCCTACCAGCATCATGAGCGCAGTCATCCAAAATTCATCTGGTTCCAGTCAGGCTTCCGAGCGCGTGTTTAAGGCGTTAAAGGAGGCTAGGTCTCAACTAGAATCCATTGAACAGGCCCGCAACGAACGGATCGCCATTGTGGGTATGGCCGGACGATTCCCAGGTGCTGATAACCTAGATGAATTCTGGGATTTACTCAATCAGGGAAAATCAGGCATTCGGATGCTGTCTGACGAAGCGCTATTGGCCGCTGGCGTCCCCGAAAGCACCTTTCGCCAACCCAATTATGTAAGCGCTTATGCGAGCTTTCCCGATCCCACCGGGTTCGATGCCGGATTCTTTGGCTACTCTCCTCGCGAGGCCGAACTCATAGATCCTCAGCATCGCGTCTTTCTCGAATGCGCCTGGAGCGCGTTGGAAGACGCCGGTTACGACAGCCAACAATACGACGGCAGCATTGGCGTCTATGGTGGCGCGGCCCTCAACAGCTATGTCGTCAATCTCCACTCCAATCCCGAAGTGAGAGATTCTATCAGTCCTGTGCAGGCCGTGGTCAGTAACGTCATGGGCCGAATGCCTACCCGCGTCTCCTACCAGCTGGATCTCAAAGGCCCCAGCTGCGGTATTCAAACCGGTTGCTCTACGGCGCTTGTGGCTATTCACACAGCGTGCCGAAGCCTACTCAATCATGAGTGCGATATGGCTTTAGCGGGCGGGGTCACCGTTAGCAGCGCTAAGCCCCAGGGGTATATCTATCAGGCAGAAAGTATTGCCTCTCCCGATGGGATTTGCCGGGCGTTTGATGCCGATGGTCAAGGCACTGTTTTTGGGAATGGGGTCGGTATTGTTGTGCTGAAGCGACTGCAAGCAGCCGTGGCAGAAGGTGACCACATCTATGCGGTGATTGCTGGTTCGGCCATTAATAATGACGGCGCTGACAAGGTAAATTTAATTGCCCCGAGTGTATCTGGTCAATCAGCCGTCATCCAGTCAGCGATTGAGAAAGCAGGCATCGATCCAGACACGGTTAGCTATGTAGAAGCGCATGGTACGGGCACACCTATGGGTGACCCGATCGAAGTCGCTGCGCTTAATAAAGCATATGGACATAAAGCCTATGGTTCAAGGCAGTCAAGTAAGGAAAATTCAAAGGTTAATACAACAAAACGCCAACCTTGCTTACTGGGCTCAGCCAAAACAAACTTAGGCCATCTCGACGCTGCTGCTGGCGCAGCTGGACTCATTAAGACGGTGCTAGCGCTTCAGCACAAAACGCTTCCAGCGAGTCTTAATTACAAGCAGCCCAATTCTAGAATTGATTTTAACAATGGTCCGTTTGTCGTCAATCAACACGCTATCGATTGGCCTGAGTCTGAAAGGAATTCGGACTCACCCAGACGCGCTGGGGTGAGTTCTTTTGGCATGGGCGGCACGAATGCTCACGCAATTCTAGAAGAAGCTCCCCAGCTGTGTCCTTCTGGGGAGTCACGCCCCTGGCAGCTGATTGTACTTTCTGCCAAAACGAAAACAGCGTTAGCAACCGCTGCTCAAAAGCTAGCGAATTACTTAACAGAGCAACTCAACCAACAGCCTAATCTCAATTTGGCCGATGTCGCTTACACACTACAAATCGGCAGACGTGCTTGGCCACATCGACGCTTTTGTATTTGCCAAAGCGTCGAAGATGCGGTTCAGCAGCTGAGTGAGTCAAATACGCCACATCAATCGATAGCTGACAGTCGGCAAAAATCTGTTGTCTTTATGTTTTCGGGACAAGGCGCTCAGCACATTGACATGGCACGGGAGCTGTACGAAACGGAATCTGTTTTCAAAAAAA